>Ga0209417_1000293_pt1 | contig 129662 bp, 97 predicted proteins | sample RifGroF2_FD_184002 | JGI IMG/M metagenome (GOLD analysis project Ga0209417, IMG submission 184002) | Groundwater microbial communities from Rifle, Colorado, USA - Groundwater F2 (SPAdes) (version 2) | ecosystem: Environmental > Aquatic > Deep subsurface > Groundwater | place: Rifle, Colorado... | reverse complement strand
CACAGACTGTGCAGGTAACACCCACAACTGGGTTTACACCTACACCGTCGAGATGGATGACTTCACCATGCCAGCCAACGCAGGCAGCACGGTGAACTGCCCGACAGCAACGAACACCGCACCGGCACTTCCAGTAGTAACAGACGCCTGTGGTAACACACTTACCCCCGGTACTCCGGTAATCAGTGCAATTCCAACCTGTGAAGGCACAAGAACCTACACGTATCCGTACACGGATTGCGAAGGCAATACTCACAACTGGGTTTACACCTACACGGTAGATATGCCCGACTTCACAGCACCCGTTGCAGCAGGCAGCACCGTGAGCTGTCCGTCAGCCACGAACACCGCGCCTACACTACCGACAGTGACAGATGCCTGCGGCAACACGCTTACTCCTGGCGCTCCGGTAATCAGTGCAGCACTGACCTGCGAAGGCACGAGAACCTACACGTATCCGTACACGGATTGCGCAGGTAATGTCCATAACTGGGTTTACACCTACACGGTTGAGATGAATGACTTCACGATGCCATCCAACGGAACCAGCACGGTAAGTTGCATAGATGAGACCGATGTAGTTCCAACTGCACCGACTGTACAGGACGCCTGTGGCAACACACTCACTCCTTCAGCACCGACGGTGAACACAATCACCACCTGCACCGATGACAGGATCTACACGTTCACCTACACCGACTGTGAAGGCAACTCCCACGACTGGACCTACACGTATGTAATCAATAACGCCGCCCCGACCATCACGAGTTGTCCGGCCGATCAGACTTTCTGTACCACAACTTCCGGCAGCTACACAATTCCGTTAATAGCAGCCACCGATGACTGTATCGGTACCCTTGACTACGCCTATTCAATCAGTGGTGCAACGACCAGAACCGGCAACGGCACTGACGCGAGCGGCACATTTGCCGAAGGCGTATCGACCATCGCATGGACCATCACGGACAACTGCGGCAACGTATCGACCTGCAACACTGTTGTGACCATCGAGCCGCTGCCAGTAGTAAGCTTTACAGCTGATCCACTCGCAGGCTGCGATCCGACCACGATCAATTTTACCGATCAGAGCACCGGCAACATCAACATCTGGGATTGGGAATTCGGCGACGGCGGCATATCCGGATTAGAGAATCCGAGCCACACCTATAGCTCCGGCACCTATTCAGTGACGTTGACGGTTACCACTGCAGCCGGCTGTCAGTCGACGATGACGATGAGTAACTACGTAACCATATCTCCGAATCCTGTGGCATCCTTTGCAGCCAGTCCTGCGGTAACGACCGAAGATAATCCGACCATCAATTTCATTAACCAGTCGACCGGAGCATCATCATACGTATGGACATTCGGCGATGGAACAGGTTCGACGGATTATGCTGAAAATCCGCTTTATACCTATGTTGGCAACGGTTCGTTTGTTGTAACACTGTGGGTGGAAAATGCCGGTGGCTGTAAAGATTCAACCTCATTGGTAGTGGTTGTCAAGCCGACATTTACGTTCTATCTGCCAAATACTTTTACGCCCAATAATGACGGCAGAAACGAGTCATTCCGTCCATATGGAACAGGCTGGGATACCGACAGCTACAGCATGCGCATTTACAGCCGCTGGGGTGAACTGCTATTTTATACCACTGATGTAAACCATGGCTGGGATGGCATAATGCCAGATGGCGTGACTGAAGCTCAGCAGGATGTGTATTCTGTTACAGTAATGATAAAAGGTCTGGATGGAGCGGATCATGAATACATCAGAGCTGTAACTGTTGTCAGATAAATAAACTTTTCTCCTTAAGTCACCGGCTGCAAATCACATTGCAGCCGGTTTTTTTCTTACCGGTTTACATTTATAGAGTTGTTCCACACAATCAAATTTATGATGCCATCAAAGAGGCAGTAATGCTTCAACTAAACACTTTGGCCTACACTGTATTTCGCAGTAGAATAATATGTCTGATAAAAAATGCATTTAAACTATATAATAGTGCTTAATATGATAAAAATGGAAAGCTATAAACAAAAATTCAAACACATATTAAACGTTCAATAATATATTTTGTCTAAACACGGGGTAATATTAGTTAAAACCTGTTATTTTTGAACTGAATTTTAAATTTAAATATTATGAGGGGGTTATTTTCATTTCTGGCATTGGCTGTAATTGCCATACCGATGAATGCTCAATTGGTAAGCATGATCGATGGATCTTTAAACATCTGTAAAGGGATGTTTTTTGACAGTGGGGGAAAAGAGGAGAATTATGGCTCAGACGAGCAATTTACGCTGACTATTTATCCTGTAAAAGCAGCTATGCTTACAAGCCTTATTTTCTATGAGTTTGACTTGGGAGAAGATGCATATTTGGCTGTATATGACGGTAACAGCTCCCAGTCTCCTTCTTTTGGGGTTTTCAATAAAGAAAACCCTGTCCCAAAATACATTCAGGCTTCAAAAAGTAATCAAACAGGAAGTTTGACATTTATATTTCATTCCTCATCAAAATCTTCTGCAAAAGGATGGATTGCGGATATAAACTGCACAGAAAGGCAATCAGGGCAGCTTTCAAACATTCCTTTTGCAATGGAAAGCGTAAACGAGTTTATTGTTTTTGTTTCGGGCATCGTTGACAGCAATCATGCAAATGCCATTGATGAATATATTAATTCTACATATGGTGTTTATGATTCCAACACTGATTTTCTCACCGGACGGATCAATATCATTACGGATAATACAATCGATCTTGTTAAGATGCGGGAGATTATTCTTGCATCGAAAAACGTTACCGAAAGAACCTTGGAAATCATTTCAACTGATTCAAAAAAACAATGATATGAATCGAATGAAAAATATGTTTAATAAATCATCACAGGTTGTACTCAACGCCATATTGCTATTCATGTTTTTTCTTGCATCGGTGAGTCTGAAATCACAACCAGCAAATGATGATTGTACCAATGCTACCATTATCACTCCGGGATCCAGTTGTGCATTTAACACATACACAAACCTTGGTGCTACAGCATCTGCCGGAGCCCCAGCCCCGGGTTGTTCAAGTTATGTTGGTGGCGATGTTTGGTTCCAAACCACTGTTCCTAGTAGCGGGCATCTTACTTTCGATAGTAACACCGGCGGAATTACTGATGGAGGAATGGCTATTTACTCCGGTACTTGTGGCTCTTTAACGCTAATTGAATGCGACGATGATGACAGCAACAATGGATTAATGCCAAAAATCGATCGTTCCGGTTTAACCCCGGGTTCAACAATTTATATACGATTTTGGGAGTATGGGGGTGACACCTATGGCTCATTCAGTCTGTGCGTTTACGATGATTCGCCTCCTCCTGTAACTAATGATGATTGCTCAGCAGCCATCCCAATTACAATTGGTTCATCTTGTGCATATACAACATACTCCAATGTTGGAGCAACCGCATCTTCAGGGGCTCCTGCACCGGGATGCGCAAGTTATTCTTCTGGTGATGTCTGGTTTAGTTGCACAGTTCCAGCATCTGGTTCGCTTAGCTTTGATTCTCAAACAGGAACACTCACTGATTGCGGCATGGCTGTTTACTATGGTCCATGTGCCTCTTTATCACTAATTGAATGCGATGATGATGACAGCCCGAATGGCCTAATGCCTATGATCAGCAGAACAGGACTTACTCCCGGGGCGACCGTTTTCATCCGCTTTTGGGATTATGGAGGAACTGACTTTGGTAGTTTTGGATTATGTGTTTATGAGCCTCCTACGGCACCCCCATGCGTTAGCAATCCGGCTGCAGGCGATTTCTGTTCAACGCCAACGCCTATCTGTAATTTGAATGGTTATTGTGGCAGCACAAGTTCTACTTATACCGCTGATATACCTGGTAATCTTGGCTCGATATTCTGCGGAAGCATCGAGAACAATTCGTGGCTTTCCTTTGTAGCTGATGCAACAACTGCAACATTGAACCTCTTTGTATCGAATTGCACAAATGCCTGGGGGATTCAAATGCAGATTTATAGTGTCACGGGATGCTCTACATTCACTTCGGTGTCAAACTGCTATAACCCAGGAACTCCGGTAAACGGGACAGTGACAGCAACCGGTCTTACTATCGGGCAAATATACTATGTCATGATTGATGGAAATGCCGGTGATGTTTGTGATTATATCATATCTGCTTCATCCGGGGTATTTACCGCTGATGCAGGTCCTGATGTGACAATTTGTGGTGGTCAAAACACAACTTTAAATGCTTCAGGAGGTTCTGCGTACGCATGGTCCCCAACAACAGGTTTGTCGAATCCAAATATTGCCAATCCAATTGCATCGCCATCAGTTACAACCACATATACAGTATCTGTCACAGGGGGCAACCCTCTTTGCCCGGGCACATACACCGACCAGGTAACCGTTTTTGTTTCCGGAATCACTCCTACGGTCTCAAACAACGGGCCTCTGTGTTCCGGTCAGAATCTCAATCTTACGGCAACTCCTTCTGGTGCAACATCCTATTCCTGGTCAGGCCCCAATGGCTTTGCAAGCAATTCGCAAAACCCTTCAATATCAGGTGCAACACCTGTTGCATCTGGAACTTATACCGTCACTGTCACAAATGGCGGATGTTCTGGTACAGCATCAACAACAGTTAATGTGTCAAACAGTGCCACTGTTACGGCAAGTGCTTCTCCAGCCTCAGTCTGTCTTGGACAAACATCTACGCTAAGCGCCTTGGGTGCAGCAACCTATGCATGGAGTAGTGGATCAACAACGGTGAATCCGACCGCAACAACAACTTATACAGTGACCGGAACATCAGCTTCCGGCTGCACCGGCACAGCTACGGTTACTGTTTCGGTCAATTCAGCGGCTACTTTTACAGCCAGTGCATCTCCAACAGCCATCTGTAATGGTCAGAGTTCGTCCCTGACAGCTTCGGGAGGTGTTACCTATCTTTGGAACACGGGAGCATCTGGCAGTCCTTACTCTGTGAGTCCGACTACAACGACTACATATACCGTCACCGGAACTACCGCATTGGGGTGTTCTGGTACGGCAACGGTTTCCGTAACCATCAATCCGTTTCCAACGGTAACTGCAACCGCGGCAGCATCCAGTATTTGTATCGGATCTTCAACTTCTTTAACAGGAGGAGGAGCCTCCAGTTATGCATGGAGCACAGGTCAATTAATTAATCCAATCACCGTCAGTCCGGCGGCTACATCCACTTACACGGTAACGGGCACATCTGCTGCTGGTTGTACCGGAACAGCAACTGTCTCCGTCAATATCAGTGCAAATCTCCTGCTGACCGCAACCGCGACACCGGCGTCAATCTGTTTGAATGGCAGTTCGACAATAGCCGCATCAGGAGCGACAAACTATGCCTGGAGCCCATCGGGCACGGGCGCATCTTTTAGTGCTACTCCAACAGCAACAACAACCTACAGCGTTACCGGAACGGATGCATCGGGTTGTACAGGCACAACCACTGTTACACTAACCGTCAATCCATTGCCGACAGTTTCGGCTACTGCCACACCGGCCACCATTTGTGCTGGCCAGAGTTCAACGATTGCAGCAAGCGGAGCAAATTCATACACCTGGAGTCCAGGTGGCACCGGAACATCATTTACAGCGAGCCCGACGTCAACGACAACCTATAACGTAACAGGAACAACTACCGCAGGATGCACCGGCACAACAACTGTGGCACTTACCGTCAATCCACTTCCGACAGTAACAGCAACAGCAACACCCGCAGCGGTTTGTGCTGGCCAGAGTTCAACGATCGCAGTAAGCGGAGCAAATACATATGCCTGGAGTCCAAGTGGCGCAGGAACATCTTTTACAGCAACTCCGGCATCAACAACTACATACACAGTGACCGGCACTTCAGGGGCGGGATGCACAGGTACGACAACCGTGACTTTGACTATCAATCCGCTACCAACGGTGACAGCGACTGCGACTCCTGCAGCGATTTGTTCAGGACAGAGTTCAACGATTGCAGCAAGCGGAGCTAATTCATATACATGGAGCCCAAGTGGCACCGGAACATCATTTACAGCGAGCCCAACGTCAACGACTACCTATAATGTAACCGGAACAACTTCTGCAGGCTGTACAGGCACAGCGAATGTGACATTGACAGTCAATCCGTTGCCAACAGTAACAGCCACCGCAACGCCAACTTCGATTTGCATTGGTGGTAGTTCAACGATTGCTGCAAATGGCGCCAATACTTATACATGGAGCCCAAGTGGCAGTGGTGCATCGTTTGCCGCGAGCCCAACCACTACGACCACATATACGGTCACCGGCACTACTGCTGCGGGTTGTACAGGTACAGCCACCGCCACTTTGACAGTCAATCCCCTCCCGAATATCACTGCAACAGCGTCTCCGACTACAATTTGCATTGGTTTCAGTTCTACAGTTTCAGGAAACGGAGGTACATCTTATGCCTGGAACAATGGTCAGAACGCAACTTCATTTACTGAATCACCAACAGCAACAACGACCTACAATGTAACTGGAACAGATGCAAACAACTGCAGCAATACAGCAACTGTCACTGTATCGCTAATGCCAGGACTAACAGTGAGTGTTTCACCGAATATAGATGACATTTGTGCAGGAGGAAGCACTACCCTGATCGCATCATCACCCGGAAGTGGAGTAGGTTACAGCTGGGATACAGGAGCCAATACGGCTTCAATAATAGCAAACCCGACGGCAACCACAACATATAGCGTTACCGGCACAGATGTGCAGGGGTGTTCAGGCACTGCAAGCGCAATTGTAAATGTGAATCCGCTGCCTGTAGTCGCTTTTAGCGCAGACCCACTCACAGGATGCGCTCCGGCCTCGGTAAACTTCAGTGATGCGAGTAGCGGCAACATCAATATTTGGGAATGGGAATTCGGAGATGGGAACATATCCGGATTGCAGAATCCCAGTCATACCTACAGCTCTGGCTCCTTTTCAGTCACGCTGACTGTTACGACTACCGCCGGCTGTCAGTCGACGATGACGATGAGCAACTATGTGATGATTTCCGCGAACCCGGTAGCCGCATTTGCAGCTGATCCTGCCGTAACCACGGAAGATAATCCGACCATTAATTTCATCAACCAATCAACGGGTGCGACAAACTATACGTGGAATTTTGGAGATGGAACAGGAACTGATTATGCAGAAAACCCGCTGTACACCTATGGCTTAAATGGAGAGTTTACGGTAACACTTTGGGTAGAAAATGCTGCTGGATGTGCGGATTCAACAACGATGAGGACGCTTGTGAAGCCATCCTACACTTTCTATTTGCCAAATGCTTTTAGCCCTAATGGCGACGACAGAAATGATTTTCTTCGCCCGTTTGGCACCGGCTGGAACATGGATAGTTACAGCATGCGCGTTTACAGCCGCTGGGGTGAGTTGGTTTTCTTAACTACGGATATCAACCATGGCTGGGATGGCTTTTTACCGAATGGGGCCGAAGCTCAGCAAGGAGTTTATTCTGTTCTGATTCGGGTAAAAGGCCTGGATCACAGTGACAATGAGTATTATCTAAGCGTTGGACTTCTACGGTAAATAAAAATTATTTCGACAGAAACTGGTTGTTGGTTATCTGACAACCAGTTTTATTTTTTTTGGCCAACATGGAATATTATCGCACTATTATTTTCTGCGTTATTAAACTAATGCCGTGTTTACTTATAACATAGTCCAATGTAAAAACCAGACTGTTGCTATTGGCTCAGGAATCTCACTCCAGAATCCAAGCAATACTTTCGGATCAGGAACTTATGCTGTATCGTTGACTACAACCACTGCGGCTGGCTGTCAGTCGATGCTGATGATGAACAATTTCATCACTGTGCTTCCCAATCCGAATGCCGCGTTCACAGCCAATCCTCCTGTAACAACGGAAGATAATCCTACAATCCAATTTCTTGATCAATCGACTGATGCTTCATCATTTAGTTGGGAATTTGGCAATGGAGCTGGAAGCACAAGCACAACGCAGAATCCCGTCTTCACTTATGATTTTGAAGGCACATATACTGTTGTGCTGTGGGTAGAAAACACCGGAGGTTGTATTGATTCTGCATCAATGACAGTCCTGATCAAGCCTTCGTACACTATTTACATCCCAAACTCATTCAGCCCAAATCATGATGTACACAATGAGATATTTAGTCCATCAGGCACCGGGTGGAATATCGATTTCTACAGCATGCGAATTTACAGTCGTTGGGGCGACCTTGTGTATTCCACCACAGATGTAAATTATGGATGGAATGGAAACATGCCTGACGGAAGTGAAGCACCGCAGGGCGTTTATACAGTGAAAATATTTTTGAGAGGACCGGATGGGAATGACCGCGTTTATTTTGGATCGGTAACTTTACTCAGATAGAAAAACGCCTTGGAAGGCAGTGTGCTATGCACTGACTTTTGCTTCCCCGTTTTATTTTGAAAAGCATAAATTGAATTGCTGAATTCAAGTCTCAAATGCAAATTTTATTCTTCAGCCGTAGTTTCAGCTGTTTTAGTCTCCTCGTTTTTTTCTTTCGGAAACATGCGTTTCGAAAAAATGAGAATTAAAACGACAGCAATTGAAATGTAGGAATCTGCCAGATTAAAAACAGGTCTGAAAAAAAGAAATTCCTGCCCGCCTTTAAATGGAATCCATGACGGATAATAACCATGAATCAAAGGAACATAAAACATGTCCACCACTTTTCCCTGAAGAAATCCGGAATAGCCATCACTGAAAATGGCTGTAGGCGCGGCTCCAGAGCCGTATATGGGGCTGGCCTCGAAAATAATCCCATAAAACATGCTGTCGATAATGTTTCCGGTTGCTCCGGCAAAAATGAGTGCAATGGCAAAAATGTAAATCATTGGCTTCTTATCACGAATGATTTTCAGCAGATACCACATAATGGCTGAAGCTGCAATGATTCTGAAAGTGCTAAGCAGATATTTGCCAATAGCTCCTTTTAAATGTAAGCCAAAAGCCATCCCGTTATTTTCAACAAAATTGAGCCGGAACCAATGTCCGATGACATTCACTTCCTCGCCAAGGAGAAAGTGCGTCTTAATGTAAATCTTTAATATCTGATCAAGAATAAGCAGTGTGAAGATGAAAATCAGCACATTGCGAAGAACTTTTCTATTCATCGGGAGGCAGACTGATGCGGGGTTCCTTTTTAGTCATTTTATTTTTGGCTTCGATGCTCAAAGTGGCATGAGGAACAGCTTTCAGTCGGTCCTTGGCAATAAGTTTACCTGTAACGCGACAAACGCCATACGTTTTATTCTGAATTCTGACTAAAGCTGCTTCCAGATCGCGGATAAACTTCTGCTGACGGGCAGCCAGATGACTGTTTTCTTCCTTCGACAAAACCTGTGAGCCTTCTTCCAGCACTTTAAATGTAGGACTCGTATCACTGATGTCATTGTCGTTGGTGCCGGTAAAAGCTTCGGTGAGCAGGGCAAGATCGGCTTTGGCCTTGTCCAGTTTTGCAACTATAAGCTGACGAAATTCTTCCAGCTCTTCTTCGCTAAAGCGAATTTTTTCTTTTTCTTCTTTTGCCATAATGCAGTTTTTACACTTTTTCAACAATAACGTGAACTGAAATATCATCGGTCAATTCTAATAAAACGGCTTCAGCAGCACCTTTAGTATCCCGAAGTTCAAGCTCAATCGCTAGTATCTCATTGCAAATATATGAATAATTGTTAGCTATTGACTTTTCGACCGATTCTGTCTTTTCAACAAATACCCGGATTTTGTCAGTAACTTCGAAATTCCGCTCCTTGCGCAGGTTCTGGATGCGGTTGACAAACTCGCGGGCAACGCCTTCCTCCAGCAATGTTTCGGATAATGTCACGTCAAGTGCTACCGAAAGGGTGCCTTCGCTCATCACCACCCAGCCCGGAATGTCTTCAGTAACAATTTCCACATCGTCAACCAGAACTTCTACAGATCCTTCACCCAGACTAAGCTCAATGCGTCCTTCGTTTTCCAGTCGGTTTATCTGGGCTCCGTTCAAAGCAACAATGGCTGCGGCCAGTTCTTTCATCTGTTTGCCAAATCGCGGCCCGAGCTTTTTAAAGTCGGCCTTTATTTTTTTCACGAGGAAACTGCCGTCGTCTTTGAAGAACTCCAGCTCTTTCACATTCACTTCGGCCAGAATAATCTTCTGCACACTTTCCACCTGTGCTTTAATTTTTTGATCGGTGAGCGGAATCAGTATTTTCTGCAGCGGCTGGCGAACGCGATTTCCGGTTTTCTTGCGTAGCGACAGAATCATAGAAGAAATTTTCTGCGCCAGCTGCATGCGCTCTTCGAGATCGCGATCGATGAAATTTGTATTGTATGCCGGAAAGTCGCACAAATGAACGCTTTCAGCATTCCTGCGGCCGGTTACTGAATTCAGATCTGAAAATAATTTATCTGCAAAGAAAGGTGCAATAGGAGAAATCAGCAGCGATAATGTTTCCAGTACATGATACAATGTCTGGTAGGCCGATAATTTATCTTTCGACATTTCGCCTTTCCAGAAACGGCGACGCGAGAGGCGCACATACCAGTTGCTCAGAAATTCATCGGTGAAATTCTGAATGGCGCGCCCGGCGCGGGTTGGCTCGTAGTCTGCATAGGATTCGTCAACGAGTTTTATCAGACTGTTCAACTCTGAAAGAATCCAGCGATCAAGCTCAGGCCGCTCGGCAACGGGAACTTCTGTATCGCTGAAATTGAACTTGTCGATATTCGCATACAGTGAAAAGAACGAATACGTGTTATACAGCGTTCCGAAGAATTTGCGCTGAACTTCTCCAACGCCTTCGCTGTCGAATTTAAGATTGTCCCAGGGCTGCGAGTTGGTAATCAGGTACCAGCGTGTTGCATCAGGACCATATTTTTCAATCGTTTCAAATGGATCGACGGCATTGCCAAGTCGCTTCGACATTTTATTGCCGTTTTTATCGAGCACGAGTCCGTTGGAAACAACATTTTTGTAAGCAACCGAATCGAAGGCCATGGTTGCGATTGCATGCAGTGTGAAGAACCAGCCCCGTGTCTGGTCAACACCTTCTGCAATAAAATCGGCTGGAAAACTTTTCTCAAAAACATCTTTGTTTTCAAAAGGATAATGCCATTGCGCATAAGGCATGGAGCCGCTGTCGAACCATACGTCGATCAGATCGGGCTCGCGGCGCATCGGTTTTCCTGAATCGGAAACCAGAATAATCGGATCCACCGATGGCTTATGCATGTCGAATTTTTCGTAATTGGCTTTGCTCATGTCGCCAGTCACAAAATCTTTCATCGGATTTTCTTTCATGAATCCGGCTTCGATGCTCTTTCCAATTTCTTTCGAAAGTTCTTCGAGCGAGCCGATGCATTTGAATTCATCGCCATCTTCGCTAAGCCATATAGGAAGGGGAACGCCCCAATAGCGGCTGCGACTCAGGTTCCAGTCAACCAGATTTTCGAGCCAGTTACCAAAGCGGCCTGTACCAGTCGATTCGGGCTTCCAGTTGATGGTGTTGTTCAGCTCAATCATTCTGTCTCGATATTGTGTGGTTTTGATAAACCATGAATCGAGTGGATAATACAGAATCGGTTTGTCAGTCCGCCAGCAGTGCGGATAGCTGTGTTCGTATTTTTCCGCTTTGAATGCTTTATTTTCTTTCTTCAGTTTGATGACAAGTTCGATATCAACATTCAATTCTTTTTCCTTGTCAGGCGTGTAATCGGGATGATACTGAGGCTTCACGAATTTCCCGGCGAATTCGCCCATTTCTTCAGTGAATTTTCCTTGCTTATTCACCAGCGTGAGAGAGCCGAGGTTGTATTTCTTTCCCATACGGAAGTCGTCGGCACCAAAGCTGGGAGCCAGATGTACGATTCCTGTTCCGTCTTCGGTAGTTACAAAATCGCCGGCCACTACGCGGAAAGGGTCTCCCTCAGCGGGCTGCGCGTATGGTAATAATTGTTCGAAACGAATTTCGGTCAGCTCTTTTCCTTTGAATGTCCCGAGTACTTTAAATGGAATATTTTTTTGTCCGGGTTCATAACTGTCAATCTCAAGTGCTGCATTCTCGGCCGGGAACCAGCGATTGAGCAAGGGAGCACCCACCACAACTGTTTGTGGCTCGAAGGTGTAGGGATTGTAAGTCTGAACAAGATTGTACTCAATATTATCACCAACTGCAAGGCCGGTATTTGAAGGAAGTGTCCACGGCGTGGTGGTCCATGCAATAATGTATAGATTTCCTTTTACGCCTGGGGTTGTGAACAGAAATTCGCTGCGATCGTTGCGCACAACTTTAAACTGTGCAACAACGGTATTGTCTTTCACATTTTTGTAACAGCCGGGTTGGTTCAGTTCGTGTGTACTGAGGCCGGTTCCGGCAGCAGGTGAGTATGGCTGAATGGTGTAGCCTTTATACAGGAGATTTTTATCGTAGAGTTTTTTCAGCAGATACCAGACCGATTCAATGTATTTATTTTCGAAAGTGATGTACGGATTTTCAAGGTCAACCCAATAGCCCATGCGGCGTGTGAGCTCGTCCCACTGATCCTTGTATTTCATCACTTCCTGGCGGCATTCGCGATTGTAATCAACTACTGAAATTGATTTGCCAATATCTTCTTTTGTGATACCGAGTTTTTTCTCAACGCCAATCTCAACGGGCAGTCCGTGCGTATCCCAGCCGGCTTTGCGTTTTACCTGAAAGCCTTTCAGTGTTTTGTAGCGACAAAAAATGTCTTTGATAGCTCTTGCCATCACGTGGTGAATGCCTGGCATTCCGTTGGCGCTGGGCGGGCCTTCGAAAAACACGTATTCTGGTTTACCTTCGCGTGTTTCAATGCTCTTGCGGAAGATATCATTGGTGTCCCACCACTGTCTCACATCGTTAGCCAGTTCTGTCAGTCGTAATTGCTTGTACTCGTTGTATTTGCCGTTCATTTTCCGGTAGTTTTTAAAAAGAGGTGCAAAAGTACAATATAATGTGCAAATTTGAAAATTTATTCACTCACTATATTGCTTTCAAAGGAGCTCATGAGCTCACGATTTCATCGTTCGGTTGAAAGTGTGCTAATTTGAAAATGTGTGACTTCGCGTGAATCAGCTTGCTACGTTTTATATGATTTCTAGTTCGTCGAAGTGATAATAGGTGATTCGAAATACAGCAACGATGTTATAAAGTTTGAGCCGCGTGCGCCATGCACCTTACTTTGTGCACCATGCCTTGTACGTTGAGCACTGCGAAGCTAGCCGCGTGAAGCCTGCCTTATGCCTTTTCAAATTTATTCGTAACTTGCACATCCTTTATGCTTTAATCTATGTCGGTGAAGCCATTTATTTTATCCATTTTATTCTTTGCCCTTATCGGTGGATTAATGATATACGATATGATGGGGGAGCGCACTGCAGTTGCGAAAGATCCTGTTAAGCTCCGCGATTTCGATACAATAATAGTTTCAGACACTCTTCATGTAATTATGGGATACAACTCTGTAAATTATTTTGTTTACAAGGGAACGCCCATGGGTTATCAGTACGAGCTGGTGCAGGCTCTTTGCAAAAATTTCGGATTGTTTCTCGATCTGCAGGTTACCAACGATGTTGAAAAAGCTTTTCAGAAACTTGCTTTTGGTACATGCGACCTCATTGCCATGGACCTCACTGTTGCAGAAAATCGCTATCCACGTATAACTTTCACAGAGCCACTGTATAATATGCGATCAATCCTGGTGCAGCGCAAAGACAGTCTGGGCGCGGTGTCTGTAAAAGACTTGAAGCAATTAAACGGGAAAACAATTTTGATTCCCCGAAAAACAATTTATCGCAGGCAGCTGCTGGAGCTGGAAGACAGCCTGCATATTGATATTAATATTTTGCCGATGGGCGAAGTTGGCACAGAAGATTTGTGCAATATGGTAGCTGAAGATAAAATTGATTTCACGATCTGTGATGATCACCTGGCGCGGACGCTGTGGGCATACTATCCGGATCTCGATTTCAGTTTGATCATTTCCAAACCTTTACCGGTGGCCTGGGTTGTCAATAGTGAATCCGAAAAGTGGCTTGAAAAGCTGAATGCGTGGATATCAAATTTTAAGAAAAATGGAAATCTTGCTTTCCTTCAGAAAAAATATTTTGATAATCCGATATTGTACATTTTTGGATCGCCTGATGATCACAGCATTTCAGGAGGAACAATCAGTAAATATGATGATTTAATTAAAAAGTACAGTGCCGAAATCGGTTGGGATTGGCGTCTGGTTGCATCTTTGATTTATCAGGAATCGCGCTTTACAACTGACTTTCAATCGCCCAGTGGTGCATTTGGCTTAATGCAATTAATGCCGGGAACAGCTCAGCGCATGGGTGTAAATTACAACAGTAATGCGGAGGAACAGTTGAAAGGAGGATTGAAATTGCTGCATTATATGGACACCGCTTTTACACCATACATGGACAATGTTGCTGAAAGACACAAGGTGGTTATTGCCGCATACAATCTGGGTATGGCGCATTTTTACGATGCCTTTGAATTGGCAAAAAAGCAGGGAAAAGGGCCACTGACATATGCGATCGTGATTGAATGTTTGAAATGCAAATCGAAACCGCTGTATTACAACGATCCGGTTGTTAAGTTCGGATATATCAATCCATGGTATGTTGAAAGATTTGTTCGTGAGATTTATGCACGCTACAACGCTTACTGCGCCGTTTTTTCGGAGAAATAATCATTATTTAGCTCAAGATCGAGGTCAAGAAAAAGGACAAGGTCACGCGTCAGCGTAAAACGCTGCAGGCAGGAGACGCGCGCCCAATGCAGTTTTGAGATTATAAAGTTGAAAGGCGCTTTATAGTAATCAGTTGTGAGTAGTCAGTGGTCAGTTTCAATGTCACTCATATTCTCACATATGCGAAGCATCACATGAACGAAGTTCCACATTTGCATATTTCCCCGTTCCTTGTTCGGCTTGTTCCGTAAGAATGCACGGAATGTTCAGTGTTTAAACTTTCTTCACCCTTCACACATCCTTGTTCCTTGTTCAGTGTTCATAGGGTTACACATACAAATAATCCGTATTCATCCGGATATATCTGTTCAGCGCTGACCATGACGAAATCCAGGATATGAGCATTCCGCAGATAATGATGGCGCCAAAAAGTCCATACACCTGTGTCTCGTCCTGAATGGCCTGCAGATCTGGGATCTGCTGATAGGCCAGCATCATAACACCTTCGAGTAAAACCACTGCGAGCAAGCTACTTACAAGTCCCATCCAGAGCGCCTGCAGAAGGAATGGTCTGCGGATAAACCCGCGTGTAGCGCCAACCAGAAGCATACTGCGAATCAAAAATCGTTTTGAATATATGGCTAACCGGATGGTGTTGCTGATCAAACTATACGATATAAGAAAGACCAGAAGCGCGAATCCAAAAAGTATCAGCGACATTTTTCCGGAATTCACATTGATGTCTTCAACCAGATCTTTCTGATAATACACATTGCCAATAATAGGTTCAGTCTGCACTTTGGCCACAAATGCGTCGATGGCTGCGCTGTTGGCGTAGTCCGATTTCAGCGTAATGTCAAGCGAAGGTGGGATCGGAATAATGCCGAGAAATTCAACGAACTCTTCGCCGGTATCTTCAGTCATTCGCTTCGCAGCTTCTTCTGAACTGACCATGGAACAAGTCTGCACTGCAGGATCAAGTTGCATTTTTTTCTGCATGGCAAGCATATCCGCCTCCGGAATGCTGTCTTTGAACATGACAGTGACAACAATATTCTCTTTCACAAAATTCGCCAGTCGTTGCGAATGAAGCAGAATGAGTCCCGATAAACCGAGAATAAGCAGTACCAGCGATATGCTGATCATCATGGTGACATAAGAGCCCCCGAGCCGGATGGATGATTTGCGATGTTTTGCCATGCGACAAAAATAGTGATTTCTTTGCGAATGCAGACACCTTGTGAATTTCGGGTTGTATCTTTTTTGAAATGTTGAAATCAAATGAAAATACACAAAGTTTTTTACAGAAAAGCAGAGAAATCCTTTGAGTTTCCGGTCACCAAATGCAAAACAGCATCTGCGGCCTTTGCCGGGATCTCACCGAAAACCTGCCCGGCTCTTTCTCTGTTTCTTCCCGACGATTCCACGTCAGCAATGCTGCCAAGTCAACATTTTCTTGCTAACGGTAGAATGTCGGGAAGGACCCAACATTCTGTCGTCCGCCTGACAATGATTTGAGAAAAAGAGCGCACACGGAATCGTTGGGGCCTTAGATACTTCAAAATTTTTGAAGAAGATGTCGTTTGAGACATCCTCAAATACTACGTTTTATGAAGCTCGCTTTGATGTAGTTTATTTCTTCACTACTCTTATCTCAACCCTTCTGTTCATCTGCCTTTCGGCCTCCGTTCTTTCTTCATTTAAGGGTCGCGTGTGACCAAATCCCTGGTACGACATTCGGTTTGCTGCAATGCCTTTTCGGATCAGGTAATTGTAAACAACTTGTGCGCGTTCGCCCGAGAGATTGGAGAAATCATCACTAATGCAACATATATGACCTTCAATGGCAATCTCGAGTGTCGGCTGCGATTCCATGATTGAATAAAGTTCATTTATCACCGGCTCGGATTCAGGCCGAAGGGTGCTGGTGTTATTGTAAAATGTGATATTATCCAGCCGGATGACTTCGCCCACTGTGGCCTGCGTGATTTTGTCCTCCAGTGCAGAAACCTTTTTCTCCGCTGGTTTGAATGTGACTACATCTACACGTCGGTTCCGGAAAAACGCATTGTCATTGAATTCCAGCGTTTCGTTTTTTCCAACTATCTGTGTATTTTTAAGTTCAATTCCTTTTTGAGCAAACACTGATTTTACAGCATTGGCGCGCTTTTCAGACAGCAACTGGTTGTTTTCTGAAGTTCCTACTGAATCGCAATAGCCCGAAATGCTCTTTATCACTGCGTTTTCAGCTTTACAGTATTTTGCCACAGAATCCAATGTCTTTATTGCTTTTGCATCTGGCTGAAAAACAGCTGTGTTGAAATAAACGCTGTGCGTCTTTGTTTCCTGCGCACCAACCAGTACACACAGTAGAAACGTCCAAATGAACAGAATTGTGGATTTCATAGTGCAATGTAATTAGTGAAATATTAACGCTTGATAATTTTAAATATTGCCTTATGGAAATCCAATTTGATAAGGGTAAGCAAACGAAAGTTTCGGATTAGCATTAATGCCAACGTGATTAAAAAGCCAGCAAATAAGACACTTTGCTGGGATATATCTTTTGTGCCGGGCAAGGCAGATGATAATAATTTAAAATGCGTTTTTTGCTGTTGAAAAGTTTGCAATTTTTAATATTGATGTTGCTCAAATCAATTCCAAGCCCTAAAAAAACCTCGCTTTTACCAGCTTCTTGTCCATCGAGTCCAACTGCACTTAAACCAATATCGAAACTTAAAAAGCCAGGAATATATCGGCCCCATGACTTAGGAGTAACTCCCTTTATATTGGTGCAAAGCCAATATGTATGCCGGTCATAATCATCCATAAAACTTTTGTTTTCGTGACCGGGCATTGATTTATAATACGATTTATGAAAAAAATCGTAACTCCATTTAAACGTAAAATTGTTGAAGAACGGGTGATATTCCTGTAGTACAGGATAAAAAGCACCAAGAATATTCGCACTCATGTCCATTAAACTAAATCCCCACCATGGAGCCATGCCATCTTTCACTTCTACTATCCCAGATGTCAGAACCGCAAATCCGGCTCCAAACCATTTGGCTGATTTTCTTTTTACACCTGCCCACATCAGCATTTCTCCGAAGGCAGTAGAAGTAATTTGCGAGGACCAAAAGTGGCCGCATTTATCTAAACACAAAGCGTATTTTAATTCCTTGGAATCATCAAAATGGAATTTCGGTTTTGGAAGACCATGAGCCTCCAATGTATCATTCCACCAGGCATTCTGAAAATACAAAAACACCCCGGTAGTTAAAATCGGGACCGAACTTGCAACAACTGCCAGGCGAAATTTATTTGGTTTTTTTGTTGTATCAGTTAATGAGGTATCTCCAAAAGGCCCCTGTTCTGAAATGATTTCGATTTTTTCTGTGATATACAAACTATCTGAAAAGCAGAAAGTGGGTACTGCAAGAATAAAAAACAAAAGTATGCTGAATTGTTTCATCGGAATTTATAGCCAATAATTTTGGTGCTAAATTAAATAAAACTTTGCTTGGCAAATACTCTTTTTTTTTAAAACGGGAAAACGCTCAATCCGAATGCATATACAGCTGCATCCGATTTCCACATTCTCTAAAGACAAAAGATAAAAATATAAAGACAAAAGTGTAAATTGAAACGTGATCATCTAATATTCCCACATACGCCGCAGGCGCCACATCTGCGATTGCGTCACGTTTCACGTGAAGCAGCACATTTCCGCATTATCGCATCAAATTTCGCCTTTCGTATTTCTGATTTCTTCCGCTGCGGCGGATTCAGAGTTCATGATTCGATGTTCCCTTCACCCTTCAGATCTAAAATCTAAAATCTGATTTCTCAAATCACTACCTTTGCCCCATGCAACCTCTCATTCTCTGGCAGGACGAATACGCGCTCGCAGTGAACAAGCCCAACAACGTGCTGGTTCATCATTCCGATTATTCCGGTATTGAAGGAGAAAAATCGTTGCTAGAACTTTTAAAGGATTTGGGAATCCCCCGCGTATATCCGCTCCACCGGCTCGATAGAAAGACATCTGGTATTGTATTGCTTGCAAAAAATCGAAGCGATGTTGCTTCATTTCAGAAATTATTTGATGAACAGAAAATCCGGAAAACCTATCTGGCTCTGCTTCGCGGACATGTCGATCCGGCGGGGATTGTCGATACACCCGTGCGGAACGATCGCGGAAATTATCGCGAAGCACTGACGCACTATCGCTGCATTGATCATTACGAGCTGAATGTAGCCGTTGAACCTTACGAAACATCCCGCTACAGTCTGGTCGAAATGGAACCCAAAACCGGACGATTACATCAGTTGCGTGTGCACGCCAATAAAATTGCACATCCGATCATTGGCGATCATAAACACGGAAACCGGCATCACAACCGCCTTTTCGCCGAACAATTTTTACTGCCGGATTTATTTCTGCATGCAAATGAATTGCAATTTCTACATCCTTTTACGAATGAAGAAATAATCATCAATGCTCCACTTCCGGCTTTCTGGGCTCGCTTCGATGAAATCAGAAAAGAACTGAGCATCTAAAACAACGTTAAGTTAGTCCACAGTTACACAGAGTTACTCAGAGGTCTCACAGAGTTCCACCGAGTGTAAATTAAGCAAAAGCCGTTTTTAAAAACACAACGTAGTTGTGTTGATCAATTACATCAAAGCGAATTTGAAAGCGAGCTTTCAGAATTCGACATGTTGTAATTGATCCCGGCTTTTGCAAAGTTAAATTTACTCTGTGTGACTCTGTGCGCACTCGGAGATACTCTGTGTTACTACAATTCCGGCTGTTTCCAGTTGAGTTAAATGCGTTGCCCCATTGTCTAAGTGGCAGTTCTCATAGATGTTCAATTAATTCGTATTTTTGCAAATCAAAATCAATCCAAAAATGAAAGCACTGATCAATACCGTGAAGGGCACCATGAAAGTAGAATTCTACGAAAACGACGCGCCCAATACCGTTGCCAACTTCGTTAAGCTCGCCAAAAGCGGCTTCTACGATGGCCTGAATTTTCACCGTGTTCTTCCCGATTTCGTTATCCAGGGCGGTTGCCCAAACGGAACAGGCGCCGGCGGTCCGGGTTACAGCATTAAATGCGAAACCAGCGGCGGCAATCAGTATCACGATCGCGGTGTTCTTTCCATGGCGCATGCCGGAAAAGATACCGGTGGCTCACAGTTTTTTATCTGTCATAGCCGCACCAATACATCACATCTCGACCGTCATCACACTTGCTTCGGCAAAGTAGTCGAAGGTCTCGATGTCCTCGACGCCATCCGTCAGGGCGATGAGATTGAGAGTATAAAAATTATTGAAGAATAGGGCGTAGCATTGCTTTCAGTCTGAGAGTTCCGCTCACGAACTGAGTGTCTTCTTTGAGTAATTGGCGTTTGAGCCAACGGCAGTAGTTTCCGGCTTTTGTGTAATCGGTCTACTGATTCAAAATGCCGACAACATCAACAACACTAAACCACCATCGGGCGTTTTGCTCGTCCCAGACAGCCCGCACTTCGCGGTCATCGAAAAAACGTATGGATATTTTTGACGGATTCATAATACCGGCTTCACCTATCCTTTCACGTTGTTAATATCAGTGTAAAGTTATGCTGATTCCGTTTTGAAATTGAGGTCTGCTCTATAGCGTTACAACGAACACGAATGCCTAAGCTCTTTAAAAAAGTTAAAAATACAAAATAATTTGAATAAAGGAAAATACTGAAACAGCCGTAATCGTATGAAATGTGTCTGATCAATGGGAGAGGCGCTCCGGTGGACTTAACGGCTCACCGGCCGTCTACTCGATTAGCGTTAGTGCTTAATTATTTTATTTGAGTCTAAAAATAGGTCTGCGTATCAAAGGAAATCAAATATATGATAATAAGTAAAATATCAATAAGATGCCGCCGATTATGATTATGAGCGTTATTAATAGTGACAACATTGAGGAGGAAACAAAGTAATTATTTTTTAGTTGTTTTTCATTTTTTTTGTATTGTAAGAAAGCCAAGATTGCAATTATTACCCCTATTGCAACCATAACTACTCCAACAATTGAAGAATATCCTTTTGATGGTAGGTCCCTTGTTTCTAAAAGCAATGAGAGTTGTTTTAAAAACAAAGAAAACTTTACAATTACAAAGCCGAAACCCATTAATGCAATACTTGTTCGTATCCAAGCAAGAAAAGTTCTCTCGTTAGCTAGATGTTCTCTTGATCTTTCAATTGAGTTTTTTTCTTCTAAGTTCGCCATATCATTTTTGAATATGTTTTCTTGATGTATGTGAATTTCAGCATTAACGCCAACTCGTTTATATATACACCCAAAGTCTCCAAAAAGTGCATATATTCACCCAAATCGGAATGTATTGTACACTTTTTGTCATTTTTCAGGTGCATATTATTTTCAAAGATATAATTTTTTTGAGTTTCAAATCATCAGCACATCATTTCAAGATAAAAGACAAAAGTGTAATGACAAAAGTGAACGAAGAAGCTTTTTCAAATTGCCGAATTTTCAACCGAACGATGAAATCGTGAGCTCGACTTGTCATGTTCTACGTGATGAACCCCTTTGAAAAAAATATCATGGGTGAATAAATTTTCAAATCAACACACTTTCAAATCATCAAATTTTCAAATCATTTCGTATTTCTGATCTCGTATTTATCTACGTATTTTCAAAGGTGCTTCGCGTGTTCTTTGTCCCTGAGGCTATCGCCCAAGGCTAATATTGTTCGATCAGCGTCCGCCGATCGCTTCAAAGGAACCAACTATGGTAATTTTTGGGGTAAACGTTTTTATGAACACAAACTCCTCACGCCTTACGCCTGATGACTTACGCCTTATGCCTATCTCGTATTTCTGATTTCGTATTTCGTATCTCGTATTTTCGTACTTTTGCACCTCAATTTTTCAACCATGGAAATTCCTGCTAAATATGACCCGACTCAAAGCGAAGACAAGTGGTATGCCTACTGGATGAACAACGGCTTCTTCCGCTCTGTTCCTGATGAACGTACCCCATACACCATCGTAATTCCGCCGCCCAACGTGACTGGAGTCCTGCATATGGGACACATGCTCAACAATACGCTGCAGGATGTTCTGATTCGTCGTGCCCGCATGACTGGATTCAATGCATGCTGGGTGCCCGGAACTGATCATGCTTCGATTGCAACCGAAGCCAAGGTGGTGGCTAAACTCAGAGCCGAAGGCATTGATAAGAAATCGCTGTCGCGTGATGAGTTTCTCAAACATGCCTGGGTGTGGAAAGAAAAACATGGCGGAATTATTCTCGACCAACTTAAAAAGCTTGGCGCATCCTGTGATTGGGACCGCACGGCCTTTACCATGGATCAGAATCTGTATGATTCTGTAATAAAAGTTTTTGTCGATCTCTACGGAAAAGGTCTCATCTATAAAGGGCACCGCATGGTGAACTGGGACCCAAGCGCGCTCACAGCCGTCAGCGACGAGGAAGTGATTTATAAAGAGCAGAACGCGAAACTCTATTATCTCAGATATTATCTCGAAAACAGCAAGGATTATCTGGTAATCGCAACCACGCGTCCTGAGACGATTCTGGCTGATACTGCGGTTTGCGTGAATCCAAACGATGAGCGTTTCAAACATCTGCACGGAAAGAAAGTGCTTGTACCGCTCATCAATCGCGTGATTCCGGTAATCACCGACGAGTATGTGGATATAGAATTTGGAACGGGCTGTCTGAAAATTACGCCTGCACACGATATCAACGACTACACCATTGGACAGAAATTCGGTCTCGAGGTGATTGACATTCTGACTCCTGACGGAAAACTGAATGAAAAAGCGCAATTGCTGATTGGCGAAGACCGCTTTATTGCCAGAAAAAAAATCATGAAAATGCTCGAAGAATCGGGCAATGTTGAAAAGATTGAAGACTACGTAAACAAAGTCGGATACAGCGAACGCACCGATGTTGCCATTGAACCGAGACTCAGCGAACAATGGTTTATGAAAATGAGCGACATCGCAAAACCCGCTCTGGATGCAGTAATGAGCGATAAAGTTCAGTTTCATCCGGCCAAATTCAAAAACACCTATCGCCATTGGATGGAAAATGTGCGCGATTGGTGTGTGTCGCGTCAGTTGTGGTGGGGACAGCGCATTCCCGCATGGTATCTGCCCGACGGGAGTATTGTGGTTGCTTTGAATGAAAAAGACGCGCTTGAAAAAGCAAAAAAAATCAATCCTGAAATAAAATTATCCGATCTGAAACAGGACGAGGATGTGCTCGATACCTGGTTCAGCAGCTGGCTCTGGCCGATCAGCGTTTTCAACGGCGTAATGGAACCAGACAACAAGGACATAAAATATTATTACCCCACCAACGATTTGATCACGGCTCCCGAAATCATGTTTTTCTGGGTGGCACGCATGGTGATGGCCGGACTCGAATATCGAAAGGAAATTCCGTTCAGCAATGTGTATTTCACCGGCATCGTGCGCGACAAGCAGGGACGCAAGATGAGCAAATCGCTGGGCAACAGTCCCGACCCGATTGAGCTGATGAAGAAATTCGGTGCAGATGGCGTTCGTGTAGGCATGATGTTCAGCTCACCTGCAGGAAACGACTTGCTTTATGACGATTCGTTGTGTGAGCAGGGACGAAATTTCGCCAATAAAATCTGGAACGCATTCCGGTTGATCAGTGGCTGGCAGGTAGATGAAAAATTGCCGCAACCAGCGTACGCATCGCTCTCCACCGAATGGTTCGGAAACCGTCTTCGCCAGACATCGAAACAGATTGATGAACAGTTCAAAGATTTCCGTTTGTCGGATGCTTTGATGTCGGTGTATAAACTCGTTTGGGATGACTTCTGTTCGTGGTATCTCGAGTTTATCAAACCCGCATATGGTCAGCCAATCGATGGAAAGACCTTTGCAGAAACGATGGAATATTTCGATCAGCTAATGCGCATGTTGCATCCATTCATGCCATTCCTGACCGAAGAAATCTGGCAGACCCTGAAGCCCCGTGCAGAAAAAGAATCCATCATGATTTCTTCCATGCCCGCCGATTTCAAATGTGATGAAAAATTGATTTCAGATTTTGAATTGGTGCAGGAAACCATCATGGCCATTCGCGCCTACAGAAGCGACAAGGGAATCGGCATGCGCGATCTGCTCGATGTGTTTTTCACGCCGGTTCAGCATGAAGATACAATGAGAAGTTATGCTCCGGTGATAATGAAACTCGGCAACCTGAGTTGCTTTGAGAAGCTCAGCGAAAAACCGGAGAAATCATTCACAGTTTTGGTGCGAACCGAAGAGCTTACATTTCCGGTGAGTGCAGAGCTTGACACCGCAGCAGAAAAGGAAAAGCTGCAGAAGGAGCTCGATTACACCAAAGGATTTCTTGATAGTGTCCGCAAAAAGCTGTCGAATGAAAAATTCGTCAGTGGCGCACCAGCTCAGGTAATCGACAACGAACGCAAAAAAGAACAGGATGCTTTGTCGAGGATTGCGGTTCTTGAAAAAACGATAGCAGAACTCTGAGCTGGCTTTTATAGCATTATTAATTAACTGCATATGCTGATCGATGTCGCATTTATTATTGCATCGCTTGCGCTGTTGTACATTGGTGCTCGCTGGCTTGTAACAGGAAGCTCAAAGCTGGCTTCAATGTTTGGAATTTCCGACTTGGTGGTTGGATTGACAATTGTGGCATTCGGCACGAGTTCACCTGAGTTGATTGTTTCGATTACAGCATCAGCACAGGGGCAAACTGGGATTGCAATTGGGAATGTTGTTGGGTCAAATATCTTGAATATTTTACTCATCCTGGGTCTAACTTCACTCATCAATCCAGTATTTCTTGATAAACGTATTATTCGCTCCGACATTCCCTTGTTGATCGTGATTTCCGGAGTTTTCACGTGGGCTCTCTTCACTCTCGAACTCAAATGGTGGGAAGGAATAGTGTTATTGTCGGGGTTTGTATTTTATGCCATTTGGATGATTCATCTTGCCAGAAAGGACATTAGGATTCAAAAATCAAAAACCAGAGTTATTGATAGACAAACCTTCACAAATAGTAAAATAGGATTATTTGTTCTGATGATTATTGCCGGATTTGGCTTGCTTGCTGCCGGATCGCAATTGATGGTTGAGGGCGCTGTAAATATTGCCCGAACGCTGGATGTGAGCGAAGCTATAATTGGTTTGACAGTTGTTAGCGTTGGAACAAGTCTGCCTGAACTGGCCACTTCGGTTGTTGCTGCGTTGAAAAAGAGACCTGGACTGGCGGTTGGGAATCTGGTGGGTTCAAACATTTTCAACATACTGGTTATAGCAGGTTTTTCAATAAGTATATATCCTTCTCTACACAATGTTGTTAGCATTACGGATATTTTATTCATGATGGGATCCGCGCTGGTAATTTTTCCAATGGCTATTTCCGGCTCTGTTATTCGAAGGATTGAAGGAGCGCTTTTATTGGGTCTTTATGTCCTTTATATTTTTCTCATCTGGCCAAAATGATAAGTTTGAATAATCCAACAGATTTTGTTTCACATCCCATTTCAGTTTTTCGGTATAATTGCAGCAGAACAACGTCAGAATTATTCGGTTTTTTCACCAGATCATACAATTGTTTAATGCAAATGCCGTTTATTCACTGATTTTTATTAATTTTGCACTCATGAAATTTTGGCGGAATTTTGTTCTTATTGTTCTCATTCTCACGGGGGTATCCTGCAGCGAGTATGACAAACTGCTCCGGGAAGGCACACCACAGGCCCGTTTGGAAGCAGCAAATGACTATTACAGCAAAGGCAATTACTTTAAAGCTTTGCAATTGTACGATCAGTTGATTGTTGAACTTCGCGGTCTGCCGCAGTTCGAAGAAGCGTATTACAAGTATTGCTGGAGCAACTATCAGCAGGAACAGTACCTTGCCGCTGCCTATTATTTCAAAAATCTCGCTAAGACGCTGCCCAACAGCAAATACGCCGAAGAATCGCTTTACATGTCGGCCTATTGTCAATATCTGGAGTCGGCCGATACGCCGCTTGACCAGTCTTCAACCTCTGATGCGCTGACAGAATTGCAGCTGTTCGTCAATAAATATCCAAAAAGCGAAAAAGTTCAGCAATGCAATGAGTTGATGGATGAACTGCGCTTTAAACTCGAGACGAAGGACTATAATACGGCCATGTTGTATTATAAAATTGAAGAATACAAAGCTGCCGTGGTTGCCTTTTCAAATCTGCTGAAAGAATATCCGGCCACGAAATACAAAGAACAGGCTCTGTTCTACATTCTGAAGTCTGAGTATTACTATGCTGCAGGAAGTATTGATTCGAAAAAGAAAGAACGCTTCGAACACGCCACAAAAGCATACACAACACTGATGCTAATGTTCCCCACATCTTCTTATCAGAAGGACGCGGAAATCATCAATGAAAAAATAAAAACGCAAATCAGTAAACTGAATTAACATATGGATTACAAGAAACTGAAAATTGAGACCAATGCTGTAACACGCAATCTGTTTGAACTTGAGAATGAAACTGGCAGTATTTACGAAAGCATCATGATCATTTCCAAGAGAGCTAACCAGATTTCGATGGTTATCAAGGAAGATCTGCAGCATGAGTCGGAGCAGTTTGTTTCAACCATGGACAATCTGGAGGAAGTTTTCGAAAATCGCGAACAGATAGAATTGGCAAAGTTGTACGAAGCTCTTCCAAAACCTACACTGATCGCTCTTCACGAGTTCCAGCAGCGAAAAGTGTATCACCGTCGCGGTACACAGGAAAACTAATTCTGTTTGAAAAACTGCAGGGTCATACTCGGCATCTCGGGCGGAATTGCAGCTTATAAAGCTCCGTTTATCATCCGCCTGCTGAAGCAAAAAGGTGCTTCTGTGCAAGTAGTTTGTACCCGCAATGCACTCGAATTCGTTACGCTGCCTGTTCTGGAAACCCTTTCCGAAAACCCTGTTTACATCGATGTTTTCCCCAAAGAACGGCAGTATTCAACTGAGCATATTTCAATTACCGACAACGCCGATATCTTGATTGTTGCTCCGGCTACCGGAAACATTATCGGCAAATTTGCTTCTGGCATTGCCGACGACGCACTTTCCACAACTTTTATGGCATTCGAGGGTCCGGTTTTTATCGCCCCGGCCATGAATACTAAAATGTGGAATTCGCCTGTAGTGCAGAAAAACATTGCTTATCTAAAATCGCTCGGCCATAAATTTATTGGCCCTGGTGAAGGTGACCTGGCTTGTGGTTATCAGGGTGCTGGCCGTATGTCGGAGCCGCAGGAAATTGTTGATGCTGTGTTGAGTGAAAAAAATACTGAATCATTAGCTGGAAAGAAAATACTGATCACCGCTGGTCCGACCTTTGAACGAATTGATCCGGTGCGCTATATCGGAAATTTCAGCACGGGCAAAATGGGCTACGCCATTGCTTCGGCGCTTGCAGAGCGGGGCGCAGATGTAACACTGGTCTCAGGCCCGGTAAGCATTCATGCCGATCCGCGTGTAAAACTGATTCAGGTTGAAAGTGGTCAGCAAATGCACGATGTCTGTGTGAAAGCATTTTCAAAATGCCACGCCGCTATAATGGCTGCTGCTGTTGCCGATTTCAGACCAGTGAAAGTGGCGGATAAAAAAATTAAAAAAGAAAACACAGATCTTTCAACAATTGATTTAAAGCCAAACCCTGATATTCTGGCTACACTTGGCAAAAGCAAAAAGTCTGGACAGATTGTGATCGGATTTGCGCTTGAGACCGACAATGAAATTGCCAACGCGCAAAAAAAACTGAACAATAAAAAGGCCGATGTCATCGTTTTAAACTCTCTCAGCGACAAAGGCAGCGGCTTTGGTCATGATACGAATAAAATCACATTGATCCGGAAAGCCGGAAAGCCGCAATCCTGGCCGCTCATGAGCAAAACCGATGCTGCAGCGGTCATTGCAGATGAACTGGAAAAACTTTTATTAAGAAAGAAATGAGAGCGATTATTATATTGAGTTTCCTTCTGATTTTTTCATCTGTCAGTGCACAGGAAATTTTGTGCAATGTGCAGGTGAATTCCAGTCAGGTTCAGTCGAGCGATAAAACTGTGTTTGAGAATTTGCAGACCTCGGTTTATGAATTTATGAATAACCGTCGCTGGAGTAATTATGAATTCAGAATGGAAGAGAAAATTGAATGTTCCATTTTGCTGACCATTAGCTCGTGGGATAACATTGAATCATTCACCGGTACTATTCAGGTTCAGGCGCGCAGGCCCGTGTACGGCTCATCCTACAGCACCCCGCTTTTCAACTATCTCGATAAGGATTTTTCCTTCAAATATATTTCTGGTCAGCCACTCGATTACATCGAAAACACCTATACGTCCAATCTGACCTCTGTTCTTGCATTCTATGCCTATCTGGTACTTGGTTTCGATTTCGATTCATTTGAGGAGCTCGGAGGCACTCCTTTTTTCGAAAAAGCGCAGGGTGTTGTGAATGCAGCACAGAGCGCTCCTGACAAAGGTTGGCGTGCTGCCGAAAGTCAGAAAAACAGATATTGGATTATTGAGAACATCCTCAATAACTCCTATGCCGATTTCAGGAGAGGCAACTTTCATTATCATTTGAATGGCATGGATATGTTTTCGTCTGATGCGGTGAAAGCCCGCTCTGGTGTTACAGAAGGTGTAACCCTTATCCAGAAAGCATATCGCCAGAAGCCGGGGCTTTTTATTATTAGTTTGTTCATGTTAGCCAAATCAGATGAGCTTGTGAGTATTTTCACTCCTGCTCCAATGGTCGAAAAAACAAAAGTGGTCAACATGCTGAAAAGCATCGACCCGGTCAATTCCACCAAGTATAATCAGGTTCTGACTACAAACCCCTAAAGTCATGAACGAGCCCGATGAGCAGATTTTTGAAAAAGAAATCAGATATTTTGTTGATTTGGATCTTGCCACCAACGCTATTTGCAGATGGAGTTTCGATCTCCGCGAAAAGCTGGCGAAAGAAAAACTAAAACCCGGTTATCATCGCATTTTTATTACAAAAGGGCAGTACAATAAGCTTGTACAAAAAGCTTCTGAAATCAGAAAGAAATAATTTACTGCTTCGTTACAGCCGTTACTCGTTACAGCCGTTACAATCGTTACGCGTGGAATTTATACGGATGTCCGCCGCGGCGGAGCGTTAGACGTTACTCGTCACATGTTGTATTCTTCGCCGCATGCTGCATGCCGCATGCCTCAAGCTAGATTTTTGTAACATCAATATCAAACTGAATCGGATTTTTATTTCCGCAATGCAGCATGCACTGATCGCACACACTAAGCTCTCCTTTCAGGCGCCGCGACACCATTTCAGCCGTCTGATGATACAACGAATCCACCGTTATTTTCCGGACAACTTCATCAGCAAAAGCGTACATGAGCAACATTTTCGCATTGCGTTCGCAAATGCCACGTTGCTTCAGATAGAACATTGCGTTTTCGTCGAGCTGCCCGACAGTGGCTCCATGAGAGCATTTTACGTCATCGGCGTAAATTTCGAGAAATGGTTTTGTGAATATCTGTGCAGTGTCGGTCAGCAAAATATTTTTGTTGCTTTGAAATGCATTTGTTTTCTGCGCGCCGGGTTGCACAATAATATGACCGTTGAATGCAACACTGGCTTCGTCGTCAAGGATGCCTTTAAATAATTCATGCGAAGTACAATTAGGCGCGTTATGCCGCACCAGCACCTGGTTATCGACGTGTTGTTTTCGATCGACCAGATACAGTCCCATCACATCTGCCTCGGCGCCTTCGCCGTCAAGATTAACGATCGACTCGTTGCGTATGGTGCCGCCATTGAAAGTGATTGTATTGGTGGTGAGCTTTGCATCGCGCTGCAGACCAAAGAAAGACGTGTTTATCATCACTGCGCTGTCGTCTTTGTTTTGCAGTTTGTAATGATCGAGAATGGCTCCGTCAGCGAGATGGAACTCATTCACAATATTCAGAAAACTATTTTTATCATTGATACTATCGTCGCATTGCAGAAACTGCAGCCTACTGTTTTTGCCTAATACAATCAGATTACGAATCTGCAAAAAAGGATTGACTTCGGTGTTCACCAGATTGACCAGCTGAACCGGTTTATCAACAGTAATATTGTCGGGAATATAGATGAAAAAACCGGCTGTGGCCAATGCTGAATTTAAGCTAACAAGCCCATTCAGCGTGTTTTCTGTGAGCTTATTCAGATACTTGCCAACCAATTCGGGAAACTGATGCCAGGCCTGGCGCAGGCTTCCGGCAATCACACCGTTTTCCATCACAGTAAGCGGAGCAGTGTTATACACATAAGAGCCGTTTAACAGCGTGAATAATGCTGTTTCAAAATTTTGAATGGTGCATTGAAAAACATCGTTGATATCTAAATTCGAGACAGGATCTGTGTTTTCAATGTATGTGTAGTTTGCATTCAGATACTCGCTCAAATCGGTGTTACGCCATTTTTCCATTTTTTTATGCGGAAATCCTGCTGACAAAAATGTGTGAAACGCATTGTCGCGTCCTTCCCACAATCCATCGTTGCTGCTAATGTTTTCTGCAGCTTTTTTCAGAGACTCCGCTACAGGATATTGTTGTAATGCAGTCATGATTTTTCGCTTAATTCGAATTCTTTCTTAATCCAGTCGTAGCCCTGTTTTTCAAGTTCCATCGCAAGCATTTTATCGCCCGATTTTACAATTCGACCACCATATAAAATGTGAACAAAATCCGGAACAATAAAGTCCAGAAGTCTCTGATAGTGCGTGATTACAACGGTTGCGTTTTCCGGTTTTTTCAAGCGGGTAACACCCGTTGCAACAACACGAAGTGCATCAATGTCAAGCCCTGAGTCGGTTTCATCGAGTATGGCGAGTTTTGGTTCAAGCATGGCCATCTGAAAAATCTCGTTACGCTTTTTTTCTCCACCCGAAAAACCCTCATTTACACTGCGTTTCATGAGGTCGTTCGGAATTTCGACCATCTTTTTCTTTTCTTCAACCATCTTCAGAAAGTCGCCCGCACTCATCGGCTCCTGGCCATGAAACTTGCGTTTCTCGTTGACGGCTGTCTTTAGAAAATTCATGATGGACACGCCCGGAATTTCAACCGGATACTGGAAACCCAGGAAAATCCCTGCGCGCGCGCGGTCTTCTACGGCCATGTCGAAGATGTTTTTTCCTTCGAAAATAATTTCTCCGGAAACTTCATATCCTTCGCGTCCCGCGATAACATTGGCCAGCGTGCTCTTTCCGGTTCCGTTCGGCCCCATGATGGCATGCACTTCGCCAGGTTTAACATCCAGATTGACGCCCTTCAAAATCTCGCGTCCGTTTATTGATACGTGTAAGTCTTTTATGTGTAACATTGTCTTCGTTTGTTTTAAATTTTTTCAGGTTGGAGAATTATTCATTGTTGAGACGTAACCTGTTACGTCTCAACTTATATTTATCATCCAACCGATCCTTCAAGAGAAATTGCAAGCAATTTCTGAGCTTCGACCGCAAATTCCATTGGCAATTTATTTAATACTTCTTTTGCATAGCCATTCACAATCAGACTGATGGCCGATTCGCTGTCAAGGCCGCGCTGCTGGCAGTAAAACAACTGGTCGTCCGAAATTTTCGATGTGGTTGCTTCGTGTTCAACGATCGAACTTTTGTTGTGCACGTTGATATAGGGCCATGTGTGTGCGCCGCATTTATCGCCGAGCAACAGACTGTCGCATTGGGTGAAATTGCGAGAATTCTCAGCTTTCTTCATCACTTTCACAAGCCCGCGATAACTGTTCTGGCTGCGGCCTGCAGAGATTCCTTTGGAAATGATTGTACTCTTTGTATTCTTTCCGAGATGAATCATTTTGCTTCCGGTGTCGGCCTGCTGAAAATTGTTGGTCACGGCAACCGAATAAAATTCGCCGATGCTGTTGTCGCCCAATAAAATGCAGCTCGGATATTTCCAGGTTATGGCTGAGCCGGTCTCCACCTGCGTCCACGATATTTTGCTGTTGGCGCCTTTACACAAACCACGCTTGGTAACGAAATTATAAATGCCGCCTTTGCCTTCCTTGTTGCCGGGATACCAGTTCTGGACTGTGCTGTATTTCACTTCGGCACTGTCCATGGTGATGATTTCAACGACTGCGGCATGCAGCTGATTTTCATCGCGCATTGGTGCGGTGCAGCCTTCGAGATAACTGACATAGGATCCTTCGTCGGCAACAATCAGTGTGCGTTCGAATTGTCCGGTATCTTTTGCGTTGATGCGAAAATAAGTCGATAATTCAACCGGACAGCGCACACCCTTCGGGATGAAAACAAAAGAACCATCGCTGAAAACAGCGGAGTTCAATGCTGTGAAATAATTGTCGGAAACCGGCACCGACATTCCGAGATATTGCTTCACCAGATCGGGGTGCTGATGCACGGCTTCGCTGATGGGCATGAAAATGATACCGAGTTCTTTGAGTTTATCCTGCATGGTGGTTTTTACCGAAACGCTATCGAAAACCGCATCAACAGCCACTCCCGCAAGGGCCATTCGTTCTTCGAGTGGAATGCCGAGTTTATTGAAGGTGTCAATCAATTCCGGATCCACCTCATCCATGCTTTTCTTTTCGTTCTTTTTAGGCGCCGCATAATAGCTGATGTCCTGAAAATCGATTGGCGGAATGTTAAGGTGCGCCCAGTCGGGCATGGTCATTTCCTTCCATTTGCGATAGGCCGCCAGTCGAAATTCAAGCATGAATTCGGGCTCGTTTTTTTTCTTCGAAATAACGCGAACCACTTCTTCACTCAGCCCTTTCGGAATGGTGTCCATCTCAATTAGCGTCTCAAAGCCGTATTTGTATTCACCGCCGGTTACTTCGTTCAGTGCGTCCTGGCTTTCATCTTCTTTCATACACTTTTGTTTTACACAATCCGTCCCTTGTTTTTAGTGACCGGATTACAGCACAAATATACAAAATGCCACTAAGCCCCAAACGGATTATTGGAAGGGGATTGGTGATAATTGTCAGGAGTGTGCGAACACTGAACGCTCAACATGGAAGTGAGAATATCGAAGGAATCTAACCTCAAACATATTTCACACTACAAAAGTATCGGGGGATTACACTACACTCACCTTAATCGTATTTGCCCGGCCGCGCTGCGCAATGGGCATGCTGGCGGTGTGAATGATGGTGTCACCTTCGCTTACGAGATTGTGTAATTTCAGTGTTGCAATCGTGTCACAGATGCTTTGGTCTGTGCTCTGAAAATCGTCGTAGTAAAAACCGCGCAAGCCCCATGCAAGCATAAGAGTACGCAATAGTTTATGGTCGTTGCTGAAAACAAAAATGTGGCTTTTTGGTCTGAACGATGACATGCGAACAGCCGAAGTCCCTGTAGCAGTCATTACCACAATCCCTTTGGCATTCATGAATTTCGCCATACGCGAAGCCATAAAACTGATCTCGTATGCTGTCGAAACCTCATCTTCGCTCTTGGGCATGGCGCCTTTGGTGTAGGGGCGTGAATCGCGCTCTACATCGATAATAATGCGATGCATGGTAGCAACGGTTTCAACAGGAAACATTCCAACACTGGTTTCACCGCTGAGCATTACAGCCGAAGCACCGTCGGTAACGGCATTGGCAACGTCGTTCACTTCGGCGCGGCTGGGCATGGTGCTCGTCATCATGCTTTCCATCATCTGTGTGGCAACAATAACCGGCTTTGCAGCGGTGATGGTTTTCTGAATAATATTTTTCTGAAGAATTGGAACTTCCTGTAACGGCAGTTCGATACCAAGATCGCCGCGTGCAATCATGATGGCGTCTGCTGCTTCGATTATTTCATCAATGTGTTCAATTGCTTCGGGCTTTTCAATTTTGGCAATTACACGTGCTGTTTTTCCTGAATCAGCAATGCGTTTTTTCAATTCAATCACATCTTCAGGTCTTCTGACAAAAGAAATGGCGACCCAGTCAACATCTGCGCTGAGAGCGAATTCCAGATCCTTCAAGTCTTTTTCAGTGAGTGCAGGCAGACTCACATTGCTGCCCGGAAGATTGAATCCTTTATTTGATTTCAGTATTCCTGCGCGAATCACTTTTGCTTCAACTTCTTTTTCATTGAGCACGCGCGTGATATGCACTTCCATTTTTCCGTCGTCGAGCAGAATTCTTTCGCCGGGCTTCAGATCGCGTGAAAGCATGGGATAGCGCAGGGTGAAACGCTCTGCACTGCCTTCGCATTCTTCGCTGGTGATGATGACCAATTCATTGGTTTTCAGTTCTGCACCATCGCAGCCCATATTTCCGACACGCAGCTTAGGTCCTTGAAGATCGGCCATGAGCGCTACCGGGAATAGTGTTTCACTATTTATTGTTTTTATTTCTTCAATGATTTCAGTCGCTTTTGCATACTCCATATGCGAAAAGTTGAGACGGCAAACATTCATTCCTGCATCGACGAGTGCGCGCAGCATTTCGGGTGAGGCACTTGCAGGTCCTATGGTTGCTATGATTTTTGTGTGATTCAGCGTAATTTCTGACATGTGAAAGTTTTATTTGTAAAGCTACAAAAAATGTCGCGCCTTTCCGCAGAAAGGCACGACATTAATGATTAATTAATTCAGCGGTTATTTCTCGATAATGAAATCATCTATTTTCCACGCGCTGTAGTTACCGGATGTAATACCCGAGCTGCGATAGCGGAATGAGATGTAAATGGTCTGGCCTGAATATGAACTGAGGCTGATGTCTCCACTTGGTGTGAAGATCGCGCTGTTTGCAGGCGCCCATGTGGGAGAGAGCGGTGTCCATGTGGCTAAAGTCGGGTCGCCACTGCCAGAATAATTAGTTGAAATCAGTACTTCAATGGGAGTAGTCATTCCCGCATCGGTATAATTGGTCCATGAGCTGAAGCTGAGAACAGGATTAGCAACTCCACTCAGGCTGATGGCGGGTGTGATCAGGTAATCATCACAAGCTACATCAGATCCGCTGGCTGTAACAGCCATGTCTTTGTAACCGGAATTGAAATACCAGTCTTTGCTGCCTGCAGCGCTGTAAATAGTCCATCCTGAATTGACAAGAGGATCAATATTGAACGGGTCGTAAATAACACTGTTTGCATTTGGATCGTACCAGTTAACGATGTCGTTCAGGTCGCGTAAATAAAGCTGATAATCACCGTTGAAAATACTGAGAATTCCACGGATGCTTCCGGAGCCGGCTGGTATAATGTCTGCTGCAAAACTGGCGTAATTGCTGGTGCGCAGGAGGATTTGATTTCCATTTGCATCTTCGACGGTGCGGTTGGTGGTTCCTGTTGTTTCAGAATAAGCAAGGCCAGGCTCGGTGAAATGAACATTGTCGAGCTGAATGACTGTACTCAGGTTGGCAGGCGTGATGGTCGGAATTGTAACAACAGCTGCTGCAGGAGGTGTTCCTGGAAGACTATCGCGGAATACATGGTCGTCGATTAAAATATCAGGAATACGGCCAATGGCTCCATTGTAAATATAGCCAATCTGAACAAGTCCGCCGTAGTCGCCCAGGAAAAGTCCCTGACATTCAACAAATACGCGCTGTCCGACTTTGAACGAAGTGTACATGTCGTAACGGTCAAGCTTGAGTTCAATACCACCAGTGGCATCCTGAATAACAATGGTTTTGTAGAAGTTTCCACTCTCATCGTTGGCAACAACAACACCTTCAATGATGGTGGTTGTTTCAATGCTGTCGACAAGGCCCGGATATGTGGCTTTCAGGTCCGCAATGGTTGTGTTGCTGGAGCCTTCATATTCCGGAATAATTACATCGGGTTTGTCAAAGTCTTCATTCACACACGAAGTGAAGACAACAGCCATGAGGGCTGTAACAAAAAACAATTTTTTCATATACTGTTTCATTTTTTTCTCTTTTAACTGTTAGAAATTGAAAGACACCATGGCCAGGAAATTTCTTCCGTAAGCATAGTAATATTTGGGTGGAAATTTTCCGACATTCTGGGTGGTGAAGTCGAAACGAGACTGCTCATATCCGCCGGTTATCAGTTCTCGGTTGTTGAGAACATTGCTGACCATGAAATTGAATGCCAATGTTTTCCCCTTGATTCTCCACGATTTCCCAATAGATGCATCTACCGTGTAGCCTGCAGGTAATTTTTCCTGAGCAGTGATTACATCAATCTTCGGGTCGCCAGGTCCTAAGTTTGCAATCGCAAGCTGTGTGCGGCGTTCCGGGTTGAAATCGAGATAAATCTTATCGAAGTAATTAAAGTTTACATTGAAAAACCAATACTTCGGATGATTGTATTTGATTCCTACTGAAGATGCAATCTGAGGTGTGCCGGGCACATAGAAGTATTTGCAGTAAATTAGTTCTGTGGTATCCGGTTTCGACAGGTTGTCAAACGAAATATGTGCAGTAGGACGCGAGATGTAGCGGTAGTTTCCGAAGTTTCCGGCTGCCTGAACACTGATGGTTTTGCTTGCTTTAACATCCAGTCCGAATTCAACCCCCTGATAAACGCGATTGATTCCGGTCAGATTCATATAAACAAAAGTCTGGTATTCGTCATGATAGAAACTAAGCAGATCCACTTCGTTGAATGTGTTGGTCTGGAAAGCCGTGATGCGTCCTGAGAGGAATTCCCCCTTCTTAATGTAAGAAACATCGCCTGAAAAAACAACACTGCTTTGAAGATTGGGCACATAGCGGTTGCTGATATTTGGCGACAGGAAAGAATTGACGGTAGAAGGTGCATTGCTCAGCAAAGCAGTATTAATAGTGAAGTAATGTTTGCCTGAGTATTTGTAAGTCACGCCTGCTTTCACTCCGCCATCGAGGAATGTTTTGGCTTCTGATTTTCCAAGTGAGTTTTCCGGATATCTTCCATTGCGGTAAATGCCGTCACGATACAGCTGTGTTCCGCTCACAAAGCCGGCTACATAGAAATCAGACTTGGGATAGTAGAATCGGCTCATTCCCCACAATTTGGCTGTATTTGTGTGCATTTTGTAGTTGTAGCCAAATTCATCGCCTACATTAATAACCCGGTCAGGGTTGTCCAGATCGTTTTGCAGCATGTCGGGTTTCCCTGGAAAATCGCGTTCAGCAAATTGATCAATGTCTTTCCAAAATTCACCACCTAGAAGATCAGTCAATTCCTTAAAATAATGGGTTGTCTGAAAGTTGGCTTCCAGTCCGCCGCTCAAATGAATATTTTCATTCAGTTTGTAAAGCAGATATGAATTAAGTGCTTTACGAACTTCATCTTTGCGGGCTTCTTCCAGAATATAATTGGCTTGAGTTCCACTCGCATTCGCGCTGTAATTGACCTGGTAAATATCATCCCAATTTATTTGACGGGCTTCGACATTGTTAAGCCAGTATTCCGTTGCAAGCCCTCCAATGAAAGGATCGAGCTGGTAACTGGGAAGATAGCGATAATAGTCGGGGCGTGGATCGGGAGCACTATACCAGTTTAATCTGGTGGTCCCGAAACGTCCTTTTGAAAAACCTGCCGAGGTGTATAGTTTCGCTTTGTCGTTTATTTTGAAAGTATGGTTAAATATCGCGTACGGCTGATGCACTTTACGAACACGCGCATTGCGCACTTCCCCATTTTGCAAACCCCAGTTTGGATTATAATATACATCACCGGCAAGATCGTATGCTTCCTGACTGGATGCGGCCTGCATAGCTCTACGGAATGGTGAGCCAAATACGGTCAGACCGATCATATGCTTGTCGTTGATCTTACGCTCTACTGAACCAAAATATGCCCACGCATCGTACCATGTTCCTGGTACATAGCCGTCGAGCGCCCAGCGGTGCGAACCTGAAAAGGCAAAAGCCCACCCGTTAGTCTGCATGCCGGTTGCGTAGGTGTATAACAATCGATTGTTGTATGAGCGATTTGCCATACCATAGCTGAGCTGGTTCTGTTTGCGGATCTGCGAAGCAGTGGCCTGAATATTTGATGTTCCGCCAACGCCTCCAAAAGAGAAGGGCCCTGGGACCAAACCGTCGTATGATTCGCGATAACGCATCACACGATTCAGCCCGCCGTAGTCGGAATAGGACTGAAAGCCGGTTTCAAGGTCATTCATCGGAAACCCGTTCAGGTAGGTTTGCTCCGAACTTGACTCGTAGCCACGGCTACGGAATCGCATGGGACCCCAGCTGAAGGATGCGAAATTTTCAAATACATCGCTTCCTGAATGAAGCAGACTGTTGACACTCTGACCGGAACCGCCTTGCGACAGCTCACTGTCGTCGAGCTGAATCTCCGATACACCGCCATTTTCGTCAAGTACCGTACGGTTCAGCTGAATATTCAGATTCACCGGGGCGGAGTTGATTATTACGGATTCGGTGTAAACCTGAAACAAATCAGCTTCAATTATAAGTTTATAGGTTCCGTTTGGGAGGGTTATGGTAAAATTTCCGGTTACATCGGTCTTTAGTACCTGATTGTTGATTTTCACTGTAGCGTCCGGAACCCCCTCCAGAGTGATTTTATCCTTAACGGATCCGCTCAGTGTCCCTTCCTGCGCCATCATATAAACTGGCAACAGTAAAAGCATTAAATAGCAGAGTATTCTCATACAAAAAAGTTTAGCCGACAAATTTAAGGAATAATTCGTTGCAGTCAATATTAAATGCATGAAACTATCTGATTTTAAAATATGAAATCCACTGTAAATAAGACGGGGCAGGCACTTTTTACAACGTAAAGCTCCGGAATCAGTATGTATGAACGCTGTTTTGCGCTGCTGGCAAATATTGTATTCCCAACCATGTAATCATTAGGAAAACAAAGGCAAATATCAGAATCCAGGACACTACTTTCTCGTTTCCCGGCTGTCGCAGTCTTAAATGAATGTAAATGAGATAGGTCATCCATGTTATAAAAGCCCAGGTCTCTTTTGGATCCCAGGTCCAGTAATGTCCCCAGGCTGCTTTGGCCCACAGTGCGCCGAAAATAATGCCGACCGTCAGAAATGCAATACCAAAATAAACCGTGTTGTCAGTATAGTCCATGCTGAGCTTAATCTCTTTTCCAAAGAGTGGCAGAATTAATCGGATAGCTGCAGCCAGCGCCGAAACCCCGAGCAAGGCATAGCCAATGATGTAAACTACTACATGGGGTACAAACCAGACACTTTGAAGGGCGGGCATCAATGTCTGATCGAGCGCTGCAGGATTCAACAGGTCAATCGTTATAAAAACGGTCGCGGTCACATTGGCATAGATGAAGAGCCAGACATACTTCCATCGAAACCAAAGTAGAACCCCCAGCAACGAAAGAAAGAATCCGTACCAGAGGCGGGTTTCGCCCAAGGTTCGTAGCGGCGGTCGATGAAGTTCAATCCACAGATTCACTATGTAGAACGTCAATACAAGAACCGCCAGTGATGAAATCAGCACAGCCACTTTTCTTGTCCTGCGGAAAACCATAAGAATGATAGCCAGCACCAGCAGGACGATAGAAGTGATTCCGATAAACTGAAAACTGATTTCCGTCATTCTGTTTTTCTTTTTGCTGTTACCCCTGTTATAAAAATGAAAATGGCGCCGCAAAGCAGCATGCAAAGTCCTGTGTATATCGCAGGAAGCCATGGATCGCGCACCAGCTCAAACACACTGGAAGTGCTCCATTGCCCCATGCTTTCATCGTAACCAAACTGATATATTTTCCACCCGTCAATACTCACAGGTTTATTAACGGTAACCGGCGACGAAATTTCTTTTCCGTCTTTGGTGTAAACGGTCACATCCGATTGATACAAACGCGCTTTGGGCGGCTTCATCACCAATTCATAATCATCGCCGAATGTCATTGAAAATGGCTGTTGGAGCGATGATGCGGAGCAAATCCAACTACATTGTTTCACGGATTTATTTTCACTGATGCAAACTTGTGCAGCATGAACAGCGCCCGGAATCGGCGCTTCGCGAAAAGTATCGCCCATCAGCCAGGCATTTTGCAGAACTTGTTTTATTTCAAATTCAAATTGATTCCATATGAAAACTGTATCAGCAGAAGTCAGGTTGAATGATGGGGTTTTTAGCAGTTTTTCTTCCGAAACGCTCCATACGCCTGCCTGTGGCGGATAATAATCAACTTTGAAATCCTCAAGAAAAATGGCGACAGGCAACTCATGCAATTGATTTTTCCGATCGATTCCAATCCATTCAACAGTTCCTTTTTCTACGCGCATGGTGTAACGCTCAATGTCGCCTGAACCGAAAGCTGCGCCGGCAAGGACAATCCAAAGTCCGAGATGATTCAGCATAAAGCCGGCATTTTTCAGACGAAGTGAAAACCTTCGGATAGCAGTCAACCCCAGGGTTGTAAGAATATAAACCTGCGCCAGCAAATACATCCAGCTGTGTTTTATATTGAGAAACAACAGGGTGGCCGGCGCATTTTCATCCTGCCGGATCAACCCCATTAGAATGGCAAGAAACGTTAGAAGAAGTATAGCCGAAATGGAAGCAGGAACAGATGAAAGCCAGATTACAAGCGGATTTCGCTTGCCTCGTAGCTGAATGAAAATCAACAATGCAACAAACAAAGGAAGGGCGACCAGGTTGAACGGCTGCGCGGGCAGCGGGATATAGCTCGATGTGGCAAATTGTATGGCAGCCCCAGCTACTAAAAGTCCAGATGCAATGAAGAATCCCTCAATATAGCTCCACGGAAATTTCCAGACAGGTCTGTTCGATGTCATGCAGATTATTCCGTATTGAGCGATTTTACGATGTATTTCTTTTCACGCTCTTTGGCTTTGGTTGCCCACTTGGGAATCTCTTTGCTGATGAATTCCTTCTTTTCTTTTTCGAGCGTGGGCATATCAAGGCCAATCAATTTTTGAGCTTTTGCTTTTGTGTCGATGTCCGGATACGGCACTCCGTCTTTTACTCCAAGCAACAACAGAATTCGCTGCAACTGCATTCTCGCTTCACGGGCTCTGTCCAGACCATGACTGATAATGCGTGAAACTTCAAGCGGTGCATGGAAGGAACTTCCGTGACTGGCTGCAACATAGTCCCAGCGCCATTGTGCCTGACGAATAAGTTTTAAAACCGGTTTCATTTGTTCTTCGGTAGCGCCATTATCCCAGGCGGCTTTCGCCTCGAAATGAGCCCATACAAGCTGAACCTCAAGCTGGTCGCGGATTTCCTTAATCTTATCCTGACGAGTATAAACGTCATCAATCAGGTCTTCGGTTTCTTCCCTGTGGCAAACCATGCACGATGAAGAAATATTGTTCAGCGGACTCTGTATGTGATGGTCGGAAAACTTCTGACCGCCTTCGTTTTTATATGGCATGTGACAATCTGCACAGGCAACGCCTCGTTTGTAATGCACGCCGCTCATGAACAATTCATAATCCGGATGCTGCGCTTTGAGCATGGGTGTTCGCGAAACTCCATGGACCCAGTCAGCAAATTCAATATTGTCGTAATAGCTTTCGATTTTTTCGACAGAAAATCCTGAATCCCATGGGAAAGTGAGATAAGCAGCGCCTTCGTATTTCTTTTTATCGAAATAATATTCAACGTGGCATTGAGCGCAAACCAGCGTTCTCATTTCCTGATGCGTCGATTTGTTTACATCTATGCCTCTGCGTTCAAACGCTTCGATAAGTCCGGGGCGGGTGATGGTCAGATTCATGGTCTTCGGGTCATGACAATCGAGACAGCCAATGGGGTTTACAATTTCCGCTCCCAGCGATTCCCAGGTGCCGGTATAAAATTCCTTCACACCTTTTTCTTTCATTACTCTCACTACGTCCGGGCTTTTGCATGTCCAGCATGTACTTGGCTGCGGGCCGGGAACGCCATCTTTCGGTGCGCCGGTTCGAAGCGTATTATTCACATCATCAATAGCGTGAAAATGCCCCCGGGCTTGTTTAAAATCTTTCGAAAAAGCGTACCCGGCAAACAGAACAACAATTCTTGGATCTTCGGCCAGAATATCGCGTGTAGCCGATCCTCCGTGCTTGCTTTTGAAACTGGTGTCGGCTGTTTGCAACCAGCTGTCGTATTCGCGTGGAAAATTCTGACCCCAGATTTCGCTGCGTGGCTCGGTTTCACCAAAAGTCACATCGGGTTTGTAGGTAAATTCCGATTCGGCCCGGCGTTCAATGATCGAAGCTGCAAGCAGTCCGAGCAAAAACACAATGAGAACGGTTCCCAGAAAAAGAACCCAACCCAGCCAGGGCTTTTTTGATACCATTTCAGTGATGGATTTCATATTTTATTTGTTTTTATTCATCATCTTGTGAAGCCAGCCGGGGACTGCTGTTCCGGGCTTCGGTACTCGTGCATTGGGAACACTGTTCAGACTGTTCACCCGGCCATGAGGAACTTCGCGGTGACACTCCCAGCAGTGGCGCTCTTCGCGGAAGTCATCGTACTGCGAAGTGTACATTTTTGTGTTACCACTGTTCAGAAGGTCTCCGTGACAACGAATGCAGTTTTGCTGAACCACTTTCTGTCCGGCTTCTTTTATAAAAATTACCTGTGGCTCAGCGCGTAATGTAAAGATGGTTGCATGCCGCATTCCGTCTCTTGCTTTAAAATAATAGTGGTTTAAAAAATTATTGTGCGGTACATGACAATCGTTGCACACGGCCCTTTCTCTGTGTGAACTGTGCAGCCATGTGCTGTACTGAGGAGCCATAATATGGCAGTTCATGCAGGTTGCCGGATCGTCACTCAGATAGGTATGCGCTTTCGATACATAAAACAGAAATGCTCCCAGCCCGAGAATAATCCCTGATAAAAATATCAGTGGAATTCTCCATTTGGGGGGTGGCAATAGTTTCTGTATGAACTTAATCATGAAAACAGGTAATTCAATATTGAAATTCTTGTAGGCAAATATACACTACAGGATTGAATCGGACAACACTTTTTGCGCTTTTGAAGATTATTTTTTCATTTTTATTGATAATTAACAAGTTAGAAACATATGCTTTTCTTCGTGCAGGTTGCTTTGGTAAACCTGAAAAATGCCTGCTTATTGAAAAATTCCCGATATTTGCAATCCAATTCTCTGTTATGAAAAATATTATTCTGACTTTCATTTTAGTCGCTGTCTTTTTCGGAGCACAAGCTCAGGAGAAGTCCTACAATGTGACTTGCATTGCTTTTTACAACCTTGAAAATCTGTTTGACACCATCAACGATCCGAACATTAATGATGAAGAGTTTCTTCCAGAAGGTTCTAATCGTTGGACCGGTGACAAATACCTTGAGAAGCTTGGCCATATGGCCGATGTAATTACTCAGATTGGTGATGAACATATTAAAGGCGGACCGGTTTGTATTGGTGTTTCTGAAGTGGAAAATATTTCAGCGCTGACCGATCTGGCTAATCAGCCAAAAATGAAAGCATCGGGTTATGTGCCCATACTTATCGAAGGCCCTGACAGACGCGGCGTCGATGTCGGTTTTTTGTACAGAAAAGATCTTTTTACATTGGTCAATGCTACATCTCATCGCCTGGTAGTTGCTGATCAGCCCAATTTCAGAACCCGTGACCAGCTGCTGGTGAAAGGAATTATTTTAGGCGATACTGTCCATTTTATTGTCAACCATTGGCCATCGCGCAGTGGCGGCGAAAAACGCAGTGCCCCTATGCGGGCCGCAACAGCACAGCTCGCTCGTACTACCGTTGATTCCATTATGGCTGTGAATCCAAATGCCAAAATATTCATCATGGGCGACCTCAATGATAATCCAACCAATGCAAGTGTATACAAAGTACTGAAAGCTGCACGTGATAAGGAAACAGCAATAAACATTACCGGCTTATACAACCCCATGTATAACATGTTTAAAGTGCAGGGAATCGGCTCCAATGCTTATCGCGACAGCTGGAGTCTCTTCGATCAGATTATTGTTTCAAAAGGACTGTTAGGTGATGACAAATCAACGCTGAAATTGTATAAAACACTTATTTTTAATCGCAACTTTTTGAAGCAAACTGAAGGAGCTTTTGCCGGATATCCCTTCCGTACTTATGTTGGGGGCCAGTATCAGGGAGGCTATTCCGACCACTTCCCGGCGTATATGTTTTTGATTAAGGAAAAGTAAATGAACACCGAACATGGAATCCGCCGCGACTGACGAACAAAGAATGACGAAGTGAATACAAAAGCTGAATCAAGAACAAAAAATATCGAATAATTAATTGCAGCTTGATGTGAATTTTTCTAATCACAAAATATTCCCCAATTTTGACCTGGGCACGCGTCTCCAGACGCGTGACCCTTCACCTTTTTGGGTGCTGCGCGCGTTTTACCCGAGGCCTTGCCATCACGTGAAACGTGATAAATCGGCTAATGTATTTTGCACCTTCAGTGCATCTGCTGAACTTCGTAGCTTTTTTTCTGCCTTCACGTGGCACGTGACACGGTCGGCTCCTTAACCTTGACCTCTAACGTTGCCTTTCAAACTTTCAACTTTACAAACTTTCCACTACCATGACAGCCCTCGAAACCCTTCTACAGCACCGCAGCATTCGCAAATACAAACAGGATCCGGTTCCTGAAAACATACTCAAATCTATTCTCGGAGCCGGCTCACGTGCCGCTACTACCGGCAATATGCAGGTGTACAGCATTGTTGTGACCCGCGATCAGGAAATCAAAAATCAATTGCTGCCACTGCATTTCGGACAAAAAATGATTGCCGAAGCGCCTGTGGTGCTTACATTCTGTGCCGATTTTAACCGATTCAATCAATGGTGCGATCAGCGCAATGCAGAGCCTGGCTACGATAATTTTCTTTCTTTCATGACCGCTTCCATTGATGCATTGCTGGTGGCACAGAACTGTGTGGTGGCTGCCGAACATTTCGGACTCGGCACTGTATATCTCGGAACAACCACCTACATGGCCGACAAAATCATCGACGTGCTGAAACTTCCGAAAGGCGTTGTACCGATTACTACGGTTACTATTGGCTATCCGGCCGAAACACCGGGCCTCACAGATCGGCTCCCTATGCGGGCTGTAGTACATTACGAAACCTACAACGAATTTGATGCAGCTACCATCGACGCACTGTATGCGGAAAAAGAAAATTCGGATGAATATAAAAAATTTGTGACCGATAGTCAGGTTGACAATCTGGCTCAGGTATTCACGCAGAAACGCTATTCGAAAAAAGACAATGTTGCTTTCTCAAAATCATTGCTCGCAGTTTTGCAGAAGCAGGGTTTTATGAATAATGATTAATCATGACCCCAAATCCTTCAACGGCATTATTGATTTCAGGCGGCGTCGATAGTTCGGTGGCCGCGCAGATGCTGATGGAGCAGGGCATAAGGCCCGATCTGTATTATATCGCTATTGGTCCTGATCAGGATTTCAAAGGCTTCGACTGCAAAATGGAGGAGGATATTGATTTGTGCAAACTGGTGGCGCGCCGCTTCAATCTTGCGTTTGACGTGGTTCCACTGCATAACCAATATTGGGACATGGTCGTACAGTATCACATCGAAACGCTGAAAGTGGGACGCACTCCCAATCCCGACTTGTTGTGCAATCAGCTGATTAAATTCGGCGCGTTCGAAGATAAAGTCGGCTACAAATACGATCGTCTTGCAACAGGCCACTACGCATGGATTCAGGACACCGATGCCGGAAGATTTTTACACACTGCAAAAGACAAACACAAGGATCAGACTTATTTTCTGGCGCAGCTGAGTGCAAAACAGATTTCGCGCTTGATGTTTCCGATCGGACAACTCACCAAATCCGAAGTGCGCAAAATCGCATCAGAACTCGATTTTCCGAATGCCACACGAAAAGACAGTCAGGGAATTTGTTTCATCGGACGCAGTCACTACAAGGATTTTGTTGAACATTTGCTGGGCAAAAAGACAGGCGATTTCATTGAATTCTCCACAGGTAAAAAACTTGGCGAGCATCACGGACACTGGTTTTTCACTGTAGGGCAGCGCAAAGGTCTCGGTCTTGCCGGCGGCCCTTGGTTCGTTGTAAAAAAAGATGCTGAAACCAACATCGTCTACATCGCATGCGGCTACGAGCCCGATGAAGTTTATGGCCGCGATATTTATATCAACCAGCCGCATTTTCTTTTTCCGTTCGAAATAAAAGAAAACGAAGAAGCGGAGGTAACGGTGAAAATCCGCCACACGCCTACGTTCTCAAAGGCCATCATCCGCAGAACCATGCAAGGTTTTCACATTATCACCGACGAATTACAACACGGAATCGCGCCCGGCCAGTTCGCCGTGGTATACGATCGGAACAAAGAATTCGTGCTGCTTTCGGGCGAGATGGAGGTGGCTTGAAATGGAGCTTTAGTCCATGTTTTCAGGAGGTCCGGCCGTTCTTTCGAATTCCAGAATTTCATTCTTTACATTAATGCCTTCTGATGAATATTTTTTCTGAAATTTAATTTTCAAAAACTCCTTGCTTAAATTTTCGATAGAAAAAACCAAAAGAAAACTTTTATCGCAGGTGTTTTTAAAAACAATCATCGGTGTTTCAAATTCCGCATCAGCTTCATAAATTCTGAATGCCAGACTAAGTTCCTCTTCATCCCCATTTTTATCGATTAAAGAAAAACATGCAGTAAATTCGTCACTGCTGAAATAAATCCGATCAAAATATGAACTCTTATCATTGAATGTGAGTTCATACTTTTGCTTTTCCAAAATTTGCCAATTCCCAACAATTAAATGAGGCTTTGCAACATATTGAAACGAGGTCAAGCTAAACAGCAGAATAGCTATCAAAAGTGAACCAGGTACTGCTTTGAGGTTTTTCATTTTTCGATTGTTCTGATCAATACGTTTTATGTTGCTGTTCAGTTTTAAATTCCGAAGTGAAATGAAATTCAATTTGCGGATAATCCTCACGGGCCATTTTCAACATCCACTCGCTCTCTGCCATAAATACTGCGCGATCGTCCTTGTCATAGGCGATGTATTGGCTTTTTCTTGCAATAAACCTGGTCATTATTTCTTTGTCGGTCGATGTCAGCCAACAAGCTTTATAATAGTTTAGATGAGTAAAAGAGCATGATGCACCATATTCGTGCAACAATCGGAATTGAATGACTTCGAATTGCAATTCGCCAACGGTGCCGACAATTTTTCTATTGCCTGGCTGCTTTATAAAAAGCTGCGCAACACCTTCATCGGTCAACTGCCGTATTCCTTTTTCCAATTGCTTGGCTTTGAAAGGATCTTTGTTTACCAGTTCTTTGAAAATTTCAGGCGAAAAACTTGGAATTCCTTTAAAAAAAAGTGCTTCACCTTCCGATAAAGTATCGCCAATTTTAAAAACGCCTGTATCGTATAACCCAACAACATCCCCGGGAAAGGCCTCCTCGATAATATTTTTTTCGTTGGCCATAAATCCAACAGGATTCGTGAAACGAAGTTTTTTATCAAGCCGGGTGTGATAGTAAAATTTATTACGTTCAAATTTGCCGGACACGATTCTGCAAAAAGCAATTCTGTCGCGGTGATTTGGATCGAGGTTGGCGTGAATTTTAAAAACAAAGCCCGAGAAGTTTTTCTCTCCTGGCTGAATTTCCCTGATGTTTGTTGGCCGTGGAAGCGGCGAAGGAGCGATATGAACAAAAGTTTCGAGCAATTCTTTTATCCCAAAATTATTGACGGCACTTCCGAAAAATACCGGAGCTAAATAGCCCTCGCTGTACAGTTCCTGATTGAATGGCTCATAAATGCCTTCTATCAATTCCACATCTTCGCGCAATTTATTTGCAGCAGTGCTTCCTATGTGATTATCGAGTTTCTCTGATTCCAGATTTTCTATATCACAAATATCCTCGGACATTTTTGTGTTGTTGGGTGAGAAAAACTGCAGTTTTTTTTCAAACAAATCATAGACGCCTTTAAAGGTGCTGCCAATGCCAATGGGCCATGTGAGCGGGCGGGTGTGAATGTTCAGTTCCTGCTCAATCTCTTCCAGCAAATGATAGGGGTCTTGCCCCTCGCGGTCTAATTTGTTTATAAAAATGATGATAGGGGTATGTCGCATCCTGCAAACCTCAGTTAATTTGCGGGTTTGCTCCTCAACACCCTTCACGCAATCAATTACAAGAATTACACTATCAACAGCAGTCAATGTGCGGTAGGTGTCTTCTGCAAAATCTTTATGGCCTGGAGTATCAAGAATATTTATTTTGTATCCTTTATATTCGAAGCCCATTACAGAGGTGGCAACGGAAATGCCGCGCTGCTTCTCAATTTCCATAAAATCGGAAGTAGCCGTTTTCGTTATTTTGTTGTTCTTGACTGCGCCCGCAGTTTGTATGGCGCCTCCAAACAACAGCAGCTTTTCTGTCAATGTAGTTTTGCCTGCATCAGGGTGGCTGATAATGCCAAACGTTCTTCTTTTATGTATTTCTTCCTGTTTCACTGTCAATAATTAATGGGTAGGGCTCCTGTAAGAGCGACTGGTTTAAAACGAAAAATTAATGTGCTGTACGCGGCCTGAGCTGATTGCAAGGAAGAGTACATCAAGGTGGGGTGGAGCGAATATGTTTGAAAAACCTTGACATTATTGGGATGCAAAGATAAGCATTCTTTCAAAAGCTTGGACAAAAACCGACAGCGTGTCCGTCCACTGGCGGAATTCCAAATTCTATCCACATGTATGATTATTGAAAAAAAGCCACCCCGAAGGATGGCTTTACAGAAATGTCAAAAATATTTATTCAACAATAAACTGGCTTACGCTTACTTCGTTTCCAATGCAACGGATAATATAATTTCCGCTGCTCAGGTTGCTGATATCGAGCGAAGCATTATTGCTCTGAAACTGGCCTGACATAATTGTCTGACCGGTCACATTCATGATTTCATAACGATTGCTTTCCTGACCGGTAACGGTGATTACATCATTGGCAGGATTAGGATAAATGCTTATTGCATTGTTGTTTTCTTCAATTGAAGTTGTGTTGATTGCAAATGAGAAATTATCAATGTAATATCCTGGTTGCAGATCTTCAGCTGCTCCAAAGAAATCCATAGCTGCAAGTTTCACAGATGTTCCCGTTCCAAGGGTTCCCTTGCTGAATTTCCAGCTGGCAGTCTGAGTGCCGTTAACAAACATAAAAGCGGTGTCGTTATCCAAATCAATAGTGTATGCGATTTCATGCCAGGTGTCAAAGGCGCATGCAACTGAGTCTTCGACATTGTTGGCGGTCCATGAAAGAAATCCCGAAGAGCGAACATACACATCGGTTGCCCAAAGGTAGGTGCCGCCTGTAAAACTGTTCATAATGTTGAAGTAGGCCATTTTGCCATTTTCAACAAACAGGTCAAAACTGATGTCATAAACTCCGGTGGTTACATCGCCAAGTAGAACCACAAAGTCTGTCGAGGTCGTTCCGATATAAGCAGAATTGGGGGCACTTGAAGATTGGGTTGCTGAAACGACAGCATCTTCAGCTCCGCCGGGAGCAAGGCTCCATGTGGTCCAGGGTGCGCCAATGCAGTCAGCAGCAAAGCCACCTGCTGTGCAAGTGTCGAAATCCTGTGTGATGTTTTGTGCATTTGTGGTGATTGCTAAGGCAACAATCATGCTTGTAAAAAGTAATAGTTTTTTCATGGTATTGGTTTTGGTTTTTAACGTGTAAATGTACATAAAAAAACAATAAACTGCTGCCATTTTATAAAAAAGTAAAACTTACCGATGCTTTTTCAATGATTTTTCAACCGATATCGCTTTCCCGGTAGTGCTGCAACAACGCCCTGAAATTCAAGGTCAAGTAAAATCATCGCTGCAGAATTTATACTTATTCCCAAATCATTGCAAATGCAATCAATACTTTTCTCGCCTTTTTCAAACAAAAAATCATAAACCGATTGAGCGCCGGCATCGAGAAGGACTTCCATGCGCACCTGCCGGTATTCCTTATTCTCGGCCTGGGTCCAGTTCATAAAATATTTCAAATGATCGGCCGATTCAATAAGCGTTGCACGCTGGGTTCTGATGAGCCAGTTGCAGCCGCGCGATTTTTGATCGTCGACACGTCCTGGGAATGTGAAAATCTCACGTGAATATGATCCGGCAATTTCGGCTGTAATCAGCGCACCGCCTTTGCTTTGGGCTTCGACCACCACAACGGCGTCGGCCATGCCAGCTATGATCCTGTTGCGAATAGGAAAATTCTGCTTTTCGGGCAGTTCGTCTGAAAGAAATTCAGTCAACAGCCCACCATTTTTGAGCATTTGAGTCGCCAGCTTTCTGTTTTCTTCTGGATACAAATGCCTGAAGCCATGACCCATCACTCCAATGGTTGGGATTCCACAGTCAACAGCGGTTTGATGTGCCGTTGTATCTATTCCATATGCCAGCCCGCTTACGATAGTCATCCCTTTCAGATTGAGCCCTGAAACAAGCTGCTCAGTCATCTTCCGGCCATAAACCGTTGACTTTCGGGTGCCTACGACCGCAGTCATAAATGCGGATTCTACCGGTGCCGATCCGCGGTAAAAAAGAAAAAGCGGGGCATCGAGGCAGTGTTTGAGCCTCGAAGGATAATCATCATCGTAAGAACTCAAACATTGTATTTTGTGCTTCTCAATGAATTCGATTTCGGTTTCAGCCCTTTTCAAAGCAGCATTCCGGTTTTCTTTAATCATCCGGATTGTTTTGGGTGTCAATCCGGGTATTTGAGCAATTTTTTCCTCCGTCATTGTGAAAACAGACGATGCTTCTCCGGTGGTGTCAATTAACCTTCGGGCAACAATATCGCCTACCTGAGGAATGCACTTTAATGCAATGAGATATAAAAGATTGTTATTCAAACTGCAGTTAGAAAAATTAGTTACATTTGACAATTCAAAACCCTTTGAAAAGGGCTCTTGAAGCAATAGGGAAACAAAGTTAATTTAAAAATTTAATTTGCCTATGAAATTTTTTACGACCTTAATTTTATCCATTCTGCTCTTTCCGGTTCTGACTTTTTCTCAGCAGACAATTCTGAAAGGAACCGTTACCGAAGCCGGAACGGGACAAACTCTGCCAGGTGTAAATGTTGTTGTGAATAAGACTACTGGGACAGCAACTGATGCTGATGGGAAATATGTTCTACCTCTTGATAAAGGGACATATTCAGTGGCTTTCAGATTTGTAGGATTCAATGAAGAAACCCGTATTGTGAGCCTCAGAGAAGGAGAAACACAGGAGCTTGATGTAGTGTTGTCAACCGAATCGCGTGTACTTGATGCAGTAGTTGTTAGCGCTGGAAAATTCGAGCAGAAACTCTCTGACGTCACGGTTTCGATGGAAGTTATTAAGGCGGATTTCATAAGAAATGCCAATGTTAGTTCGCTGGAAGAAGGGTTACAGAAAATTCCGGGATTGAATATCATGGATAAGCAGCCATCAATACGCGGAGGGAGTGGTTATAGCTATGGTGCGGGTAGCCGCGTGCTTTTTCTGGTCGATGATATGCCGATGATAACAGGTGCATCGGGTGAAGCCCGCTGGGATTTTGCACCCATCGAAAATGTGCAGCAAGTCGAGGTGATTAAGGGAGCCAGCTCGGCACTCTATGGTTCTTCGGCTTTGAATGGTGTTATAAATTACCGGACTTCGTATCCGGGACTGGTCCCAAAAACATATATTACAACGATATTCGGACAATACGCCAAGCCGGAAAGAGAAGAAATTGCATGGTGGGGAAACAATGCGCCTATTTTCAGCAGTACCCGCTTCCTGCATAGCCGTCAGGCCGGGAATTTTGATGTGACTTTTGGGGGATTTATCTCCTCAAACAATGGCTATCGAACCAACAACGAAGAAGAACGCTACCGACTCAATGCTTCAGTTCGCTACCGCGATAAAAAAGTAAAGGGACTTTCATATGAACTTGCAACCAACTATATGCGCCGCATCGGCGATATATTTCTGTTGTGGGCCGATGGCGACAGTGGTGTGTATAAATGCAACGATTCATTCCTGCAGGAAATAAACAACACGTACCTCAATCTCTATCCGTCTGTGATCTGGTTTAAAAACGACAGCACCAAACACAGTCTGAAAGGTAGGTTTTTTCAGGTTCACAACACCAACAATACCGGACAGGATAATTTCGATGACATGTATTATGCCGAGTACAATTTCCATAAAGGATTCCCCTCAAAATCACTCAACTGGACTAATGGCCTGTGTGCCAATTATAATGAAAGTGTTGCTCAGATTTATGGCGACATTCGGCATTTCGGCTCCAGTGTTGGGCTTTTCACTCAGGCTGATAAAAAGTTCAATCGTCTGAATGTCTCAGTGGGTGCGCGAATCGAAGGATATCAAATTGATGACGACGAGATGAAATTTAAGCCGGTTTTTCGTTCCGGCCTCAATTATTCGTTATCTGAACAATCGTTTCTGCGCGCATCTTTTGGAATGGGATATCGTTATCCGACCATTGCTGAGCGATATACCGCAACCAGTACGGGCGACCTGAGTGTTTTTCCAAATCCGGAATTGCAGCCTGAAACCGGCTATAGCAGCGAAATTGGTTTTAAAAAAGGTTTTCGTCTGTGGGGATGGAACGGTTACGCAGATATTGCAGGGTTTTATACGCGCTATCAAAACATGATAGAATTTATGTTCGGTTATCACAATCCTGACAGCGTTATTCTGACGCCATTTCCGCCAACAGCTCCCGGATATTTTCTTAATTGGGTTGGGTTTAAAGCTGAGAATGTACGTAATGCAGAAATCTCGGGTTTTGAATTTGTTGTAACTGGTGAAGGTAAATTTCTTGGTCTTCCGGCCTCATTATTATTGGGCTACACCTATACTAACCCGATCGACCTTGACGCATCAGCAGACTCTATGAAATCGACCAAAGACAATATTCTGAAGTATCGTTTTTATCACAGTGCGAAAACAGACTTTTCTGTTGAATTTAAAAAACTTACCCTTGGTGCCAATTTCGAATATCAAAGCCATATCATCAATATCGATAAAGCATTTGAAGATACAGTCCGCGGCCCTGACGGAATTACGCCATTGTTTAATCCTGCCACCGGTGAATACGCCATGATTCTGCCCGGCCTGAAAGAATACAGGGAAAAGCACAACAAGGGCTTCGTTGTTTTCGATGTCAGAGTGGGCTGGAACATCAACGAAATGATTCATGTGAATTTCACTGCAAAAAATATTTTCAATAAGGAGTACATGATGCGCCCGGGCGATGTTCAACCTCCGCGCACATTCATCATTCAGCTGTCATTAAAAGTGTAGCATTGTCAGAAAACCGCAACAATATTTTATTATCTCCGCTTGACTGGGGACTTGGCCACGCGGCCCGCTGTATTCCTTTGATAGAGCGGTTTCTTGGCGAAGGCAGCAAGGTGACTGTATTTGCATCTCTTGGTATTTGCGCGTTTTTAATGGAAAGATTTCCCGAACTTCAATACATTGAAGATAAAACTAAACCGGTGAGCTACGGCTTAAATGGAACCGGGGTTTTTAAGCTGGCAGCCGTTGCAATGAGAATAAAAAAACAAAGCAGAGTCGATAATAATAAGTGCAAGGACTTATGCGAGACCGGCCATTACAATCTGGTCGTTTCTGATAATCGATATGGTTTTAGGGGCGAAGGGGTGAAATCAGTTTTAATTACTCATCAGCTGATGCCAATAACTCCTGTATGGTTGCGCATCGGAATGCCTGTTTTGCGGCGGTTTCTCAAAAAAGCATATGCGTCTTTTTCTGAAGTCTGGATACCGGATTTCCCTGAGTTTCCGGGACTGGCAGGACTGCTCAGCCATCCTTCGATCAAGGTGCCCAATGCAAAATTTATTGGACCTTTAAGCCGGTTTGAAAGCGACAGGACTGATACCGTCGAACGCAATAAAAAATCAGTGTTGATAATCACTTCAGGCCCTGAAGAACATCGCAGGCAGATGGCATTTGAATTGTCCGGAATGTTTGCTGATTTATCATTGCAAATATTTATTGCTGGTGCCAGTCTGGACAATTGTCCTGAAAACGTAAAATGTATTTTGTCACCGTCTGATGAGTTGATGAAAAAATTAATTCTCGAATCAGGCTTTATTATCACCCACTCAGGCTACAGCACGTTGATGGATCTATATGCTTGCGGTCGCTCAGCTGTGATTGTACCAACGCGGGGACAAACGGAGCAAAAATATCTGGCTCAGATTCATCATGACAGCTTTTTGGTCTTACACGAATTTGCTGATTTAAAAAAATATCAGATCGATTTCAGTCAGCTGTCTGAGGTTTTATCGAAAAAAGAAAAAAATACTTCAGTTTCGTTTTAAGGTAAATTGATAAATTCTGCATAAAAAGTAAAATTATCGTAGGTTCAACTACTAAATTGAAAAGAAATTGTATTTTTGTCTTAATAAAAAAACATCTAACCTATGAAAATTTTGAAATTCGTCGCCGTTGCATTTTTGGCATTCTTGATAAGCAGCTGTCTTACAGTTGAGAAGAAAAAATACAAATTTGAAATTACCGGCAAGAACTCAGGCAAACTGACCATCACCTATGTAAACATCTTCAGCCAGATGGATGATTCCACCGATGTTTCGGAACAGGATTTTGATGAACTCATCAATGATTACATCAATGGAGAAAAATTGAAAGAAAGCTTCCCAATGGCCAGCGAAGTCCAGCAAAGACTATATGAAGAAAACGGACAACTCAATGGTGAAGTGACTATGAACTTTGCTTCTCTCGAAGCAGTTCGTCTTTATCAGATGAATAAGAAAAGTCCTGTTTGTTTTAACGTTGGTCAAACAATCGACAGCGAGTCATTTGAGTCAACAAACGGAACCTACGGCAACAGCGACTACATGAATGTTGTGTTCTGGAGCCCAAAAACAAAGGTGTTCGAACTCACCACCACCGTTAATGAATTTAGCGATGAGGATTGTGTGAGCCTTGTGAAGCAATATCGCAGGTGGAAATAACCTCTACGAAAAAACTCCAAAGTGCAGCATCAACCAGGTGCTGCATTTTTTTTTGATGGTCATTTCAATTTGCAAACGGCAAATAAAAACACTGTGCTGAAATCCAAAGCTCATCTGAAAAGTTTTGTAATTTCGTTTCATTATTTCTATGAAAAACATTTTTCGCAACACGCATTTACCTTTTTTTCTGCTTGCTTTCGCGGCAATGATTGCACTCACCTTGCCTGTGCTCATTCAGGATGGAATGTTCATGGATGCAGTGCTCTACACAAGCGTTTCTCATAATCTGAGTCAGGGCATCGGCTCGTTTTGGTTTCCTCAGTTCAGTCCGCGCAACCTGGCCATTGACGGCGTTAATGGTTTTCTTGAACAACCGCCGCTTGGATACTGGATTCAATCACTTTTCTTCAGAGCATTTGGCGACAGCATGTATGTTGAGCGCTTTTATACTTTTCTGACAATGTGCGTTTCAGCTTCATTGATTGTTATAATATGGCGCACTGTTTTTAAAGCAAATGAAACTTTTAAACGATTGGGATGGCTACCCCTGATTCTCTGGATCACAATTCCTGTCTGCTTCTGGAGCTTTTCAAACAACATGCTCGAAAACACAATGGGCATATTTATTCTCGGGGCTGTTCTTTTTGCATATAAGTCCTGTTGCGAAAAAACAAACATATTCCTTTTATTTGTTGCGGGTATATTTGTGTTTCTGGCAACACTAACCAAAGGGATTCCCGGATTTTTCCCGATTGCTGTACCGGCGCTCTGGTGGCTCATTACACGAAAGTCAACTTTACCCGACGCATTGCGTCAGACAGGCATTATCATTCTTGTTCCGGTCATGTTTTATGGTGTTTTGTTTCTAATTCCTGAAAGCAGCGAAAGCTTGTCGCAATATCTTTTCAAACGCGCTTTTCAACGAATCGGAGAGGCCCCAAATGTTGGAAGTCATTTCTATATTCTTGTTCGTTTGGTAAGCGAGCTGTTGCCTGCGCTGATTCTGGTTGTTATCGTATTTTTAATCGGAGGAATAAAAAACGTACGATCGAAAATTTCGGAGAGCTTCAGGCTGAGTATATTTTTTATTTGTGTTGGCCTTTCCGGCTCTCTGCCACTTATGCTTACACGTATTCAAAAAGGTTTTTATTTCGTTCCTTCGTTGCCATTTTTCGCCATTGGCTTTGCACTCCTTGTTTCACCATACTTTTCAATATGGATTTCAAAAATCGGAACAGGAGGAAAACTGCATAAATCCTTTGTAGCATCAGGATTTGTATTGGTGCTTGTTGCATTGATTTTTTCATTCATGCAAATCGGTAAAACCAGCCGCAATAAAGAAATGCTGAACGATGTGTACGTAATTGGTCAGGTTGTGCCCTCGCACACAACAGTGTCAGTCCCTGATTTCGAAACATGGAATCAATGGGATTTACAAAGCTATTTCATGCGGTATTTCAACATCAGTCTCGATGATAAAACACGGAATAAATTTATTATCGCCGATCGGCATATATTTAGTGATTCACTTCCAGCCTATTCGCGTTTGAATATCCAAACATACAGATATGATTTGTATGTCAGACGATGATTGATCTTCTGAAAGCGGCACTGAATCTTCGATTTAAGTGCAAAAAATACTTATGAACTGATTATCAACATCAGGGTAATGAACTTATTCTTTTTGTTTCTTTGCACTTTCAATTTAACCCCCCCACAAATGAGCGGATTTTTCGGAAGCGTTTCTCTTGGCGATTGTGTGAATGATGTTTTTTACGGCACTGATTATCATTCGCATCTTGGAACCAAACGTGCCGGCCTGGCTTTTTACTCGAAGGAAGCGGGCTTTCAGCGCGCGATTCACAGTATTGAGAATGGATATTTCCGAAATAAATTCGAAGACGAAGTCGCCGATTTCAAAGGCCACATTGGAATTGGAGTGATCAGTGATACCGAAGCGCAACCGGTTGTAATGACTTCGCATCTGGGTCGCTTTGCCGTTGCCAGCGTTTCGAAAATTGCCAACATTCAGGAACTGGAAAATCGTTGCATCGAAAAGCAGTTGGTGTATTCCGAAATGAGTATGGGACGCATAAATCCGACCGAGCTGGTAGCCAAACTGATTGCGGAGGAGACCGATTTTGTGTCGGGCATCCGCAATGTGCAGGAACTGATAAAGGGCTCCTGTTCTTTGATGGTGATGACGCCAGATGGTATTTATGTTGGCCGCGACAAGCTGGGCCGCACACCCATTGTGATTGGCAAAAAGGGCGGTGCTTTTGCAGCGACTTTCGAAACCTGCGCATTTCCAAATCTGGGCTACGAAACATTCCGCTATCTCGGCCCTGGTGAAATCGGGAAAATTACAGCCGATGGCTACACGATGCTGAAAGAGCCCAACGATAAAATGCAGGTTTGTGCTTTTCTTTGGGTTTATTATGGCTTTCCGACATCGTCTTATGAGGGTATTAATGTTGACGAGTGCCGCCATCGCTGTGGTGCAGCCCTTGCAAAAAATGATGATGTGGAGGTTGATTTTGTTGCAGGAATCCCTGATTCGGGAGTTGGACATGCAACCGGTTATTCCAATTTTGCACATATTCCATATAAAAGACCGTATTCCAAATATACGCCTACCTGGCCACGTAGTTTCATGCCTCAAAGTCAGGCGCAGCGCGATTTGGTAGCAACAATGAAACTGATTCCGAACACCGCTGTCATCAAAGATCAATCAGGAGTTTTTCTCGATGACTCCATTGTGCGCGGCACACAGCTCAAAGACAATGTAAAAGACTTGCGCAAGGCGGGTATCAAACAAGTTCATATGCGCATCGCATGTCCGCCTCTGACATATCCATGTCTGTTCCTTAATTTCAGTCGTTCGCGCTCTAATATGGATCTGGCTACCTACATTGCCATGAATGAACTCGAGGGAAAAGAAGAACGGGATATGGCAGCTTATTCAAATCCGGATTCCGAAGAATACAAACAAATGGTAGATCGCATCCGCATCAGATTGGGCCTCGATTCGCTTAAATTTCAACGCCTCGAAGATTTGATTGATGCTATTGGATTACCGAAAGAAAAAGTCTGTACGCATTGCTTTAATGGTTCAAGCTATTTCTGAGAAATGCATGCGGCATGCAGCCCAATGGCAATCGCCTGATGCCTGACGACTGTTGCCTTTTTGTCATAATTTTGATTTCTACAAAACCATTATAGCGTTGTAGTACCTTTACAACCGAGACACGCAGTGGCGAGCTCATGAACACTTTTGAAAATAATTTAATGGGTGAATAAACTTTCAACCTCTCCAATCACATGGCATTGAGCGTATCAATATCGGCCTGATCGAATCCGTTATTGTCAGTGATATCCCAAAGAATAGACTGAATGGTTCCGAAGTCATTGGGATCAATGGTAGGCTTTGCATCCAGAATATTGCACACGGTGATAAGGTCTGGATGAACTGTAATGACACCGATTTTGTAAGGATCAGTGGCCGTTGCTATCCCATTATGAGCATTTACACAGAAAAGTTTCAGGTGAACATCTGTTGTATCGTGTGCGGGGACGCTGAAACTAACTGATTTCACCAGCAATCCATGTTGGTTCGACGGAGTATGATTGGCTTCGTAGCAAATTGTGCCTTTGGGGATGGTAACAGATTTCGAAGCTGTTGTATTGTTATAAACAGAGAAGTACAGATTAACAAGTGAACCATATCCAAGAGATATGTAATTAACCTTTGGATCCGGATCGCCGGGAATACCGCCAGGATTTTTGAATTTGTCAAAAACCGGAGCAAGCATAACTGCAGGCGAGTTTCCATGAACATACCCAACGATTTCTATTCCGGCCGGAAATGAATACAATGGCCCGGCAGGAAGTCCCGGATTCTCTCCCAGCCCTGCGTTGTAATAGGCGCTGGTGTGCGAAGCCTGATTGTCAACGGGCTCAAACGGGGTGTATTCCGTTTTATCGTCTTTGCAGGACGAAAGTGCAACAACTAAGATGGCGACTAAAAGAGATATATACTTTCTCATAACCATTGAATTTTGTGCAATATACGATTAAAAATGTTTTTTTCGACGAATGGTAGATTTTTTTGTAAAATAGTTTATCAAATCCCGGATGAATGATGAATATGGCACAAGGGAGTGATTATCACGGAGTTTAAAATTGAACTGGCTGATCCGCGGCAGCGGTCTGTCTGTCACAATCCATAATCGCAACCAATAACCATTACCCAATAACCATTAACAGATAACCTTCAACCATTAACCATTACCCGCTACCCGGGCCTTCTTTATTTTAATTAATTTTGCACATCCGCGCAAGAATCATGCGCACGCATTGTCTAATTGTCAAATTTTGTTTTATGTTCCGCTTTTCGATATTTTTTCAAGCACTGCTTACGATTATTCTTCCAACCGTTCTTAATGCCCAGCCCGGCAACATGCCGGAAGTTAACTTTCAGATTACAGGAACAGTTCTCGATTCTGTAAGTGGTAAACCTGTTGAATACGCTACCATAGCCCTTATTTCAATGCGTGATTCCAGCATTGCCGGTGGAGGCATAACCGATGCCGCCGGTCGTTTCAGCTTTACCTCGAAAACTCCTGGGCGATTCATGCTTCGCGTAAATTTTATGGGTTATTCTATAAAAAACGTGGGGCCAATGCAGATGAAACCTGGCTCCGGTCCTTTGTTTGATCAAGGCAAGATTTTAATTTCCCAATCATCGCAAGCGCTTTCCGGAGTTGACATCGTTGCTGAAAAACCAATGATCGAGCTGAGTATCGACAAGAAAGTTGTGAATGTAGCGCAGAACATGAGCATGACTGGTGGTACGGCTCTTGATGTGCTAAAAGAAGTGCCGAGCGTTGAAGTAGATCAGGACGGAAACGTAAGTTTGCGTGGAAGCGAGAATGTGACAATCCTCATCGACGGGCGCCCCAGCACAATGACCGGTGCCGACCGTCGTGCAGCTATGGAACAGATTCCGGCCAGTAGTATTGAATCGGTTGAACTTATTACAAATCCTTCGGCTAAGTACAGCCCTGAAGGCATGACAGGAATCATCAATATTATTCTGAAAAAGAAAAAAGGAACGGGACTGAATACCCTTCTGACATTGAATGCAGGCACTAAAAACAAATACAGTGGCTCATTTTCATCAAGCTATTCAACCGATAAGTGGACGCTGTTTGGCAATTACAATTATCAGAATCGTCAGCGGAGCGGCACTGGAGAAAGCGAACGCACTACCTATGATTTGATTGACAGCTATTACCTTCATCAGAGTTTCGACGAGATGCATGCCAACGAATCGCACAATATTAAAATTGGTGGAGAATACTATTTCACTCCCAAATTTATTGTGGCAGCCACAGCATCTACTTTGTTTTTCAGTGATACTGAGGATGAGGATGTGATGAACTACACCATGAATCCCGATGATATTTACACCCTGATTTATCGGAACAGCGCACTCGAAGAAGCATCCATGCGTAACTGGGATGCCAGTTTGAATGTGAAAAAACGCTTTGCCAAACCCAAGCATGAATTAACATTGGATTTTGCCATGAGCAATGGCAACCGAAAGGATAGCTCGTTTAACCGCATTACTTATCTCGAAGACGATTTTGAAACTTTCAGCGATGAGACTCCCGAATGGGCAAAAACTGTTTCACCAAATATCAATGCGGTGAAAACGCTGAAACTCGATTATGTGTACCCATTCAACGACAGCACAAAAATTGAAGCCGGATTCGACGGCTCCATGCGATCTATCGATGCTGACAGCCGTTATTATAATTATGATTTTGCCGGTCAGGAATTTGTTTTCAACGACACAACGTCAAATCATTTTTTATTCAACGAAAATATTGGGGCACTCTATGCCAATTATTCAACTAAAATTAAGAAATGGGGACTTTCACTTGGGAGCCGCATAGAATCTGCATCTACCAATGCACGTCAAGCTGACTCAACAGATAACAAAAAGACCTATTACAGCTGGTTTCCCACCGCTGCATTAAGTTATAAACTTTCAAAAATTCAGGAAATTCAACTTACATACAGCCGACGTATCAACCGGCCCAGCTTCAGGGATCTTAATCCATATATTGATTACAGCGCTTATCCTAATCTTCGCGGAGGGAATCCCTTTCTGGATCCTGAGTACGTCAATGCACTCGAGTTGAGTTATGCATGGTATTCGAAAAAGGGGACCCTTATGCCGACTGTTTTTTACAGAAGAATAACAGATGTTATCTCGCGCTACAGAATGAATATCAATGATTCAGTTTATCTGATGACGATGGAGAATTACACTTCGGCAACCTCTTATGGGTTTGAAATGATTTATACCTACAAGCCGCTCAAATGGTGGAATACAACGGTTAGTGGTTCCTGGTATCGTCACGTAGTAGACGGAAGCAACGTTGAGACAAGCATAACTGCGGCAGCATATGGCTGGCAATTGCGCAACAGTAATTCTTTCCGTTTTAAAAATTCATGGGAAGGCAGTCTTTCGTTTTTCTTCAATTCGCCAAGAGTAACAGGGCAGGGAACACGCGCTGCCATGATCTTTTCGGATGCAGCCATTAAAAAGGGTTTCTTTAAAGATCGGCTTGCATTGTCACTGAATGTCCGAGATCTTCTCGGCACAGGCCGTTTTAAAATGTCGTTCAAGGAAGATGATTATGAAATGGTGATGAATCGTCAATGGGAAGGCCGTGTTTTTATGCTTGGTCTTACCTGGAAAATGTCCGGCGATTATAAATCGAAAGAGCGCCGCAACGGCAACGGCAATGGCGGCGGCGAAGTTGATGATGGCGGCTATTGATATATTAGTTCAGGCGTTAGACAACAGGCGTTAGGCGTCAGTTGCAATCCGATGCCGCGGAGCCGCACATCTTCACATCCTCTTAAGACAAAAGATAAAAGTAGAAAGATAAAAGTAGAAAGATAAAAGTAGAAAGCTCTGTCCTGAGCCTGTCGAAGGGATAAAAGTGATCATCTCGTGTTCCCTCATCCGATCGCTATCGGATTTCACATGTGCATAGCACCACATTTTCACATTATCTCGTATTTCGTATTTTTCGTATGTTTGACATCAAATTGATCTATGCTCTGGTGGTATTTCCCTTTGTTGTTTGTAACCGGGCTCATTGTTGGGTTTGTCAACACCATTGCGGGCAGTGGCTCGTTTCTTTCATTGCCAGTGCTGATTTTCACAGGGATGCCAGCCAATGTGGCCAATGGAACAAACAGGATTTCAATATTGGCGAGTTCATTAACCGGTGTACTTTCTTTTAATCGGAAAAATTATTTTGACATCCGCAATGCTGCAATACTGGCTGCTTTTGCTATACCCGGAGCCATTGCCGGTTCGTTTTTTGTCATTGAAATTTCTGATCAGATTGTTGAAAAAATCATTGGTTATGTAATGTTGGCATTTGCCGTGCTGACATTGTGGAGGCCAATGTCCTTTAATCGGAAACCCACTCCGGGCGCGGTGTTTAAAATAAAATGGTTTCACGGAATTCTGTTTATTCTGATCGGATTTTATGGTGGTTTTATTCAGGCAGGTGTTGGAATTTTTATGTTGTTTGCACTGGTGCTTTCGGTTGGCTATGATCTGGTAAATGCAAATTCAATCAAGCTGGCTCTAACTCTTGTGTTCACACCATTTTCTCTCGCAGTGTTTATTATGAACGATCAGGTGGAATGGATTCCGGGATTGGTACTCGCTGCCGGAAGTATTCTGGGCGCGTTGCTTGGTGCCCGCATCGCCATTCGCAAAGGAATTGGCTTCATGAAGCTGGTTTTATTTGCAGTTTTGCTGTTATCAGCGGCGAAACTTATTTTTTCATAGAAATTTCTATATTTGCTAAAAAAATGGGGGTTATGAAAAAACTATTATTGTTTTCTCTTGGGGTTATTATGGCTTTTGCCATAAATGCCCAGAATGGCGTTCTTTATCCGGCCGATGATGTTTTACTGAAAAAGGCGGTTACAGAGGACCCAAAATTAATTGATCGTTACATGGCATACGAAGCGAATTTCGATTTGCTCATGAACAATTCAAAAACTGATACGCTTATTAATGGAAAAAGAGTGATTCCGGTCGTTTTTCACATTATTCACATGTATGGAGCTGAGAACATCAGCGACGATCAGGTGTATGATGCCATTGAAAAGATGAATATCGATTACAATCTGCAAAATTCAGATACAGCCGATATTTTTCCTTTGTTCAAATCGCGTGCAGCTGATTGCCAGATCGAATTCAGACTCGCGAGAATTGATACCAGCGGAAACTGCACTTCCGGCATCATTCATCACTTTGATCCGCAAACAAATTATGGCTACTTCAGCACCATGGCAAAATACTGCTGGGCTCCAAACAAGTACATGAATATTTTTGCTGTTAATTTCATTTATCCTGAAGGCATGAGTTTGCCCGACGGAGCTTTTATCGGAGGTATGTCTCCGTTTCCGCCCAGCAACACACTTACACAAGCGCTCACTGGCGGCGACACTTTGATGGATGGAGTCCTGATTCGTCAGGATTGCATTGGAACCATAGGTACAGCGACCAATATGGCCGGAATGGGACTCAATCTTGCCAATCGCACATTTACCCATGAAACCGGACATTATTTCAACCTGTATCATCCTTTCCAGTCGTTGTACGCTGCTTTAGGTGTTGACGGTTGTGGCATGCCGCCTCTCATCGAAGCCGGTGATGAAGTAGATGATACTCCTCCGGTTGCGGTTGCTTCTCAAAATACTTCGCTGTCTTGCTTCACTCCGGGCAGCAGAAATTCCTGCAATACTGACAGTCCAGATGAACCAGACATGATCGAAAACTACATGGATTATCAGTGGGGATATTGCACCAATATGTTTTCTATCGGCCAGCTTGACCGCATCAATACTACATTGATGAGCGACCGCAGAAATCTCTGGTCTTATGAAAACCTGGTCGCTACCGGTGTTCTCGACACCAATACAATTCTTTGCGAGCCCGTTGCTGATTTCCATTCCAATGCGCAAACCGTTTGTGCCGGAAGCTCGGTAACTTTCTATGATGTTTCCTATAACGGAACAGTAGCAACCCGTTCCTGGACTTTTGCAGGAGGAACTCCTGCTACTTCAGGCGACCCGGCTCCGAATATTACTTATAACACCCCGGGCACTTATGCGGTTACATTGAAAGTTTACAATGCTACCGGCGATGATTCTCTGACGCTCAATTCATTCGTAACCGTGATGGATCCGACATTGGCTACAGTTGCCCCATTGGTGGAGTCATTCGAGACAATCAGCTTTATCAATGATCTTATAATCCACAATGACACAGGTGCCGCATGGGAACAATCAGCATACGCATGTACCGGATCAAAAGCAATTTATCTGAATAATTTTGATGGTAATGTTGCTGGTAGTCGCGATAACTTTATCACGCCTGCTTATGACTTATCGGGATTGGGAGAACATTCAAAACTTCAGTTCCGCTGCGCCTATGCACCCAAATATGTAGCCGGATCAATATTGTCAGCCGCCGATACAATCTTTGATAAACTAACCGTATATTTCTCCGATGATTGTGGTGTTACCTGGATTAGCAAATTGTCACTTACGGGCAACGCGCTTGCCTCAGCAGATCCTGCAGAGACAGCTTTTTCTCCGGCATCCGAAAGCGAATGGGGAACGCATGAAATCGTTATTCCTCAAGGTACGTTGGCAGGCTATGAAAATTTGCGCGTGAAATTTGAGCTTTTCTCGAACGGTGGCAACAACATTTACATTGATGATATCAACATTCACCCGATCAGCTGGTTTGCTATTGACGAAAGTGTAATTGCAGAAAGCTTCAATATTTTTCCAAACCCGGCTGAAAGCGAGACCAATATTGCGTTTGAACTACCTGATAATTCAGATGTAAAATTGTCAGTGCTTGATATTACAGGACGCGAAATAGTTGTTCTTGAATCAGCAAATCTATCTGCAGGCAATTATCAATATCCATTAACCGCATCACAACTGAAAGCCAAGGGAAGTTATTTCATCCGGCTCGAAGTTAACGGAATGCAGATGGTGAAAACGGTGGTGTTTTGATGAATTAATCCAATTCAATTATAATCCCCGCTGAAGCTTTCAGTGGGGATTTTTTTAAATGTCAAATCCGCACAAGATCAAAACAGAAATTATTCAGGTTGGTTTTATTCGTAACTTTACACTCTATCTACATATATGAAACCAGCACATAAACCACTTCAATTTTCCGTTCTCGAAAATGACACCTTGTTGCCTTTTCTGGCTAAAGTTTTTCACGGTAAATCGCGTACGGGGCTCAAGCAAATGTTGCAGAACGGCCGCGTTTCTGTTGATGGTAAGGTGGTGAGCCGTCACGATTTTGAGTTGAACTCCGGAATGGTCGTGGTGATCGGGAAACCTGCATCAAAGCCGTCTGTGAGCATTCCTGGAATTAAAATTCTGTATGAAGATGACAGCATCATTGCCATTGACAAACCTGCAGGACTGCTGACGGTAGGCACTGAGAAGGAAAAATTGAATACCGCTTACAGCTTGTTGAGTCACTATGTGAAGACTGAGAATAAAAGCAACAAAATTTTTATTGTGCATCGGCTCGACCGCGATACATCGGGCGTGCTTGTTTTTGCGCGTAGTACCATGGAGCGCGATATACTGCAGGAATACTGGCACAATGAAAATCACGAACGCGAATATGCCGCACTGGTTTGCGGAAAAGTTGATGAGCCCAAAGGCCGCATTGAGAGCTGGCTGAAAGAAAATGCCAATCTGCAGGTTTTTTCCAGTATGAGACCGGATGACGGGCAACATGCCATTACGAACTGGGAACTGGTGCAGCAGAACGATGATTTCAGCTTGCTCAAAGTAACCCCCGAAACAGGCCGCAGAAACCAAATCCGCGTGCATCTGTGCGACATCGGTTTTCCGATTGTAGGCGATCGCCGCTATGGGAACGGGCAGAACCCTATTGGAAGACTGGGATTGCATGCTACATTGCTGTCGTTTGTTCATCCGCAAAGCGGTAAAGTGATGCAATTTGAATCTCCGGTACCGGGGAGTTTTATAAGAATGGTCAAATAGTAATAATGAACGATTTTGTACGGTTTGAGATTTTGAAACTTGTTCATATCAGAGTTTATCTGTTATTGTTTCTATTTCTTGGAGCAGCAACGCCATTTGTATTGATGCAATCAATTCCACTTACCGAAAACCAGGTTGCTGGGTCTGCCACAGCCTTGATTGCGCTGACTCTGACATACTTGTTTTTATTCAATCGTTATAAAATATGCGGGTATCTGAGAATGTATGAGGATAGAATTGAGTATTACAATCTGAATAAAGAAATTGAAATTGTATGTCCGGTTTCGGAAATGCGTTCTTTAAAATTACGGGTAAATGGGACTCATGATCAGAATTTTAAAATACCCTATGAACAATCAAATCTGAATTATAGCAATGCAAAGAAGGCTGTTAGCAGAATAGTTTTAACTTCATCAACAAGAATATTGAAAAATAAGATCAGGACTAAGGGTTATTCCTATGAGTTGCTAATAGAAATTCTCGAAGGATATCGAAAAGACGGAATCGATGTTAAATACACAATTTTCAAGTGATATATGGACATTTGTTTTCATGTGAAGTGATTTGTTACTTTTGTGTTTAGTATTGATTGACAATTAATCGTTGCTTTTTTCTGAAAAACATCCAAAATGGAAACAATTTTATTTATCCTCATCGGGATTGCTGTTTTAAACATCGTTTTGCTCTTTGTTTTTCGTCCGAAGCAGCAACAAACCGATGTTTCATCAAAGATTGATCTGTTTTCAGCATCGCTTCAGCGAGTCGAGACAGGGCTTAAAGATGATTTTCAGCGCAACCGCGAAGAGAGCGGAAAGCTTTCGAAAGAAAACCGGGACGAACTCAGCAACTCGCTGAAAGAATTTAAAACGGAGATGAGCGAGACGCTCAGATTGATTACCGAAGAAAATCGCAAAGCATTGGAAAAGCTCACTGCAACGGTTGAGCAGAAGCTTATATTATTGTCGGAACAATCGGGTAAAAATGCTGAACAGCAACGCGAAGCATTGGAGAAATCGATCAAAGGTTTTCAGGAATCATTTGACAAAAGCGTGCAATCGTTTAACGAAGTGCAGCGCGAAAAATTTTCACAGCTCGAAAGCCGGCAGAACGAATTGGTTGTGAATACTGAAAAGAAACTTGAATCTATCCGCGTTACTGTTGAAGAGAAGCTTGAAAAAACGCTCAGCGAGCGGCTTGGACAGAGTTTTGAAACGGTTGGAAAACAATTGATTGAAGTGCAGAAAGGACTTGGCGAAATGCAATCGCTTGCGCAGGATGTTGGTGGTCTAAAAAAAGTATTAAGCAACGTGAAGGATCGTGGCGGAGTAGGCGAGATTCAACTCGAAATGCTGCTTGAGCAAATTCTGGCTCCTGAGCAATACGCCGCCAACGTTAAAACAAAAGCGGGTTCCAACGATCTGGTTGAATTCGCCGTTAAACTTCCGGGGAAAGATGATTTGAATTCAGTCGTGTACTTGCCTATTGATGCCAAGTTCCCGCGCGATGTGTATGAAAAAGTGGTTGACGCCTACGATAAAGGTGAACCCGCAGTCATTGATGCTGCCAACAAGGAGCTTGAAAACACCATAAAAAAAATGGCAAAAGACATCCGCGACAAATACATCGATCCGCCGCACACCACTGACTTTGCCATTATGTTTTTACCATTCGAAAGTATTTATGCCGAGGTAATTCGCAGATCTCATTTGCTTGAACAGCTTCAACGTGAATTTAAAATCACTGTGACCGGACCAACAACACTTGCGGCCATACTCAACAGTTTGCAAATGGGATTCCGCACGCTGGCAATTCAAAAACACAGTGGTGAAGTGTGGAAAATTCTGGGTGCAGTGAAAACGGAATTCGAAAAATTTGGCGGCTTACTTGAGAAAGCACAGAAACACATTAGCAATGCTGGCGAAACCCTCGATCAGCTGAAAGGAACCCGCACGCGCGCCATTCAGCGCCAATTGCGCGATATACAGGTGTTGCCCGGTGTTGAAGAAGCGGATGTAACAGAAATCACGGCTGGTGACGATGAATAGTTTCTGAATATCTGTGAAATATAAAAGCCATCTGATTTTTAGTTCAGACGGCTTTTTAATGAAATTCAATAAACTTCAGAATCCAAATGCAACTCCGATATTCACACCAAGCCAATCGACATCAGCGTTATCAGCCATAACATAATTCCATTTTAATTCACCGGTTACAGCCAGATTGTCATTGATTTGATAAGCAATGCCGGCTTTGGGTGCAATGCCGAAATACAATTCGGAATCTTTCATTTCTGAGCTGCCGATCTTCCATTTCAGACTGTAGTTGTACAAACCGATGTCTGTGCCGAGATATGGCCTCAATGGGGCTTCCTGCAAATAATATTCAACCAACGCTGTGATAGGCATCATTGAGCTGGATATGTCATCCCAGTCTGTGCCGAAGTGATGATAGCCCAGGTTGAGTCCAAAGGCCACATCGTCGGTAACAAAATACTTTCCACTGAAATTTAAGCCAAACCCCATGTTGTAGCCATCTGCAAAATCTCCCAAAGGGAATTGTGGCCCGACCTGGAGACCAACCTGCACCTGTGAATAACCTGCAGATGCTATCATGCTGAACACGACCAATGCGAAAATTCTGATTTTTTTCATGATGAATGTTTTTAATACTGCAATATTATTAATTATTTGCTTAATAGATTTTGTATTTTAGCAAAAAAATCATGAGATTCTTACTTCTGTTATTTTGTACTATGATGTCAGCATTTTCTGCACAATCACAATCTGTGATACAGCTTCCAGCGCCGGTTAAGACTGGGGGGAAACCATTGATGGAGGTCTTGAATGAACGGATTTCCGGACGCGAATTTCTTGACTCGGCCATGTCGGAGCAGCAGATAAGCAATTTACTTTGGGCTGCTTACGGAATAAACAGAAGTGAGTCTGGAAAGCGCACAGCGCCCTCTGCCCGCAACATGCAGGAATTCGATATTTATCTTGCCCAAAAAAAGGCAATCTATAGCTGGAAATCCGACAGCAATCAGCTGGTATTATTAAAGGCTGGCGATTTTCGCGGCCGCATCGGTCGTCAGGCATTTGTGGCATCAGCATCGCTCGTGTTGATTTTTGTTGCAGATTATGATCGTATGGGAAAGATGGAAGACGCCACAAAAGATTTTTACAGTGCTGCCGATTGTGGCTATATCAGTCAGAATGTGTATTTGTTTGCCGCGTCCGAAAATCTGAGCACGGTTGTTTTGGGTTCTGTTGAGCGCGAATCAGTTGCCCTTTTGCTCGGACTGAAAGAATCGCAAAAAATAGTATTTGCGCAACCGGTTGGATTCAAACTAATTAAATAGATTAAAAGTCTGTTTAAAAATGATGCAGCATACAAAAACAACATCCCACCGTCCGAAAGCGACAACGGAGCTGAAGGACATAGAACCGTTGTTTTTGCTGTTGTTACGACGGTTCCATGTTCCGGCTTATGTTTTATCGTTTAGTCTCAATAGGCAGCCGGAACGGTGGAATGTCGTAACAATGAGCAGTTTTCAGACTGTCTCTAAGCGATTGTCCTTAAATTCAACCCGTTTGTAGTGACTTTTGAATTAATGGGCGGAAAGCTTATTTATGCGCAGTCAATTTGATTAAATTTGCGCTTGATGAGAAATTACTTTTTATTACTGATCCTGACGCTTCTGCCTGCATTGATTTCTGCTCAGGTAAAAAACACTGTTGCTGTTCGCACAATCGTCGCACCTGTAATTGATGGTGACATAAGCGATGATTGTTGGAATATTTCATCGCCAGCAGATAAGTTCTTGCAGAAAAGTCCTTTCTATAACCAGCCTGCAACGCAGCAATCCGAAGTCAGGGTGCTTTTTGACGACAATGGAATTTATTTTGCAATCCGTTGTTACGACAGTGCTTCCGACAGCATTCTGCGCCAGCTGGGAACGCGTGATGAGGACTTGAATGCTGACCGTTTCAACGTGAAAATTGATCCGTACAACAATCATCTCGACGCTTATGTTTTTGGAGTGTATGCATCGGGGCCGCAGGCTGACAGCCGTTTTCAGGATGCAGCATTCAATGCGGTCTGGAAAAGCGAATCAAAAATTGATGACAAAGGCTGGACGTCTGAAATGTTTATACCTTATAGCGCTTTAAGATTTCCGAAATCAGATGTGCAGTTGTGGGGAATACAGTTCGAGCGCCTGATCAGACGTTCGCGCGAAACCAGTCAGTGGGCACTCGAAGAGCAGAATGCCTCAAATGTTCAATTGCTGTGGGGCACACTGAGCGGCATACAGGGCATTGATCCGCCGGTGCGTTTGTCTTTAAATCCATATGTATCTGCTTCTGTTTCGCATTTTCCGCATCATGATGAACATGTGGATGACTACTCGAGGAACTTTGGTGGCGGGCTCGATCTCAAAGCCGGACTAAGCGAAAGCTACACAATCGACATGACGCTTCTGCCCGATTTCAGCCAGGTACAGAGCGATGACATCATTAATAATCTTTCCGCCTTTGAAACTCAATACGAGGAGCAGCGCATGTTTTTCAAAGAAGCAGTTGATCTTTTTCAAAAAGGAAATTTATTTTATTCGCGTCGTATAGGTCGCATGCCACGCGGTTTTTTCGATATTTATTCGCAACTTGATTCAGGCGAAACTGTTATTTCAAACCCTTCTCAGTCGCAACTGGTCAACGCTTCAAAAATCTCTGGTCGCGGAAATAATGGCCTTGCAGTTGGATTTTTTAATGCCGTTACCAGGAATACCTATGCTGAAATCCGCACTGTTGGCGGAGATACACGAAGAGTACTTACCGAACCTTTTGCGAATTACAATATACTGGTTGTAGATAAGGAATTTAAAAACAGTAATTCCTTTTACATCATCAACAACAATGCTTTGCGTGAACGCGTGTATCAGAGCAGTAATGTGACAGGTGCAGGTACAGGAATTTTTCTCAGAAAAAAAACATTTAAACTGTCATTCAATACTGCTGTCACTCAAAATGATACGACGCTGTTTTCAGAACGTGCACTTGATCGTGCCGGACTGGCTCATGCCACCTCATTTTCAAAAGTTCGCGGAAACTGGACATGGACGCTTGGACAGAGTACACGGAACAGCCGATTCGACTATGATGATATGGGTATTATGTCGATGAACAATTATCAAAGCTACACGTTCTCATCGGCCTATGCCTGGTACAATCCTGCAACGTGGCTGAAGGAAATCCGAATGAATAATTATCTTGAATCTTCCTACAGACTCTCAACGGGTCGTTCAATCGGAAGTGAGGCAATGATTCGTTTCAGCCTGCTCACCATGAAGCATCATTTTTATATCTGGGGCGGATACGAACATTCACTGACCCGGGCGTATAATTATTATGAATCGAGAAATCCCGAAATGCCTTATTATGAGCCACACTGGTCATATGCGTACCTTGGTTTTTCCAGCTCTTACAGCAAACCATTTGCACTGGATGGTGATTTCTCTTTTGTAAGTGTTCCCTACGATGACTCATATGCCATCAATATTGCGCTTTCTCCATTTTTGAAAATCGGAAATCGTTTTCAATTGCGTTACGAAGTTGGCACAGAAAACACACTTCGCAGTGTTGGTTATGCTGGAACAGATACACTTGGAATGCCGCTTTTTGGCGTGCGCGATGTAGTGACTGTGAACAACACTCTTTCGCTTACGTATGTCATCCGCAACTATATGCCAATTACATTGCGCGTTCGGCATTATTACAACGAAGGCCGCTATGACCGCTACATGACACTCGATGAAACCGGAGAACCTTTTATTGCAGCAAACGCTGACTACAACCACGATTTCACCTTCAATGCTTTCAATGTTGATTTTGTTTATTCATGGCAGTTCTCTCCGGGCAGCTCTCTGAGCCTGATCTGGAAGACCGGCATTCAAACAGAACTGCTGCCTACGCACATGAATTATTTGCAGAATTTTCGCCACACCCTCGACAGCGATCAGTTCAATTCACTCACGCTGAAAGTGATTTACTATTTGGATTATCAGCAGGTGAGAAAGCACAAGGCTTAGGATATGGAATCGTTGTTATTGAATCTGTTACGACGATTCCATATTCCGGCCGAATATTATCCCTCGAAGGGTTCTGAACCCTTCGAGGGATTTCGAACCGGCCGGAACGATGGAATATCGTAACGATTGTAACGCCTGTCAATTAACGCCTGTGCACACGCAGTTTCAAAGAATTTGTCTATTTTTACACATCAAATTTCTTTGTATGAAACGAATTATTTTTGTTCTTTTTGTTGGTCTATCCCTCACTTCATGCCACATAGGGCGTATGGTTGTTTATAATGTAGCCGATGTGAATGATTACAAAAAATCGCCTCAGATTCCATTACGCAAAGCTGACAAACCATTTGTATTTGCTGAAAAACTTCTACCCGAGCTCGATACAGCTGCTTTTCCGAAACGCTTCATAACTGAAGATGAAAAAATTACCGGTTGGGAATCTTTATTTTCAGAAACAAAAACGACTTCATTTCTTATCATCAAAAACGACACGATAAAATACGAGAAATATTTTCTAGGCAGAGATGAAAACAGCATATTCACTTCGTTTTCGGCAAACAAATCCTTTATCTCAGCGTTGGTAGGGATTGCCATTGATGAAGGAAAAATTTCTTCGGTAAAAGACCCCATCACAAAATATCTCACTGAGTTTAAAAATCCAGGATTTGAAAAAATTACCATTGAGCATCTTCTCAACATGGAATCTGGGATTCGCTTCCGCGAGAATTATTTCAACCCTGTTGCAGAAATTGGCAAATACTACTATGGGAAAAATCTGAAAAAATATGTCACAAACCTGAAGGTGGAAAAAGACCCGGGGACTGTATTTGAATACAGAAGTATCAACACACTTTTGCTGGGAATGATTGTAGAAAAAGCAACCGGAACTTCGCTTGACAAGTATTATCAGGATAAACTCTGGACGCCGCTGGGAATGGAATGCGACGCCACCCTGAACACCGATTCCAAAAATGGTAATCAGATAAAATGTTATACGGGACTGAATGCCAGAGCTTGTGATTATGCAAAGTTCGGACGACTGTATCTGAACAAAGGCAATTGGAATGGGAAGCAGATTGTTACCGAAGAATGGGTAATGTCAACCATTACACCCGTTGTAAAAGAGCGTTCTTCGGTGTATTACAAATATCAGTGGCGAATCGACAATGCAGGTAATTACTGGGCTGCAGGACTTTTGGGCCAGTATGTTTTTGTAAATCCCCAACACAAAGTAATAATTGTCCGCACTGGAAAAAAAGATGGTTCGGTGAACTGGCCTACACTGATGGCCCATATTTCGAAAAAGATCTGACATGCCGAAAATCGGGATCCTATCTGACACGCATGGCTCTCTGCCAGATTCCGTGAGCGATTTTTTTGCCGGATGCGACGAAATCTGGCATGCCGGCGATGTAGGCAATCGCACTGTTTTGGAGCAGCTTGCGTCAATAGCTAATGTAAGAGCCGTGCATGGAAATATCGACGGACAGGATGTTCGTCATGTCGCTAATGATCATACTTTTTTTATCTGTGGCGGAAAGCGGGTGTTGATGAAACATATCGGAGGCCGCCCCGGAGCTTATACTCCTGAAACACGCGAACAAATCAGGTCTTTGCGTCCCGATATATTTGTGTGCGGGCACAGCCACATTCTGCTGATTAAGTTCAATAAAAAAGATAATCTGCTGCACATAAATCCCGGCGCAGCCGGCAGCAGTGGCTTTCATAAAATGATTACGCTGCTCCGTTTTCAGATAAACGAAGGAAATATTTCGGCAATGGAATTGTGGGAGAAGCCGCGCAAACAGGCTACCTGAGCCGGTCAGCTGCACGGACTTTCATCTCATCTTTTTTAATGGCTTTGTTTGCAAAAACAAGCATTACCATGCTAATCAGCGGCATTAGGATTCCTATTTCCTTGTAATATGCATTGCCATGAACAGCATTGGCCAATTGCTCGGGAACAAAAAACATGGCGCCAATGAGCAAACAGTTGAGAATAAAAACAAACGCATTGAAACGCATCTGACGAATGCGGTTTTTATACAAAAAGATGGAGATCAGAAAACTAACGACGGTGATAATTCCTGCAAACAAGATCAATAAAGGATTGTAAACGCTTGCAATAAACGAATCACCCTCGCAGGCATGCAGGTAAAGATACCCGGCGCCATCTTCGGCAAGGACTCTTGAAAAGGGAATAAAAATCATAGCCAGGATGGCAAGAGCTCCACCAAGCAGATAGAGTGACTGAATTCGCTGTATCATGGTTTCAAATTTTGACAAAATTAGGAATTTTTCATTCCATAAGCAAATGAAGAATTTCAGGCGATTTCAGTGTGGCTGTTTCAGGAAAATGAAATCTGAAATACATAAGCATTGCCTGAAAAATATTTTTCAGAGATCGTGATGGGATGCGGGTTTCGGATGGGGAATTCGCATCAGACGAAATAATTTCTTTCAGGAAACCGGAATCAGTCAGATTCAATGCGGCCTGCGTAGTTCCGGGTACAAAACCTTTATCAAGCGTGAAAATCAGGGGCTCTTCGGAATTTCCCTGGGAGCCAATGCCAAAACCCAGCAGTGATACCAGTTCAAAGCCGAACCGGACCGGATATGTGGCTGGCAGATTTTTGCTTTCGTTAATAAAGTGAATGCTTTGCTCCATGAAATTAAAAATCTCCTCACTCATCGATTCCTCGCGGATATATCTCATTGCGCATTCGGCCATGAATGTGGCCATGGCCTGACGTCTGAAATCGAACGATCCTGAGCGTGGCACATAATCAAGCGAAAGCGATTTTATTTTCGGAAGCTTGCCGCTTAACCCGCTTATATATTCGCATTCGGCAATACTGAGCGGATAAGAAAGAAAAGGATATTTGTTCCGGTTGTTTTTCAGATACGAAGCAATAAAAAAAGTCCGGAGCCCATCTTCGGTCAGGCATTTGATGATTAAACCGCTGTCGCCGTATTTAACGGTGTGTAGAACAATGCAACGAACAACAGCAATCATAATTAATGATAAAACATAAGTTTGGTTGCGCGGGTTACCGAACCGTCATCGTTGGTTACAAAAACAAGATAAACACCGGTTGCCGGCCGGTCTCCGTTCATGTCAATGCAGTTCCACACCGCTTGTCCGCCTAGTGCTCGCGTTTTGTATATGAGTGTTCCAAACACATCGGTGATGGAAACCCATCCGTTTTCGATAAGGCCTGATACAGAAACATAGCCATTGAAATCGCTCATCACTGGATTTGGGAACACCAGCACCGAATCAAGCGATGCTTTAGCAACTGTTGCCATGCCGCGGTAAGAAATAATGCCGCTTGCTGTCGCAAAAAACACTTCGCCACTTTCAGGAATAATGGATATCCCGTTTATATCATCAGACAGCAGCGGTGAGTTGGTGGATGTGAAGTGGCAGATTTCTTCAGTTCCATCTTCACTCAGCAGAAAAACGCCTGCTTTTTCAGTTCCGACCCACTTGCGGTTTGCTCCATCAACAGCTATGCATTTAACCTTTTCTGATTCCAGAAGAGGCTGAACAAAACCGCCAACGTCAACAAGAATCTGCTGAGCATCATAATTGCCACCTTCAAATACATTAACCGGATCGTAGATTACAGCAATGCCAGCATCTGTTCCAATCCATATTTCATTATCGTGATCGGCAGCAATGCTATACACTCCAAGGCTTGGCAATGCCCCATATCCTTCCGATGTAGTGAGTTTTTTGTACTGATCGTCCGACGTTACATCGATGGTGTTATTGTCGTCGAAAACAAAGATTCCTTCATTGCGGGGCAAGGCAATCCACTTGTAGTTATTCTGATCAATAACCGGACTGGTTGCCGAGCTGAAAGAATATGCCGAAGAAAAAGTAAATGTTTTGAATTGGCCGTTGGCTTTTCTTACACTGAGAAACTTATTGTTTCCCGTAGTTGCAATCCACAGATTACCATCAGAATCAAAAGTAAGTCCGGCAACATTTACACGATCAGGCGAAGCGCTTACCGGCGAAAGAATGCTATTTGATTCATCGTAGACAGTTGTCATTACCCCATCATTGAATTCGATTAGTCCGCCGCCGAACGAGCCGGCAAAAATATGACGGGGATCCGTAGGAACCGTCTGCACTGTGACAAGATCGGATATTGTATCCAGGCCATCTGTAATATAACCATAATAGAATTCCCAGTTTTCGTTGTTGAAAACCGAAATCTCGGCAGGGCGGTATAAACTGATCCACGATTCATTGTATCCTCCTGGAACGGTAGAAATATTGTTTCCATTTACGGCAAGACTGAAAGAATTAGTTGAGAAGGGCCCCTCTGGTCGCAGAATCATGCTGTTCCAATAACCCCATGTTTTAAGCAGTCCGTAGTTTTGATCACCAACAAACAGAAATCCGTCCGTAGTAAATTCTGCTTCATTTGGATTTGGGACAAGGCTGTTGTATTGAAAAACGGAACCCAATGAATTCAAATCCGTATCAAATACCTGAAGAAAGCTATAGCCACAAACCACCAGTTTGTTTTCAGACACATTCAGTCCTCGGTTTTCGACGCCGGCAAATGGTGTAAATTTCTCCCAACTATTTCCATCGTGATAGTAAACAGTATCAGCGTCGAACATCTCGAGCGAAAAAGTTGTGAAAAGCTTGTCGGAAAACACTTCCAGGTCTGTGTAATTTCCATTGGGAACAGGCACATTCATTTTGCTCCAGTTGCCAAAGTAAGCCAGGTTAGAACTATTTAAATCGGCCTTGTAAATACCTTCATCGGAAGATGCGAAAATCGAATCTCCATAAAACTCAATGTCTTTTACATTCACCTGAGCACCATTATCTCCGATGTAGTACGTGTCCTTAATTTCTTTTTTTGGAATATCTATAACAACAATCCCAAAACCGCAGCACAGGTATGCAAAGCGACTACTGATCACAACATTGTTGATGGTTTTGTTTCCGGGAATGCTCTTTCTTTTTATGTCAGGTAAATTAAAAACGGTGCTGTCAGGAAGTATCAGGTCTATGTTTGTGTTTGAATAGCCAACAACAAGTGTTTTGTATGTTTTTGAATATTCGATGGACGAAATGCCGATATCGCTTAATCCCTGGACGGTAGAAAAGCGGACAATTTCCCAAGTTAAAACATCGTAATAAAAGAGCGAATATGGAGTGGCAGCATAAATGAGGTCATCAGTAACAGCTACATCGGTTACAGTTGAGTATGGAAGATGATCGCGCCATTCGCCAACAGCCACTCCCTGCGCGGAAATCAGGCCTGTCAGAGTGATCTGAAAATATATCAGCAGAAGTATTCTTCTCATATGAGCAAAAGTAATGATTTTTGCCTATTAACTTTAAAAGCGCTTTTTTATTGCCCTGAAAGTGTTTCCCGTCAAGGAATTCATTTTTCTAAAACTGACCAGAAAAACACCGGTGAAAATCAGTATGGCGGCAATTACTTTTGGTAAGTCCAGAACTTCCAAGCCTGTGTAGATTCCAATGGCTCCGCTGATTACTGGTTGCATGTAAATATATGCACCAACGGTGCCGCTGCTAAGATATTTAATTCCGAAAACGGTGAGTAGATAAGTAAGAAACGTTGTCCCAACCACTACATAAACAAGCGCCATCCACATTTCGGGCGGCATTTGCAATTGCGTCAATTCCGCTGCAGCATTAAAACTGAATGGAATAAATGCCAGCATGCCGGCAAAAAATATCCAGAATACCACACGCAATGGATCATGGCGTTGCATGAGCGGTTTGGCAAGAACGAGATATGCGCTGTAAGCTGTAATGTTGACGATAATAATGATGTTGCCGCGCAGGTGGTCCGAACTCCACGAAATACTTTTTCCATGAAGTGTGAGCCATACAGCTCCGGCCAATCCTACAATAATTCCGATAACCTGCATTGTTGTTGAGCGCTCGCGGATAATGAAAAAAGCAAGAATTAAAACCACAACAGGGCTGATGGTGTGCAACAGAGCCGCTTCTACGGGCGTAGTCAAATTAAGCCCGGTGAAAAACATGAATTGATTGATAGTAACACCCAGGATTCCACAAATAAATATCAGAACCCATTCTTTGAATACAAACCGGCTCTTTTTGGTAAAAGGAAGCAGGAACGCAAACAGTATTGTCGCTCCTACGGTGCGGCAAATGATGATCTGAGCCGGAGTCATAAAGTCGGGCATCAGCGATTTGGCGATCCAGTAGTTGGCGCCAAACAATAATCCCGAAATGATCAGAGCTACATGCGCAAGCCGCGTTGAGGAATTCATGGGACAAAGATAATCAGGAACTTTTCATGGAGTGATCATTAGTGAGCGATTTCAGTTTTCTTTGGCGCAGCGTAAGTGCTGAATAAATGTCTTTGCAAGTTTTGCATCAAGCATTGAAAACGCAAAACAACGCTTACCAAGATCTTTCAACGAGGCACCAATGTGGTAAAGTCTTTTATTGTCTATTAGCAAAAAGCGGTCATGAGCAGAGCTGGAAATATTTATTTCAACAGGTGGATATTGGCTATTGTATTTGTCAATGTCTGTTTGCAGCGCAGCGCTGACTTTTTTCAGATAAATGCGCGCGATAGTATCATGCCGTCTTTTCGAAAGCAGCATCAATACTGATGCATCTACATAGTGGTCCCAGAGCTCAATCGACTTTTCTGCAGATTGAATCAGGTCAGACACAAAAGCCCACGCATCAAAGATCTGACCTTCGAAGAAGATACCTTGTTTTGGCGTGACAGAACCAGATTCCATAGCAGAGAACACTTTTTCGATTTTCAGGTCTGTTTCCGATTGTTTTTGTTCCAGAACACTTACGCGGCTCAGTATGGTTTTATTTGAAATAAGGAATTTTCGCATTTCAACAAATGCACTTATAATCAGGATGCTTACTTGCGCTGCTATTTCACTGCGTAAAACTGTTGCCAGCATTGCCACTCCTTGTTCCGTAAATGCATACGGATTCGATGCTGAATGTTTTAATATCGACAACCGGTCACAATTTGTGACCAGTTCAGTGAGTTCGTAATCAGTTAGTTGAAAACGCCATTGTGGGGGAAAGCGATTCAGATTTCTTTTTACCGATTGATTCAACACTTTTGTGCTGATTTGATATAATTCAGCGAGATCGCGGTCAATCATCGTCTGTTCACCCCTAATTGAAAATATGCGGTTTTCGATTTCGTTTATTTGTATTATTTCCATGGCGTTTTCCATCGTTTTTATAGTGTTTTTAGGCAGTCAGTATATTTTCTCTGAATCCGGTAATCACTTTTTGGTCCATCAGCGAAAATGCAAAACAACGTTTCCCCAGATCTTTCAGAGATGCGCCAATGTGGTAAAGTCTTTTATTGTCTATTAGCAAAAAGCGGTCGTGAGCAGAGCTGGAAATATTTATTTCAACAGGTGGATATTGGCTATTGTGTTTGTCAATGTCTGTTTGGAGCGCAGCGCTGACTTTCTTCAGATAAATGCGCGCATCAGTATCAGGCTTTCTTTTCGTAAGCAGCATCAATACTGATGCATCTACATAGTGGTCCCAGAGCTCAATCGACTTTTCTGCAGATTGAATCAGGTCAGACACAAAAACCCACGCGTCGAAGATTTGTCCTTCGAAGAAGATACCTTGTTTGGGCGCTTCAGCGCGCGCTTCGAGAGCGTTGAAGACTTTTTCGAACTTGATATCGGTATTAGTCTGTTTGTGCTCTAGAATTTCAATTCTATTTGAAATAAGTGAGTTAGCTCCTAATATTTTTCGCATCAACACAAAGGTCTGTATTATTATTACGCTCACTTGAATTGCTTTTTCGCTGTGAAGGACAGCAGAAAGCATTGCGACACCTTCTTCTGTAAACGCCCACGGCAGATATTTGCTAAACTTCCCTCTTCCCGCTTTTGTCTGGGCATCTTTATTCTGTATTTCGGCAAACTCTTCTAAGGTGCCAATCTGGAACCTTAGAGGTTCAATATTGAAATTGACATCCTTATTTCCCTGAATCATTGCGAATTCATCAGCAGACAACTGGAAAACAAATCCATCTGGAAATCTATCAGGATTTCTTTTTACAGCCCGGTTTATGTATTTTGTTTCCACCTGATATAGCTCAGCCAGATCACGGTCAAGCATTACTTGTACACCGCGGATTGTGAGAATGCGGTTTTCAATTTCACTTGCCGGGAAAATTTCCTCCTTATTCTTCATATACACTTGATTAAATTTTTTTGTCTCAGTCCTCATTTTCATTGAAAATGTTTTTGCTGAAACCTAAGAGGAGCTTTGCATCAAGCAGCGAAAATGCAAAACAACGTTTCCCCAGATCTTTCAGAGATGCGCCAATGTGGTAAAGTCTTTTATTGTCTATTAGCAAAAAGCGGTCGTGAGCAGAGCTGGAAATATTTATTTCAACAGGTGGATATTGGCTATTGTGTTTGTCAATGTCTGTTTGCAGCGCAGCGCTGACTTTCTTCAGATAAATGCGCGCATCAGTATCAGGCTTTCTTTTCGTAAGCAGCATCAATACTGATGCATACACATAGTGGTCCCAGAGTTCAATCGACTTTTCTGCAGATTGAATCAGGTCTGACACAAAAACCCACGCGTCGAAGATTTGTCCTTCGAAGAAGATACCTTGTTTGGGTGCATCAGCGCGGGCTTCGAGAGCATTGAAGACTTTTTCGAACTTGAGATCGGTGTCTGTAAGTTTCCATTCAATTTTACTAACCCGATCCGTAAGAATATTAAAGCTTGATATGGCTTTTCGTATAAGTACAAATGCCCGCATGATTTGAATGCTTACAGATATAGCTTTTGGCGATGTGAGAACGGCTGAAACGGCTGCAACACCCTGCTCAGTGAACACAAAGGGAGCATGGCCACCAAGATGTTTTCTGGATGGTATCGCAAACTGCGATACCATGAAATCTATTTCATCTTCAGATAATTGGAACATGAAATCTTCAGGGAAACGAGCCGAATTTCTTTTTACCTGCTCCCGGAGCCGGATTGGCTTTACGTCGTAGAATTCAGCAAGATCACGGTCAAGCATTACCGGTATTCCACGAATTTTGAATATGCGGTTTTCGATTTCATTTATTTGAATTATTTCCTTGACGTTTCCCATCGTTTTCATAGTGTTTTTAGGCAGTCAGTATATTTTCTCTGAATCCGGTAATCACTTTTTGGTCCATCAGCGAAAATGCAAAACAACGTTTCCCCAGATCTTTCAGCGATGCGCCAATGTGGTAAAGTCTTTTATTGTCTATTAGTAAAAAGCGGTCGTGAGCAGTGCTGGAAATATTTATTTCAACAGATGGATATTGGCTATTGTGTTTGTCAATGTCTGTTTGCAGCGCAGCGGTGACTTTTTTCAGATAAATGCGCGCGATAGTTTCATGCCGTCTTTTCGTAAGCAGCATCAATACTGATGCATCTACATAGTGGTCCCAGAGCTCAATCGACTTTTCTGCAGATTGAATCAGGTCAGACACAAAAACCCACGCGTCGAAGATCTGACCTTCGAAGAAGATACCTTGTTTGGGCGCTTCAGCGCGCGCTTCGAGAGCGTTGAAGACTTTTTCGAACTTGATGTTTGTTTCGGTTTGTTTATATTCCAAAGTATTTATCCTCAAATGCAAATCGTTGTTTTGATTCCGCATTTTTCTCATGTGAACAAAAGCATTCATTATGCAAATGCTTGTCTGAATAGCCACAGTACTATTGATTACTGCGGAAAGCATGGCTACTCCCTGCTCAGAAAACACACTCGGAAAGGAGGATGAATGTTTAAGTATTTGAAACCGGTCGCAAATTGCGACCAGTTGGTTCAATTCTTCTTTTGTGAGTCTGAAACGGAAATTCTCAGGAAAACGTGTTGAATTTCGTTTCACTTGTTCGTTGATACGTTTTGTTGGGACCTGGTAAAACTCAGCAAGATCGCGGTCAATCATAACGGGCACTCCGCGTATGGTGAAAATCCGGTTTTCAATTTCCGGAATTACCAATCCTGAATCAGTTTCTTTCATAATAGTAGTTTTATGCAGCAATATTCACAGTCAATTCATTGGCGATGATATAAACCCTGTTGACTTCCTGCCCGTCTGATGTGGTTGTATTATGGCTCCGCAGGCGGCCTTTGAGCGACACATGGCTGCCGCGCCTGACCATGTCAACGGTTTTTCTGGCAGCATAATCCCAAGCCACAATCGTGTGCCAGACTGTTGTGCGGATCCATTGACCACTACTGTCGCGAAACAGTTGATGTGTTCCCAGCGAGAATCTTGCCTGGAGACGATTTTCGCCAAAGCGCTGAAAAACGGGATCACTTCCTGCATAGCCACTCAGTTCAATTAGATTAGATGGCCATGCTCGCTCTTTTTTTTCTTTTTTTGGTTCCTTTGCAACTTTTTCTGCTTTCATAATCGGAATTTTTGGCAAATGTATTTGCTTCTTACTGCGAAAGCCGGTAATAAGCATTTACTTTCGGATATAAGTATTTGTAACTGTTTGTTGTCGGCTACAATAGCTCCAGAAAACAAATATCACTCATAAGTGCTCAGGCGCAATATTCTTATCTTTGATAAAAATCCTCACTATGGAATCATTCAACAAAAACTGGCTGGCCATTATTTTGATTGCCATTGTATTTGCGGCACTTGGATTCATTTTCGGATGGATAATGAAACCGTCCGGTATCGGAAATTGCAAGCAGGGCGGACCTATGATGGAAATGATGAAAATGCATTCCTGCGAATCGCCCGAAATGTTTACGATACCTCTTGATGAAGATGCTGCAGACTCTCTTGAAAATCTTGATGTAAAAGTGACTGTAACGAAAGATGGCGACGTGCTGAAAGATGCAGACAAAAAAGTGATCGTTAAGAAAATTGTGATTGACTAATTATGTTTATCATGAGAGTCAAGATTGTTTTCTTTTTATTTTTTATAATACCGACAGTTGCTTTTAGTCAATCGAAAATGAAAGTATTTAAATTACTTACGGATGTGGACCATAATTGGCTTTCATGCAGCTACTTCTATTCTGTAGAGCTTGGTGACACAATGAATATTTCTTTAGAATCTTGTGATTGTGACCCGAATGTCTTTTACTATTTCAAAAAAAACTATGCATGTATCTATTTTGATGGAAGTTCCAGATATTCTGAGCCAGAAAATATTAGGTGGGCTCTAAAAAGAGTAAACAGGGAAGTCATACTAAGGTTAGAAGATTATCGTGATGGAGTTTTCGAGTTTAAAATATTGAACATTAACCAATATTATATTAGTCTTGCGAGAACTTATTAATAGCAAAAATCTTTCAAAGGGTTTATAAAAAAACAAAAACCAACCGATTGGCTTTAATACTAGACCTGGTCACGCGTCTCCTGACGCGTGACCTACCACCTCAAAGGAGCTTCGCGTCTTCTTGTCTCTGGGGCGGAGTTTATCCCGCCATTTTGCACTTCGACGGAGTTTATCCTGCGGGACGCAGGGCTCAGTGTGACAGCGGCGTGGCCCAAGACTAAGATATATAGCGCCTTTAGCGTATCCAATGGCGCTTCGCAGCTTTCTTTTATGCCTTCGGCCACACGATCCTGTAACGATTGTAACGACTGTAACGCGTAACGAAAGTCATTTCTTAATCTAACTGGCCACTGACTACTGGCTACTTTCAACTATTCATACACAACCAGGAAAATATCCTCATTGTCGCGTTTCATCAGATATTTTTCACGGGCGAATTTCTCCAGCCGCTCATTGCTACTCACTACTTCCAGATAGGTTTTTGTGTCGCGATGAATTTCATCAAGGTAAAATTGTCTTTCTTTTTTGATTTTGTGCAGCTCGCTCCGCAGCGACTGCTGATGAACGAAATTATTCTGGTCGAAAAAGCCCAGCCAGACTACGAAAACCATCGTAGCGATAAAATATTTGTTTTTGATGACCGCCCAGATCTTCTTATTCATTGTTTGCAAAAATAAAAAAAACTGTCCAGCCATTTTTCATGCAGGACAGTTTTTATCAAACATCTAAAGTTGATATCCTTATTTCAGGACAGTAATCCAGTTGTGAGTATCGGGCTCGTCGCCATATTGAATTCCTGAAAGCTTCTGATACAGAGCGGTGCTCCATTTTCCGGCTTTTCCGTCTTTGCAGAATTCGTATTTAGTGCCGGTTTCCAGATCTTCGATCAGTCCAATGGGCGAAATAACTGCAGCAGTGCCGCAGGCGCCCACTTCTTCGAAAGAGCCAAGCTCGTCGAGCGGAATGGGGCGTTTTTCAACTTTCAGCCCCAGATCTTCGGCCAGTACCTGCAGACTTTTGTTGGTAATGGAAGGCAGAATTGAAGAGCTGCTGGGAGTCACGTAGGTATTATCCTTAATTCCAAAGAAATTGGCAGCACCGATTTCATCAATAAATCTTTTCTCTTTGCAATCAAGATACATCGGCGATCCATAGCCGGCTTTGTGCGCTTTCATAACACCGGTGAGGCTGGCTGCATAGTTTCCGCCCACTTTTATGGTGCCGGTTCCCAGCGGAGCTGCACGGTCGCTGTCTTTAATAATTGCAATTTTCACAGGATTGAATCCTTCTTTAAAATAAGGACCAACCGGGGTTACAAAAATAATGAACATGTATTCGCTGGCCGGTTTTACGCCTACTTCGGCACCTGAACCAAACAACAACGGACGGATGTACAACGAAGCTCCGGTTCCGTAAGGTGGCAGATAATCAAGATTTTCGAGGACGGCTGTCTTCACGCATTCGAAAAAGAGGTCTTCGGGGACTTCGGCCATAAGAATTCCCTGCGCACTGCGTGCCAGACGCTTTGCATTCTCATCCCAGCGGAACAAGCGCACATCGCCATCTTTTCCGCGATAGGCTTTCATTCCTTCAAAAGCTTCCTGCCCGTAATGCAGAGCTGTAGCGGCTATGTGAATATTCAAATATTCAGAGTCCGATGTTTCAGGTTTCGACCAGGCGCCGTTTTTATAATAGCACCGGACGTTTTTTGCTGTCTTTTGATATCCAAAAGGCAATTTTGACCATTCTATATTTTCCATATCAGTGAGTTATAGTTTCGCTGCTAAAGTACATATTAATTCATAATCAGGACATTTTCGGCAGCAAATATTATTTCAAATGAAAGGTTGATGCAAATCAATGAATTCAATGAAAAAACTATAAGGAGTTATCATCTGGGACACGTGTGACACCTATGACGCGTCGCAAGCGTCCCAGCAGTCACAGTGAAGAAATTTGAGGACATGATAACTCTGCAAGTAAAATATTCACTAATGCATTTAGTTTGAGCATGTAATATTGTTGTATATTTGATTTTATATTTTGATTTCACCATCTTTGGCTACATTTTTTTAGAAATTATTATTTGTATGTCTGATCAAAAAAACATTACTCAGGGATTTATACCCACACATGGTGGTTACAGAAATCTTTTCAGTTATCAGAAGGCAGAGATAGTTTATGACGGCACTGTATATTTCACTAAACGTTTTTTCAATAAATATGACCGTACTGTAGGTCAGATGGTTCAGGCAGCACGTAGTGGAAAGCAAAATATTGCCGAAGGAAGTATGGCTTCGGCCACTTCGAAAGAAACAGAGATTAAGTTGACTAATGTGGCGCGCGCCAGTCTGGAAGAGCTTCGGATTGATTATGAAGACTTCCTGCGCACAAACAAACTCCAGGTCTGGGACAAAAATCATCGTCTTGTTGCCCGCATTCGAGAACTCAACAGAAGTACGCCGACACCTACTTATGAAACTTTCAGAAAAGCAATTGAGCATGAAAACCCTGAGATTTGCGCCAATGCAATGATTACATTAATACAGATTACAACCTATCTGCTGAATCAGCAAATCAAACAACTGGAAGCTGCTTTCCTGAATGAAGGCGGCTTAAGGGAAAGGATGACTCACGCAAGAGTACAGCGAAAAAACAGCAAAGAATAGTCTTCTGGGATATATGAGACTCGTCGCATTAGTCCCAGATGTCCCAGAAGAAGAAAACAGCAAGATAGTATCACTCTGCCAATGAAACATTCACCATCAGCTTCTCCAGTTTTTTCTTGAGTGCGAAAGCATTGCCTGAATAATTGTTCACAATAATGCAGAAGGACATCATTTCATTTTTCTGGTTGGGAACATATCCTGCGTAGGCGCGTACCGTTTTCATGTATCCGCTTTTGGCTCTGAGCTTGCCTTTTACAGTGGTGCCCTCAAACATGGTTTTCAACGTCCCGCTTTCGCCTGCAATTGGAAGTGATGCATATAATGTCTCAAACCATGGCTCGGTGCGGATATTCATGAGGAAGGTGCCCATGGCTTTGGGTGAAACCCGGTTGGCTTTCGATAACCCGCTGCCATCGTAGAGTTTCATGCCTTTGGGGTCAACGTTGTTTTTATCGAACAGCTCATACACCGCTTTCAGCCCGCTTTCCCAGGAACCACTACCGTATTTTTTTAGTCCTGACATTTTCAGGCAAGTCTCTGCAGCGACATTGTAGCTTTTATTGTTGGTGTATTTAATGATTTCGGATAATGGCTGCGAACAATAGGTCAGAAGCGGTCTGCCGTACTCTCCGTTGTTTAGATAATAGCCACAGCATTTTCCTGAAACGACGATTCCTTTTTGTTTAAGAAATGATTGCACCGCAATGGTGAATCCCAGCGCCGGATCGGGCGTTGAGCCATATACTTCGACATTGCTTTTACCTGGAGGGAGTGTGCCGTCGATCATTCGTTCTAACTCAAAGGGATTGCCCCACACAATGCTGTTGTCGCCTGTTCCGCTGCGCCCGGCAGTTGTTTTATTTTCAAGAATAAAATTTGCAAAAGGCGGGAAAACAGATTTATAGGTCGTTTTCGCACCGAAAGTGGTAGGTGTGCTAAACGAGAGTGTAATGGCATTGCCATCCCAAATAAGGCCTGAAGTGCCGGCTCCGTAGTAGTTACCGCGGTCGTCATCGGGATAAGTGTCTGGAATAATCAGCGAATCAAAGACACCTGCATAGCCACAGATATTTCCTTCAATGCGCTTAATGCCGCTTCGGTTCAGGGCTGCATACAACGAGTCAATGAATTTTTCTTTGGCGAAAAACGGAAATCCGATGGTAGGATCTGCGCCTCCAACAATATTCAGATTGCCGTGAAGGACGCTGTCTGAGCCAATTTCACCGTCTATATACACGCGCGTGGTAAAACGAAATGTGTCACCAAGTGCTTCCAGCGCGGTGGAGGTAGAAGTAAGCTTTACGATAGAAGCCGGAATAAACAAACTATCTGCATTATACTCCTCAACCACTTTTTTCTGATCACAGTTGAATACGATCATTCCCCAATTGCTCTGTTTCAGGTATGGATCATTTTTCAGATCAGCGACAGATTGTTTCAATAACTCATTTTGAGCTGATACAATTGAAGCAGATGCTATCAGAACAGATATGAGAAGGATTTTTAATTTCATTTTTCTCTGATTTTTTCTCTGATGAGCTTCAGCACCGAGTTCAGTTGAGAATCTGTTTCAAAAATAAGGTCACTTGCCGATTCGGGCAATTCCACATCGGGCATGATTGGCGTAAGCACCGAGGGGTTTGTGTCCTGATTGAATCTCAGGATACTTATGTAGCCAATAATTCCACTGTTTGGCAACTCGAATTCTGTTGGTTGACCAAAGGTCCCCGAAACTGTGCAGCCGGCCGGCAGTCCTGTAAAGAGAGTATTCGGGCGCTTTCGGAGCGTATTGCAGACCAGACCTGTTGTTGAAGCGCTCATTCCATCGAACATTACAACAAGAAATCCTGAATATACTTTCCCGGACCGAAAAGGTTTCACTTGTTTTTCGTAGGTTGTATCGATCAATCCTTCTTTTTTATTCCACAGGCCGCGCATAGCTTTATTGCCAAAAGTGTATTGCAGTAGTCTTACAATTTCCGGTTGAAACGGGGTCTGTCGTATTATTTCACGCTGAGCAATTTTGCTTGATCTGGAAACAAGATTGTGAACATAGGTATATCGTTCCTTCATCAGGAATCGGGTAAGAAACTTGCCGTAATCGGCAAATCCGCCTCCGTTGTGTCTTAGATCGAGAATTAATGCAACAGGTTCAAGTCTATTAATATGCAGGAATGCATTCTTAAGAAAGTAGCGGTACTCGCCCGGATTGCCGCCCATAAAAGATTCTATGCGAATATATGCGATGGTTTTGTCGTCGGTGAATCCGAATTGATAGGGGTGTTTCTGTTCGTCAAACCCGTTTTCGAAATAGTCGGAATACAAGCTGAGTTTAGGATCCACTCCCGGAAGAAAATTATTCAGCGTGTCTCCATTGTATTCAATCAGAATCGTATTTACAGAGTCGACATTAAAATACAAAGGATAAACAGATGGGAAATGATATTCTGCAATTTTCTCGCGGCTGTGAATGTTTTCGCCTTCTGAGGCAGAATGCAGCATTAAGATGTCAAATATCGAATCAGACTGAACGTCGTTTATGCTGATAATTCTACCACCTACCATGCATGAGTCAAAAAAGTCTCCCTTGATAAACAATTCGCGGTTGCTGCAAAAAACATAGAGTGGCAGATACAGATTTCCGGCCTGTAAATAATCGTTGCTTTCTGCCGGCAGAGAGAGCGAGCAATGAATATCGCGTACTGAGCTGAACACAGGAGTTAACCTTCGGTAAAGTTCAGTGGCAGAAATAGAATCATCAAGCCCGGAACGCAAAGTGTCGATTCTGAAACGAAGCAGCGATGTATCTGTAACCAATGCCAAATCAACGTGAGTACTGAAGAAGAGCTTTTCAAAAAAAGAAACATCTGATTGTGCTTGTGCTGGCGAAAGCAATGGAATATCAGTCGTTTGAGCATTACAGCGCAACTGATTCAAAACAAATATCAACAGAAAAACCTTCAGAAACTTCATGAATGGCAAAGATAAAAAAATGCAGCACTCCTTCATATTAAATGAACGAATTTAGTGCTGTAAAAATTTGAATTTCAATTTTTAAACATTACTTTTGCGTTGAAAAGAAATTTTATGGAATTGATTCTGTCGCTTCTTCATACAGCATTGACGTTAACCGGGATTATTCTGGTTATGATGTTGATGATTGAATTCATCAATGTACGCAGCCAGGGCAAATGGCTGAAAAAGATGCAAAACAATATTACAGGACAGATTTTTCTTGGGACATTTATGGGCTTGCTCCCCGGGTGTTTCGGGACTTTTTTCATTGTATCGCTTTTCACGCACGGCAATGTTGGTTTTGGCGCCCTGGTTGCCACTCTGATTGCCACCTCGGGCGACGAAGCATTTCTAATGTTTTCGATGTTTCCGGTTCAAACAATATACATTCACATTGGGTTAGCTGTTATTGCCATTCTTGTCGGTTTTGCTGTTCATTTTATTTTCCGGAAGAAAACCATAATGGTGCGGAATATGCATTTTGAAATTCATCAGCTTGATCATTCGCATGAGCATGAAAAACACTCCATTCGTGAAAACCTTAGGAATATTTCATTTCCACGTGCATTATTGATTTTCGGACTCGCTCTGGTTATTGTGAATTTGCTTTTCGGAACCGGTATGCATGGGCATGAAGAAAGCGAGCATTCCGTGATGAAACATTTTCATTTCGAAGAATATATCAACTATATTTTTGCGGGGCTTGCTTTACTAACATTAATTGCTTCATTCAGATTGCCGGATCATTTTATCAACGAGCATTTGTGGGGGCATGTGATTAAAAAACACTTTCTGAAAGTATTTCTTTGGACTTTTGGCGCCCTCATTCTCATTGAGTTTGCACTTCCCGAGCTGAATGCCGAAATGTGGATGAAAGAAAATCCAATAACGCTTCTTTTAATAGCCTGCGTAATTGGTCTCATTCCTGAATCAGGACCGCATATGGTTTTTGTCACCATGTTTGCCGGAGGCTACATCCCGCTGGGAGTGCTGATGGGCTCCAGCATTGTTCAGGACGGACATGGCGCATTGCCGCTGCTGGCCGAATCGCAGAGGAGTTTTTTAATTGCGAAATTCATCAATATTTTGGTTGGTTTTATAGTCGGCTATGCGTTTATATTATTTAATATCGGATTTTGAAACCATTGATACCAATCATTTCTTAAGTAAAAATGGATATGACCGAGAGCGAAAAATTGGATCGAATCAAATTTCTCACAGCCGAACTCAACCGGCACAACTTTCTGTATTATTCAAAGGACCGGCCTGAAATTTCGGACTATGATTTTGACATGCTGCTCAAAGAGCTGGAGCGTCTGGAGAAGGAAACCGGTCATGTGGAGCCCGATAGCCCAACTCAAAGAGTCGGAGGTCAGATAACAAAACAATTCGGCAATGCCGAACATATATTCCCGATGCTTTCTTTGTCGAATGTGTACTCCGTAGAAGAGTTGACAGATTTCTTTACGCGCTGCACCAAAGCCGGCGGCGATGATGTTGAATTTACCTGCGAACCCAAATACGATGGGGTTGCCATCAGTCTTGTTTACGAAAACGGCTTGCTGATTCGCGCGGTCACGCGTGGCGACGGGGGCCGGGGCGATATCGTTACCGCAAATGTAAAAACAATTCACAATATTCCGATGCGCCTGATGGGAAGCGGATTTCCACAATTGTTTGAAATGCGTGGCGAAATTATTCTTCCCTTTTCTTCGTTTGAAAGAATGAATCAGGAAAGGTTCGACAACGGTGATGAACCCTTTGCCAATCCGCGAAATGCGGCTTCGGGAACGCTGAAATTGCAGGATTCATCGGAGGTTGCTGCCCGTCGTCTCGATTGTATGTTGTATTCTTTTATGAGCGACGAAGTGGTTGCTGACACACATTACGATGTGATGCAAAAGGCAAAAACCTGGGGATTTAAAATACCTGATTTTGTGCGCCGTTGCAAAGGTGTCGATGCAGTGAAAGCATACCTTGATGAGTGGTCGGAAAAACGCAATAGTCTTCCTTTTGCCATTGATGGTGCAGTTATCAAAGCCAACAGCATCGCGCTTCAGGAGCAGATGGGCTATACCGCCAAATCGCCTCGCTGGGCGGTTGCGTATAAATATAAGGCCGAAGCAGCATGCACAAAATTGCTGTCCGTTGAGTTTTCAGTAGGACGCACCGGTGTGGTAACACCTGTTGCAAACCTCGATCCGGTGCAACTTGCAGGCACTACAGTGAAACGGGCTTCGCTGCACAATGCCGACATTATTTCGACGCTTGATGTTCGCATCGGCGATTCGGTTTATGTTGAGAAAGGTGGCGAAATCATTCCTAAAATTACAGGTGTTGAGTTATCGCTGCGTCCCGCTAACAGCGCACCTTTTGAGTTCGCAAAAAAATGTCCTGAATGCGGAACAATGCTGCAGCGTAATGAAGGTGAAGCCGGGTGGTTTTGTCCGAATGACATGGAGTGTCCCCCGCAAATCAAAGGAAAAATTGAACATTTCATTTCTCGCAAGGCAATGAATATCGATAGTCTTGGCGAAGGAAAAGTGGAGCTTCTGTTCGACAAGGGGCTTGTAAAAAATGTGGCTGATTTGTATTCGCTCCGAGCCGATCAGTTGCTGGGACTTGAAAAGTCGATGACCAATGATACCACTGGAAAGACGCGTGTGGTGCGGCTTCAGGAAAAGAGCGTTGAGAATATTTTGAAAGGAATTGAAAATTCAAAAACAATTCCGTTCGAAAAAGTTTTGTTTGCGTTGGGTATCCGACATGTGGGAGAAACGATTGCCGCGAAGATTGCACGCAACGTTGAGAGTATGGATCGGCTATTGTTTTTACCTGCCGAAGAGCTGGTGCAAGTCGAAGATGTGGGTATTATCATCGCAGAGAGCATTGTAAGCTGGCGCCAGTCACTCAATCATATGCAGCTGATCGATCGTTTGAAATTGGCGGGACTGCAGTTCAAAGTCCAGAAGCAGGCCTTACAGAGCGAAAAGCTACTTGGGCTAACCTTTGTAATCAGCGGTGTTTTTTCGTCGCCTGAGCGCAGAAACGAACTGAAGAAAATTGTTGAGCAAAATGGTGGAAAAGTTGCTTCATCGGTTTCTGCAAAAACAAATTACTTACTTGCTGGCGACAATATGGGGCCGGCCAAGCGTAAGGCCGCAGAAAAGCTTGGCGTGAAGATTATTGACGAGAATGATTTTTTGATGATGATATCATAATGCAATGTGCGCAAATGATTATTGTCGCAATGAATTTCAATGATAAATCACAACACATTTTCCCAATAGGTGCTTCCATTCTTTGTTACACGAAATTCCGGCTTGAGTCCTGTTGCCTGGCTAAAATCGTGTATGGCTTCGTATTCGATCGGGAGAATTAATTTTCCTTTTTTATCGATGACTCCACATTTATTATTTTGATAAACAACAACAAATTGCTGATCATACCATGTGTGGCCAACAATCATGTCGTAAATAAATTCTGTAATTAATTTTCCTTTTCCGTCAATGAGCGCCCACTTGCTGCCTCTCTGAACAGCGGTAACATCGGTAATGAAATCAAATACCCGGTCGTAAACCGGCGCCACAACTGCTTTTCCTGTAGTGTCAAGAAATCCGTATTTATTATTCTCCTGATAGAAAACACGATTGTTGTGAATTTCGTAACCCAGATGTTTGTACTTGCATGGAATGATTTCCTTTCCTTTGATATTGATGTAACCATACAGCGAATCACGCAACACCATTGAATACGGATTCGGATCTTTGGTGTACATGATTTGTCTGAATCCATTGAATTGCTGATACAGTGGCGGAATGAGAATATTGGTCTCAATATCCATAAGACCAAACAATCCGTTCTTTTTAAAAATCAGGTTGCCGGTTAAATCGAACTGAACCAATTCATATTCACAGGGAATAATGATTCGGAAGTTTGAATCAATCACACCAAACATTGTATCACGGCGGAGAAGCGCAATGTTTTTGTCTTTCCAGAACTGGCCAATTTCTTCATATACGCAGGGCAATATTATTTTCCCTGATTTATCAGCCAGTCCAATTTGTTTATTACGGCTGAGACGATAAAAATCTTCACCAGGCATTTTATAGAGTTGATCGTAAATGACCGGCAACACTACTATTCCAACGCTGTCGGTGAGTCCGTACAGATATCCACGGTTGACAATATTTCCAATGGTTTTGCGCCATTGGACCATGTGATCACATGCCTGAATGCGGTCGCCAAGTGTGTCGATGCAGAATCGTTCTCCTTCAAATTGTACCAGCGCGTATCCGTCGCGGCCGAAGTTTTCCGAATCTTCGAAACGGCAAGGTATGACTTCTTTTGCATGCTTATTTATGTAACCCCAGTGACCGTCGCGAAAAACCCTGGCTAGTTTCAGATCACTGGCATAAAAACTTTCACATACTTCGTAAACCGGCGCCATAACTTCGGTGTACGATGAATCAATAAAACCAATACGCCCATCTTTTTTTACCATCGTCACCGGATATTGATTTATGTTTTCTGGATTGATAATCTCATCGTAGTCTCCGATGGTTCGCACAATGCTTTTATCAATGCGGTAATGCTTTTTGATTTTACCGTTTTTTACAAATGAAATCAGCTCCTGACTTTCCCAATTGTATGAATCGTATTCTATTGGAATTATTTCTTTCTGTTCCTTGTCCATTACGCCCCACTTTCCGTTGAGTTGCACCAGCAGATTGTTTCTTAACGGCCAGAGCGCTTCATATTTTATCGGGACTTTGATATTGCCGAAAGAATCAATCAGCCCCACTGTGCAATTGGTAAACGGACTGAAATCTCCTTGAAAGTATAAGTCTGATTTATGAGCTGTATCAACATTCGAAAAATTATACACTTTATAGAACCCATTGAAAAAGTTCATCGGCTGCGGGCTGTAGGGCCATACTCCATCTGAAAAAGCAGTTTTCCCGGCATGTGTCGGGATTAGCTGATGCATTAAGTTGTTGCTTCTTTTGTCAAGTGGCACATCTTTGAACAATGCATTGAGTGACTCAAGCGACCAGAATGTGTTGTATGCGTTAATGATATTTCCGGTGCTATCGCGGAAGAAATATTCATTGGGCGGGGGAGGCGGTTCGAGCATGCTGTACGACATAGCGCGTGGCTGTGATTGCTCAAGAAAAAATATTTTCCGATCCCAATAGGCCAGATGATCGACTTCTATCATTTGAACTCCATTGTAAAAGGGATAATAAATGGTGTCGATCTGTTCCGGCATGCGCGGTCGGAAAAAGTCTTCAATATCGCTTTGCGCGCGGCATGATGACACTGCTGTGATAAATATTGCTGCAAAAACAATGAGTCTGTTCATATTTTTCATAGGGCGCCGCATTGCACAAGGTTCGTGCCGCGAAAAAGATATTGAAAATCAATTTCTCATTTATTCATACCTTTGAAATTAAATTACAGAAGGATATGAATTACGATGTCATTGTTATTGGAAGTGGTCCCGGTGGATACGTAGCTGCCATCAGGGCTTCGCAGTTAGGGATGAAAGTAGCTGTTGTTGAAAAGGCCGAAGTGGGCGGAATATGCCTCAACTGGGGTTGTATTCCAACCAAAGCCCTGATGAAAAGCGCTCAGGCATTCAAATACATGAAACATGCTGCCGACTACGGGATCAAACTCGAAGGGGAAGTGAAACCCGATTTTGCAGCCATTGTTTCGCGCAGCCGCGGTGTGGCCGATGCCATGAGCAAAGGCATTCAGTTTCTGTTCAAAAAAAATAAAATTGAAATTCTCCCTGGTTTCGGGAAACTGATGCCCGGTAAAAAAGTGGAAGTGACAGCCGCAGACGGCACCAAAACGATGTACGATGCCAATCACATCATTCTCGCTACCGGAGCGCGTTCGCGTGAACTACCCGCATTGAAACAGGATGGTAAAAAAATCATCGGATATCGCGAAGCCATGACTTTGCCTCAACAACCCGAAAGCATGGTTGTGGTGGGCAGCGGCGCGATAGGCAGTGAATTTGCGTATTTCTATAATACCATTGGAACAAAAGTGACGTTGATAGAATTTCTACCAAACGTTGTTCCTGTCGAAGACGAAGAAGTAAGTAAACAACTTGAACGTTCGTTCAAAAAAGCCGGCATGAGCATTCTCACTTCATCGGAAGTAACAAAGGTTGATACAAGTGGCGATAAATGCAAGGTGTATGTGAATACAAAAAAAGGCGAAGAAATTTTCGAAGCCGATGTAGTATTGTCAGCTGTTGGTGTTGCAACCAATCTGGAAGGACTGGGGCTTGAAGAAACCGGTGTTGCATTCGAACGCGGTAAAGTTCTGGTTGATGATTTCTACCGAACAAATATTGATGGCGTTTATGCCATCGGCGATATTGTAAAAGGTCCGGCCCTGGCGCATGTGGCTTCGCACGAAGGGATTATCTGCGTTGAGAAAATAGCCGGCATGGATGTTCATCCGATTGATTACGGAAATATACCTGGCTGTACCTACACTTTTCCAGAAGTAGCTTCGGTTGGTATGACCGAGAAAGCCGCAGTGGAAGCCGGATTTGAAGTCAAGGTTGGTAAATTTCCATTCACCGCCAGCGGTAAAGCAAAGGCAGCAGGTAACACCGATGGATTTGTAAAAGTTATTTTTGATGCAAAAACCAATCAATGGCTGGGGGCTCACATGATCGGTGACAACGTGACTGAAATGATTGCCGAAGCCGTTGTGGCGCGCAATATGAAGGCCACTGGCTACGACATTATCCATTCTGTACATCCGCACCCGACCATGAGCGAAGCCGTGATGGAAGCAGTTGCTGCTGCATACGACGAAGTAATTCACTTGTAAAATTTATTCGCGCAACACCCAATAACCATGTGCGGAATTACCGGCGTTTTTTCCCGTAACGACAACGGAAGTAAGTTTTTTGATGCACTTCCCGATGCGCTTGCAACGCTCAGGCAGCGCGGCCCCGATTATTCAGCAACAAAAAGTGGAGATCATTTTCTTTTCGGGCATGCCCGTCTTTCCATCATCGATGTAAGCGAAGCATCGCATCAACCCTATGTTTCGGAAGATGGACGCTACACGCTGGTGTTTAACGGAGAGATTTTTAATTTTCGTGAAATCCGCACAGAGCTTGAGAAACATGGACATACTTTTCGCACCAGTGGTGATGTGGAAGTTGTTTTAAAATCGTTCATTCAATATGGCGTAAAGTGTTTCGAGACTTTCAACGGATTTTTCGCCATAGGTATTTTTGATTCACTGGAACAGCGACTGGTACTTGCCCGCGACCGTTTCGGAGTGAAACCATTGTTGTATTATTCCGAAGCATCGGCCTTTGTTTTTGCTTCGGAAATGAAAGCCATTTTGAAATATCCGATTCGTCGGACACTTGATGAACAGAGCGTTTACGAGTATTTCAGATTGACGTATATTCCGGAACCCGACTCAATTTTTCAGGAAGTAAAAAAGCTGGAAGCCGCTCATTATGCTGTAATCACAAAAGATAAAACGGAAATTCATTCGTATTATTCCATTGGCAATGATGCGTTCAAAGGGAATTACCAGGATGCATGCGAGCAGCTCAGGGACTTGCTTTCCGACAGTGTTCGCACGCGGTTGATATCGGATGTTCCGATCGGTACTTTTCTGAGTGGTGGTATTGATTCCTCTATCATTTCTGTGCTTGCAGCTCAGCACGATCCAAATATACATGCCTATTCAATCGGATTTCCGGATGCGCCGTATTACGATGAATCGGCGTATGCCTCGGAAATTGCACAGCGTCATTCTTTAAAGCACACAATCATTCCGGTGACCGAAGTAGACTTTCTAAAAGCGCTGCCAAACGTTCTGGAATATATTGATGAGCCGTTTGGAGATTCCTCGGCCATTGCAGTGAATGTATTGTCCTCGTTTGTGCGGCAACATGTAACTGTTGCGTTATCGGGCGATGGAGCAGACGAAGTGTTTGGGGGTTATCGCAAACACCGTGCGCTGGCAATGATTGCGGGTGCCTCGCGCGCAAAAATGATGGCTTTTACGGCTGCTGCTGCCATCCCGGGTGTGTTTGGTCGCGGTAGCAGATTTTCTGATAAAATGCGTCAGGCACGGCGAATGGGAAGAGTTGCATCAATGCGGCCTGGCGAACGATATTTATTTTTGGCAGCTTTTCATTCCGGTCGAGAAGTGTCGCATTTACTGCATTTATCGCGACATTACAGCATGAACAGGGTTCGCGGCAGACTCGATCTGGGGCATCCCGATGATATGAATTCGGTATTGCGCAACGATATGAAACTTGTTTTAACTGGAGACATGTTGAGAAAAGTCGATTTGATGTCGATGGCAGCTTCACTCGAAGTGCGATCTCCATTTCTTGACTATCGTATAATTGACTTTGCCTTTTCTTTGCCATCTAAATGGAAATTCGATTCGTTGCAAACAAAGAAAATTTTGTCTGACTCATTCAATGATATTCTTCCTGAAAGCATTACCCAAAGGCCAAAGCATGGATTTGAGGTCCCTGTGGGTAAGTGGATGAATGGCGCTTTACTGAACAATATCAGTAATGAATGGTTTGATGATAAGTTCATTAAACACCAGGGAATATTTTATCCGGAGAAAATGCAGCGATTGAAAAATTCGGTTGGGCGCGGTAGTGGATTGCGCGACCAGAGCTTGCTTTGGTCAATTATCGTATTTCAGAACTGGTGGAAAAAATATATGTAATGGCTGAAAAAATAAGGGTATTAAGAATTCTAAACAGATTTAATTTAGGCGGTCCAACCTACAATGCATCGCAATTGACGAAGCATTTGGAGCCGGACTTCGAGACTTTGCTGATTGGCGGTCCCAATGAATTGAATGAACACGATTCGCTTCACATTCCGCACTCACTTGGAATAGAGCCTGTCATCATCGAGTCGATGCGACGTTCGATGAATTTTGTTCTCGACCGGGCAGCTTACCGCGATGTGAAAAAAATCATTGCTGATTTCAGACCACACATTGTACACACGCATGCTTCGAAGGCTGGAGCTGTAGGCCGCAGCGCTGCATATAAGATGAAGGTCCCCATTATTGTGCATACATATCATGGACATGTTTTCGAAGCCTATTTCAGCAGTTTAATTAGTTCGTTTTATAAGACCATTGAACGAAATCTTGCACGCAAAACAGATGCGATCGTTGCATTGAGTGTAAGGCAGCAGGCTGATCTGGTTAGTAGATTCAGAATTTGTAACAAAGATCAGGTTCATGTGATTGCCAATGGCTTTGATCTGACAAAATTTCAGGAAGAAAAAGCAATCAAAAGATCACTTTTCCGAAAGAAATATCAGCTTCAGGATGATGAGTTTGCAATTGGTATAATTGGCAGAATGGTTCCGGTGAAAAATCACACAATGTTTGTCGACGTTGTTGATCGTGTATCACAACTGCATCGTGGAAAGGTCAGGTATTTTGTGGTAGGTGATGGTGAAACAAACCTTGAGGTACGACATCGCTTTAATCAGAAAAATATTGCCACAAATGACAATACGGATCCTGACACCATGGTTCATTTCACCTCGTGGCAAAAGAATGTGGATGAAATTATGTCTGGTCTTGACTTGCTTGTACTGACTTCGCTGAATGAAGGCACCCCGGTTTGTCTAATCGAAGCTCAGGCTTCGAATTGTCCGGTGGTAAGTACAGACGTTGGCGGCATACGCGATATCGTGATTGATGGCAAAACGGCATTGCTTTCTCCTTCGCAGAATGTTGAAACCATGAGTAGAAACATTGTGAAACTTATCACGGACAAAATCCTCTATGAGTCAATGTCCTCGCAGGGTTGGGAATTTGTGGGCGAAAGATTTCAATATCAACGGATGGTTGAAGACATGAAAGCTTTGTATTACAACCTCATCGAATTAAAAAAGGTTAAACTGGATTGACTTTCAAAAAAAGGTCGAAATACAGAATTATATTTCGTCAATTGAAATAATCAGGCATTTTATATAATGGTAACAAAACTACGTTTTCGAACGTAGAAAAGACAATTGTATAAAAAAAGCTACCTTTGACAATAGTTTGGTCTGTTATGTTCAGAAAAATATTTGTATTAATTGTTTTAGTATCAGTCTTTTTCGCTTCTTGCAATCGGGCTTTTTATCCGTCCGATATGTACAAAGTGAAAGACCGTGCTACATTTGCCCCGGCATCGGAACTGCTTGTGCCCGGTGAGCCACTGATTCAGATAGGGGATAATTTGACAATAAATGTTTATTCAAACAAAGGCGAGAAGTTACTTGAACCCCTGAGTGCCGCATCGCAGCAAGGTGCGGGAGAAAGTTCCCCGATTGTTTTTACGGTCGATTCTGCCGGATACATTGCGCTGCCTATAGTCGGACAAACTCTTGTTGCAGGACTAACAACGGATCAGTGCGAAAAAGAGATTGTTGCTCTGTTTGCTAAATCGGTCGTAGAACCTTATGTTCAGATCTCTCTGCTGAACAAACGGATATTTTTCATGACCGGTGGTACAACCCAGACTGCTACTGTTATTCCTTATGTCAACGAAAACACTACCCTTGTTGATGTGATTTCTTCAGCTGGCGGAATCAAAGAAGGGAAGGCCTATTCCATCCGGTTGATACGAAATACAACTGCCGGATTAAAAATCTACGCCATTGATCTTTCCGATTTTTCGCAGGCAAAGTATTCTTTTGTTCAGGTACTTCCAAATGACATTGTGTATGTAGAACCGCAACACAGGCCACTCAGAAAGTTTATTGAAAGTCTGGCGCCTTATCTGACATTAGTTTCTACAGGTCTGCTCATTTATAATTTTACACGTTGACCAAACCATGACCGACAGCCGCAAAATTAAATTCAACGACGAATTCGATTTCAAACTTTTTCTCAATATCACGAGAAAAAGTCTGATATATATTATTGTCTTTTCGGCATTGTTGTTTACCGCTGTTTATGTTTATCTGCGCTATACCCAGCCTGTTTACGAATCTGCTTGTATAGTTCAGATTAATACGGATGACAAAGCCGAAAAACTATTTGACAATAAGACGTACTACGAGGATGACATTTACAGGAAGATTGAAATTATGCGCTCACCGGTGTTTATGCAGCGTGTCGTTTCGAACCTTCCGCTTGGAGTAAGCGTATTCGCAAAGGGAAATATTCTTAATTTCGAGTTATACGATGATGTTCCGTTTGATATTAAATATGAAATCGTCGATTCTACTTTTTATGGTGTACCATTGCTGATCGAAGTCCATGATACAGGTTTTGTAATCACCGAAATTAATGGAATTCAAACGGACAAAAGTTTCAGGTTTCATGAGCCGGTTTCACTGCCTCAGGTGAATTTTGTCCTCACACCAATAAATAATGACGCCCATGCTTTTTTCAAGTCCAATAGAAACAAGCAGTTCATAGTCCAGTTTAATAATCTCACGGATATTGCAGCCCAGTATTCGCAGCAAGTGAACATTGCTGTAATAAACGATGTTGCAAAAACCATCCGAATCAGTCTTAAGGATTACAACCCGCGCAAAGCTGCAGATGTTGTGAACAGTGTGGCAAAAGAATTTGCGACTTTTGAAGTCGAGTATCAGAAAAATAGTTCCAACAGCATTCTTGAATTCATCGACTCACAGCTTGGGCAGGTGGAAGAAAATCTGGATCAGACAAAAGATTCACTACAGCAGTCGTCGGCACCTTCTGTTGATTCAAGCCTTGATCGTACTGCACTTCAATCGAGACTTTTCGAGCTTGACAATCTTATATCGGAGAATTCATCAGAGGTAGAATCGCTCGAGATTTTTTATAAAGCATTTTCTTCAGGAAATGCCGATATCATTACGTTGCTTCCTTTAATCAGTGGTATTGAATCACAGGTTTATCTGTCGCCTTATTTGCAGTCGCTCAAAGATCTTGAAATGCGCAAGCAGGAATTACTTCTGCGCGTGACCGAAAACTCTACTGCAATTGAAAGTATTAATGCACAGATTGAGTTTCAGAATAAAATTATCCGTGAAAGCACAATCGGCTTATTGACGAAATACAAACGGCAGTACCAGCGCTACGTAGCAGAAAAGAACAACATTCTTCGTATGCTGGGCAAACCTGTCATCGGTACCATGGATGATCAAAGCCGGATTGAGCGCTATTATTCGGTGAATGAAAAGTTTTACAACCAGCTGATTGAGAAGAAAATCGAACACAGTATTGCTCAGGCCGGATATGTGAGTCAGCTAATCGTATTGCAACCTGCGCAGTCCAATTTTGCTCCGGTTTCTCCCAACAACAAACTCATCTGGATTGGAGCATTTGTTTTCGCAATGGTCCTCAGCTTCGCATTTCTCATTCTTCGATACATTTTATACAATGAAGTTGTCTCCTTGCGCGATGTGAAAAAACTCACCACAGTCCCGGTACTTGGTGTAATTCCAAAGTACAAAAGTTTTATTCCCGTCAGTCAGTTGATCGTCGATACACGACCCCGTTCTTTGCTTGCGGAGGCACTCAGGGCCATTCGTACGAATCTGCAGTTTATCAAAAATATTACTCAGGCGAAAGTCATTGCAATATCGAGCACGGTGTCAGGTGAAGGAAAGACTTTTGTCGCCATCAACTTCGCCGGCGTATTGGCATTCAATAACAAGAATGTAATTGTTCTCGATTTCGACTTGAGAAAACCAAAAATCCATCTTGGATTTAATACCGACAATGAGAAAGGGATTTCGTCAATCCTGCTCAAAATAAATACGGTAGAAGAGTGCATCAAACAGAGCAGTATCCCTAATCTTCATTTCATCACAGCAGGACCTACGCCCATCAATCCATCAGAACTAATTCTGACAAACGAAACCGACGAGCTCCTGACATTCCTGAAGACAAAGTACGATTATATAATCATGGACACGCCTCCCATCGGGCTTGTCAGCGACGCCATGAAGCCACTGCAGTATGCAGATTATCCGATTTATGTTGTAAGAGCAAATTATTCAAAACGCTCCTACATTTACAATATTGAAAAGCTGTATCATGAAAATAATTTGCGTTTCATGAGTATTATTCTCAACAATGTTGACCCCGAAATAACCGGCGCCGGCAGTTCTATGGGATTTGCCTACGGCTATGGCTATGGTTATGGCTACAATAATTCGAAGCATGGTTATTATGATTCAGAAGACATAGTGAAGAAATCATGGAAAGACAGAATTTTTGAAAAGTTTAGAAGAAAAGACGATGGAAGTTCAAACGTTTGATTGCGAAGGCCTTTTATTGATAAAACCAAAAGTGTTCACCGATGATCGGGGACACTTTCTTGAAACCTATCACTTGCAGAAGTATCGTGAACTCGGCATCAGCAGTGAATTTATTCAGGATAACGAAAGCTCATCGCACCGTTTTGTGTTGAGAGGATTGCATTTTCAAACTCCCCCCAATGCGCAGGGAAAGCTGATCAGAGTGGTTCACGGAAGTATTTTTGACGTTGCTGTTGATATCAGAAAAAATTCTCCGACATATGGGAAGTATTATTCAGCAATACTTTCAGCTGTAAATAATTTTCAATTCTGGATTCCTGCGGGTTTTGCGCACGGATTTTTGTCGCTTAAAGAGAACACCGTTATTAACTACAAATGCACTGCGAATTACAATGCAGCTTCCGAACGAACATTACTCTGGAATGATCCGGATTTGAATATTGAGTGGCCTGAAAATCCGTTGATTGTTAGCTCTAAAGATCAGTCAGGCGATTTCTTTCGTAATTTTATATCACCGTTTTAATCAATTCCGGTATGGTTTGGACTGATATTCTGATTGTCGTCGTTTTATTCTTTGGGTTTTCATTAATCATTAATGGATTGTTCCTGAAGTTTTCAAGCACATTGGGATTGCGCACTGCAAAAGAAACCGGCGTCAGGTGGACTTCGACGCAGAAACCTTCATTTGGAGGCATTACATTCTACATTCTTTTTCTGATTTCGGTGATTGCCTATTCAATGCTTGATCCGGATTCCGCCATCGCTCGCAATGTTGAATTTCTCGGACTAATGCTGGCTGTATCAATAGGTTTTATTGCCGGGTTGTTCGACGATGCTTTCAATACAAAACCATTCATTAAACTCGGCTTACAAGTCCTGACTGCAGTTGTCATCATTTTTTCCGGATCTGCAATAAATGTTACAGATATTGTTGTCGTTGATATGATCCTAACTATAGTGTGGGTGATTGGAATAATGAACGCGATCAATCTGCTCGACAATATGGATGCAATCGCATCGGTTGTTGTTATTTTTATTCTTTCATGCTTCCTGGTTATTATGCAACTCAACGGGCTGGACGACGGACCATATCTGTTCATTTCAATTGGGCTCATTGCAGCAATAGGAGGATTTTTGTTTTTCAACTGGAACCCCTCAAAACTATTTATGGGCGATACAGGCAGCATGTTTTTGGGAACGACTGTCGCGTTTTTGGGAATAAAATATGGATGGAATCTGGAGCTTGATAAAACCAGTGTAACAGACTTGCAGAAAATCCTGACGGTCCTGGTTATTTTTATTATTCCCCTGACCGATACAACCACGGTTTTTTTCAAACGCATTGCATCAGGCCGGTCGCCTTTTGTTGGCGGCAAGGATCACACCACCCATCATTTGTCCTACCTTGGTCTCCACGAAAGATCGGTGGCCATGATTTATTGCATCATTGGTCTTATTTCAATGCTGGCAACCGTAAAATTACTATCTTTGTTCAATCATTGGAATGGTTTTATTACCCTTGCTTATGTCTCTTTTGTTACTATTGTTTTCGGGGGTCTTTTCCATATTGCCCATCTCAATCGTGACAAAGAATAACCTTGAACGGGTAATCTGATTTATTTCAAGATCTTGTTGAATTTGCCTTTTCTTAGGAATATCTTATTCCCGGATGAAGGTGAAATTGTTTTTTTAATTGTCAAAACCCATAGCTCTCTTTCAGATCATGTTTGTAAAAAAATGGATAATCGGTGTCATCCTTAGTTTGGTCCTCATCATTGCAGGAATGCAGATTTTTATGTTTTCCGCCATTAATAATAACAGCAGGAATCCGGACGAGCAATACTTCAGCATGAGCCGGCAGACCGTTAAGGTTTTCCAACCATTTATTCCCGATTCACTCACCTTTTGTGGCGAGAAGGTCCCGACCGATCATCTGATTGTTCGTGAAAGACTTGAAAGGGAAATCATGGCCAATATGTACTGGCACTCACACACAATTTTACTATTGAAACGTTCGGGTCGTTTCTTTCCGATTATAGAACCTCTTCTCAAATCAAACGGCGTTCACGACGATATAAAGTTTCTGGCAATGTGTGAGAGCGAACTCACCAATGCTGCTTCACCCGCTGGCGCCAAAGGCTTTTGGCAGTTTTTGCAAAAGACCGGGTTAGAATATGGACTCGAAATTACCAGCCAGGTTGATGAGCGTAATAACCTGGAGAAAGCAACCATTGCAGCCTGTAAATACATCAAGGCTTCATTGTCAAGATTCGGCACCTATAGCATGGCCGCAGCCTCCTACAATATGGGCAGTGGCGGACTCCAGCAAAAAGTTACTGAACAGAAAAGCAACGATTATTATTCATTATTTCTGAATGAGGAAACTTCGCGGTATGTCTATCGAATTCTGGCTCTGAAACTCATTTACGACCATCCGTTAACATACGGATTTTTCATCAGAAATAAGGATATTTATCAGCCGGTCAAAATAAAATATGTTTCGGTTTCCGCATCAATACCGGATCTGGCTGTCTGGGCTAAAGAAAATGAGGTTTCCTATCTTGAACTGCGTTATCTCAATCCATGGCTGATATCCAATAGCCTGACAGTTTCCTCAGGCAAAAGTTATCAGATTGCCTTACCCATATCGATGAGCTATTCGAAAAGCCTAGATGAAATCGATGAGCCTTATACAATTTTTCAGGATTCAGTGAGAGTGGAGTAGCAAATGAGCAAAGAAGAATTTCCATTTGAACCCGGGCAGGAATGGCTCGAAGTAATTGGGGCCCGCGAACATAACCTGAAAGATGTTTCGGTCAGAATTCCTCGTTTTAGCCTTGTGGTTGTAACTGGTTTGAGTGGTAGTGGGAAATCATCGCTGGCGTTTGATACTATTTTTGCCGAGGGCCAGCGCAGGTATATGGATACTTTTTCTGCTTATGCTCGTCAGTTTATTGGCGATATGTCGCGTCCCGATGTTGACCGGATAACAGGACTTTCGCCAGTTATTTCCATTGATCAGAAGACTTCAGGCCGCAATCCCCGCTCCACTGTTGGAACAATAACGGAGATTTACGACTATTTGCGGCTACTCTACGCACGAGCATCTATGGCCTATTCCCGGCATACCGGCAAACCCATGGTTCAGTATTCTGACGCACGCATTATCGAAATGATTGAACAGCGGTTTGCCGACAAGCAGATTGCGGTGCTTGCTCCATTGGTGAAGGCCCGGAAGGGACACTATCGCGAATTGTTCGAACAATACCGAAAAATTGGTTTTGTATTTTTCCGCATTGATGGAGAAATAACAGAGGCTGTTCAAGGGCTTCAGGTCGACCGATATAAAATACATGATATTGAACTGGTTGTCGATCGCATTGAAGTGTCAGCGACAAGCAGCAAACGTCTGGGCAAGGCATTGAATCTTGCTCTGCGATATGGAAAGGGTGTTGTGGCCATTCACGACGAACAAAACAAAAACATCGCTTTTTATAGTCGAAAACTGATGTGTGAGGAAACCGGGGAATCGTATGAATTGCCCGAGCCGAATTCATTCTCGTTTAACAGCCCATACGGCGCCTGTCCGCACTGTAAAGGGCTGGGAACTGTTTCCGAAGTGGATATCAAAAAAATTATCCCCGACAAAAGGGTGGTTTTGCGCAAAGGCGGAATAGCACCTCTTGGAGAATACAAAAACAATTGGGTTTTCAAACAAGTTGAGCTTATTTGTAAAAAATACGGCAACACCCTCGACGATGAAGTTGGAGACCTCAGCGATGATGCATTGAATGCCATTTTGTATGGTTCGAATGAAATGCTCAATCTCACAAACGAATACCTGGGCGTTACCAGCAGCTACAATCTTTCATTTGATGGAATCATTAATATGCTTTTGAACAGACAGGATGACGACATGAATCCTGCGCTCAAACGCTGGGCTGAGTCGTTTATGAATATGATTCCATGCCCTGAATGTGAAGGATCTCGTTTGAAAAAGGAATCCCTTTTCTTCAAAATTGACGAAAAGAATATTGCCGAAGTCTCGGATTATGAAATGGATGCACTGCTGTCCTGGATCAGTAATTTACCTAAAAGGCTGGACAAACGTACCGGCGCCATTGCAAATGATATCATTAGGGAGCTTTCTTCAAGAATTGGATTTTTGTCGGAAGTTGGTCTGAATTATCTTAGCCTGAGCCGACCGGCAGCATCGCTTTCGGGTGGAGAATCGCAGCGGATCCGGCTTGCATCGCAGATCGGGTCAAAGCTTACCGGTGTTTTGTACATTCTCGATGAACCCAGTATCGGGCTGCATCAGAGCGACAACCGCAAGTTAATTGAAAGTATCAAACGACTGCGCGACGCAGGTAACTCGGTGATTGTTGTTGAACACGACGAGGAAATGATCCGGGCAGCTGATTATGTAATTGACATGGGGCCCGGTGCTGGTCGCAAAGGTGGCTACATTACCTTTGCCGGTGTGCCAGCCGAAATGTCAAAACATTCAACACCAACCTGCGATTATATTAATGGAATCAAATCTATTTCGGTTCCGGAAGAAAGACGTAAACCAGATTCACGCCTGATCACCGTCAAAGGAGCAACAGGTCATAATCTCAACAAGGTGCAGGTCGATTTCCCAATTGGGTTGTTTGTCTGCATCACTGGGGTGTCAGGTAGTGGGAAAAGCTCATTGGTAAACGAAACCCTGTATCCTGTTTTAAGCAACAAGTTGTACAAAAGTATTACACGTCCGCTGAAATACGCGTCGATTGAAGGATTGGAGCATATTGATAAAGTGATAGAGATTGATCAGGCTCCCATTGGAAAAACGCCGCGCAGCAATCCGGCAACTTACACCGGAGTGTTTGATGAAATTAGAAAATTATTCACAATACTGCCGGAATCGAAAGCCCGGGGCTACAAACCTGGCCGTTTTTCATTCAATGTGGCTGGGGGCCGATGCGAAACCTGTAAGGGTGCCGGACTAAAAACCATTGAAATGAATTTCCTGCCCAATGTGTATGTCAATTGTGATGACTGCGACGGGCGCCGCTACAATCGTGAAACGCTGGAGGTTAGGTTCAAGGGTAAAAGCATCAGCGATGTGCTTGATCTCACTATAAATCAGGCGGCCGAATTCTTTGAAAACCAGCCTTATATTCTCACCTATGTTTCGACCTTGCAAAAGGTGGGGCTTGGGTACATCAAGCTGGGACAAAGTTCCACGACGCTCTCCGGTGGCGAAGCGCAGCGTATAAAACTGGCAACCGAACTCACGCGTAAGGATACAGGCCGGACCCTTTATATTTTGGATGAGCCAACAACAGGACTTCATTTTGAGGACATCCGGGTTTTGCTTGAAGTGCTCAATACACTTGTTAAAAGAGGCAACACCGTCATTGTGATCGAGCATCACCTCGATGTAATTGCCTATGCTGATTACCTCATCGATCTGGGGCCCGGTGGAGGCAAGCATGGTGGCAGGATTGTTGCGACAGGAACCCCCGAAGAGGTTGCTCAAGTGTCTGATAGTCTGACAGGTAATTATCTGAAAGAGCACTTCGAAAACAGAAATAGAAAATGAACTTTTTAATTGAAGGAAATATGATGAACGACAACAATGGGTTTGAACACCTGAATGATGATGAAAAAATCCGCCGTGCGCTGGAACCCAAAAACTGGCATGAAGTAAAAACGCATGACTCCTGGCAGATTTTTAAAATCATGTCTGAGTTTGTAGAAGGTTTTGAGACACTGGCGGCCATTGGCCCCTGTGTTACTATTTTCGGCTCAGCCCGGACAATGACCAGCGACCCTTATTACAAACTTGCCGTTGACATTGCCTACAAGCTCTGCAAAGCGGGTTACGGGGTAATTACCGGTGGCGGTCCTGGCATCATGGAAGCCGGTAACCTCGGGGCTAAAAAAGCAGGTGGCAAGTCGGTGGGTCTTAACATTCAGCTTCCGTTTGAACAGGAAGCAAATGAGTACATCGATAAAGATAAAATCCTGAATTTCAAATACTTTTTTGTCCGGAAAGTAATGTTTATGAAATACAGTCAGGGCTTTATTGTATTGCCCGGCGGATTTGGAACATGCGATGAAATGTTCGAAGCATTGACGCTGATTCAGACAAAAAAAATCGCACATTTCCCGATTGTGCTTGTTGGCAAAGAGTATTGGACTGACATGGACAAATGGTTCCGCGAAACCATGGTGAAATTTGGCAATATCGCAGAAAAGGATCTTAATCTCTACGAATTTGCTGAAACTCCGGAAGAAGCGGTTGCTTTTATTGAGAATTATTACAAAAAATACAATCTCACCCCCAACTTCTGATAATGAGATCTGTCCTGCCATTAAGGTTTTTGTCCGGAATGCAGGGGCAACAATCACATATTGTGGTTGATGTACTAATTAACGGATTTGCTGCTTCGATGATTATCGACACGGGCGCATCGAATTGTGTGCTTGATGCTGAGCGATCTGAACGATTCCGGCTCATTCATGATCCTTCTCTTGAACGTGAATCCGCCATTGGAATTGGTTCCGGGAGTCTGAGTATTTCATTGTCGAGGTGTGACAGGTTTGAACTCGGCGATTTTAAAATGGATAAGTTTCCGTTCGTTCTGCTTGATCTAAGTACAGTAAATGAGACTTTTGGCAAAGCTGGCTGTGATCCCGTGGACGGTATCATCGGAACAGACCTGCTGCTGGCAGCGAATTCCGTAATTGATTATAAATCAGCAACAATACTGTTTCGGGGTAACAAAAGAGCGCTTGAAAAAATATTCCGGAATATATTTATTTCCTGACGGAGATTAATGATTATGAGGTAAATGCGATTTTCTTGAATTATTTTAGGGAAAATGCTATATAATTCATTCAGTTGTTCTATCTTTGCACCCTCAAAATTTTGACGAAAAGTCTTTTAAACTGTTTGATATGCAAATAAAAGGAACGATCAGGTTTTTTGCTGTTATTTTCATTTTGGTAAGTTTGTATTCTCTCTCTTTTACCTATTGCACACGCAAGGTAGAGAAAGATGCAAAGGAATATGCTACCAGTGAAGCTGCATCACAGCTGGCCAAAGAACTTGCTGAAGGAGACACGCTTCGCGAACGGGTCATTTTTGACTCTATTTCAGCCGCGTGGGAAAGTTATTATCTCGACTCAATGTCGAATGAAGTCATTTACAATCTGGCGTGGATTAAAAAATTCACCTACAAGGATTGTAAAGACAAGGAAGTTAACCTTGGTCTTGACCTCAAGGGAGGTATGAACGTGACTTTGGAAATTTCCGAGGCTGATATTATTATTGCTCTTTCCGGCAACAATCAGGACCCGAATTTCAAGAAAGCAATTAAGAATGCTGTCGAAAAACAGAAAAATTCGCAGTCAGCCTATGTTGACCTTTTCGTCGAAAGCATCAATGAATTTGCTCCTGGAAAACCACTGGCCTCTTTTTTCCTGACCCGTGAACTGAGCGATCGCATCAAAACAAACAGCACCGATGATGAGGTGATTAAAGTTTTGGAAGATGAGATCAGCAGTGCAATTGACCGCACTTTCATGGTTCTTCGTAAACGTATCGATAAATTCGGCGTTACCCAGCCAAATATCCAGAAACTAAGCACCAGCGGACGTATCCTCGTCGAACTCCCGGGTGTGAAAGATCCTACCCGCGTTCGTAAAATTCTCCAGGGAACTGCCAAGCTGGAGTTCTGGGAAACGTATGATTTTGTTGAAATCTTACCTGCAATTGAAAAGGCAGACGAGACTATAAAAAATATTTTAAGCAAGCAGGTGCTCACACCCGATTCTTTGAATGCTGATTCAACAGTGGCTAAAGATTCAGTTGCTACTGCTCAAAACAAGCCGTCATCGCTGGAGCAGAAGCTTGATGAAATTCCAAGTCAGACTGACACTACTCAAACAGCCACCAACGAAAAAGCTGAGAATCCTCTGATGTCGCTCTTCGCAAGCTTTAATGTCGTTGACAGTGAAGGAAAACGTTATCCAGGCGAAGGCCCGATGATTGGATATGTTCATTCAAAAGATACCGCCCAGGTTAATTCATATCTGGCTTTGGTAGCCAACTCATTCACCAACACCTGGTTTGCCTGGGGTGCAAAAGCCATCAAAATGGATGTGCCCGGTGACTTTTTCGAACTCTACGCGCTCAAAATAAGCACTACTGACGGAACACCGAAACTCGAAGGCGACAAAGTTGCCGATGCATGGCAAGACTATGACCAGAATGGCCGCGTTGAGGTTTCGATGATGATGACCAGCGAAGGAGCTAAAATTTGGAAAAAGCTCACCGCCGATAATATTGGGAAGAGCATCGCTATTGTACTTGACAACTATGTGTACTCAGCTCCGAATGTTTTAGGCGAAATTCCAAATGGTCGTTCTTCAATTACAGGTGATTTTGATGTAGCTGAAGGTCAGGATCTTGCAAACGTGCTCAAGTCAGGTAAACTGCCTGCTCCTGCACGTATAGTTGAAGAGGCTGTTGTCGGTCCTTCGTTAGGTATTGAAGCAATCAATGCAGGTATGATATCCTTCTTGATTTCGTTTGTATTGGTGCTTATTTACATGATCTTTTTCTATAACAAAGCTGGTCTGGCAGCAAATATTGCTCTTCTGACCAACGTTGTGCTGATTTTCGGAGTGCTTGCTTCTATGGGAGCGGTTCTTACTCTCCCTGGTATCGCTGGTATTGTCCTCACCATTGGTATGGCGGTGGATGCAAACGTTATTATCTATGAGCGTATTAAAGAGGAATTACGAGCCGGGAAGGGAACACGGCTTGCTATTGATGATGGATTTAAAAATGCGCTTAGCGCCATTATCGATGGTAACGTAACAACGCTCCTCACCGGTATTATTCTTTTGTGGTTCGGCTCGGGTCCTGTTCAGGGATTTGCCACAACCCTTATCATTGGTATTTTCACTTCTCTGTTCACGGCACTGTTTGTAAGTCGTCTGATATTTATCTGGTGGCTCGATCGCAACAGACCTATCTCTTTCTTTACGAAGATTACTGAGAAATTATTCACTACCACTAAGTTTGACTTTATCAAAATGAGAAAGTATGCTTATGTGTTTTCGGGAATTATTTTCGTAATCGGTATCTACTCTTTAGCAACACGTGGAATGAGCTGGGGCGTTGATTTCTCGGGAGGCCGTACCTATGTGGTTCGTTTTGACAACGATGTAAAAGTAGATGATATTCGTGGTGAGTTGTTTAAAGCAATGGGTGAAACACCTGATGTGAAAACTTTTGGTTCAAATAATCAGGTCAAGATCACTACAAAATACCTGGTTGATGATAACTCTGAAAATGCCGACTCATTGGTTGAAACCAAAATATTTGAATCGCTCAAAGGCTTCTTCAACACCAGCATGACCTTTAAAGATTTCACGTCAGATGATCCGGAGAAAGTACTTGGACGACTCAGCAGTCAGAAAGTGGGACCGACCATTGCCGATGACATCAAGCAGTCTTCAATATATGCCTTGATTCTGGCTCTGATTGTGATTTTCGTTTACATTGCCGTCAGGTTTAAGAACTGGCAGTTTGGTCTGGGAGGTGTTGTAGCTTTGTTCCACGATGCCATGTTTGCCATATTCATGTTCTCCTGGTTCCATGGAATACTTCCTTTCACCCTCGATGTTGACCAAACATTTATTGCCGCATTGCTTACCATTATTGGTTATTCAATCAACGACACCGTGGTTATCTTCGACCGTATCCGTGAGTACAGGACATTGTATCCTAATCGCGACAACAAAACAAACATCAACGATGCTGTTAACTCAACCTTGGGCCGTACCATTAATACTGCCGGTTCAGTAATCATTGTATTGCTTGCCATTTTCATCCTTGGTGGTGAAATCATCCGCGGATTCAGTTTTGCCATGCTCGTTGGAACAATTTCAGGTACATATTCGACGGTATTCATTGCAACACCGTTGGCTTATGACATGTTGAAACGTAAAGAAGCCAAGAAAAAACTCAAGGCTTAATATTCGAAATTTATTTCATTGGAATAGCCGGTTTTTACCGGCTATTTTTTTGTAATTCAATGAATTATGTAGATTATTATGTTTTTATCCATGGGAAAGTGCATTTTAATCGTTTAAAAATGAAAGTAGTAAACAATAATTGTTTAATTTAGCAACATCAAAAATTGTTGCTTATTTTAACCGTATTATAAGGATATGAAAAACAGGTTTTTAATGTTCTTGCTCGTCTTAGCCGTTGTAGCTGTGGCTCCGGTGAAACAATCGATGGCGCAAAAAAACTTCACTGCTGAAGCAGATGAGAAGTTTTCTCTGAATAAATATTACGATGCCATTGAGTTGTATAAAAAAGCGTACACCAAGGTAAAAAATAAAGTTGAAAAAAACAGGATCCTTTTTCAGATTGGCACTTGCTACTATCTGATCAACGATATGAAGAATGCCGGCCTGAATATGAAAAGGGTTATCAAGGCAAATTATCCGGAAGTTGAAGCATATAATGTTTATGCTCAAAGTTTGAAAATTCAGGGAAATTACGAAGAGGCACTTATTGCATTCAACGAATTTAAGGCGAAATATCCTGACGACAAGCGGGCAAATGATGGCATTGAGTCCTGCAAACTTTCTATTTCATGGCTGGATGCACCAACCCGTTATACGGTTGAACCAGACAAAAAGCTCAATTCCAGAAATGCTGATTTCAGCCCCGCTTATTTTGATAAAAAATATAAAGCCATCGTTTTCACCACCTCACGCGAAGAAGTTTATGGACGTGGCGAAGACAACTGGACTGGGTTACCTTTTACAGATTTGTTTGTCACTTCACAGGATAAAAAAGGGAATTACAGCACCCCTATTCCTTTAGATGAGGAGGGAATCCTTAATTCCGAAGCCAATGAAGGCTCCTGCACTTTCAATTCGAAATTCAGCACCATTTATTTTACCCGTTGCAGAAAAGAGAAAAAGAAAATTCTTGGTTGTGAAATTTACACATCTGAGAAAAAAGGCAAAAGCTGGTCTGAACCTGAATTGATTTCGATAGCTCCTGCCGATTCATTCACCGTAGGTCACCCATCTCTTTCAGAAGACGAACTTACGATGTACTTTGCAAGCAATATGCCCGGAGGCCAGGGAGGACGCGACATTTGGATGATTACTCGTTCGAAGAAAAATAAGCCTTTTGAGAAAGCAACCAATCTTGGTGAAATCATCAATACCACGGGCGATGAAATGTATCCCACCATTCGTGAAGTTGGTGAAAAGAAATATCTGTATTTTGCTTCCAATGGTCATGTAGGTATGGGTGGACTTGATATTTACCGATGCGACTTTGCCGACGGTAAATGGAGCACTCCGGTCAACATGAAATCTCCGCTCAATTCAAGCAGCGACGATTTTGCCATTATTTTCAACGATGACCCCAAAATGCTGAAAGATTCAGATGCCAAGGAAATGGGTTGGTTCACCACAAACCGCAAGGGTGGTCGTGGCAATGATGATTTATGGAGATTTAAATTGCCTCCGATTTTGTTTACTCTTGCCGGCATTGTTCGCGATGATAGCACAAAGCAAATTCTTAAAGGCGCTGAGGTTCGTATTGAAGGTTCAAATGGCACCATTTATACCGACTCGACAGACCAGACCGGATCGTATTATTTTGACAACATTCAGATTGTTGAAAATACTACATACAACATGTCAGTTTCATTGCCTGACTATTATTCGGAAAAAGGCAAGGAAACTACAGTTGGCCTTGAATTAAGCAAAGATCTTGTTCATGATTATTATCTGGTTCCAATACCAAAGAAACCGATTGTTCTTCCTGACATTTTATATGATCTGGCAAAATGGGATCTCAAGCCTCAATACGAAGACAGTCTTGATGGATTGGTAATCATTATGAAAGAAAATCCAACCCTTGTAATTGAACTTGGCTCTCACACCGATATTCGTTCTTCTGATGAATACAACGACACCTTGTCTTTCAAACGTGCAAAAAGTTGTGTTGATTACATCATTAGTCAAGGCATAGAGCCAGATCGTCTTGTTCCGAAAGGATATGGAGAACGTGTCCCACGTGTACTTGAATCAAACAAAGTTGTTAATTACAAAGGAAAAGATTACCGGTTCACCAAAGGACAGGTCATGACCGAAGATTTCATTAATGGTCTGGCAACTGAAGGTGAAAAGGAAGCGGCTCATCAGTTGAATCGTCGCACCACATTCCAGATTCTCAGAACAGATTATGTTCCAAAAGCAAACTCCAATACTCCGGTTAATCCTCAGATTCAGATCATCAACGATGATAAGGAAGAGGAGGGAACGGGTACTGAAAATCCTGGCGGAGGTGAAGGTGGCAACTAAAAGCAACCATCTTTCTGCGACTGGCTTCTGTGTGGTTTTCTGCAACAGACATTATTAGGTTTTTTTCTATAAATAAATGGCATTCCCTTTAACCAGGGGAATGCTTTTTTAATTTCGCAAACATGAATAACGACAAATATCTGCATCGTGGCGTTTCTTCCGGAAAAGAAGAGGTGCATGCTGCTGCTGAAAAAATAGGGCACGGAAGTTTTGAACGCGCTTTTTGCAGAGCAGACGCTGACCCGTCTGATCCGGAAAAGCTGATTGTCCTGCACGCCGATGGTGCAGGGACAAAAAGTGCACTTGCTTATGCATACTGGAAGCAAACCGGGGATCTGAGCGTGTGGCAGGATATTGCAACCGATGCGATGGTGATGAATACCGACGACATGCTGTGTGTTGGAATTGACAACCATTTTTTTGTGTCATCGACCATAGGCCGCAATAAGCACATAGTATCGGGCGACGTGATTTCAGCTATCATTGAAGGCAATTTGCGTTTTCGTGAAAAAATGAAGAGGTACGGAATTGATATTGTGCTTTCAGGCGGTGAAACGGCTGATGTAGGCGACCTTGTGCGCACCATTATCGTTGATGCAACAGCGCTGGGATTTATAAACAGAAGGGATTTTATCAGCAACGAGAAAATTGCTGCGGGCGATGTTATTGTCGGACTTTCTTCTTACGGACAATGTGAGTGGGAAGACCGCTACAACAGCGGAATTGGAAGCAACGGACTCACGTCGGCCAGACATGATATATTTGATTTTTCGGTCGGTCAGACTTTTCCGGAAACGTATGATCCGGCTATCGAAGCGTTTGCTTATGTAGGGCGGAATAAGCTTACACAGGCTTCACCGGTTGATGGCCTCGACATGGGGAAATTGGTATTGTCGCCCACCAGGACCTATTTGCCGCTAATGAAAAAAGTGTTTGAGACAATGCGAAGTTCAGTTCATGGATTGGTACATTGCACGGGTGGTGGCCAATTCAAATGCATTAAGTTCATCGATAAACTAAAAGTAGTAAAGGACAATTTCTTTGAAATACCACCGGTTTTTGAACTGATTATGAATAGTGGAACTGAGCCCGATGAAATGTATCGCACGTTCAATATGGGGCATCGTCTTGAGATTTATACCGATGAAAAGTCAGCTGTTGAAATTATCAAAATGGCTACTGATAAGGGCATTGGAGCTCAGGTTGTAGGGTATTGTGAAGACTCGCAAAAAGCGGAAGTTGAATTAAAAACACCCTTTGGGGATTTTAAAAAAGAAGTTTAAAAGATGGATATATTTAGCAAACTGAAAGAAGTTCACGATAAGTGGGAAGACATTGGGCGCATGCTGACTGAACCGGATATTAGTTCTGATATGAAGCGGTATGTGGCGCTGAACAAAGAATACAAAGAGCTGCAGTCTGTAACAGAGGCCTATCTTGAGTATTCAAGCGTATTGTCGAATATCGAGAACGCAAAGAACATTCTTCAGACTGAAAAAGACGATGAGTTTCGTGAAATGGCGAAGGCTGAGCTTGATGAATTGTATCTGAAGAAGGAACAGATGGAAGAGGATATAAAAATATTGCTGCTGCCATCTGATCCGCAGGATAAAAAGAACTGCATCATTGAAATTCGTGGCGGCACTGGTGGTGATGAAGCCAGCTTGTTTGCAGGAGATTTGTTCAGGATGTACACTCGTTATCTCGAAAACCGAAAATGGAAATACGATGTTGTCGATTTCACTGAAGGAACGATGGGTGGCTACAAAGAGGTGATCATAAACGTGACTGCAGAGAGTGCTTATGGTACTTTAAAGTTTGAATCCGGAGTGCATCGTGTGCAACGGGTGCCGGAAACTGAGGCCCAGGGCCGTATTCATACATCTGCTGCAACGGTAGCCATTTTGCCGGAGGCTGATGAAGTTGATGTTGAAGTCAAAGAATCGGACATCAGAAAAGACACTTTTTGTTCATCAGGTGCTGGCGGGCAATCTGTAAATACAACCTATTCCGCCATCCGCCTCACTCATATTCCGACTGGAATTGTTGTGCAGTGTCAGGATGAAAGGAGTCAGATAAAAAACTACGATAAGGCATTGAAGGTTCTACGAAGCCGTATATTCGAAATTGAACACCAAAAGTATTTGGATAACATTGCCAGTCAGCGAAAAACGCTGGTTTCATCGGGCGATCGCTCGGCAAAAATCAGAACGTATAATTATCCGCAAAGCCGGGTGACAGATCATCGCATCGGGATGACCGTGTATAATCTGCCCTCGGTTATGAATGGCGATATTCAACAATTTATTGATTCGTTGCAAATTGCCGAAAATACTGAAAGACTTAAAGAAGGCGTTAATATTTAACCTCACGATTTATGAACAGACAGGAACTCACAGACATTGTTTACAGAAAAAAATCAGTACTCTGCGTTGGACTGGACTCTGAGTATGCAAAAATCCCTGCGCATATCAGAGAAGGACGTAGTATTGAGGATGCAGTGTTCGAATTCAATAAGGAAGTTGTAGATGCCACTATCAACTACACCGTTGCTTATAAACCGAATCTGGCATTTTATGAGGCAATGGGATTGCCCGGTTGGAGCGCTTTGTACAGAACCGTTGCCTATATCAGGTCGCTCAATGAGCCTGTTTTCATAATAGCTGATGCCAAGCGTGCCGATATCGGAAACACTTCGCGTTTGTATGCTTCTTCATTTTTTGGAGACGGCAAAACAACGCCGGATTTTGATGCCGTTACTGTAGCTCCCTATATGGGAAAAGATTCAGTAAGTCCTTTTCTTTCGTTCGAAGGCAAGTGGGTGATTTTGCTTGCCTTGACGTCAAATCCCGGTGCCGATGATTTTCAGTTAACTGAAACTCCTGATGGGATGCAGCTTTTTGAAAGAGTCTTGGAACAATCGAAACAATGGGGGAATGCCGAAAACATGATGTATGTGGTGGGAGCCACCCGTGCAGAAATGCTCAGAAAAGTGCGAGCCATTGTCCCCGACAATTTCTTGTTGATACCAGGAGTCGGAGCTCAGGGTGGGGATTTGAACGAAGTGTTGAAAAATGGTTGGAATAAATCCGGAGGACTCTTGATTAATGCATCCAGATCAATTATATTTGCAGCATCCGGGGTTGATTTCGCAACTGCAGCTGCCGACGAAGCAGCACGAATGCAAAAAGAAATGGCCCGGTTTATAAATCAGCTCTAATTATGCGCCTCAACGCTGTTCTGTTTTTGCTTTTGATTCCTGTAGCTTTGTTTTCACAGGGAGATGATTGGTTTGACAACATAGAGAACATTACCGACAATGTTGAAGAGCCAATGCTATACTATGAACGTTTCAATGCTTTTACCGAGGGTGACTCGGTCCGGCTTTGCTACAAAAAACCCTGCAATGGAATTCAGAAAGATTTTTGGGAGAATGGGGTAATCAAACACAAGGCGTATTATCAGAATGGACGCATTACCAATGGTTACGAGAATTATTTCGATAATGAACAACAGGAACGCAAGTTCACAATTATCAACGCCAGCAGTGCTGAATTGGTTGTGTATTACAAAGACGGCACAATGCGTTCAAAGGTTGAATATCGAAGAAAAAACGCAGTGAAATGGACGGATTTTTACCCAAATGGAAATCTTGAATTTATAGAGGAATACGACAATGGAATGGAGTTTTATATTAAGTACAATTTCTATTTTATGAATGGTTCTCCACAGAGTATTCTTGAGCTGGTCGATAAAGACGAGCGTATATATACTGCTAAAACCTATTATAAAAACGGTCAGCTAAAAGATGAGGGATTCCGCCAGATGAACGCTGCGGCAGGTGATTATGTCCGGATTGGCGAATGGAAGTATTATGATGAGCAAGGGAAACTCATTAACTCGCACAACTTTTATAAAGGCGAAGAGATAGAAGATGAAGAAATTAGTGATTGAATTGCATCACCTGACTTCGACACTTTGAAATTTCCAATTTTGTAAGAAATTGATATATACATTTATGCAATTTTCAGGATGCTCAAATGGGTATCCCGGCAAAAAAGACATTGTTTATTCCTAAAACAATACTGACGTCCGGAGGATGTCAAACAATAATAGCATCCGGCTTTAGCCGGATGTAAAAAAGCACAAAAACAGGACCCTGACAGGGTCCAATCCACCTGTTTTTAAAACACATTGTTTCAATATTTTCGTTTTATTCGACCTCTCCGAGGTCGGTTTTTGTTCTATCTTTTACCCGGCCAGAATGGCCGGGCTATTATTGTTTGACCTGCGCTGCAGGTCAGGAAAAATTCATAATAAGTATTTACACTCTTCCTTTGTTTTTATTGGATGAATTTCCTCAAAAACTTCAGAAAAAAATGGGTGTCCCAGTGGCGAAGTCAGGAATTAGTGATTGAATTGCATCATTCACGCAATAAAAAAACCACTTGAAAGCAAGTGGTTTTTTTGTATGATCAAGAATGTGTTTTACGCATCGATACGAGCATACTTAGCATTCTTCTCAATGAATTCACGGCGTGGCGGAACTTCATCTCCCATAAGCATCGAAAATATTCTGTCGGCTTCGGCGCCATTATCAATAGTTACCTGGCGCAGAGTGCGTGTGTCCGGGCTCATGGTTGTGTGCCATAACTGTTCTGCGTTCATTTCTCCAAGACCTTTGTAACGCTGAGTATGAATGTTTTTATCGGTTCCGCCTTCGCTTTTGTACAATTCTGTTAGGGCATCGCGCTGTGCATCGTCCCATGCATATTGCTCCTTAGCTCCTTTTTTTACGAGGTAGAGTGGAGGAGTTGCAATATAGACATACCCAAGTTCAATCAATTGCTTCATATACCTGAAGAAGAATGTCAGAATCAGCGTTGCAATATGACTACCGTCAACATCAGCATCGGTCATGATGATGATTTTGTGATAACGGAGTTTTGCGATATTGAGTTCTTTTGAATCTTCATCTGTTCCGATGGAAACACCAAAAGCAGTGAAAATATTTTTGATTTCCTCAGAGTCGAAAATTCTGTGTGCCATTGCTTTTTCAACGTTGAGAATTTTTCCACGGAGCGGTAGAATGGCCTGAAACTGGCGATTACGGCCTTGTTTAGCCGTACCACCTGCAGAATCACCTTCAACGAGAAAGATTTCACATAATCCCGGATCTTTTTCAGAACAGTCGGCAAGTTTGCCCGGAAGCCCTGTTCCTGTGAGTATGTTTTTACGCTGAACCAGTTCGCGTGCCTTGCGGGCCGCATGGCGCGCAGTAGCAGCCAGAATTACTTTGTTTACAATGGCTCTGGCTTCTTTTGGATGTTCTTCCATGTAGTAATTCAGATATTCTGAAATAACTGTATCTACAACACCCATCACTTCGTTGTTGCCAAGTTTGGTTTTTGTCTGACCTTCAAACTGAGGCTCCTGCACTTTGACTGATATGATGGCAGTGAGTCCTTCGCGGAAGTCGTCGCCATTGATATCAAATTTTAGTTTCGACAACATGCCCGATTTATCGGCATAAGCCTTTAAAGTACGCGTTAAACCGCGCCGGAAGCCAGCCAGGTGAGTGCCACCCTCAATCGTATTAATGTTGTTTACAAAAGTGTGCACGTTTTCCGAAAACGAGGTGTTATACTGCATCGCTATTTCCATGGGAACACCACCGCGTTCTCCTTCGAAATAAATGGGTTCGTCAATCAGTTTTTCGCGGGTGCCATCAAGATAACTAATGAAATCGCGAAGACCGGCGGCGGAATAGTATTCGTTGAAAATCGGCTTCCCGTCTTCTTCTTCTCGCTCGTCGGTCAATGTCAGGCGAATTCCTTTATTGAGAAAAGAAAGTTCTTTGAGGCGACTGGCTAAAATATCATATACGAAATCAACCATTGTGAAAATTGTTGCATCCGGGAAAAACTCTATGGTTGTTCCTGTCTTGTCTGTGGAGCCAATTTCTTCAACACTGGTCATTGGTTTACCACACGAGTATTCCTGCTGATAAATCTTTCCATTGCGATATACGGTAGCAATCAATTTTGAAGAAAGGGCATTGACACACGAAACACCAACACCGTGAAGACCACCAGAAACCTTGTAAGATCCCTTGTCGAATTTGCCACCGGCATGCAGGACTGTCATAACCACTTCGAGAGCCGATCGCTGTTCTTTTTCATGAAAATCAACCGGAATTCCACGGCCATTATCAGAAACCAGAATAGAGTTGTCTTTGCGGATAACGACTTCAATATTGTTGCAGTGGCCGCCTAATGCTTCATCGATTGAGTTATCTACAACTTCATAAACAAGATGGTGAAGCCCGCGCTGTCCGATATCGCCAATGTACATAGCCGGTCTTTTGCGAACTGCTTCGAGACCTTCCAAAACCTGAATGCTATCGGCTGAATAAGCGTTGCCGTTATTCTTTATTTTTTTGTCAGTTGTTTCTGTGTTTGTTGAATCCGTAGTCATGTTTTTAAGTCTTTGATATACAATAAATTAGCGCTATTGCTAATACTGTACAAAGGTAGCAAATTATACCGAAAAACAAAAGAAAAATGTCAACAGTTGTGGATAAAAATTAATGGATTTATTAATCTCTGAAATTTAGCATTATGGCTGCATTATAAGATCTTCAATCTAAAAAAATCAACATTGTTTTTGAAATACTGAGATATGAATATATATTTACACGTCAAATCACTTTTTGGCGACAATTGCAATGTAGGTTTGATAACCTTTTGTATCCCAAAACAACATTTTTTTGTGTTGCAAAATGGAGGTTGCCAATATATATTTGTTGCATTGAAACTTAAAAACCACTTCATATGAAAAAACTCGACAATTTTACAACTTCTGGATTTTTCAGGATGTTTCTTCTGCTCTGTTTGTTTTCGTGGGCAAGTGCGACTGCAAACAATGTCCGCATCTCAAACGTGACAAACACAAATCCGGGGGCAGCCGATCCCATTATTACCTTTGATGTTGCATGGGATAATAGTTGGCGTGTTTCGACCGGCCCATCAAATCACGATGCAGTTTGGATTTTTGTAAAATATCAAAAAGTACCAACCGGCTCGCCCAATTGCGAATCGTATCAGGAATGGCACCATGCAAAATTGACCAATGTTCCTGGTGATTTCAGTGTTGGTGCGCCCCTTGAAATTGTTTTTGTCGGCGATAGTATGGGAATTTATGTACAGCGCTCGGCCGATGGTATTGGAAATGTGGGCTCAACAACAGTCACCATTCGCCTCAATCTGGATGTGCCGGTGTCTCCTTTTGATCCGGAAATGAATTTTAAAATTTTCGGTGTTGAAATGGTGAATATTCCCCAGGGTGATTTTGAACTTGGCGATGGCATCAGTACAGGAACATTTAACAGCATATCCATTACAAATACGACAACAACCCTTACTGCTGCAACAGTGGGTGGTAGCGTCAATGCAACTATACCTTCAGCTTTTCCAAAAGGATATTCGGCTTTTTATTTAATGAAATACGAAGTTACCCAACAGCAATATGTTGATTTCCTCAATACGCTGACATTCAATCAGCAACTGAGCCGAACCATTCTGACTTCCACGCAGCTGGCTACTGATCCCGGCCTTGGTGGTGTTTGTGCAATGATTGCCGGTTGCCTTAGCAGGAACAGCATCAAACTTATTCAGGAAGGTATAAACGATAGCCGCCCCGGTGTGTTTGCGTGCGATTTTCAGCCGGCGCCAGGCGATCCGTTCAGTAGCGCCAACGATGGACAGTCGATTGCCAATAATTATATGAGCTATGGCGACCTGCTTGCATACCTCGATTGGGCTGCATTGCGTCCTATGACCAATTTCGAATTCGAAAAAACCAGCCGCGGTCCACTGGCGCGTGTTGGTAATGAATACATCTGGGGTTCAACAGATATTACACTGGCTCAGAGCACTTCGCTGAACAATCCGGGCACCGCTTCAGAAACGTCAACTACTGCCGGAAATGGCCTTTCGGCCTATGGTTCAGCCTCGACCAGCGGACCTCTGCGCGTTGGATTTAGTGCAACCGTAGCAACCGATCGGGTTACCAGCGCTTCGTCTTACTACGGAGTCATGAATCTGGGTGGAAACGTGTGGGAAATGGTTGTAGGTGGTTCAAATTCAGTCAATACGGGATACACACTCACATATTCAAGTCTCGGTGATGGAGAACTAACAGCTGCTGGATTATTCAATACACCCAACTGGCAAATGTATAACTCAATCAGTTATTCTTCGCTCGGTTGCGGATGTTGCTCATCTTATATCAAGTGGCATATGGAACTCCGCGGAGGTTCGTATATGAGCGCTAACAGCACTCTCAGGACTTCGGACCGCAGTAAAAATAATTCAGGCACTTGTGGCGGGGGACCCGATATGGGATTTGGAAATGCTGGTGATCAGCGTCAAAGCGATGTTGGTGGTCGCGGCGCACGTTAATCCTTACTGATAATATTTTATTATGAAAAGGATTCGTTCACCGATTCTGCTGCTTCTGTTTCTGCTGCTTTCAGTCTGGGGAAAATCCCAGTATCTGGGAGGTGACGGTAATGGTAGCTTTACAATGTCACTAACTCAGGCATCGTGTTCTTCACCTGCTTATCCCTCAATTTTTGCGGGAGGTGATGAAAACGGCGCTGCACTGGCTCTTGTCCAGCAGGCATCGTGTTCTGCTGTCATAATGCCCTCTGTTTTTTCCGGCGGAAATGAAAGCTCATCTTCGTCCGCGCTCTTATCTCAGGTTTCCTGTAATATTATTACCTATCCTTCTATTTTCACAGGAGGTGTCGAAGCCTCGGACAATGCTTTTATTGTTCCACAGGTTTCATGTGCCTCTGTAGTGTATCCGTCCATTTTTACCGGCGGTGCCGATGATGGGTTTTCCGGAACACCGGCTATACAGGTTGCCTGTATTACTCCGGCCGACCCGGGAATTTATGCAGGAGGAAGTAGTAATGTCACAACGGGAGTTACTTTCCTGACTGCCTGTGCGCCTTATGCAGAATTCGAAGCGGACACACAAATTGTATGTGAAGGCGATACTGTGTTTTTCACCGACCTCAGCCTTGGCGGTCCAACCGCATGGAGCTGGTCTTTCGAAGGTGGTACGCCGCTGGGCTCTTCTTTACAAAACCCGTTTGTTATTTATAATACGGTCGGCACTTATCAGGTGCAGCTTCAGATTACTGCTCCGAATGGAAACAGTACAGAGCTTAAAACAGGTTATATTGTTGTCGGGGCAAGTCCTTCTGCAACAATTACTGCTTCCGGTCCAACTTCGTTTTGCGAAGGAGATTCCGTTCAGCTGACAGTGAATCCGGTGTATCCTTCCTATGCATGGAATACCGGCCAGACTGCACAATCAGTCTATGCTTCGGCAAGCGGCAATTATTACAGTGTTGTAACTGCAGCGAATGGCTGTACAGCTAATACGGACACTATTACGGTCAATGTTCTGACCAATCCTGTTCCGTTGGTAACAACAAATGGTCCGACTACCTTATGTAACGCTGACACCCTAACGCTGACTTCTTCTCCGGGTACATCCTATATATGGCTGCCGGGAAGTGAAACTACGCAGACACTTGAAGTCACCGCTTCGGGGACATACTATGTGAGTGTGACCTATCCCAACGGCTGTTCAAATGTTTCAGCTCCTGTGAATGCGGTTTTCGGAACGACACCGGCAACACCGGTCATAACTCCTTCCGGCCCGCTCATATTCTGCAGCGGCGATAGTGTTGTATTGACTTCCAGTCCGGCCTCTTCGTATTTTTGGAATCCCGGATCTACAAACGCACAGACCATTATTGTGAAAAACTCCGGAACTTTCTATGTCGAAACCGGCAATGGAACAGGATGTACAGCGATGTCACTTCCTGTAACTGTGACAGTTTTGTCAAATACTCCAGCTCCTGTTATTACTGCATCCGGTCCGCTTGCATTCTGCAGCGGCGACAGTGTGGTTCTGACTTCATCTCCCGCAGCTTCGTATAACTGGTCGCCTGGAGCTCAGACGACTCAGAGTATTACAGTTCATACTTCAGGCACCTACTTTATCGAAGCTGACAACGGAAACAATTGTCCTTCAGTATCGACGCCGGTTGTGGTTTCAGTTGCATCAGTACCTGCCACGCCTACCATCGGTGCATCGGGTCCGCTTACATTTTGTGCGGGCGGCAATGTTGTGCTGACCGCATCGGCAGCGGGATCCTATCTTTGGTCTCCCGGTGGTCAAACCACGCAAAGCATCACTGTGAGCGTCACAGGCAACTATTATGTTGAGACCGGAAACGGTACAGGCTGCACTGCGTCTTCGACTCCGGTTGCTGTAACAGTGAATGCAATTCCTGCAACACCGGTTGTTAGTGCGTCGGGCCCGCTCACCTTCTGCAATGGCAGCAGTGTGACGCTGACTTCAACCGCGGCAACTTCTTACTACTGGTATCCGAACGGCGAGACTACGCAAAGCATCACCGTTTCTGCTTCCGGCAACTACTATGTTGAAACCGGCAATGGAACCGGTTGTACAGCATCTGCAACGCCAGTTTCAGTAACCGTGAATGCAGTACCAACCACGCCGACCATCAGTGCATCAGGACCGCTTGCATTTTGCGCAGGTGGCAATGTAGTGCTGACCGCATCAGCAGCGGGATCCTATCTTTGGTCTCCTGGTGGACAAACCACGCAAAGCATTACTGTGAGCGCCACAGGTAATTATTATGTTGAAACCGGAAACGGTACAGGCTGCACTGCGTCTTCAACTCCGGTTGCTGTAACAGTGAATTCAGTTCCTGCAACTCCGGTTGTTAGTGCGTCGGGACCGCTCACCTTCTGCTCTGGCAGCAGTGTGACGCTGACTTCGACAGCTGCAACATCATACTATTGGTATCCGAACGGCGAGACCACACAAAGCATCAGCGTGAGCGCTACCGGCAACTACTATGTTGAAACCGGCAATGGAACCGGTTGTACAGCATCTGCAACGCCAGTTTCAGTAACCGTGAATGCTGTACCTGCCACGCCGACCATCAGTGCATCAGGACCGCTTACATTTTGTGCAGGCGACAATGTTGTGCTGACCTCATCGGCCGCGGGTTCCTATCTTTGGTCTCCCGGTGGTCAAACCACGCAAAGCATCACTGTGAGCGCCACAGGCAACTATTATGTTGAGACCGGAAACGGTACAGGCTGCACTGCGTCTTCGACTCCGGTTGCTGTAACAGTGAATGCAGTTCCTTCAACGCCTGTTGTAAGTGCGTCAGGGCCGCTCACCTTCTGCAATGGCAGCAGTGTGACGCTGACTTCGACAGCTGCAACATCATACTATTGGTATCCGAACGGCGAGACTACGCAAAGCATCAGCGTGAACACATCCGGCAACTATTATGTTGAAACCGGCAATGGAACCGGATGTACAGCATCTTCAACACCGGTTTCAGTAACCGTGAATGCAGTACCGGCCACACCAACCATCGGTGCATTGGGACCGCTCACATTTTGCGCAGGTGGCAATGTTGTACTTACCGCATCAGCAGCGGGATCCTATCTTTGGTCTCCGGGTGGTCAAACTACGCAAAGCATTACTGTGAGCGCCACAGGTAATTATTATGTTGAAACCGGAAACGGTACAGGCTGCACTGCGTCTTCAACTCCGGTTGTTGTAACAGTGAATGCAGTTCCTTCAACGCCTGTTGTAAGTGCGTCAGGGCCGCTCACCTTCTGCAATGGCAGCAGTGTAACGCTGACTTCGACCGCGGCAACATCATACTACTGGTATCCGAACGGCGAGACTACGCAAAGCATCAGCGTGAGCGCTACCGGCAACTACTATGTTGAAACCGGCAATGGAACCGGTTGTACAGCATCTGCAACGCCAGTTTCAGTAACCGTGAATGCAGTACCGGCCACACCAACCATCGGTGCATCGGGACCGCTCACATTCTGTGCTGGCGGCAATGTCGTGCTGACCGCATCGGCAGCGGTTTCCTATCTTTGGTCTCCCGGAGGACAAACCACACAAAGCATCACTGTGAGCGCCACAGGCAACTATTATGTTGAAACCGGAAACGGTACAGGCTGCACTGCGTCTTCGACTCCGGTGAGTGTAACAGTGAATGCAGTTCCTGTCACTCCGGTTGTAAGTGCGTCGGGCCCGCTCTCCTTCTGTGATGGAGACAGTGTGGTACTAACCGCATCAGCATCAGCTTTTTATCAATGGTATCCCGGTGGGCAGACTACACAAAGCATCACAGTGATTGCATCGGGCAACTATTACGTTGAAACCGGCAATGGAAGCTGTTCTGCGCAATCCACCACCATGGCCGTAACGGTTCTTCCGCGACCGGCTGTACCTGTTGTATCAGCATCCGGACCGCTTGCATTCTGTGATGGTGACAGCGTTGTACTTATAAGTTCGCTGGCAGATGCCTATGAATGGAACCCATCCGGCGGCACATCGCAATCACTGACTGTGACAGCATCAGGGACTTACTTTATTGAAGTCACCAATGCATCCGGCTGTTCGAATTCATCTGTTCCCGTTACAGTCACTGTCAATCCGAATCCGGTTGTCAATCTGACCGGACCTGCTGTTGCATGCTTAAACACCACGGAAAACTTCACTGCGACAAATCTTGGCGGAGTGAGTTATTTCTGGACAACGGGCAATGGTTCAATTATATCCGGCAGCGGAACAAACACCGTGAGTGTTTTGTTCCCCGACACAGGCCAGGCTTTGGTTGAAGTGATTGTTTCAGATCTGACAACCTCGTGTTTCAGTCAGGCGGAAATAAGTCTGCTTGTATTGAATGCGCCTGAGGCCTATGCCGGTGCCGACCTGTCGGTATGCCAGGGAAGTTCAGTTCAATTGCAGGCATTTGGTGGAACCACCTATTCATGGACACCGCCAGCCGGATTGTCGGATCCGGACATTGCAAATCCGCTTGCATCGCCCGTTTCGACCACCAGCTATATTGTTGAAGTTGCCAACGGAAGCTGCACTGACGTTGATACAGTATTGGTTACAGTGTATCCGATTCCCGCGGTGGATGCCGGTTCTGACGTTTACATCAGTGAGGACTCCTGCGTTGTGCTTGCCGGAAGTGGCATTGGATCTGTTCTGTGGACTCCTGCCTATGGGCTTTCCGAATCGACCACGCTTACACCCACAGCCTGCCCCGACACAACCGTGACCTATTATCTGACGGTAACCGGCGCAGGTGGCTGCTTCGCTACCGACAGTGTAACGGTATATGTTTCGGCTTCCGGCGATGAGCTTGTATTCCCGAATACATTCACTCCCAATGCCGACGGCACCAACGACATCTGGCATATTTCGGGTCTCGAACAATATCCCGATCATCGCCTGACTGTATTTAACCGCTGGGGCAATCAGGTCTTCGATGCTGAGCCATACGAGAACAACTGGGATGGAACAAGTCTGGGCCGCGAGTTGCCCGACGGAACCTATTTCTTTGTCTTCGATAAAGGCAATGGCGAAGAGCTGCTCAAGGGATTCTTAATGATAATCAGATAAGGAGGCCACTATGAAAAATATATGGATTTTGATTTTTGTAATCAGTGTTCAGACTGCTTTTGCACAGCAGCTTCCTTTGCTGAGCCAGTACTCGTTCAACAAGTATGTCTTTAATCCGGCAGCTGCAGGGAACGAGGATCGCTTTGAGATTCTGACGGGCTATCGCAGTCAATGGACCGGATTTAACGGAGCACCGCAAACAGCTTCCTTCACAGCGCACGGACCTTTGGGGGGCGGCAGCTGTATTGGCGGCGATGCCTACAGCGATGAACTGGGCGCCACTTCGGAACTCGGATTTCATCTTACCTACGCTTATCAGGTCCAACTCAGCAATGATGTGAGATGGGCTTTTGGTCTGCAGGCTGGAGCTGTCCAGTATTCCGTTGATGGAACGCTGCTCACCACCTATGAGCCCAACGACCAGGTGGTACCGCTGAATATGACCTCTGCATTGATTGCCGATGCCACTTTCGGAACCTATCTGTTCAGTGAGAAATTCTTTGCAGGTGCTTCAGTGCAGCATATGGCGGGGAGTTCCATTCTGTTCAGCAACGATTTCCCGAAAGATCAGGTTGGATTGCTTGACAGACACCTGGTATTACTTGGTGGAATAAAGCTCGATGCAGGTGATAAACTGGCGGTGGAGCCATCTTTCATGTTGCGTGCCGTAACAGGTGCGCCGCTGCAGATTGATTTCTCCTCGCGACTGATTTATGACGAAAAGTACTGGTTCGGACTTACGTATCGTACCCGTGCGGCATGGGTTGCAATGATCGGACTTGATATTTCGGATCATTTTGTTCTGGGATATGCGTTCGATTATGCCACCACTGAGCTGCAGTCATTCTCCGACGGAACGCATGAAATAATTCTTGGCTGGAAATTCAATAAAAAGAAACGTTCCAATAATTTTCTCTGATTTTCCGGTTGTATTATTGTTTGAACGGGTGCTGTAATGGCACCCGTTTTTTGCTCTTGTGCAGCGCTTGTACTGCTGTCATCCTGAGACCACCAGCGATGCGCGCCTCGCAACCTAAATAATAATAGGGCAAACATAATATTCCATCGTCCGATGGCGACGAAGGAGGCAGAGGATATGGAATCGTTATGTTTGCAGCAAAACCGACGATTCCATATTCTGCGATTCTCTCCGAACGATGGAATATCGGTTTTGCTCTTCTGCAGCTTCTCTTCTGCTGTCATCCTGAGACCACCAGCAAAACGCGTTTTGCAACCTAAATAAAAAATGAACAACTTTGTGCTCGCAAGGAGATTGCCGGCGATCACTTGGTGCAT
>Ga0209417_1000292_pt1 | contig 129845 bp, 118 predicted proteins | sample RifGroF2_FD_184002 | JGI IMG/M metagenome (GOLD analysis project Ga0209417, IMG submission 184002) | Groundwater microbial communities from Rifle, Colorado, USA - Groundwater F2 (SPAdes) (version 2) | ecosystem: Environmental > Aquatic > Deep subsurface > Groundwater | place: Rifle, Colorado... | reverse complement strand
ACCCTGGAATTTTTGTGCCCTTTTTGAATTGGCTAAAATATTACCTGAAAAAATATTTTCTGCCAAGGACCGATCATTTATCGCGAAAATATGTAGGTTTGGTGAGCTAGAAAATCAGCAGACCCTACTTATTGCTAAAACCTGACAAACAATTCCATAAATTCTTAACCCCCAATTGTCTGTATGAAGATGTTGTGCGTATGTGTGACAGACACCTGTACAATTGAAAAAATTAGTATCTTTACTAAAATATTTGCAAAATGACAGATTATAAACAAATTATTACGATAGAACCTGGGAAACGTGGAGGTAAACCATGTATTAGAGGTATGAGAATAACTGTTAATGATATACTTGGTTGGCTGGCTGCCGGGATGAGTATTCAAGATATATTGACCGATTTTGACGAATTGACCGAGACGGACATCTATGCTGCATTAAGCTATGCTGCTGACAGAGAAAATAAAATTTATCAGATTGCTGTATGAGATTTTTGTTTGATCAAAATATCTCCCATAGGATTTTAAAATTGATTCCTGAGAAGTATTCTGGTTCTACCACGATTAAAAATGAAGGACTAATCAATGCTCCCGATAGAGAGATATGGGAATTTGCTAAATTAAATGATTATACAATTGTAACTCAAGACTCTGATTTCAATGATTTGAATTCTTTGTATGGATTTCCCCCAAAGATTATTTGGATACGTACCGGTAACTTAAAAACACAGGCTATAGTTGATATTCTAATTGATTACTCAGACGAGATTAATAAATTTATAGTTGATATCAAATATGGATGTTTTGAAATATTTAAATTAAAGTCAAAATAACACCTACACCCAGCGCACAATATAAAACAGTTGGGGTTCTGTGGTTTGTGAATAGCTCGTTTTCAAATCAACTTTTTCCCTCTTTTCCCCCCCCCGCTGGCGCAAGTTTGCAACTTGTGCCTTTCCCTCAACCAAGCCCTGTTAACCCAACTTGTGCGCATTTAGCCAGGCATAGCGATTAACCTAGAGAATCTCAACAAGCATATTACCAAAACCAGACAAACAACTCCATAAATTCTTAACTCCCAATTGTCTGTATGCAGATGTTGTGCGGCAAGCAAAAAAACACACTGTGCCAAATTACAGAATGATACAATGATTTTGTATTTTTGAAGAAATAAATGATGATGAGAACGATTCAACTAAATATACCAGATAGCGTTGATTTGAAAGATTACGATTTTTCAATGATAGTTGCTGCAAAATTATATGAGGACGCATTACTTTCAGCTGGACAAGCTGCTCAGATTGTCGGACTATCAAAACGAGCATTCATTGAAATGCTTGGAAAATATGGAGTATCAATATTTAGTAATTCCATTTCTGATTTACATTCGGATATAGCAAATGCCTAAGATTGTAATTTCAGATACCAGCGTCCTCATACTTTTTCACAAGATTGATGAACCCCGCTGGCGCAAGTTTGCAACTTGTGCCTTTCCCTCACCCAAGCCCTATTAACCCAACTTGTGTGCATTTCGCCAGGCATAGCATGTAACTTAGAGAATCTCAACATACCTGTTACCAAAGCCTGACAAACAACTCCATAAATTCTTAACCCCCAATGTAAAACCAATAAAATTAATTGCTAGATTTACCATCCCAACACCCGATGATCCATTTACAATGAAACATAGTGCGGATTTAAATAATTTTAATTGATTGAAAATGGGCAGGTTATTATGTGTAAAGAGGTTAAAAAAGAGGTAATAAATAACTGCTTGAGGTGGGTTTATCCACTCGTTGGGGGCAAGACTGAATAAACCTTATGATAAATAGCATATGATAAATGAAAATGACTTCAAAAGACTAATTAATTTGTCCGAGTCAACAATTTTGGACTTTAAACGAGAAATGTACAACTTTGTAAATGATATAGACAAAATTAAAACTGCTAAATTCGTTAAAGACATTATTTCCTTTGCCAATACGATCAGAACAGAAAGTTCTTTCATAATCATCGGTATTGAAGAAAAAAGAGATGGTAGCAAGGTCTTTCATGGTCTTGATACTTTCGTTGATGATTCTATTCTTCAAGATAAAATAAAAGATAAAGTATACCCTAGACCAGCTTTTTGCTTCTATACCTTGCTCTATGAGAATAAGAAATATGGAATTATTGAGATTCCAATCGTTAAATATCCTTCTCCAATTGTTCCTATTAAAAAAATGAAGGGATTAGAGCCACAATGTATCTATTTTAGACAGGGAACAACTAATACAGAAGCTAAAGGATATGAGAATATCAGAATCAATGATTGGTTCAGAGACATGCCAAATATATTGGAAGAGAAGTCAATTGTCGAAGAGGTTGGGATATTATTGAATAAGGCAATAGCAAATCGCGATAAACTATCTGTGATTATTTCTGAAACGTTGATACTTTCAAAAAAGTATGGACTTGAAAAATTGATTAATTTCTGTAAAAATGAAATTGAAGGTCTGAAAAACCGAGATAAAAGAGATCCGATTCAAAAATATAGATATAGAGTTCATCCGGTCTTTTTATCTCCAAACGAAATAAAAATAAATCAATACTCCAATGCGACACAGAGCTCTATTAAAAATGAGATGAAGGAATCAAATGATTTCCGGGAGTTTCAATTCTTTTTTAAACAACCAATATCAATACTTGAAAGCTATATAGAAAAAATAAAAAGCGAACAGGGAAGAACTATCGTTACTTTTAAGACAAGCGCACAGAAGGTGTTTCAAGAAAATGATGAAAAAGATTATCCTTTGACAATATATATATTTGAAGATGATTTGAATAGTATTTATTTGAGTATTCGGCAAAAACTCATCGATTTGTTAGTAGGAGTATGATAGCCCAGCCCCCAACAGCGTATATAAGCCATTGCTGGCAGCGGGTTTGCGTAAGTCAGCACTTTTGGTTGCCTTGTGGTAACTCGACTACAAAGCGCATTGGCAACGCAATGGCTCATACACGCGGACGTTAGCGCTAAATTTGGTGGCAACCTAAAATAATTTAATATGTTTGGCTTATTTAAAAAAAAACCTTCACACAATAAAGAGGAACAGAAAATCTTTCCTCAACTAAATGACATGGACTCACCAATTTCACTAGAATTATCGAATTTGATAGATTTACCGGCTGTGAAAGAATTACCAATAGACATATTCTTTAATATTGATTCCTTGCAAGATGATAAAAAGCAAGAAAACGTCTACCTGTATGAGTGGTTAATGAACGATGGCGATTGGGTAGAGGAAGGCCAACCTCTTTACATATATAGAGTTGGGGAGACACAGGTACTTTCTCCTACACCTAACTCGTCATATTTAGGTGTGCAGTCTGGAGTATTTGTATCTCAGAATATAACAGCCCTAAGAAGTGGAATTATTCAGATATTCAAACGGAAAAATGAGTTAATTATTAATGGAGATAAAATATACACAATTCATCCATTAGGAGCGTATAGTTTTGAAAATTCGCCATTTAAAGAAAGTTATTATTTTTTCTTTAACAAATACGAATGCACTATTCCTGTGAAATACTCCCATTCAAGAGAAAAAGAATGGCAAATTCGGGAATGGTATAAAAAAGAAGATGGTGAACTTGTTAAACAAGGTGAAACCATTCTAACACTTGGCTATTATTCATCACTTGATAACAAAGAAACCATTGATCATCATGCTGAAAAGGACGGCTTTCTTGATATAAATAAAGCTAATCAGGGCTGGAATACTTTAGTACAGAATGAGCTTGTTTATGTAATTCACGAAAAAGACGAAAACAGAATAAAAAGAAAATTTGTAAATATGCCAGATATTGTAATTGACGATTTCACTGGCAAAAAAAACATAAAATGGAAACAAATTGGTAGTATTTTTGGATATGCCGAAGGAATAACCTCTAAATCCATTGATAATCAATTATCTTTTACATTTTCATTCAATCATATAGCTGAAAAAGATTTTATTGTTTTTCAATTTTATTCAAAAGAAATGATGTTATCAAAAGATGATATTGTTTCTTTTCTATTCTCTGATAATAGGATAATTAGCTTTACAATTAATGGTATTTCATACAAGTCATCACACCCTTACATTGAAAAACTTTTCGAGAATAAAGTCTCAATTGCAGACGATGAATTACATCATTTTGAGATGGTTTATTTCGTAAAATGGAAAATAACACTAAAGAAGCAAAACCAAGAGATCATAGGTGGAAATGAAGGCTACTTGCAATATAAATCCCATAGTAATCTAGCAGCTGTTATACAAAAGTTTTCTAAAGAATATCGTGAATTGGTTAGAACAGAAATAGTAGATTACAAACCTTTAATAGATAGAGATAATTTATCTTCTTATTCCCAGACTTTAACAGAGGATGAATGTCATGTATATCTGATGATGGACACTATCAATTTTTATTGTAAAATTGGTATTTCAAACAAGCCTGAATGGAGAGAAAAAACACTTCAAAGCGAAAAGCCAACAATAGAATTGCTTGCATCTAAAAAATTTGTAAGTAGAAAAATGGCATCAAGTTTTGAAAAAGCCTTGCACGACACATTTTCTAATAAAAGGATAAGAGGAGAATGGTTTCAACTTGATTTTAAAGATATTGAAGAAATAAAAAAAACATTAAACAATTAATAATAAATAATGGTTGACGATCGGATAAAGGCAACAGCCAACACCCTCTGACTCGTCCTCGTTTGAGCGTAGCGGTAACGAGGGTGCAAGATTGCCAATCATTTTGGAAAGATCCCCCCAAGTCGCAAGTTTGCAGCTTGTGCCTTTCCCTCAACCAGTAACCTGCATGCCCTATATCTACACCTCAACCACCTACATCCATTCCACAATTTGATTGATTTCCTTGCGGTTTTTGGGGAGGACGGTTAACGGTTCTGTGGTTGGATATCCCACAGGAGTGATGGCATACACCACCTCATCCGGTTTAAGAAAAAGTGCCGAATGCAGGATGGCCGGATTAAAATTGGCTATCCAGCAGGTTCCCAGTCCTTCGTTGGTAGCGGCCAGAATCAGGTGGTCCATGGCGATGGTCAGGTCTGTTTCCAGAGAATTGTAACCATCGTGCTTCCGTGTCCAGGCATCGGTTTTACGGCCCTTCACGACGAGTACCACAGGCGCTTGTTTAAACCAATCCCTTTCATAAGATTGATGAATGGCTCTAAGCATGTTTTCAGAAGTTACCACCACAAAGGTCCAGGGTTGCTTGTTGGCCGCCGAAGGAGCCACCCTTCCCGCCTCCAGAATCCGAAGCAGCTTTTCCTTCTCCACCAGTTTTTCGTGATGATACCCCCTCACGCTGTGCCTCAGGTTTATTAATTCGTAAAAATCCATCGCATCCCGGTTATTATTGGCCATACAGTCATTCGATTTAAGTGAGAACGCCTACTTTTGTACAAAATTAATAAAATGAATGAAGTTTTTAATCTCGATTTTAAAGTCCGCGACTACGAATGCGATTTGCAGGGAGTAGTCAACAACGCCAACTACCAGCACTACCTGGAACATACACGCCACGAATACCTGGAGTACATAGGTCTCAATTTTGCTAAACTTGCAGACGAAGGTACCATGTTGGTGGTGAAACGCATTGAGATGGATTATCTGTTTCCGTTGCGCAGCCGCGACCACTTTCGGGTAGATTGCCGGCTCGAAAGAATTTCACCGTTGAGGTTTGGATTTGTACAGAACATTATCCGTTTACCGGATATGAAACCAATCGTGGCAGCAAAAATCATTGGCACCTCCATCAACCGGCAGGGGAGACCCTTTTTGCCGCCGGAAATTGATCAGGCTTTTTCTTCGTAGAAGAGGATTACAGGGAAGCGGGGAGCTGGAAGTCCGACCCCGAAAGCTTTCGGGGTCTTACAATTCCATAGCCGAATATCTCATAATCTTTCCTATTTTTGCCGCTTATTTAATAATTCCGACTTATCATGGAAATGCCCAGCAAATACAACCCGGCAACCACCGAGGACCATTGGTATCAGTACTGGATGGAGAAAAAATACTTCCATTCAGAACCCGATGAAAGAGAACCATATACCATTGTCATTCCTCCTCCCAACGTCACCGGTGTGCTGCACATGGGCCACATGCTGAACAACACCATCCAGGATGTACTCATCCGCCGTGCCCGCATGCAGGGCAAAAATGCCTGCTGGGTTCCCGGAACCGACCACGCTTCCATCGCCACCGAAGCCAAGGTGGTAAACAAACTCAAAGCACAGGGCATCGACAAATCCACCCTCACCCGCGACCAGTTTATGGAACATGCTTGGGAATGGAAAGAAAAACATGGCGGCATCATCCTCGAACAATTGAAGAAACTGGGTGCCAGTTGCGACTGGGACCGCACCGCCTTCACCATGGACGAATCGCTTTACGAATCGGTGATTGATGTGTTTATCGACTTGTACAACAAAGGGTTGATTTATCGCGGGGTGCGCATGGTGAACTGGGATCCGGGAGCAAAAACCGCCGTTTCGGATGAAGAGGTAATCCACAAAGAAGTTAAATCAAAACTCTACTACCTGAGATATCAGGTGGAGGGCGAAGAGGAATCGATACACATTGCAACCACCCGTCCTGAAACCATTCTGGGCGATACTGCCTTGTGTGTACATCCCGAAGATGAGCGTTATACCCGTTTTCATGGGAAAAAGGTGCTTGTCCCCCTGATAAACCGACCCATTCCTGTGATTGTGGATGAGTACGTAGACCGTGAATTTGGTACAGGAGCGTTGAAAATTACCCCATCACACGATATCAACGACTATGAGCTCGGTTTAAAACACAAGCTGGAAGCCATCGACATCTTCAACGACAATGGCACCATGAGCGACAATGCCGGTCTGTATATCGGAAAGGACCGCTTTGAAGTGCGAAAACTGATTGTTGTCGACCTGGAAAAATCAGGCAACCTGGTTAAGATTGAAGATTATATCAATAAAATAGGCTATTCGGAGCGAACGGATGAAGTCATCGAACCCAAGCTTTCGCTGCAGTGGTTCCTGAACATGAAGGAGCTGGCCAGGCCTGCGCTTGAAGTTGTAGAAAGCGATGAAGTGACTTTTCATCCGGCAAAACTCAAAAACATTTACCGCCACTGGATGGAAAATGTCCGCGATTGGAACATCAGCCGTCAGCTTTGGTGGGGACAGCAAATCCCGGTTTACTACCTCAAAAATGGCGAAATGGTGGTAGCCAAATCTCCCGAAGAAGCGTTGCAGAAAGCCCGTGTTGAATTCAACCGTCCCGATCTTCAGTCAGAAGACTTAAAACAGGATGAGGATGTGATGGACACCTGGTTTTCGTCCTGGTTGTGGCCCATCAGCGTTTTTGATGGCATCCGTCATCCGGAAAACAAAGACATCCGGTACTACTATCCGACCAACGACCTGATTACAGCCCCGGACATCATCTTTTTCTGGGTGGCCCGCATGATTATGGCCGGCATCGAGTACCGCAAGGAAATCCCATTCAAGAATGTATATTTTACAGGCATTGTACGCGATAAGCTGGGCCGCAAGATGTCCAAAACACTGGGCAACTCACCCGATCCGTTGGATTTGATTGCCGAGTTTGGTGCCGACAGTGTGCGCATGGGCATGTTGCTCACCGCTCCTGCGGGAAACGACCTGCCTTTCGATCCTTCATTAATTGAACAGGGACGCAATTTTAGCAATAAAATATGGAATGCCTTGCGTTTGGTAAAAGGATGGGAAGTGGACGCCAATCTGGAACCATCAGAGAGCAATCAACTTGGCATTCTTTGGTTTGAAAACAAGTTGAACCAGGAGTTAAACCTCATTGAAGATCACTTTGCAAAATACCGCATCTCGGATGCCCTGATGGCCACCTACAAACTGATTTGGGATGATTTCTGCAGCTGGTACCTTGAAATTGCCAAGCCTGCTTATCAGCAACCCATCGACGCCTCTACCCTGGAAGCAACCATTGGTTTCTTTGAGAAATTGATGAAGATGCTCCATCCGTTTATGCCGTTTATTACGGAAGAAATATGGCATTTGTTGCGTGAGCGCGAAGCCGGCAACGACCTCATGATTGCAATACTTCCCAAAGCAGAGGTGGTGGATGAAGAAGTTTTGAATGCTTTCGGGAAAGCCGAAAATATTATCAGTGGTGTACGGGCGGTTCGCAAGGATAAAAACATCCCCCAAAAAGACCCCATACAATTGTTGGTTCAGCAGGGCGAAGAGGCTCAATGCCGATTTTATCCGATGGTGGCTAAGTTGGGAAATATTGAGCAAATTACCTTTGTGGATGAAAAACCTGAAGCCTGCGTATCGTTTATTGTGGGTTCACAGGAATTTTATATTCCACTCTCACAGGAGGTTAATGTAGAAGAAGAGATTGCCCGATTGGAAGAAGAATTGAATTATACCATTGGTTTTTTAAAGTCGGTAGTGGCAAAACTTTCCAACGAACGCTTTGTAAGTGGTGCCCCTGCTGCAGTGGTGGACAAAGAACGTCAGAAACAGACGGATGCCGAAGCCAGAAAAACGGTGATTGAAGAGCAGTTGGCCGAATTGAGAAAACCGGCATAAAAATCAACTTTCCCAAAGTTTAAAACTTTGGGAAAGTTCAACATCGGCTACTCAGTTCCCTTCAAATTCTCATACAGGAAATCAGTCATCTTTTTAAATAAGTGGTAGCGGGTATTGCCGCCAAAAATACCATGATTTTTGTTGGGGTAAATCATCAGGTCGAACTGCTTGTCGGCAGCCACCAGCGCACTAACCAGGTCCATGGTGTTTTGTGGATGCACATTGTCATCAGCCCCTCCGTGTACCAGCAAATAATTTCCTTTCAGCTCTTTCACGTGGTTGATGGGCGAATTGTTGTCGTAGCCTGATGCATTGTCCTGCGGCTTTTGCATAAAGCGTTCGGTGTAGATGTTATCGTAATAACGCCAGTTGATTACGGGTGCAACCGCGATGGCTGTCGAGAAATAATCTGCACCCTGGAAGAGTGCGTTGCTCGCCATAAAGCCACCATAACTCCAACCAAATATCCCGATGCGGTTCTTATCCACGTAGGGCAGGGAGGCGAGGTATTTGGCTGTTTCGATGTAGTCGAGTGTTTCATATTTACCCAATTCCTTGTAAGTCATTTTCTTAAACACTTCACCACGAGCTCCTGTGCCCCGGTTATCCACCGAAATCACCATAATCCCGTTTTCGGCCAGCATCTCAAACCACATCAAATTAAACCCTCCCCAGTTGTTGACCACTTCCTGTGAGCCGGGACCTCCGTAAATTGAAAGCAATACGGGATACTTTTTTTCTGGATTAAAATTGGCAGGAAGTATTCTCCATGCGTTTAGTGAGACTTGTTCTCCGGATGGCAGCGTGATATCAGGAGACGTAAAAGTGAAAAACTCCACAGGGCTTATCTTATAACCCTTCAACTTGTCAATCAGGACTTTATTGTCTTCCAGCACGCGGACTTCTTTTCCATCCGATTGATTTACAGTATAAACAGGAGGGGTGTTGGCATCCGACCAGGTGTTGATGTAATAACCGAAATTGCTGCTGAAATTGGCGCTGTTGGTCCCAATCTGCGTGCTGATAACGTTGATGTTTCCCTTTAAATTGACTTCACAAACATCACGGTCGAGGGGCGAGCGCTCTGCCGATTGAAAATAAATCTTTTGTGCCACCGCATCGTAGCCATACATCTTGGTTACATCCCAATTGCCTGAAGTAAGTTGTTTCACCAGCTTTCCGTCCATAGAATAATAATACAGGTGGTTAAATCCGCTTTTTTCGGAAGACATGATGAATAACTTCCCGTCAGGGGTAAATGTCAGGTCATCGGTGATATCGATGTAATAGGGATTGTCTTCGGTATAAATCACGGAAGTGGCACCCGTGGAAGCATCGGCGAGCAGTATATCCAGGTGATTTTGTAACCTGTTGAGCCTTTGTACAGCCAATTTTGTGGCATCTGCCGACCACTTGATGCGGGGAATGTACTGATCGGTTTCAGCTCCGGCATCTACTTTTACGGCTTTGCCGGTAGCCAGTTCGTAGATGTATATGTCCACCAGTGAATTGTCCTCTCCGGCTTTGGGATACTTGTAGGTTTCCTGCGTGGGATAGAGGTCACCGTAGTAGGTCAAAGTGTATTCCTTCACACGACTTTCGTCGAAACGATAATAGGCAATGTACTTCCCCTCGGGTGACCAGAAAAAGGCCTTGGTAAAACCAAACTCTTCTTCGTACACCCAATCGCAGGTTCCGTTGATAATGGCATTGTGCTTACCATCGGTGGTGATATGCTTTTCTTCGCCTGTCAGCAGGTTTTTAACAAAGAGGTTGTTATCGCGCACAAAAGCCACCTGATCTGATTGTGGTGAGAAATCCGCCAGTTGTTGTTTTCCTCCCTTCGAAAGTGCCTCCAGGTGTTTTGATTTTGAATCGTACAAATAAAAGCTGGCCCGCGACGAATGGCGGTAGATGGCTTCCTCGTCGGTGGGGATTAAAAACAGGGTTTCATCTGCATTCATGGTAAATTCTGACAATCGAATGAGTGTGGTATCGCCTGCCGGCATCAGATCAATGGCATTTACCAGCGTGGTGACCGAATCACCGGTTTTGTAATCATATACCAACAATGAACCTTTGGTAATCCGGGTAAATTCTTTTCCGTTCTTCAATGAATTAATGCCGTGAACCCCTTTTGGATAAAAGGAATAGGTTTTCCAGATTTGATCCAGTGAAATGGTCTTCAGGGTGTCGGTGCTTTGGGCCGAAATGGCCAGAACAAAGAAAAGACCGGCAATGAGTAAGGATATTTTTTTCATCTTTTTACCTTTTATAGCTAATGAAATTGTTGTGATAAATTTAAAAAATCAAAGATATAAAATTGAGGGGAGTCATTTTAGTCAGAAGGATTTTTTAATGGATTTTGGATAAAAGAGAGGTAATTTGTGATGGATCGATGGATTTTCATCTTTTGAATTTGAATTTTTTTGTTATTTTTGCCATCCCGATGGGATATTAGCTCAGTTGGTTTAGAGCATCGCCTTGACAGGGCGGGGGTCACTGGTTCGAATCCAGTATGTCCCACCAAAAGCCGCAGCAATGCAGCTTTTTTTTATTTGCGGGAGGCACCGCCAATATTGTTGTAAGCCTGGATTTCAATTCAGGTGCTCCCCCCAACTTTTGCGAGCATTTTCTCCAAATCGTACCTCAACCCATAACCCTAAACCGTAACAACTATCTCTATCTCAAACATAAAGCAAATCATAGCCCGGTTGCCAAAATTGAACCAGCATCTCTTTATTGAATATTAATCGTTGTATTTAAGACATGCGAAACATTCGCTCACCAGTGGGGGGGGGGCGACTGGAGGGCGGTTTTAGCTGCCATCGCTAATTTATCGCCATTTTGGCTCGACAGGAATCCTCTCCCCATCAACCGTTGTATATTCTTCAAGGGAATTCTCCTTTGATTGAACCACCAAGTAAATCATCGTCTCATCAGAGGTGTTTACCAATCCGCGTTTACCTCCGGGAGCCACCCGCACAACGCTCCCCTCGCTGATACTAAAACAATCATCATCCACCTGGAAATATCCGGCACCCCGGAGAATGATATACGTCTCCTCATTCTTTCGATGCAGGTGGAAATAAGGAACCTCTGTTCGGGGTGGAATGGAATTAAACGAAATCTCAGTCCCTGTGGATTTGGTTGCCTCTTTCAGGAAAACTTTACCCTCTATCGTGCGCTTACTTACGGGGTGAATCAACGAATAATCAAACAACTCGCTTAATGATCCCAAATCTATTGCCGTGTAGAAGTTGCCTTCTGATATCTTTTGAATTTCTTTCATCTTTTTTTGATTTTTCAATTATACTCTTTGTAACTATCATGCCCTGAACGGTCTGCTGTCGCGGTAATTTATACATCACGTGGTATTTTACCCTTCTAAAATTCGCATTAAATCATCATTTATATAAAATACCTCAGCACCATCTTTCCTGGGCCTAAGAATTTTATAGTTTACCAGTTCATTCATATATTTTGTCAGGGTCGTTCTTGAGGTTTTTCCAATCAATTCTCCAATCAAACCGGGCTTAATGTATGGTTGACTGAATATAGCTTCATTTACCTCTTTGTTATACCATTTTATTTTCCCTTTTGCATATTCAAGCGTTGAATCCATCTGTGATAATATCTCATTAATCCGGGTATGTTCAATATTTTTAATTTTATGAGTAACGCAAATATAATTTCAATATATGATGTTAAAGCCATCTATGTCCATTTATTTTAAATTATTGGACAATTACAATTCCTGAGGTTAAAAACGGAACAAAAAGTAACCATTCGTCCAAATATTGCGGTATTTTGGACAATCCAGGACTTCTGCCTCAAAAATGCCTAAAAGGCAGCAAATGCTTTTTGGGTGAATTTGAAAGTAAAATCTTGCTGACACTAAGATTTATATTTTGGACAAAAATGTTCATAAAAGCCTGCCTACCTCAGTTAAATTGGCGGGTAATCAGTAGGTGAACCTGCCGTAAGTATAGCATTGGCAGGAGCACAATCGGGATATAATAATAATAATACCATTACGCCTATTTTGTAAATACATGATTGCCTGTAGTTTTTTTATGCTATTTCTAATCCAGTCCTTTTGACTAAATCAATCAACGGTGAATCCTCACTATTATTAAACCTCAATTTTCCAACAAGATAAGGCTCAATTTTCGAATTTACTTTTCTAGTCAAACTCCAAATTTTACCATTTAAATAGTCATCCTCGTTTTCTGTCACAATCATTATATCAATATCGCTTTCATCGGTAGATGTGTTTGACAAATAGCTACCATACAAATATGCTTTATCGATGGTTATCCCCTCTGAACGTAAAACAAAAATATATTTTTTCAATATCTCTACAATCTCTCTTTTAACCATTGTAATAAGGATTTAGTTTTTTCGAAATATTCATTTACTTTTAAAATGTTAGGTAGAACCGGATTATAATCAGGATAACGTCCTTGCAACTGATATTTCATCAAAATACCCAAAAATATTTCGGTTTCAACATCAAATTCCAAGTCTGCTTTTTCTGATAGATAAATCAAGTTATGAGACCTTGGGGCGACCTCTCCAGATGATTTAACAACATGGGCTTTAATAGCTTTCTCTATCACTAAATGACAGAAAAACAATCCATGTAGAATCCGTTTTTCTCGAATAAGCAAATCAGCTGTCATCAAATCATCCTCTGCTCCCTTCGTCCAATAATCTATCTGTTTTTTTATATCTATCATATTTCGTAATCTAAATATTCAAAATTACTAAAAACAATAATCAAACAGATTCATTCTCATAAAGTTTTCTAGTTTGCGATGTACATCATTAACTTACTGGTAACGAGTGGACTTGCTCAATTCTATATTTTCCTCTTTTGCTTTTTATATAACAGAAATTTTAAAAGTAATAATTCTTCTGTCCGGTTTTTTTAAACCACTTCGCACATGGTAACAAAAAAACAAGGGTTCATCCGGGTTTTCATTGGAGTAAAGATAAAAATTAATCCGGTATCAATAGAAAGGAAGGAATTTATTTTAAAGTACCACCGGAGATAAGAGCCCGGGGGCGCTTCACTTTGCCATGACAGGTCGAGTGACGGTTAAAAGGGGAATCCGTTTGATCCGTTTAATCCGTGTAATCTCTACCTATCGGCAGACTGGTGTGTTCTACCTTTTCCTTACTGAAAAATGCACCGAATCACCTCTAATGCCATATCCAACCACGCAACCGGCTTCAAGAACCAGTTTCTCCAGGTTACGAAGGCTGTCTTCTGCCTCCTCATCCATTCCTGGTTTGTTGAGGTAGAGGGCGTAATTGTTGCGGTAAATTCCCGGCGTGATGTTGGGCATCATCACATTGGCACCCACCTTCAACGCATCCATCCGCCCTTGTTTATCCAGGGCCTGCAATGCCGTGGTGGATGCGATGTTGATGTCCTGCATCAAAATGCGGAGCAGGGCGATCATCTTAAGACTAAGCTGTACGCGTTCCGAAACCGAAAGTAACTGGTTTTTATATTGATAAAGCGGCGTATCCTGGTGTTCGACGTACGGACCCATGCCACACATATCGATGTCGAGATCGCGCATAAACAGCAGATCGGAAGCCAAATCGTCCATGGTCTGGAAGGGCAATCCGATCATCACACCGGTACCAACCTGATATCCACATGATTTGAGTAAATGCAGGGCATTCAGTCTGGTTTGATAACGGTGGGTTTCATCCTGTGGATGAATCTTGTAATAGAGTTCCTGATTGGAAGATTCGATGCGCAGCAAATACCTGGATGCTCCCAGCTCACGCCATTTCTCATAGGTTTCACGGCTTTGTTCGCCGCACGAAAGCGTCACGCCCAATTCCCCTTTTCCCAATTCACGGGCACGGATCAGTATATTATTTACCCTTTCGATGAAATTTTCGGTCTGTAGCTCACCCGACTGGATCACCAAACTTCCCATTCGGCTGCTGACAGCGTACCGGATGGCCGAATCGATTTCTACATCGGAAACCACATAACGCTGGCAATTTTCATTGCTCTTGCGGATGCCGCAATACAGGCAGTCTTTTGCGCAGATGTTTGATAACTCGATCAGTCCGCGGAGATATACCCCGTTACCCACGTTCTGATGTTTGATGCGGGCGGCTTCGGAAAAGATCAATCGGGTTTCCTCCTCATTGGCTTCAAGCAGTCGGACCAGGGTTTCCCGGTTAAAATCGCGTTGTTTTAATATGGAAGCTACCGTTTGGCTCATAGCTCTGCCGGTTTCAAAGAAAACGGTGCCACAGCACGATCGAAAATACCATTCATATAAGCAATGGAAAGGCCGTAGTTGGTGACAGGAATTCCTGCATCCACGGCAGGTTTCAATCGGCCTGCCAGTTGTTTTTGGGTCACCACACATCCTCCGCATTGCACCACCAGTGCATAATCGGTCATACTACCGGGAATGGGATCCTGGCCGGCAACCACCTCAAACTGAATGCCTTTGCCCGAAAACTCACTAATCCATTTGGGAAGTTTTACCCGGCCAATATCATCACAGCTCACATGGTGACTGCACGACTCCAGAATGAGTACCCGGTCGCCGGATTTTAGTTCCGAAAGTCTGGGCGTTCCTTTCAGATAAAGATCGAAGTTGGCCCGGATGCGGGCAAACAAGACACTAAAACCTGTGAGGGGAATGTCTTCAGGAACAATCTTCGACACCATCCCAAAAGCCTGACTATCGGTTACCACCAATGCAGGCCGAAGACCTCTGGCAAATACATCAGCCAGTTCAGTTTCTTTTACCACCAGGCAGAGTGCATCCTGGTCGAGCACATCGCGGATGGCCATTTGCTGTGGCAGAATCATGCGGCCCTCGGGAGCTTCTGAGTCGATGGGGGTTACGAGCAGAACCAAATCCTTTGGCTTGATCATCCCTTCAAACAAGGAAGGTTTGAGGTAAGCCGACGGAGGAATTAATTTTTTAATCACCTCGGTGGCCGGAACCAACGAGTCATTACTCAGGGTACTGATGTCCAGTATTTCAGCATTTGTCAGCTGACCTATTTTTATTCTGGCTTCTTCGCTCAAAGGTTTCTGATCGGCTTTGTTGTGGAAAATCACAAACGGTACCTGATATTCCTGAAAGGCCTTAATCAGGTCCTTTTCATAGCTTCCGAACAGTTCGGAAACAATAACCAGAATGGCCAGATCGATGGTGCTGATGACCTTTAAAGTACGTTCGATGCGTTTCTCACCCAAATCACCGGAGTCGTCAATGCCGGCCGTATCGATGATGATGGCCGGTCCCACGCCAAAAATTTCCACCGATTTCTTCACCGGATCGGTGGTGGTGCCTGCAAAATCAGATACAATGGCTACATCCTGCCCGACCAGCATGTTGATGATAGAACTTTTACCATTGTTTCTTCTACCAAAAATTCCGATGTGTGGTTTAAGATCTTTTCCTTTGGACATGACTTTTAAGCTTAATTAAAAATACAAATCCCGTTGACCAGCCTTAATTTTCTCAATGCGGAGGCGCACTTCGGCTTCCTGCTTAGGATCGGTGAGCTCGCGGATATTTTTCTCAATCACTTTCCAGCCTTTTGAGGCAGTTTCCTCACCGGCATAATCCACAATGTATTCCGACAAGGTTAAGATGGCATTTGGTGTGCAAAAACGCTTGATAAATCCGGGTACGGAAAACTCCATAAAGTGCTCGCCGGTTCTTCCTAAACGGTAGCAGGCGGTGCAAAAGGAAGGAAGGAAATCGGTATCCAGCAGCTCATCTATCACTTCCGCCAGCGAGCGTTCGTCGTTGATCAGGAACTGTTCTCTGTTCAAATTCTGGATTGCTTTTTCGTTTTTATCAGAATAAGCTCCCATTTCGAGCTTGGTTCCCGCGTCAATCTGCGAACAACCATACTGAAGCACTTCGTTGCGGATGTGTTTTGGCTCGCGCGCGGTGAGGATCATCCCGGTGTAAGGCACGGCCAGACGGAGGATGGCAATGATTTTTGTAAAGTCATCATCATTTACGCGGTACTGCGGATCGACTTTAAAATCAGCAGCATCCGTTAAACGGGGGAAGGAAATGGTATGAGGACCAACGTTATAGCATGCTTCCAGGTGGTTGGTATGCCGGACCAAGCCCATGACCTCAAAACGCCAGTCGTACAGACCAAATAGTACGCCAATGCCCACATCATCCAAACCGGCTTCCTGGGCCCTGTCGAGCGAAGTTAACCGATAGTTATAATCGGCCTTTTTGCCACTGGGATGATACCAGGTATAGGCTTCGGGGTGGTAAGTTTCCTGAAACACCTGGTAGGTGCCGATTCCGGATTCTTTCACCGTCCTAAACCCTTCTATATCCAGTGGTGCAGCATTGATGTTTACCCTTCTGATCTCACCATTTCCGGTTTTAACCCCATAAACTGTTTTTACGTTTTCGGCAATAAATTCCGGAATGTAGTTTTTGTGCTCGCCATAAACCAGAATCAATCGCTTCTGCCCGTTCTGCTCCAGGGCCGTTACATTGTCGATAAGCTCCTTGTTGGTCAGCGTTTTTCTGATGGCCTCCGAATTGGAGCTTTTAAACCCGCAATATTTACAGTTGTTGGCACAGAGGTTACCAACGTAAAGCGGTGCAAACAATACAATCCGGTTGCCGTACACTTTTTTCTTCAGCTCTTTGGCACCTTGTTTAATTAGTTCCACCAATTCAGGATCGGTGGTGTTGATCAGCACCGCAACCTCCGGTAAAGTAAGCCGGTTTTTATCCAACGATCTGGCAATAATCCGTACGACCTCCTTTTTTGTTGAAACAGCCTCGTTGAGAAATGTTTCAATTTCTTCCGCATCCAAAAAAGGCTTGTCGGGTTGGTCGGGAATCTTATATTTTTCGGGGTAGAATTTCATGGCAGTGTAATTAGCTCATTATAAAGGAAGTGTCACCGTGAAGGTGGTGCCAATATCGGGTGTACTCTGCACATCGACTGTACCACCATATAAAACAACCAGCTTTTTCATGATGGACAAACCCAGTCCGCTACCGGAAATGTCCCTGGTTTTATCGGTTTTTATGCGGGTAAATTCCTGAAACAACCTGGACATGTTTTCTTCTGAAATGCCAATTCCGGTATCTTCAACCTTTATCACGATGGCGGTGCTTTTTTTCTTAATATTGAAGTGGATTTCACCATTTTCCTTATTGTATTTTACCGCATTCGACAATAGGTTATTGAAAATTATTTCAATTTCTTCCGTATCAGCGGTAAAAACCAGGTCCTCATCGGCATCAAAATGCACTTTTACATTTCGCTGAATGGCCAGTGGTTCGATGGTATGAATGGCCAGTCTGGCTATTTCGGCTAAGTCAATTTTTTTCAGTTCGCGGTTCTTTTTTCCTGATTCCAGCTTGGTTAAATCCAGCAAATCCATAATCAAACCACGCATGCCTTTGATGCGTATCAGCGACCTGTCGATCATGGCCATGTAATCGTCAATGCTGTCGCCTACCTGTTTATCCTGCATGATTTTCAGATACCCTTCGATGGCATTCAGCGGTGATTTAAGTTCGTGCGAAAGCACCGACAAAAATTGGAAGCGGATTTGCTTTCCTTCTTTGTTCATGCGTTTGGTCATCCGCTTGAGGAACAAATGCTTGCTGATGCTTTCGATGGCCGCCTTAAGCTCCTGTGGCGTAAATGGTTTAGGCACGAAGTTAAATGCTCCAAAATTGGTTGCCTTCACGGCGATATCAAGCGATGCATAGGAAGTAATCATCATCACAGCCGCATCCAGTTTCATTTTGTTGACTTCTTCGAGCACTTCAATCCCCTGAATGCCGGGAAGTTTATTGTCGAGAAGGATGATATCCACATGGCCTTTGTTGATGATATCGAGTGCCTCTTCACCGGTGGCCGCCTCAATCATTTCGTAGGAGAAATCCTCATCCAAAAAAGGAAACCCGATGGTGTAGTTACGTAAAATTCTTTCGATCCCCGAACGGATGCCGGGTTCATCGTCAACGATCAGTACTTTTAGTTTTTCCATGGCTTTGAGTTATTTTATCAGCATGTGTCAAAAATCGCAACAGGATTGCCAGCTTGTTTGTATATATAACTGGTTAAATTTTAAGCAGTTTATTGATTTCGCGGTGCAACTGATCGCCTCGGATACCTTTTTCAAGGTAGAGATCGGCTTTGATCCAGTTTTTATCTTCTTCGGTTTCCACCTTAAAGGTGATTCCCGTTTCGGCAGTAGCTGCCGTTGCAATGATTACCGGCATATCAGGATACATCTTTTTGGCTTTATAAGCCAGTACAAAACCGCTGTCCTGGGTTTCCATCATGAGGTCGAAGATGGCCAGATCGGGCCTGGTAGTGCTTAACATTTTCTCTCCCTCGCTTCGGCTGGAAGCCGTGATGGTTTCAAAACCAAAATGTTCAACCTGCAATTTCATTTGTTCCAGGTAATCATGATCATCATCTACAATCAGTACAAGTTTTTTTATATCGGACATGATACGTTTATTTAAAAATTTCTAATTCAAATGTTTACGTGGCAATGCGATTTTAAATTTGGTCCCTCTTGGACCCTGTGTGGTATCCGTCACCGACTTCACTTTTATTTGTCCCTTGTGCATTTTCACAATTCCGTATACCAGTGGCAATCCCATACCGGTACCTTTTCCAATGACTTTGGTGGTGAAGAACGGAGTAAATATTTTTTCCATATTTCCGGGCGTGATGCCCATTCCTGTGTCGGCGATTGTAATTTTTACTTCATTTTCAGTGTCTTCGAGTGTAACCGTTAAGGTACCGCCCTCCGGCATGGCTTCCACGGCATTTTTTTCAAGATTGGTGAGTACCTGCATAAACTGGTCGCGGTCGATCATGGCCAACGGGTTTTCTACGTCAGATTCAAATTTGATTTGAACACTTGCGGGTTTTATCACCGAATCAAGGCTGTGTTCACAAAACTCAACCATATTGGTTTCCAATAGGTTCACCTGGCTTTTTCGTGCAAAATTCAACAGACCTCCCACGATATTTTTACAGCGTTCGGCCTGTTCCACTATCAGCGACAGGTCTTTTGCCATGGGGTCATCTTCGGCAATCTCTTCCTTTAAAATATTGCTGTACATGGTAATCACTCCCAACGGATTGTTCAACTCATGGGCAATGCCCGCCGACAACTGACCCATGTTGGCCAGTTTTTCGGATTGACGCAAAGCCTGTCGGGCATTGGCCAGTTTTTCGTTGCTTTCGTTGAGGTCGGCGATGGTGCTGTGCATTTTTTCGATGGTGTACGGAAGGCACATTTCGCTTTCGGCCAATCCATTGAGGATGGCAATGGCATGTTCACGGCAGCTGTCGTAGCCACAGGCACCACAGTTAAGGTGATCAGCCGGTTCGAATTTCCCCAAAGATTTCAGCACCCTTGAAATTTCGCATTCATCGGGCAACTGCATGGCCTGTTCGGATGCAGTGAATTTGCGTGAGAAATCCACCTCTTTAAATTCTTCCACACGGGCAAACCACTCTTTTGTGTCCAGCTTTGTGAGCTTTTCGGAAACATACTGACTGATGATGCTGCGGCGACGGAAACGGCTTCCTCCTTTTGACATGCCAGGTCCCATAATACAGCCTTCACAGCACAAAAGCTCCAGGTGTTTTCCTTTCAGGTTTCCTTTTTCAAACTCCTTGATGGCGTCTTTGAAATTGTTCTTTCCATCGGTTACAATCACAGAACAATCGGTTACATCCGAAAATTTACCCATCGTGTTGAGCAAACCATGACTGATGGGAAAACCGGCTCCCTTGGCCGCATGCGGAGGATCGAAATCAACAGGTTTGATGGAGGTTGGGTTGAGGCCTGCCTGGTTGAACAAATCGCGCAATTCGGTAAAGGTGATGGATTCGTCGATTTCGGTACTTTCTGCTTTTTTCGCAATGCACGGACCAATAAACACCACCCTGACATCTTCACCATATGCTTTTTTAACGACGCGAGCGATGGCCACCATTGGAGATACGATGGGAGCCAGACTTCCAATCAGTTTGGGATGATGTTGCTCAACGTATGCCACTACAGCCGGGCAATCCGAGGAGATATAGCCTTCCTCCTGCCGTTGACTCATCAGTTTTTTATATTCAAGGGCCACCATATCGGCACCAAACGACACCTCTACTACCCGGAAGAAACCCAATTTTTTCAGCATCCCGACAAAAATGCGGTAATCATCATACTCGGTAAATTCGGACGGAAAACTGGGTGCCACAATGGCAATCGCTTTTTCATCGGAAGCAAGAAGATGGCTTACAGCATCCTTCATTTCAAAAAATGCTTTGGCTCCCTGGCTACAAACATTCACGCAATTCCCACAGGCGATACAACGTTCGCCCACCACTTCAGCCTGACCATTAATGATTTTAATGGCCTTTACCGGACATTCGCGCACACACGTAAAGCAGACCCTGCATTTGTCTTTTACGGTATAAACCAGTCGATTTCTAGTTACGTGTGTCATTAGTTATATTATTTAACTACCTCGCGTTGATGATAATGTGTATGCAGCAATTCATGACTTTTATGCCCCAGTGGCTCGCCAAGAAACTCTTTATAGAGATCAACGATCTCGGGGTTTTTATGCGATACTTTGATGCGTTCGGTTTCGTCGATGCGGTAGAGCGTCTGCATTCTGGCACGAAGTTGTTCATCACTCGTCCCGATATGTTGACCGCCGCCGCCGATACATCCTCCGGGACAGGCCATGATTTCAATAAAATGAACATCATTTTTTCCGGACCGGATTTCATCCAGAAGTTTTTTGGCATTGGTCATCCCGTTCACAACGGCCACACCCAATTCAAGCCCGTCGATGTTGATTTTGGTCTCTTTTCTGCCTTCAAATCCACGAAGGGCAGGTACCTGAAATTCGACCATTTCCTTTCCAGTAAGGGTACGATAAGCGGTCCGAATAGCCGCTTCCATCACGCCACCCGATGCACCAAACAGCTTACCGGCCGTACTGCGAAATCCAAGTGGAGAATCAACAAGTTCGGGTTTAATATTGAACATATCCACCCCAAAAAGCTTGAGAAATCTGGCTAATTCGCGGGTGGTCAGTACAGCATCCACATCCGAGATACCTTCGCGCGTCATTTCTTCGCGCTGTGCTTCAAACTTTTTGGCAGTACAAGGCATAATGGATACAGAATAAATTTCTTCCGGTTTCAGGTTTTCCTGTTCAGCGAAATGGCTTTTGATGATAGCTCCCATCATTTGCTGTGGCGATTTGCATGACGACAGGTTGGGGATAAAATCCGGGGCAAACTCCTCAGCATATTTCACCCAACCCGGACAGCAACTGGTGATCATGGGCAATACACCACCGTTTTGAACGCGGTGAATCAGTTCGGCAGACTCTTCCATAATGGTTAAATCGGCAGAAAAAGAAGAATCAAAAATATGGTCAAATCCCACTTTACGAAGTGCTGCATTGAGAATACCATTGATGTCCACTCCGGGTTCCATGCCCAGCTCTTCGGCCATAGAAACTGTAATTGAAGGTGCGTATTGAACTACCACCCGCTTTGCAGGATTGCTCAAGGCTTCCTGAATCTGCGCAAAGTGATTTTTCTCGGTGAGTGCTCCCGTTGGGCAAACCATGATGCATTGTCCGCAGTTGATACAACTGGAGGTATTTAATCCCTGATGAAAAGCAGTACCTATAATTGATTTGTTTCCCCGGTTGATAAAGTCGATGCAGGCCACTCCCATCACCTCTTCACACACATAAACGCAACGGCCGCAGAGAATGCATTTTTCAGGATCGCGGATAATGCTGGCACTCGAAAGATCGAGGTTGGCTTTGTTTTTAATTCCCCGGATGCGGCGTTCTGTAACATGCAGTTCGCTGCTCAGGTCCTGCAACTCGCAGTTTTTATTGCGAACACAGTACAAACAATCGTCGGGATGATTCGACAAAAGCAATTCGATGATCGTTTTACGAGATTCCACTACACGTGGCGAATGGGTGAGAATACTCATGCCCGGTTCAGCCGGAAAGGAACATGAAGTAATTAATTTTCCGGTTTTATTGTCTTCCACCACACACATCCTGCATGCACCCGTGGGCAATGCATTTTTGATGTGGCAAAGTGTAGGCACCCTGATCCCGTTTCGGTTCATGACTTCCAGAATGGTTTCGCCCCTGGAAGCTACAAGTGATTTATTATTGATATTGATGGTGAAATCCATGTTGAACTCTTTTATTTGTTAAGAAATCAGAATAGCGTCAAATTTGCACACCTCGAAACAGCTACCACACGATATGCACTTATCTTCCACAATAAAGTGGGGCGATTTCCTGGTGCCGATAATGGCATCGGTAGGACATTTCTTTGAACAGACGGTACATCCTGTACACTTGTCTACGTCGATTTTATAGGTGCGCAATTCAGTACACACGTTGGCCGGACATTTTCTGTCGAAAATATGCTCTTCATATTCGTGGCGGAACCATTTTAATGTGCTGAGCACGGGGTTTGGAGCCGATTGTCCCAATCCGCAAAGCGAAGTTTCCTTGATTACTTTCCCGAGTTTCTCAAGCTGCATGATGCCTTTGAAGCGTTCGAGGGACTCATAATGAGACCCATCGGTCGGCTTGTGGGTAATGCTTTCCAGAATTTCGAGCATCCGCTTGGTACCCTCGCGGCAAGGGATGCATTTTCCGCAGCTTTCGTGTTGGATAAAATCCATAAAGAACTTGGCAATATCCACCATGCAAGTATCTTCATCCATCACAACCAAGCCACCGGACCCCATCATGGCACCAATTTTCAAAAGTGATTCATATTCAATTTTAATATCCAGGTTGGCCTCTGTAATACAACCTCCGGAAGGGCCTCCAATCTGCACAGATTTGAATTTTTTTCCGTTCGGGATGCCACCGGCAATGCCGAAAATCACCTGCCGGATGGTAGTTCCCATGGGCACTTCAACAAGACCTGTCAATTTAACTTTTCCCGAAAGGGCAAACACTTTGGTGCCTTTACTGCTTTCGGTGCCAATGGACCTGTATTTTTCGATACCGCCGGCAAAAATTTCGGGCAACGACGACAATGTTTCCACATTGTTGATCACCGTAGGTTTGCCAAACAAACCACTAACAGCAGGAAATGGCGGACGTGGTCGTGGCATACCCCTTTTTCCTTCGATGGAATTGATCAGGGCGGTTTCTTCACCACAAACAAAGGCGCCGGCTCCCATTTTGACTTTGATGTCGAAATCTGTTCCCGTCCCGAAAATATTTTTACCCAGAACGCCTAGTTTACGGGTCTGATCCAGGGCAATATTTAAACGCTTGATGGCCAGCGGATATTCGGCGCGGATATATACATATCCTTTGGAAGCTCCAATTCCGTACGCTGCAATGGCCATGCCTTCGAGGAGTCTGTGGGGATCACCTTCGATAACCGCACGGTCCATAAAAGCTCCGGGATCACCTTCATCCGCATTGCAAATCAGGTACTTTTGATCGGCAGCGGTATTGTAGGCAAACTTCCATTTTTTCCCGGTAGAAAAACCACCGCCGCCACGGCCCCGAAGACCGCTTTGTTCAACCAGGTCGCAAACTTCAAGCGGTTTGTAATTTTTTATCAAATCAAGATAGTGACCGTATCCGCCAAAAGCCAGGTATTCTTCGATGCTCACCGGATTTACAATCCCACAATTTTTAAGTACTACGCGGGTTTGAGCAGCAAAAAACGGGTGCTCCATAAGGGTAGGAATGCCTTCCCAGATGCGGTTGGCATCCGAAGGAAACTGACCCAGAATTTCAGCATCGGCAGGGATTTCCAACTGAAAAATTGATTTTAGCAAATCTTCCACTTTATCTCCGGTTACGTGTTGGAACGAAATCCGGTTATAACCGGGAAGCTGCACATCCAGAAGAGGTTCTGCAGAGCATAAGCCGATACAGCCCACTTCTACAATGTCCGCTTCCAGTTGGTTATCAAGAAGATATTGTTTGGCTGCAGCCAGGGTTTTAGCGGCTCCGGCACCCAAACCACAGGTTCCTGCGCCAATAAAAATCACTGGTTTGTCGATTTTATTTCTGGTATGTTTCAACGAAAACGTGGCCTTATCCAGCCGAATATTCTGAAGAATATCCTCCTGGAGTCTGTCGAGCAGCACTTGCTGATGGTTATTTTGATGTTCCTGACACATGAGCTATTCCCCCTTTGTTTTATATGAATCCACAATTTCTTTGATGGACTGTGCTGTAACCTTGGCATGAAACTCGCCATTCACGCAGATCACAGGAGCTAAGCCACAAGCTCCGATACAAGCTACTACTTCAATACTAAACTGTCCGTCGCGGGTAGTTTGGCCGGCCTTCACTTTTAAATGTTTCTCAAGTTCCTGTAAAACAGTAGACGACCCCAACACATGACAAGCGGTTCCGCGACAAACCTGAACATGGTTCACACCAAAAGGCTCGAACCTGAACTGGTTATAGAAAGTGGCAACGCCAAAAATTTTACTGGCAGGAATATCCAGATATCTACCCACCTCAAGAATAGATTTCTTCGATAAATATCCTTCAGCAGTCTGTATTTCTTGCAAAATGGGTATTAAATTATCACGCCCGACTGCCGGGTATTTGTGGAGAACATGTTGAACTAAAGTCATTATTCAGGTTTTTATCATTTTAAACTACACTGCTTCCACCAAGCTTACAACTCATTTTTATCGGCGAGTTGCTTTTCAATTTCAGGAATCAACACGTTGGCGCTGACAGGTTTTCTAACAAAGGCGTTCACCGGAAACCAAATACTCTCATCATTCTCGTTGAGATAATCAACCCCCGCATTGCCAGTTACCATGTCTTTTACAAGAATTACCCTCAGGTCGCTGTAGGCAGGATCTTTCCTGAATTCACGGGCCATGGCCTGTACACTGGGCTTGGTTGTGGTGAGTACATCGATGGAGGTTTGAATAATTACCGGCATGTCCTTCAGTTCGGGATCGTCGATAATTTCTTTGGCCAGTTCAAATCCTTCGAAATGAGTGGTCATCATCACATCTAAAATAGCCAGATCGGGTCTTTCCTTTTTAAGCAATTCAATTCCTTGCTTTTTATCGCTGGCAGAAAGAACTTCATATCCCTTTGCTGTTAAGATGGCTTCTACAACGTTGATAATGTCGATGTCGTCATCAACAATTACAATTTTCTTTTTGGTATTCATAGTGAGAGCGTTTATGGTTTTTAATGTGGTAAAACTACTTTGAACCATCAACGTGCTATAGGCAGGAAAATACCTTTTTTAAAGGAAAATAGTCCTGTTTTTTATAGGGAAAAACCAGTACAATCAGGTAATGATTTGCGTGAAAGTACTGGTTCCTTAACAAGAATTGGAAAGGATGGGGGAGTCAACCCTCTTTATCCTTAATTTTGCCACCATGATTGCATTTAACCAATTTTCAGAAGAGTTACGTCACAGGCTCAAACATTTACCCTTGCCGGGAATATCTGTTCAATTAAAAATGGCTCCTCCCTCCCGGCGAGTTGAGATTGAACGAAATCCAAACCAGACTCCACGTAACAGCGCAGTGCTGATATGCTTCTTTCCAAAAAATGGAGAGACCCACCTGATCATGATAAAAAGAGCCGTGGACGAGACGGTTCACAGTGGGCAAATTGCATTCCCCGGCGGGAAAGCTGAAAAAGAGGATGACTCACTTGAAAATACCGCCTTGCGTGAAACTTTTGAAGAAGTCGGAATTCAACCCCAACAAATTGAAATCATTGGAAAATTAACAGATTTATATATACCGCCAAGTAATTATCTTGTGGCCCCTTTTGTGGGAATTTTACAGGAAGAGCCCCATATAACCCCAAATTACGAAGTAGATCGGGCTTTGATCATACCGCTTTCTGATCTGATGAATCAGGCCAATTGTATGGAGAAAACCATTTCTGTACGATCCATACAACTCCAGGTGCCTTGCTACACCCTTGACGGGGAAATAATATGGGGAGCTTCCTCGATGATGCTGGCTGAACTGCTCGAAGTGTTGAATCTTCCGCAAAAATCTTTCACATAAAAAAAGCCCCTGTTAAGGAGCTTTGTAAGGTTACGCCTGAGCAGTAGGTCCTCCCAGTGAGAAGGGCGGCAATCCACCGTCTTTGGATTCTTTAATAATACCATGGATCGCCTCGAATTTCTTCACATTGTCTTGCAAAGCTTTATACAAGCGTTTGGCATGTTCCGGTGTCAGAATGATTCGTGATTTAACTTTGGCCTTGGGTGCGCCAGGCATCAGTTTTACAAAATCGATAATAAACTCGGCATGCGAGTGAGTGATGATGGCCAAATTAGAGTAAATGCCTTCGGCAATGTCTTCAGGCAAATCGATGTTGATCTTATTGGCATTTTTTGGTTCTTCCATGATAGTTGGTTTTATATAACGAGCACCGTTTTGCAAAGGTGCTCGTTATGAGATTTTAGATATCGATCTGGTTATCATGCTTCATTACAGATTCATAATCCTCTTTGGAGCCTACAATGATATCTTCATACTTACGTAGACCTGAACCAGCAGGGATCTTATGACCGACAATCACATTTTCCTTCAAACCGAGCAAATTATCAGTTTTTGCACTGATGGAGGCCACGGTTAACACCTTGGTAGTTTCCTGGAATGAAGCTGCGGAGATCCAACTGTTGGTTTGAAGTGAAGCACGGGTAATACCCTGTAACACCTGCGTACCCGTCGCCGGTTGGGCAGGACGTGCTTCGGCGAGTTGTTTGTCGCGTCTTTTTAAAGCGGAGTTATCATCACGCAATTTACGGGCAGTAATAATCTGACCCTGGAGCAGGTTTTCTGATTCACCAGGATCAACCACCACCATTTGTCCATAAATTTCATCATTCACTTCGTGGAAGTCAATCCTGTTAACCAGTTCTCCCTCCAGAAACCGCGTGTCACCTGAATCTTCAACTCTTACTTTGCGCATCATCTGTCGGACAATGGTTTCGAAATGTTTATCATTAATTTTTACCCCCTGAAGGCGATATACCTCCTGGATTTCGTTAACGATATATTCCTGTACAGCCATTGGGCCTTTGATTGCTAAAATATCAGATGGTGTCATAACGCCGTCGGACAAAGGTGTACCTGCCTTTACAAAGTCGTTTTTCTGTGCCAGAATCTGTTTTGAGGTTGGTACCAGGTATTTCTTTTCTTCTCCTGTTTTTGAAGTAATCACCACTTCCCGGTTACCACGTTTGAGTTTCTGACTAAAACTAACTACACCGTCAATTTCGGAAACTACAGCAGGGTCGGAGGGGTTACGGGCCTCGAACAATTCGGTCACGCGGGGAAGACCTCCGGTGATGTCACCAGATTTTCCAAAAGCGCGGGGGATTTTAACCAATAAATCACCGGCTTTAATAGAGGCTCCTTCTTCAACAAGAATGTGAGAACCAACAGGCATGTCATAGGTATTAAGAATAATCCCGTCCTTGTTCAGGATTTTAATGATCGGGTTTTTATTCTTCAACCTTGATTCCACGATTACTTTTTCAAAATAACCTGTTTGGTCATCCGATTCAACGCGGTAGGTAATACCTTCGATGATGTGCTCGAATGAGATCGTACCCGCTGTTTCAGAAACAATAACAGCATTATAAGGATCCCAGTCAGCAATGATGTCTCCTTTTTTTACATTCGAGCCATTCTTGATGTACAAGTTAGCAGAATATGGAATGTTTGCAGAGGCCAATACCACACCGGTGGAAGGGTCAAGAATTCTCATTTCAGCCGAACGGCCAACCACAACCTGGTATTTTTTACCCTCGTTGTTGGTGAAATCAACTGTTCTTAATTCTTCAATTTCGAGATGTCCATCAAATTTGCTATCTATCTTCGAGGTACTTCCAACGTTTGACGCTGTACCTCCCTGGTGGAATGTTCTCAATGTAAGCTGGGTTCCCGGTTCTCCGATAGATTGAGCGGCAATTACACCAACAGCTTCTCCATCCTGAACCAGTCGGCCCGAAGCCAGGTTACGGCCATAACATAAGGCGCAAACACCTCTTTTCGATTCGCAGGTAAGTACTGAACGAATTTCAACACCTTCAATGCTAGAATCTTCGATGATTTTGGCGATGTCTTCGGTGATTTCCAGACCTGCCTCGATAATTACCTCACCTGTTACCGGATGATATACATCGTGCAGGGCGACACGGCCAAGAATACGGTCGTACAATGATTCAACTATATCTTCATTCTTCTTTAATGCATTAATGGTTAACCCGCGCAGTGTTCCGCAGTCAACCTCATTAATAACCACATCCTGTGCTACGTCGACTAACCTACGCGTCAGATAACCGGCATCGGCTGTTTTAAGTGCAGTATCTGCCAAACCTTTACGCGCACCGTGAGTGGAAATAAAGTACTCAAGTACCGAAAGACCCTCTTTAAAGTTAGATAGAATCGGGTTTTCAATAATTTCGCCACCTTTAGCACCCGATTTTTGAGGTTTGGCCATCAAGCCTCTCATTCCGGAAAGCTGCCGGATTTGTTCTTTGGAACCACGAGCCCCGGAATCGAGCATCATATATACGGGATTAAACCCCTGGTCGTCCTGCGAAAGTTCTTTCATCAGGGTGTTGGTCAAATGCGAGTTGGCATGTGTCCAGATATCAATAATTTGGTTATAACGCTCGTTGTTGGTGATAAATCCCATATTATAGTTATTCAACACCTCTTCAACTTCATCGTTTGCTCTCTTAACCAACGACACTTTTATTTCAGGTACCATCACGTTACCAAGGCTAAAGGAAAGTCCACCCTTAAATGCCATGGTAAATCCGAGATGTTTAATGTCGTCGAGAAAACGCGCCGTAACGTCTGTACTGGTCACTTTCAATATGCCACCAATGATATCACGGAGTGCCTTTTTAGTCATCAAGGCATTGATGTAACCGAATTCTTTAGGAACAAACTGGTTAAACATCACGCGACCAACGGAGGTTTCAATCATCCTGTTCACCGCGACGCCATCTACCACGTCATCCACTTTCACATTGATAATGGCATGCAAATCCACTCTTTTCTCGTTGTAAGCAATATTTACTTCTTCCGGCGAATAGAAACTCATGCCCTCTCCTTTAACAGGATGATCGGGTGTACTTTTTCTGGGTTTAGTGATATAATAGAGTCCCAGAACCATGTCCTGAGAAGGCACCATGATTGGAGCTCCATTGGCAGGATTCAGAATATTATGCGAAGCAAGCATTAAAATTTGGGCCTCCAATACGGCTGCATTTCCAAGTGGAACGTGAACAGCCATTTGGTCACCATCAAAGTCGGCGTTGAACGCGGTACATACCAATGGGTGAAGTTGAATGGCTTTACCTTCAACCAGTTTCGGCTGAAAAGCCTGGATACCCAACCGGTGCAATGTAGGAGCACGGTTTAACAAAACAGGATGGCCTTTGAGGATATTTTCAAGAATATCCCAAACTACAGCGTCTTTTCGTTCTACAATTTTTTTAGCCGATTTCACGGTTTTTACAATACCGCGCTCCAGCAATTTTCTGATAATAAATGGTTTAAACAATTCTGCCGCCATGGCTTTTGGCAAACCACATTCATTGAGCTGAAGATCGGGACCCACCACGATGACCGATCGTCCTGAATAATCCACACGTTTACCCAACAGGTTCTGACGGAATCGTCCCTGTTTTCCTTTCAGGCTATCGCTTAGGGATTTCAATGGTCGGTTCGATTCGGTTTTAACAGCGCTCGATTTTCTGGAATTATCCAAAAGCGAATCAACAGCTTCCTGAAGCATCCGCTTTTCATTGCGCATGATCACATCAGGGGCTTTAATTTCTATTAGTCGTTTCAACCGGTTGTTACGAATGATCACCCTGCGGTAAAGGTCGTTCAGGTCGGAAGTGGCAAAACGCCCACCATCCAATGGTACCAAGGGACGTAATTCCGGAGGAATCACTGGTACGATCTGCACAATCATCCATTCAGGGCGATTTTCAGCACGGTTACGTGCATCACGGAAGGCCTCAAAAACCTGCAAACGCTTCAGCGCATCTGCCTTGCGTTGTTGAGAAGTTTCAGTATTGGCTTTATGTCTTAATTCATAGGACATTTTATCCAGGTCGAGGCGTGCGAGCAAATCACGAACAGCCTCTGCACCCATCTTGGCAATAAATTTGTCGGGATGGGTATCGTCGAGATGTTGGTTTTCTGGCGGTAGAGTATCTAAAATATCAAAGTATTCCTCTTCCGTGAGAAAATCCAGGTATTCCACGCCATTGCCTTTTTTAATACCCGGGTTGATCACTACATAACGTTCGTAATAAATGATCATCTCCAGTTTTTTTGTCTGAAGGCCGAGCATTGAACCAATTTTATTTGGCAGCGAGCGGAAAAACCAAATGTGAACTACCGGCACCACCAGTTGAATGTGGCCCATTCGTTCACGGCGTACTTTCTTTTCCGTTACCTCTACACCACAACGGTCGCAAACGATGCCTTTGTACCGGATACGTTTATATTTACCACAGTGGCACTCGTAGTCCTTGATGGGTCCGAATATCCTTTCACAGAACAATCCATCACGTTCAGGTTTGTAAGTACGGTAATTGATGGTTTCCGGTTTTAACACCTCGCCATGCGACCTGTCAAGAATCGATTCAGGAGAAGCCAGACTAATGGTGATGTTGTTAAATGTGCTCGGAATTTTACTATCTTTTCTGAAAGCCATATGTTATTCTATTATTTTTATCAGGTTTACTAAAGTTTAATCGAAACTCAGTTCGAGCCCAAGTCCGCGCAATTCGTGCACGAGTACGTTAAACGATTCAGGTACGTTGGGGATAGGCATTACCTCTCCTTTTACAATTGCTTCGTAAGCTTTTGCCCTACCGGTAACGTCATCAGATTTAACTGTTAAAATTTCCTGGAGAATGTTAGCAGCACCAAAGGCTTCAAGCGCCCAAACCTCCATTTCGCCAAAACGCTGTCCTCCAAACTGGGCTTTACCCCCCAGTGGCTGCTGCGTAATGAGTGAGTATGGGCCAATTGACCTGGCATGCATTTTATCATCCACCATATGGTGAAGTTTCAGCATATAGATATAACCAACGGTGGCTGGCTGGTCGAAACGTTCGCCCGTGCCGCCATCATACAGGTAGGTACTGCCATTAACCGGCAATCCTGCTTTTACCATATATTGATTGATTTGGTCAACAGAAGCGCCATCAAAAATAGGGGTTCCAAAAGTCAATCCCAATTTTTTACCGGCCCATCCCAAAACAGTTTCGTAGATCTGTCCAAGGTTCATACGCGAAGGTACGCCCAATGGATTCAATACGATGTCAACAGGGGTTCCGTCTTCGAGAAAAGGCATGTCTTCTTCACGAACAATACGAGCCACAATCCCTTTATTACCATGCCGACCGGCCATTTTATCACCCACTTTAAGCTTACGCTTTTTGGCAATATATACTTTAGCCATTTGTACAATACCGTTTGGAAGTTCATCGCCCACAGAGGCAACAAACTGCTTGCGGTTATATATTCCAAGCAACTCTTTGTACTTGATGATAAAGTTATTGATCAGTATCTTAACAAGGTCGTTTTTATCCTTGTCGGTGGTCCATTTATCCGGGTTTATTTCCGTGTAATCGATTCCCTGAAGAATTTTTTGTGTAAACTTAACTTTAGGTGCAATGACCATTTCGCCATAGTTGTTGGTAACGCCTTGTGAAGTACGTCCGCCCACCAACTGCGACATTTTGTCGATCAGTTTAACTTTTAACTCAGCATAATTTTTGTTATACTCAGCTTCCAATACAGCGAGGATTTCTTTTTCGCGGTTTTTGGATTTTTTGTCTTTCACCGACCTGGAAAACAGGCTGCTGCCAATGACCACACCTTTCATGGATGGTGGAGCCTTAAGCGAGGCGTTTTTCACGTCGCCGGCCTTGTCACCAAAAATAGCACGGAGAAGTTTTTCTTCAGGTGTTGGATCGCTTTCGCCTTTAGGCGTGATCTTACCAATCAAAATATCACCCTCATTAACTTCAGCACCAATACGTATCAAACCATCTTCGTTGAGATCTTTGGTTGCTTCCGCACTCACGTTTGGAATATCGTTCGTAAGCTCTTCGATGCCTCGTTTTGTATCACGGACATCCAAAGAAAACTCCTCAATATGTACAGAAGTAAAAATATCTTCTTTTACAATTTTCTCAGAAATAACGATGGCATCCTCAAAATTATATCCTTTCCAGGGCATAAATGCCACCATCAGGTTTCGTCCCAGGGCCAATTCACCTTTTTGAGTGGCATATCCTTCACAAAGCACCTGGCCTTTTACCACTTTATCACCCTTGTGAACAATGGGCCGCAAGTTGATAGAAGTATTTTGGTTGGTGCGTTGAAATTTAACCAGGTGATACGTTTTAAGGTCATCATCGAAGCTCACCAAGCGATCTTCTTCATCGCGGATATAACGGATTACAATCCTCTCTGCATCAACATATTCAACACTTCCCTCACCTTCTGCATTGATGAGAACACGTGAGTCACGAGCCACGTTTCCTTCGATACCGGTACCAACAATTGGAGCTTCGGCATTTAACAGAGGAACTGCCTGACGCATCATATTCGATCCCATCAGCGCACGGTTGGCATCATCATGTTCCAGAAAGGGAATCAATGAAGCAGCAATAGAGGCAATTTGGTTAGGGGCAATGTCGATCAGGTGAACTTCTTCACGCGGGGTAATCGGGTAATCAGCCTGGTAACGCACTTTCACCTTTTCACGAACGAATTGCCCGGTTTCGGATACTATCGTGCTTGCCTGAGCTATAATTTTGTCCTCTTCCTCTTCCGCACTTAAGTAGATAGGTTTATGAGAATAATCAATGGACCCTTTGATGACATTTCGGTATGGAGTTTCAATAAAGCCCAAATTGTTAATCTGTGCATAAACGCATAGAGAGGAAATGAGTCCAATATTGGGTCCTTCAGGTGTTTCGATGGTACACAACCGTCCATAATGGGTATAATGGACGTCACGAACCTCAAATCCGGCGCGCTCACGTGATAAACCACCCGGCCCCAGGGCCGAAATACGGCGTTTGTGAGTAATCTCGCTCAGAGGGTTGGTTTGATCCATGAACTGTGACAACGCGTTGGTACCAAAGAATGAGTTAATCACCGACGAAAGCGTCTTGGCATTGATGAGGTCGGTAGGTGTAAACACCTCGTTATCACGAACGTTCATACGTTCGCGGATAGTGCGGGCCATACGGGCCAAACCAACCCCAAATTGATTAGAGAGCTGCTCGCCCACAGTACGTACCCTGCGGTTGCTTAAATGGTCAATATCATCAACGATGGTTTTGTTGTTCACCAGTTTGATGAGGTATTTTATTATCAATATAATGTCCTCTTTGGTAAGCACCTTGATTGACATTGAAGTATTGATATTCAGTTTCTTGTTGATGCGGTACCGTCCTACTTCACCCAAGTCGTATCTTTTATCTGAGAAGAAGAGCTTCTCGAAGATTCCACGGGCAGTTTCTTCATCAGGAGGAAGCGCGTTACGCAATTGGAAATAGATAAATTCCACGGCTTCTTTTTCAGAATTGGTGGTATCTTTTTGTAATGTATTGAAAATGATGGAATAGTCGGCCAGGGTAGGATCGTCCTTATGTAAAAGGATAGATTTTACACCTGCGTCCACAATCCGGTCAATATGGTCATTTTCAAGAATGGTTTCACGTTCGATGATCACATCATTTCTTTCGATGGTAACCACTTCACCCGTATCTTCATCCACAAAATCCTCGAACCATGACCGAACCACGCGGGCAGCCAATTTTCGACCCAGAACACGTTTAAGACCAGCCTTGCTCACTTTAACCTCTTCAGCGAGATTAAAAATCTCGAGGATATCGCGGTCAGTTTCATAACCGATAGCCCGCAAAAGAGTAGTGACAGGCATTTTTTTCTTACGATCGATGTAGGCATACATCACGTTGTTTATGTCGGTGGAGAACTCCATCCAAGATCCCTTAAAAGGAATAATACGCGCTGAATAAAGCTGTGTACCGTTGGCATGGCGGTGTTGTCCGAAAAACACACCCGGAGATCTATGCAGCTGTGAAACAACAACACGTTCGGCTCCATTCACCACGAATGTGCCTTTGGGTGTCATATATGGGATCATACCCAAATAAACGTCCTGAACGATTGTTTCAAAATCTTCATGATCGGGATCGGTACAGTACAGCTTAAGTTTTGCCTTAAGCGGAACACTGTAGGTTAATCCACGTTCAATCGCTTCCTCAATTGCATATCGGGGAGGGTCGACATAATAATCTAAAAATTCGAGTACAAAGTTGTTTCTCGCATCGGTAATTGGAAAATTTTCGGCGAAAACCCTAAAAAGGCCTTCGTTCCTGCGGTTTTCAGGATTTGTTTCCAACTGGAAAAAGTCTTGAAAAGACTTTAACTGAATGTCCAAAAAATCGGGGTAAGGAAGTTGATTTTTTGTGGATGCGAAACTAATTCTTCCGGTTTGTATTTCAGCCAAGACTTACAGTATTAAGTTAACAAGATCTGGTTTTGAGCCAGTTAAATTGAAAGAATGATATATAAGAGCATATAGGCGCAAACCTCTACCCCAATTTGGGGCAGAGGTTAACGACTTTTAGTGTACAATTGAGATGTTATTTTATCTCAACTTCTGCACCAGCTTCTTCGAGCTGTGATTTCAGTGCATTAGCTTCATCTTTAGTTACACCTTCTTTAATTGCTTTTGGAGCGGAGTCAACTAATTCCTTCGACTCTTTCAATCCTAAACTGGTTAATTCTTTCACCAATTTAACTACGGCCAATTTTGATTGACCGGCAGCCTTGAGGATTACATCAAATGATGTCTGCTCTTCTTCTACCACTTCAGCAGCGGCAGCAGGACCAGCAATAGCTACAGCCGCGGCTGCAGGTTCAATTCCGTATTCGTTTTTAAGGATAGCTGCCAGTTCGTTAACTTCTTTAACAGTTAAGTTTACCAGCTGTTCCGCAAATGCTTTTAAATCTGCCATTTTATTTTACTTTTTAATGTTCTGAATAATAAATCTTTAACTCAAATATAATTTACTGTTAGTTCCCTTTTTCACTCAGGGTTTCCAGAATTCCGGATAGTTTTTGACCGCCGGATTGTAGTGCAGAAATCACGTTCTTTGCAGGTGACTGCAACAAGGCAATCAGATCGGCAACCAGTTCATTCTTCGATTTAATGGAAATAAGAAAGTCAATCTGATCGTCACCCAAATAAACCGTTTCTTCAATGTAGGCGGCTTTAAGAATGGGATAAGCACTTTTCTTTCTATAATCCTTAATCATAAGGGCAGGCGCATTACCTGCTTCACTGAACATAACAGCGGTCTGGCCTTTTACAGCAACGTAAAGTCCGGAAAAATCTTTTTCAACATTTTCCATGGCTTTTTTCAGTAAGGTGTTTTTAACAACAGTAATTTTAATGTTGCTTTTAAAACTTAACCTCCTAAGTTTGCTGGTGGCTTCTGCATTTAATGTAGAAATATCAGTTAAATAGAAATTGTTGTTCTCTTTCAACTGCTGAGTTAAGGACTCGATGAGTACTTTTTTTTCTTCTTTTCTCATAGTTCCTGAATTTTAACCTGCAGTGGTTACTGATTTAACGTCAATTTTTACACCTGGACTCATGGTACTCGAAAGAAAGATACTTTTCACGTAAGTTCCTTTTGAGGACGAGGGTTTAAGCTTGATAATGTTAGTGACGAGCTCACGAGCGTTGTCAACTAATTTATCACTGGTAAAACCTAGTTTACCGACACTCGAATGGATAATACCATACTTATCGACTTTAAAGTCGATTTTACCAGCTTTCGATGCCCTAACGGCATCACCAATGTCCATGGTCACGGTCCCGGTCTTTGGGTTAGGCATTAAGCCCCTTGGGCCTAAAATCCTACCTAAGGCACCTACCTTGGACATCACACTTGGCATGGTAATTACCACATCAATATCGGTCCAGCCTTCCTTGATTTTCTGGACATAATCGTCCAGTCCAACATGGTCGGCTCCTGCTGCTTTAGCTTCCTCCTCTTTATCAGGTGTACAGAGAACGAGAACCCGAATGTCCTTACCCGTGCCGTGAGGCAGGGTTACAGAGCCACGAACCATTTGGTTCGCTTTACGCGGGTCAACGCCCAATCTAACGCTAACATCAACTGAAGGGTCGAATTTGGTGTAGGAAATTTTCCTCACTACTTCAACCGCTTCTGCCAAGGAGTACTCTTTATTTTTTTCGAATTTGGCTAAAGCTTCTTTGTGTTTTTTGGTCAATTTTGCCATATTCTTCTCCTGTTAACAGATGTGTATTTAAACATGTGAAGGGAATTCGCCTTTCACTCTCACGCCCATGCTTCTGGCTGTGCCGGCCACCATTGTCATAGCTGATTCTAAGGTGAAAGCATTTAAGTCTTTCATCTTTCCTTCAGCAATGTCTTTCACCTGTTCCCAGGTAATGGTAGCGACTTTATCACGGTTTGGTTCAGCGGAGCCTTTTTTCAATTTAGCTATTTCCATAATCTGAACCGCTACCGGGGGTGTTTTGATGATAAAATCGAAGGATTTATCCTTATAAACAGTAATGATCACAGGAGTTACCTTACCGGCTTGCTCCTGCGTACGAGCATTAAACTGTTTACAGAACTCCATGATGTTTACCCCTTTGGCACCCAATGCCGGACCTACGGGCGGAGAAGGATTCGCGGCCCCCCCCTTGATCTGTAATTTAATTAATCCACTAATTTCTTTTGCCATTTTAAACCAACGTTTAAAATTTTGATTACGTCTACACTATTCCTTTTCCACTTGCATAAATCCCAACTCCAGAGGTGTCTTCCTACCAAAAATTTTCACCATGACCTTGAGCTTCTTTTTCTCCTCATTGATTTCTTCGATCACACCGCTGAAACTATTAAAAGGTCCATCGACGACGGTTACGGTTTCACCTATAATATAGGGGATGTTGACTTCTTCGCCTAATTCGGCGAGTTCGTCCACTTTACCTAAAATCCGTTTTACTTCAGAAGCCCTGATGGGTTCGGGTTCGCCATGCGAGCCCAGAAATCCAAGAACATTGGGTACATTTTTGATGATGTGTGGGATTTCTCCCGACAACTCTGCTTCAATCAGGACATAACCGGGAAAATAGTTGCGTTCTTTGCTCACTTTTTTCCCTTTACGGATTTGATAGATCTTTTCAGTGGGGATGAGAACCTGGCTAATATAGTCTTGCAGTTTGAGATTTGAAATCTCACTTTCAAGGTATTCTTTCACCTTTTTCTCTTTACCACTTATCGCTCTAACAACGTACCATTTTTTTCCTGATTGCTCGGTCATTTTGCAGGTGTGTTGTGAATAGTTATAAACAGTTAATTATATAATAAATTGAACAGCTATCGTGTTGTAACAATGCTAAAGGTTAAAACAACCCGTAGAAACGTTCCAATACACTGGAAAACGAAATATCCATCAAATAAACCACAATTGCGATTATAAGGGAAGCAACGGATACTACGATTGCGCTGTTCTGCAGCTCACTCCATGTTGGCCAGGATACTTTATGCATCCACTCGTCATAACTTTCATTAAAATAATTGCTGATACTGAACTTTGCCATTTGAGAAAATTTAATCTGCACGGGTGGTAGGAGTCGAACCCACAACCTACGGTTTTGGAGACCGCCACTCTACCAATTGAGCTACACCCGTGTGCGGTCAAAACCGGAACCACTCCAACAGGAGTTTTCCCGGTTTTTCCCATTCATATTTATTTTACAACGAGATTATTCAAGGATTTCTGTAACCTGACCAGCACCAACAGTACGACCACCTTCACGAATTGCAAAGCGAAGACCTTTGTTCATGGCGATTTCAGCAATCAAATGAATCTCTACAGTCAGGTTGTCGCCTGGCATAACCATCTCAACACCTTCAGGTAACATAATTTCACCTGTTACATCAGTTGTACGGAAGTAGAACTGAGGACGGTATCTGTTGTGGAATGGAGTGTGACGGCCACCTTCTTCTTTTTTCAGGATATAAACCTCTGCTTTGATGTTTTTATGAGGAGTAACACTACCTGGTTTGATGATAACCATACCACGACGGATACTGTCCTTATCAATACCACGGAGCAACAGACCGGCGTTGTCACCAGCTTGTCCTTCATCAAGGATTTTGCGGAACATTTCAACACCAGTTACAACTGATTTTAGTTTTTCTGCTCCCATACCAATGATGTCAACAGGATCTCCGGTATGAATAACCCCTGTTTCGATTCTACCGGTGGCAACTGTTCCACGACCGGTAATTGAGAAAACATCCTCAACAGGCATCAGGAAAGGTTTATCCTGCTCGCGGGTTGGAAGTGGAATCCATGTATCACAAGCATCCATAAGCTCATGGATTTTTTCAACCCATTTTGGCTCTGAATTTAAGGCACCAAGTGCTGAACCTTGGATAACAGGAGTGTTTTCACCGTCAAATTCATAGAAGGTAAGCAAATCCCTGATTTCCATTTCAACCAGCTCGAGCAACTCTTCATCGTCGACCATGTCTACTTTGTTCATAAAAACAACCAGACGGGGTACACCAACCTGACGGGCAAGCAAGATGTGCTCACGGGTTTGTGGCATAGGACCATCGGTAGCGGCAACAACGATAATAGCACCGTCCATTTGGGCAGCACCGGTAACCATATTTTTTACGTAGTCAGCGTGACCGGGACAGTCAACGTGAGCGTAGTGACGATTTTTCGTCGAGTATTCAACGTGAGCAGTATTAATAGTAATACCCCTTTCTCTTTCTTCAGGAGCGTTGTCGATTGAGTCAAAAGACGCAAATTCAGCCAAACCATCAGCTTGTAAGGAAAGCGTAATAGCGGCTGTCAAAGTCGTTTTGCCGTGGTCAACGTGTCCAATTGTTCCAATATTTACGTGTGGTTTGGAACGGTCGAATTTTGCTTTAGCCATATCAATAACTTATTTTAATGTAAATGAGATTCGTATTCTTCTTTTCAGTTTCAATTTAATCAATAAAAAAATGAGCCGAGGATGAGAATTGAACTCATGACCTCTTCCTTACCAAGGAAGCGCTCTACCCCTGAGCTACCCCGGCAAAATTTGAGCGGGAAATCGGGCTCGAACCGACCACCTACAGCTTGGAAGGCTGTCGCTCTACCAAATGAGCTATTCCCGCTTTTCAAGTTTAAAGTAAGAAGAAAAAAGATAAAAGGTTGCAGTGAAAAATCAACTGACCTGTTCTTCTACCTTTGGCCTTTTAACTTTAGCCTTTTTGCCTAATTGTGGGGAGAGGAGGATTCGAACCTCCGAAGGCTGAGCCAACAGATTTACAGTCTGCCCCGTTTGACCGCTTCGGTATCTCCCCATTTCAACATGTTTACGAACTGAGCCAGTAGAGGGATTCGAACCCCCGACCAGCTGATTACAAATCAGCTGCTCTGGCCAACTGAGCTATACTGGCACTACTCAATCAAACAATTCGTATTGTTATCTTGATCATCATTACTGTCAGAACTGCCTCTGCAAAAAAATGCAGACCCCTGTTTAAAAAGGTCTGCAAAAATATATACTTTAGTTTTAACTACCAAAGAATTTGTGATAAAAAAACAATTTATTTTTTCAATCTTCCTTTATACTTCTCTAACTGCTTCTTTAGCGCATCGATAGCCGTATCTGCCGCCTCTTCAAAGGTCTTGCTTTGCTTCTTGGCATACAAGTCATAACCTGGGATTTGCATCCTGATTTCAGCAATCTTGTTCTCCCTGGTCTCAGTCTTGTCGAGTTTCAACGTGACTTCTGTCCCGATGACTCCTTCATACAATCCTGAAAGTTTTTCAACTTTCTTCTCAATGAAGTTTTCAAGTTTGGTGTCGGTTTTAAAATGAACCGAGGTGATGTTTACTTTCATAGTCATTCCTCCATTATTTAAGTTTGGCCCGTGGATGGGCTTCGTGATAAATAGTCTTTAGTTGTTCAATAGTGCTGTGCGTATACACTTGTGTCGCTGCCAGGCTCGCGTGGCCAAGTAATTCTTTAATGGTGTTTAATTCGGCACCCCTGTTAAGGAGATGGGTGGCGAAACTATGCCGCAGTACATGTGGGCTCTTCCTCTTCGAAGAAACTCCTTCGAGTGCCCGATGAGCGATATGATATATTAATTCAGGATAGGCTTTTTGGCCTCTGTTGGTCACTATCAGATAATCGTTGCCATCTCCAAAAGTCTTTCTCTTCATCTCCAAATAAACCAGTAATTGATCCAACATCTGTTTTGATAACGGAATTAACCGTTCTTTATTTCGTTTACCATGTACTTTAAGTGCAGACTGACTTGTATCAACAGACCCCTGGCGGAGTTCTTTCAATTCGCTCCTGCGCATACCTGTTGCATACAGCAATTCAAGAACTATGTGGTCGCGAATGGCCGGGAAAGCCTCGGGATGCTCAGCCTCCTTATCAAGGGCAACGGAAAGTTGTTCTTCCTCAATATATACAGGCAGGCGCTTGGGTGTTTTTAACGACTGGATGGCTTTTACCGGATTGACAGAAACAATGCCTTGCCGGAGAAGAAAATGATAGTAGGTTTTTAATGTGCTGAGCTTTCTGTTCACAGAAGTGGCAGAAAATCCTTGTTCCATGAGTGTCATCACCCAGGAACGAATCATATCACGAGTAGACTCTTCAGGATTAGAAAGTGCGTAGTGGGAAGTAAGATATTCTGTAAAGGAATCCAAATCAGTTTGATAGGCTACAACGGTGTGCGTTGAATATCGTTTTTCTAACTGAAGGTATTGAATAAACTTAGTTTTTGTCATGGGCAAAAAAAAGAAGAAATCCTGAACCAAAGATAAACTAAATTATCCCGAATTCAAAATTTCTTCTGTTAATTTTCCCTAATCGGGTTTATAAACCCATATCAGCTTGACGGAGCGATTGAACGTAAATGGCTTTGAGTTTTTGCTCACGGTTTACAACGGAAGGTTTATCGAAGCGCTGACGGGCACGCAGCTCACGCATTGCGCCGGTTTTTTCAAACTTACGTTTGTAACGTTTTAGGGCTCTGTCGATGTTTTCACCCTCTTTAACAGGAATGATAATCATAGCTAATACCTTACTTTCTTTTTAATTAATACTATTTTTAAGGGCTGCAAAGATATAAATATTTTTAATTCATCATAAGTTCGTTTGATTTAAAAAAAGATCCCTTAAAAATTAACCTCATTCCTTAGAATAGAAAAGCGAAGGAAGTTTTAAATAAAAGTCTGTTCTCACTATTTTTTATTGTTCCCGGCAACCTAATGGCAAGTGAACCGGGTCTGATAAGTATGAGATGTGAATAGTGCTTCACAAAGAACAAATAAGTTGTGTTTAATTGATGTGAATATCCTAATTTTGTGTTAACATAAACAACCTGAACCCGATGAAAAAGACAACTGCACTGATATTTTTAATCTTGACAGGATCAAAGCTTTTTTCACAAGTAGGTGATCCCATTATTTTTGATAAGGCCCGGCTCGATATCAACAACATAGAAGTCGGCATTAATACCAACGGGAACCTGTTTATAGGCCTAACGATACCAGCAACTTTGAACTTGGTTATGAATTCCCTAAAGGAAGTGGCAAGCATACATTTTTCAATTCCACTTTGTGGATTGGAGGCTTGAATGAAAACGACGAACTCAAGTTGGCTGGTGAACTTTACAACCTGGTTGGGCATGATTACTGGAATGGCCCGGTTTCGGTGGAAAATGGAATAATAAGTTGTAGTGAAACAACCGCCAATCAATGGAACAAGGTATGGAAAATTAGTGCAGAGGAAATTGCCTGGCACACACAACATTACCTTGACTGGGGATATATACCCATTGAAAATATTGCCGCCTGGCCGGCCCATGGCGACATCAACTTAAATCAATCTGCCAATCTTGCTCCTTTCGTAGATGTTGACAACGATCAGAAATACAATCCCATGAACGGTGATTATCCCTTAATAAAAGGTGATCAGTGCATCTACTTTATTTTTAACGATGTCAAACATCATAGCGAAAGCAACGGTGACAGCCTTGGCCTTGAAATTCATGGGATGGCTTTCGCTTTCAATTCGACCGAAAGTGAGGCCATCAACAACACCATTTTTGTAAATTACAAAATTTATAACCGCTCCAATATCTAACCTGAATAATTCATAAAAATCAAAAAAATAGAGGAGAAATGCATGTTATCTCATTGATATTTAGTATCTTTGAGTTGCAAAAAACAACATCCTCCTCTATGGGTAAAGATACAAAAAACAATAACAGACCAAACGCTGGATTTTCTGACTCCCGGCCATCAACATTTTTCAATCTGTCTTCGGTTGACCGTAAGAAAGCACAGGTTCGGTTTACTTTGGAAGAGACTTCCAACGATGGCGGCCTGCTTTTATTAAAGGAAGTTGACAGTCAGATTGGGTTGATTGACAGGTTATCTGGTTGCCTACAAGACAACCGTCATCAAAGCTACGTCAAACATAGTGTTGATTCTATGCTCCGCCAGCGGGTCATGCAAATTGCCGCAGGCTATGAAGATGCCAATGATTGTAATGCTTTGAAAGATGATGGCATGATGAGAGTATGCGCTAATGGCCAGCAAACACTTGCTGCCCAACCAACCATGAGCCGCTTCGAGAACCAAGCTGACAATAAACAGCTATACAAAATGGCCATGGCCTTTGTCGATAACTTTATCGCATCGTACGCGAGCCAGCCCAAGGTCATCATCATTGACAGCGATGACACGAACAGCTTTACATATGGCCAACAGGAACTGGCATTGTTCAACAACTATTACGGAGACTATTGTTTCATGCCCTTACATGTTTACGAAGGCATCTCGGGCAAGCTGATAACCACCATCCTCAAGCCGGGGCGCAGGAGCAAAAGCGTTAATGTGTTTGCTGTTTTGAAAAGGATAATCGATTACTTGCGCAAACACTGGCCCGACACACTGATCATGTTTCGTGGAGACAGCCATTTTTGCTCAAGGGAAGTGATGAATTACGTGCATGATATGTCACGGGTGGAGTTCATTACAGGGCTTACCGGCAATACAGTTTTGAACAAATGCGCTCAAATGACAGTTGAAAGTGCCCAGCGCAGCTACGAAAGCAGCCAAAAACCGGTAAAACGGTACCACAGCTTTATGTATAAGGCCGGATCCTGGGCATATGCAGAACGTGTAGTTGTCAAAGTGGAAGTCACCAGCATGGGCACAAACGTAAGGTTTATTGTAAGCAGCTTAAATATCCGGGCAAAAGTCCTTTACGAACAGGGGTATTGTGCCAGGGGGGCTGCCGAGTTAAGAATCAAAGACCATAAAACGTATTTGCTGTCAGATAGGATGTCGTGCAGTAGTTTCAAGGCTAACCAGTTTCGTCTTTTTCTCCATTCTGCAGCTTACGTGCTGATCCATACCCTGCAAAACGAGGTACTCAAGGGTACAGAGTTTTGTAAAGCAACCATGAAAACAATCCAGCTCAAGTTGATAAAGGTGGCAGCAAGGATAAAGTTTTTAAAAACAAAAGTGATAATTGACTTGCCGTCTGCATTTTACAGTAAATGGGTCTTCGAGAAGGCACTGAGTATGTTTGAGGTTTTACGCATATAAACCGAAAAACGATAACCATCTGTTCTTAAACATGTTGACAAATTTTCCTACTCCCGCAAAGTTTTCGAGACAAAAACTGACAGGGAAAGGTGTGTCCCTATGTTTACATATCGTACTGAATATCTGGTGGTAAGCTGTTTTTGGTGAGTAGACTGCACCTAAACGAACCTCACCTAACCTAATTTTGACAAAAAAAATGGGTTTGTGAATTATTCAGGCTAATACCACGATGCTTACATTGGCGCTTTCGCCGATATGGACATTGGATATTTTTTGGACGACTATTTTGCCACAGAAGTTCAACTGGGTGCCATCTACCAATACAATGGCGACGGTTTTGATGATGGAGAATCCGGTTATGGAAACAACCCCCCGGTGCAGGCCATGGCTTTGCTCGCCGGACCGCTCATGAATGAAAACAACATGGACGACCCATCGGGTGGTTGTGACGCCAGTATAAACGGTGTTGGATTTGGTGATGGTATTGTTGATAACGAACGACTTGGTTTAACTGGTTCAAGACGAATCAACAACGACATCTATAACTTTGGTTTACCTCATGTGGCACAGGAGTATTACAATATACTTTCAGGCAAGTATATTGATGGCCAGGATACCCGGGTATTTTGCGATGACTCGCTAACAACAGTACCCTGCAAATTTGCACAACCGGCAAATTCCGACCCATGCTATTGGGGTGTTGGTGGCCAAACCTGCCCCGTTTATGCAAACTGGAGCGATGAAACCGGAAATAGTGGTTTTCCCAATCTTCCGGGTGAAAGAAGCGGAGTGGCCATTTCAGGTCCATTTACCTTCAAAGCAAACTCCATACAAAACGTAGACCTGGCCTTTGTTTCGGCACGCGATTATTCAGATTCAAATTCGGTAACCCTGCTCAAAACCTACCTCACTGAAATTAAAAACACTTTTAACACAAACCCCAATGGATTTGGCGATAATTACGTTGGCGTTCATCAAATCAAAGGCGAGTTGGATCAGCTCTTCGTATATCCCAACCCTGCAAAAGAATATCTAACACTCTCAAAAACCGTGAGCCCTGCAAATGAGTTTGTTATTCTGGATTCATTCGGAAGGTCGGTAAAGAAAGGAAAGCTTGTAACCAACGTCATTCCTGTTTCTGATTTAAAATCTGGTATTTATGGCCTGCTTATCAATTCCCGGACTGAGGTTAAAGCCATCAGATTTGTAAAAGAGTAGCAAGGTGACTTTCACACCAGCAACAAATTAAAGCTGTTCTAAATTAAACTGAACCAATCGGACTGAACAAATAAAGGCTTAGATTTGTTTGTTTTTTACTGAAAACCATTCAAAATGATGCATTACCGTTTATTTTTTACACTGGCTGTTTGGATGATAGCTGGTTTGTGTGTCAATATCCTTGCCCAGGATACTATTGTTTCTAAACCAAAAAGCGATTCCACTGTCAATATTGCAGAATATGGAAATTCACTTCATTTCAATCAGTCAGACATCAGGCGATTGCCTTTTCAAAAACTTTCATCCTTTGGGATGATGGCTGCATCAGCCTATCAGATTAAGGGCGATAACACCTATTATTATGGCATGGCCTCAGAAGGCGACAACACCTATATTAATGGTATGCAAGTTCGGGATGCTTCCAACTTTCCTGTCAGGCTGATTGAATCATATAACCTGTATACCCGCCATGCACCCATCAACAGGGGATTTACGGTGGGCGGAATTACCGCCATCGAAACCCTCCATCCCGATGAATTTCTGGTGCAGGTGGACGTAAACACCGATCAGGCCTATAACATGCAAGGCACCAACGGAGAAATTTTGGTGAATATCCCATTCACCTCAAAGAAAAACCAACAAGGTAATCAGGGTGTTCCGGGAATTTTGATTGCAGCTAAATTTGCAACTACCAATAACACCGATCCTGTATGGAGAAAAACGCAGCAACTCAGCAGCGAAACACTGGCCTCTTTGCAAACCAATCCACTCAGTCTGGATGATTTTGGATCCGGTACTCTTCAAAATGCAGTCTTTATTACCGAAAAAGACCTGGTCGATCAAAAGGTACCCGAAAACAGCGGCAGAACAGGTTTTTACCCTTATATACAACTCAGCTTGCCCATCCTAAAGAACGGGATGCTGCAATTGGGGAATTACTCCACCATCGACGAAACACAGGTTTATAACCTGGGTAATTCTATTTTCAACAGCAATCGCAATGCATTGCAAACCCGGAGAAACTTTGACAATTTCATCCACTGGAAGCAGCAATTCAAAGTAAATCAGAAACTCAGCCTATCGTATGACCTCCACCTGCAATATTCTAGTTACCATCAAACCACCGGAGATCCCGAACATGGGAAAGATTTCTTCGACTATGGTTATTTGGGAAAATTCACTAATTACAAAACGCCCAACTATGAGATAGGAAGTGTTACTGTTGATAGCCAGGCCTATAACAATGTTTGGGTGTTAAATTCATGGGACTTCGACACACTGGTTACTTTTAAGCCTTCTAATATTAACCCTGAGTTAGCTGTCTACACTTCAAACTATTTTGACTTTTATGCAGATCAACCTGATAGCCATTTTCAGAATATGGATCAGATTATCCTGAATGGCGGACTCATAAATGGCGGTCAACCCCAAAGCGTTTACGGATTATTTAACAATACGGGTACCTTTACCTCTGGTTATCAGGAAATAAAGAATGACATAATCAGGGCACAATTGCAGATTAATGCTGATTACAAAATCCACCATTTTACCATTGGTGGTGAATACAATCGCGAAACGAGAAGCCACTATGCGCTCAACCCAAACAATTTGTGGGGTTTGATGCGTGGCATGACAAATTATCATTTGCATCAACTGGACAAATCCAACCCGGAAATCGTTATGTGGGAGGGGTCGGTCGACACCATTAATTATTATAGAAAGTTTGACGCTGTCTCACAAACGGAATTTTCAAAAAATCTCCGAAAAGCGCTTGGAATGCCTGTGGATGGCCTCGAATACATCCTGATTGATTCGTACGACAAAGAAAACAACACCATTGAGTACTATGATAAACATGGCAAAAGGCACACCGCCCATACGCCTGATAACCTATTGTCAATGAATCTGTTTACTGCCAATGAATTACTTAACGGAGGCCTTCCTTTGGTAAACTATGCCGGATACGATCATACGGGGCAAATGACTTCAGGAAACGATCCTTACTCTTTTTTTAGCGATTTCAGTATCAATGCCACAAAACCTACCTATTGGTCCGGCTTTGTGCAGGACGAATTTAACTGGAAAAACCTGCATGTAACTATTGGATTGCGAGTTGATGTTTATGATGCCAACCGCCCGGTATTAAAAGATGATTACTCGCTTTTTGAAATAAATTCAGTTGCTGAGGTTCAGAACCAGGGAGCCATCGAATTTATCAGACCCTCAAATATCGGAGGTAACTATTTTGTTTATGTAGACAGGGTGAAGGAGCCATCGAGAGTGGTCGGTTACCGCAATGATAATAAATGGTTTAATGCCGATGGTATTGAAATACAAGATCCCACAATTTTAGATGTGGGCAACGGTATTTCTCCCTCTCTTAAAAATCCTGAAATACAAAGTCTGCAAGGAGAATGGACCCCGGATATGACCTTTCAGGATTACAAAAGGACAACGAATTTCCTGCCACAAATTAACATCGATTATACGTTAATCGATCGCATTAACTTTTATCTAAATTATAGTTCTTTTACTCAAAACCCAACCAGCTATAACAATTTTCGTCCGGAGCAATACTATTACTGGTCTTCTTATTCTCAGTGGAATATCATAGAAAACCCCAACCTAAAACCCATGATGGCGGAGAAGTTCTTTACCGGAGTAAAATCCAGGGTTTGGAAAAACCTGGTGGTTGATTTATCCTTTATAAGTACTACCATATATAATATGATAAGTCTCAAAAGTTATGTTGGGGCTTATCCATCCACTTATGTCACCCTGTATAACGACCCACATCCGGTAACAACAAATGGATTTGAAGCACGAATCAACTACATAAGCACCACCGGAACCGGATTTTTCGGAGGTTTAAATGCAACAAAATTATTTACGGATGAAGAATACCCTTTCAAAATAGCGGTTAGCGACCTGGTAATCAATACAAATGCGGGTTATCAATTTGGAAACAAAAATAATTTCAGAGGTCCATCGTGGGCCAATGTGAAGGCATTGCACGGGCTTTCGGCTACTGTTTATTATCAATACCGCCGTGGAATTCCTTATTATTCAACACGGGATGTCGGCGGATACTTATACTCCGGAGTTAAGCACACTCCAAATATCAACCTGTTTAACCTCAATATCCAGAAAGATATTTCCCTTGGAACAAAAGCCATGATGAACGTCTATCTGACCATTGAAAATGTATTTAACTTCCAAAATGTTTACGATGTGTATTCATATACCGGAAAGCCAGATGATGATGGGCTTCTAACCTCTTATGATTTCCAGAATTTTATCGACCATCAACTAAACCCGGATTCATTCCGGTTGCTGTACCAGTTGCATCTGTATGATCCGACATTTTATGGTACTCCAAGGATTTGGAGAGTGGGCGTTATTTTCAGGTACTAATTCTGGCAGAAAACAATTAAAACGCCACATCTATCTTAACTTCAGCACCTTGCCTTCGCTTACCTGGATGCCATCAGGCAGGTTATTCATTTTATAAATCCGCCGTTCGCGTACTCCATACAGCTGCGAAATGCTGTGGATGGTTTCTCCCTGTTTTACTTCATGGGCAGGATGCTGCTTGTCGGCTTTGCGTTTCTTTTTTTCCAGATAAATGATGTCACCCACTTTGAGCCCATAGTCTTTATCGAGATCGTTGTATTTGTATAACTGCCATGTATAGATGCCAAATTCTTTTGCCAGGTTATTAAAGGTGTCGCCATTTACTGCAATCAAGAGCTTTATTCCATTGTTTGAGAAAAGCTGCCGGCCACTTGGATACCGTTCATCCTTTTTAAACTGATCGACCGTCATGGGTTTAATGGCGAACCTTTTTATATGTTTTACCTTACTCTCTTCCCCAGCCTTTTTCTCCTTATATAATTTATCATCGTACTGGCTCAGGTTGTATTTTTCGATGATGCGAATGAGCAATTCAGGGTATTTGGGATTGGTGGCATAACCTGCCTTTTTAAGCCCTTTTGCCCAGGCTTCGTAATCGGTTATTTTCAAATCAAATAAAAAAGAATACCTCCCCCTTTCGGTTAAAAAAAGGGAATGATCGCGATACGAATCCTCAGGATGTTTATACTTCCTGAAACATTCATTCTTTTCGTCGTCGTCCATGTAGTAGGTTTTCCCGGTCCATTCCTTGTGGCACTTGATACCGAAATGGTTGTTGGCTTTCAGCGCCAGTTTGCTGTTTCCGCTTCCCGACTCCAGTATTCCCTGTGCAAGGGTAATGGAGGCCGGAATGTGGTATTCATGCATTTTCCTGATGGCCACTTCTTTATAGGTGTTAATATAGTCCTCGGTGGAAATGCGCTGCTGGCCCTGAACAGTTACAATAAGCAGCATGCAAAAGGAAAAACCAATATATCGAAAATACGGAAATATCTTTCTCAATTTTGCCATAATCAATAACAAAGGTAACTGTTGCAATTTTCCGAATAACCCACCGATAACGCTTTTTTGCACAAAAGATTGTTGAAATAGCCATCCCGGTTTCACCACAATTGTTAATTTTACCCCCAAAATCGTTTATGAGTATCGATCTGATTTTTAGCCATTTTCCATCCCTGACGGACACACAACGCGACCAGTTTATGCAGCTTCAGGAATTATATGCCCATTGGAATGCACAAATCAATGTGATTTCACGAAAGGACATGGAGCAATTTTATAACGGTTATCCTTTACGATCTGTCTTGCCGGGTGTAGTTGTTAACTCCCCTCTGTTGCAAACACATACTCTTTTTTGCAACAACTAATCGTTTGGTTATTTACCGTGTGGTTAGTTTTGATGTGGGTCGTGCTCCATTTCAGCGTAATTCCTTGCACTGCTAAAAAGATAGCCTTCCGCATCGGCAATAATCCCTGTCCTGACAGGATTTTCATGTATGTAATTAAGCCGCGTTTCAAGCATATTATTAGTGCATAATACTAGGCATGGTTCTCATGGATCCACAGTTGCCTGTCGGCTAAACACAATAGCCCGGCCAACTACCTGAAAGGTAAAGAAATAAGCATCTTGCTGGTCTTTTATCTGGTATGCATAGTCCATGATTCAAAAATACGGGAAGTTATGATATGAAGGCGTAGTTGCATATTACCCCTAAAGGTAGGATCATAAACTGTTTATAAATTGACGTAAGTCAACGAACAATTCTAAAACCAATGGTGTTGTTTGTGGTGGAGGGTTTGCATTTCGAGCGGTTGGTCACGCGACTTATATATTTGTTTAAATCGGAGGATCCGCCACGTAAGCTTCTATAAACCCCATTTTCGGCACCGGTTGGATTATTGATGGGGCTGTTTTGATAATAGGTTTCATTGTACCAATCATTGCACCATTCCCAAGCATTTCCCCTCATATCATAGAGGCCCAGCTTGTTGGGATTCCGGGTTCCTACCTGATGTAACTGTCTGTTGCTGTTTACATCAAACCAAGCCAAGTCCTCTAACAGGCAACTATCTCCCTCCTGCGGACCATTGGCTTTGGACGCTCCACAGGCGGCGAACTCCCATTCAGCTTCTGTGGGCAACCGCCCTCCATTCCACCTGGCATATGCATTTGCACCAAACCAGCTTACTTCTACTACAGGCAGTAATTCTTTATCCTGCAAAGGTGAAAAGCTGCTTGCTTCAAATCTGAGAAGACAAAAATCTGATTCTAAATTAATAAAGGTCTGAACCTCTTCGAATGTAAAGCCACCATCATTTAGAAAATCACAATACTGCTCGTTGGTGATTTCGTATTTACTGATTTCAAACGGGTTAAGCTTAACAACATGGATGGGTTGTTCATCCATGGCGCCATTATTGCTACCCATTTCAAACTCGCCAAGCCCCATGGAAACAAATTCGACCTGTTTTGTTAAGTTCCTGATAGATGGACTAATAACTGTAAATTCTCCCACATGGGGAGAAGGGGTGTTCGGATATTTATCTATGTAATAAAAATTACAGAGAAAGGCATATAGTACGCCTGTTAGGAGGAAATGGTAAGGTTTCATAAAAATGGGCTTTAAGATCTAATGCTAAAATATAAAATAATTGAATCATCGCCATAAATTAATCATTAAATAATTCAAATATTACCCAAATCAGTCCTTGAGGCAACGAACACTATAGCCGAGCGTCTTGCTAACGTTGAGCCGGTACACCTTGGCGCTGCTATACCCCAAGTACCGTTCCCATACGTACGTACCTGAGTTCTCTGTAGATGACCACCAGTCGCCGTAGCTGCCAAGGTAGTAGAACGACCCATCGCTGAGGCGGTTGCCCCCCGGGAGGGCGGTAAAACCGCTGCTGTTGGAGGCGCCTGTGTTGGGGGAGTTCCAATGGGCGAGGTCGGGTTCTTTCATTTTTCCGCCTTCATCTGTTCCGCGCCAGCCTGTGGCATCAGCCTGGCTTTGACTCATGCCCAGAGCCATTTCCAAGGTTTTCCATTCTTCATCGCCAGGTAAATGCCATCCATCCGGGCAAACCCCTTGTGCTCCTTCTGTGGTCACATACTGCATCATCTCATCCCATTGGTATAAACCACCATATATATCACAATTGGCAGGATCATTATTGTAACAATACTTTTCAATCGTGCCATTGTTTGTTGGGCTATTTATTCCATCAATACGTGTTCCAACATTCAGGTTCTCTGCCATCCAGCAATGTGTACCAATAACTACAGTATTATAAGAATTACCTTCTACATCTAATATTGTTGCCGTTCCGCAATCAAAGACATCAATAATAAGTGTTGCATTGTTTGTTACACCATAGAATGAACAAGGAGCAGGTGTGGTAACAATACACCTGTATAAAAAACCATCCATACTTGTTGTTGGCCCAGTTAGGTGTAATTCGTTAGTAGTCGCGCCGGAATATATACCACCATTTGTAATATTGTTAAAACCAGTTCCATCGTCTTCCTGCCATTGATAGTTAATCGAATATCCGTATGCCGTAAACGTAAAAGCTGCAATACCACCAGTATAATTAGCTGCTACTGCATCACTAGGTTGTGATGTTATTTCAGCGCTATCTACACTTAAAGTAACGATATTTGTTTCCTGCGAGTCGCAAAAACCATTTGTTATTAGGCATTTATATTCATTGGTATTCATATCAAATGTTGTACTTGAAATTTGTAAACTATTTGTTTTTGTACCAGAGTATATACTTCCATCGGCAATTCCAACAAATTCACCTCCTTGCTTCTCCTGCCATTGGTACGTTAATAATTCACCAGAAACTGTGGTTGAAAAAGTAACATCACTACCGCAAAAATTATTTTGGTTTTCAGGCTGAGTAACAATTGCAATAGAACTTATACTTTTCACTAGAATATTCTTATAAGATACTGATCTTCCGCAATCATTTAAAGCGTAAACACTAATGTATCCATCTCCCCCACCTGCATTAACAATTAATGTTGTTGTTTCAGAACCGCTAACATAGTTCCAGCCTCCTCCTGGTAAATACCAATAGTATGAAGTTGCAGCGAAAACAGGTTCTATGCTATAGGATAGATTTGTTTCTGTTTGACATACTGTATCCGATCCGGTGATAATCCCTGGATTATCGGGTACGAAACAATCAGTACCACCAATTATTCTCCATTTACCTCCTGTGTAATAATTAAAAGAGGCAGTTGTTGTGTTAAAAACTAAAAGACCTTCAGCAGGATTGGTTATTGCATTGCGCTCTACCTCAGTCATGCTTGGTAATAGAATACCCTTTGAATCACTTTTCAAATCAAGTATAGCAGATTCATTAGGTGCACTACCATCAGCATTAATGGCAACTTGAGCTAAAGCGATATGCACTAAACTGATCAAAATGGTCAAAAGAATAATTTTTGAAGTTTTCATTTCATTGATTTTATTAGTGGGGTCAACCCTTATCTCCTCTTTCTAATCATGAAGACCAGAAAGAGGAGGCCAAATTTCCTACCTTTAGTTTATAAGGGTGATTTCATTATTTATAACAAATTAAAGTATACTTTCGTGCTATTCCAAACCTTTTCTACACAATTGTATAAGCGCCCCTTTTCGTTGTATAAAACAGGAATAATTTTGTATGAATGCCATTTAAGCCTGTTTTTTGTAGGATCAGATATCGGCTTTTGGATTAAAAAAGGGGCCTTTCGGGGTCTGCTTTTTCCGAAAAACGTCAGTTAAGGTCCTAAACGGCTTACAACATAACTTGGCGAGTAGTATGGCAAACCATTTCCAAAGTTTAGAACTTTGGAAAAGGTACAAAACCCATTACTAGCGCAAGTCCCCCGACTCGTGACAGTATCCCTACAACCCCAGCTCCTTCAGTTTTTTTATCCCTGAGGAGGAAAGTTTTATCGAATACTTTTGCAGGGTGTCGGTAAGAATGATTGCTTTTTCTCTGCGCGCAAACTCTTCTACATACATGGTGTTGATGAGTGCTGAACGGTTGGCCCGGACGAAGTTGGTGTCATCAAGTGATTCTTCCAGTTTGCCCATCTGGTTGCATATTACCTGTTTGATGCCATTGGCTAAAAACAGGTGGGTGTAGTTGCCATCGGCCTCACAGTATATGATCTGGTCGTGGGGGATGAGTTTGTACCCGTCGGGGGTTGGGATTTTTAGTTTTTTTTGATCCAGGAATTTCTTTAGCCTATCGAGTTTTTCGGTGAACTTATTGTCTGCCCGCTCTGATAAATACCGCCGGATGGTTTCGTTTAACCTATGGACTTCAATGGGTTTTGTGAGAAAGTCGAAGGCGGCATAGCGAAAAGCTTGTTCCGCGTATTCGTTGAAGGCGGTGATAAAAATGATGTTAATCGGGAATTTGAGTTTGCGTAGTTTCTGAGCCAGCCAAAAACCGTCTTTCCCGGGCAGGTTGATGTCTAAAAAAACCAATTCCGGCTGCTGATCGATGATGAGCTCGATCCCGTTTTGCGCTCCGGGAGCAAATCCGACGATATCGAATGGAAATGGGGACTGTGTCAGCAGTGCGGCCATGCTGTCTCTGGAATCCTGTTCGTCGTCAACGATAAGGGTCTTAATCACTGTGGGCATGGCGCTTTTTTTTGAACTGCCACAAATGTATGAAATAGTTGTCAGGTAACCAATTATCCGATAGTAAAATCATTTTCAAATTGAAGTTCGCCGGCATAGTTCAGCGCTCCCTTTGAATTAACAGGTGGCAAAGACATGAGTTGATTTTTTAATCTCAGGTTTTTGAAATTCCCTTTTTACAATATAACAGTTGCTTAAAACAGAGGAGGGGTTGTTGCAGTCGGCTAAAGCCAGACTGTAATGGATTGATTCTATTCAGTTTTATTCATCTACAATAAACATGTTAAAAGTACATCCATTGCAGCCGGATTTATCCGACTGCAAGTCGATCAGATTTTTACTTAATTTCCAGGTATTTATTACTAATGGGAGATGATCGTATACTCCATTTAAGAATATTAAACCTAATTTGCTATAACTACGAAATTGGATGGGATGTGTCTGGAAATCTGGAGGAAAAGTTGAAAAATACATTCGACCCGCCGGGTTTTTTCCAACCCGGCGAGTCAGATAAACTTCTAAACCTCCACCTCAACCCGTGTGCCGCTTGCCTTTCCCTCATTATCATACAAATCGGAGGTTGTCACCCTGATTGTGTTACCGGTTATTTTGCTGTTGAGGAGGATCATATCAGACATGATTTTCATTCCATTACCGCTTTCACGTTGGTATTCTTTGGCTGCTTTGCGGCCGATGCCGTTGTCTTCGACGATGAGGATTGTTTTTGCATTTCGGGTTTCGGCTTTTATCAGAATTCTTTTGTTGTCGGGCTTATTGCGAAGCCCGTGTTTGATGGCGTTTTCGACCAGTAACTGGATGAGCATGCGTGGTATTCTGGTGTTGAGATCAACGGAAGGTCCCACTTGCAGCAAAAAATTAAAATCGTCTTTAAACCGGAATTTTTCCAGTTCCAGGTAACTTTTTACAAAGTCAAGTTCAGATACCAGGGGGGCATCAACTTTTTCACCTTTGCTCATCATCGACCTCAGCAATTTGCTAACCCTGATAATCTGGTCATGGGCTTCGGTGGTATTGCCAATGGCCACATTGTGGGCCAGGCCATTTAACACGTTGAACATAAAGTGGGGATCCATCTGACTTTTGATTACCCTCATCTGAAGGCTGTTGATGGTTTCCTCCATCTGTTGTTTGCGTTGGGTCTGCATGGTTTGAAGCCGTTGTGCTACCCAAAGAATCAGTACTACCAATCCATAAATCAGTAACCACAAAGGATATTTCAAATAATACAATGGATTGGCCTGATATGAGTAAAAGTAAAGGTTATCATAAGCATGTAAAAACAATTCATTTTGGTTATGAACATTATGCCGGATACCCGATTCCAAAGTTACTCTGTTATCAGCTTTCAGGTGCGTTGGAACACGGACGAAATGCTTCAAATCAGGATCCGAGATAATTATTTCTTCCCCATTTTCAGTAATAAAGAGGGCTTCCTCTCTTCCATCGTTATTCAGGTCGCATTTCAAGTATAAGCTCACTTTTGAGAGGGAGGTCTTGATTCTCAATAGTTTGAAATCCTGATCAGTAAACACAAAATATCCATCTATTAATCCAATAAATAGGTAGTGTTTCCCTTTGAGTTCATAGGGTATGTTATACAAACGCATCTGTTTCCATTCTTCCGGTGTAAATTCAAAGGTTTTGCTCTTGAATTCCTTCCCGTTTGCTTCATGGAAAGCCATTTTTGCTTTGTATTCCTCAGGAATTTTCCATCCGGTTACAACAAATGGTTTGCCCCCATCACTTTTAAATTTACTTACCGAAACGCCGGAGGTGATACCCGGGTTTTCCTGAGGTGGAAACAACAACTCCAACTTGTTGTCCATACCAATAAACCATGATGAATGGTCGTTGTACGGAATATCAAACGACTTAAGAATGTTGGCTGTTGCGGAAGAACCGCAGTAAATTTCAGGGATGGAATCCTGGTTCAGATCGTTTACCAAACAATCTAACAAATAAGCCCCAAAGGAAGGAGAATGTATCATAAGGTCCTTCTGCTGATCAAAAATAAAAACGCCCCTGGGTTGTCGCGAAAATCCTGCATCCAATATAAAAATCAACTCCTTAGTCCCATCCCTGTCTATATCAAATGATTGTACATCATATACGAAATAGTCAATTTTATTATTTCTAATGGTAACAGTGGTGATCAGCTTTTTATTGAAGAGCCAAATGGCTTCGGGATAGGGCTGAACAGCACCCAGAAACACCGAATCCTCTTTAAAGTAAAAAACATATATTTCTTTGTATCCGTTATTATCCAGATCGGCACAGTAAAAATACTCAGGTTGAGTTGGAAAATATCCATTAAAGTTCCATTGGTCAAGCGTTAAACCTTCGCTATTTAATACCTTGATGGCTGCTTCGCTGTTTATTGAGTTATGAAAACTCAGAACCTGTTCATCAACTTCATCGCCATTTAGATCGCTAAATTGCACTGAAGCAGCGGGCTTGTCAATCAATTCTTCGCCAATGAATTCAGCTTTGAATTTGGAATCAGGATTGGGTAAAAACCAGATGATGGCCAGGGAAAAAGGTAAAGCCAGAAAAAACGGACTTGCGATGATGCTTAAAAGGTAATTATTTTTGCGGTGGCCGAACATTGAAAAAGGTCGTTAATAGGGCTCTAAAGATAGTAAATTATTACAAACCACCATTTAATCTTTTTTTGTTCAAAGATAAGTCTGCATAAATTGAATATCAAAAATAACCCCGGTTTCGCTACAATTGTTAATTTTACCCCCAAAATCGTTTATGAGTATCGACCTGATTTTTAGCCATTTTCCAACCCTGACGGACACACAACGTAACCAGTTTTCTCAACTTCAGGAACTTTATACCCATTGGAATGCACAAATCAATGTGATTTCACGAAAGGACATGGAGCAATTTTATGTGCATCATGTGCTTCATTCTCTGGCCATTGCCAAATACACACCGTTCAAGGATTTTACAGAAATTCTGGATGCCGGTACCGGTGGCGGATTTCCGGGAATTCCGCTGGCTATCCTTTTTCCCAAAGCATCGTTTCATCTGGTGGATTCCATTGGGAAGAAAATCAAGGTCGTAACAGAAGTAGCCACCGCCCTGCATCTTACCAATGTAAAAGCGGAGCAATCGCGCATGGAACAAATCGACGAAACCTACGATTTTATTATTAGTCGTGCTGTAACCAACCTGGGTGATTTTGTCCGGTGGACCGGATATAAATTTCACAAGAAATCGTTTAATTCAGTCCCCAACGGAATCATCTACCTGAAAGGCGGCGACCTTACCGAAGAACTCAAACAGGTGAGTGGTTATAAAAGACGGATCATCAACATCTCAGACTATTTTACTGATACCTATTTCGAAACCAAAAAGATTGTGCATTTGTATCGGTAAACTGAAATTCCTGCCAACCATGGTCCATTACTCAAATTCGACAGGTGACCCAAATGGCACCTTCCACTGTTAACATATGTTAAACCCTTGTCCAGGATTTTTTCATAAGGAATGAATTTTTTTATTTTGCAAACAAATCATTCAACCATTTATCAAAATAAGAAAAAATTATGGATATAGTTGTTGAGAACTTAGTAAAAAGCTATGGATTGCAGCGGGCCGTGGATCATATTTCATTCCGCGTACGAACCGGTGAAGTGCTTGGTTTTCTGGGGCCAAACGGAGCCGGGAAAACCACTACCATGAAAGCCATCACGACCTTTTTGGTGCCGGATTCGGGAAATATTCATGTTGGAAATTATTCCATCCATGAAGATCCCGAAAAGCTGAAGAAAAACATCGGGTACCTGCCCGAGAACAATCCCCTTTACGAGGATATGCCGGTAATTGATTACTTAAAATTTGTCGCCAATTTGCACGGAATTCCCAAACAGGAAATCAACGGCAGTTTGTTGAATGTAATTGATTTGTGTGGATTGGAGGCTGAAAAACACAAGAAAATCAGTGAGCTTTCAAAAGGATACAAACAGCGTGTTGGCCTGGCACAGGCACTCATCCACAAACCAGAGGTGCTTATCCTGGACGAACCCACTACCGGCCTCGATCCCAACCAGATTATGGAAATCAGGGAGTTGATCAAAAAGATCGGGAAAGAAAAAACGGTCATCCTGAGTTCACACATCCTGGCCGAAGTAGAAGCCACCTGCGACCGGATATTAATCATCAACAAAGGAAAAATTGTGGCCGACGGAACCACCCAGGACTTACGTAACCAGGCCAGTGGCAAGAACATTCTCAAAGCACGAATCCTTGGTGGCAACCTCGACAGCATTTTCGCTGCCCTGCAAAAGATTGATGGCGTTAAGGTAGTGGATTTCATCAACAAAGATCAAAACCGGTTTTATCTGGATGGCGATCAATCGAAGAACCTGGCGGAAGGCGTCTTTAATGCCTGTGTAAAAAACGGATGGATCCTCACCGAACTCATTCCGGTTGAAACCAAGCTGGAAGACATCTTCAAAGAATTAACCATGGAATCACCTGTCAAGAATTAAAATACAAGGAATATGAAACAAATTTGGATTATCACAAAACGAGAATTACAGGCCTATTTCGATTCGTTGATGGCCTATATCCTGCTCATCCTGTTTCTGGGATTTAGCGGATTTTTTACCTGGATTTACGGAAACGACATCTTTTTTATTAAGCAAGCTACTTTGATGCCCTTTTTCAACATTGCTTACTGGACGCTCTTTTTCTTTATTCCGGCACTCACCATGCGGTTGCTTTCGGAAGAAAACAGGATGGGCACCATCGAATTGTTGCTTACCAAACCCGTGAGCAACTGGCAGGTTCTGATGGGAAAATATGTAGCCTCGTTGTTGTTGATTGCCATCGCCCTGATACTTACCTTTTCGTATCCCATCAGCGTTTCTACGATGGGCAACCTTGACGGAGGCGAAGTATTCAGCGGATATTTGGCGCTCCTTTTGTTCAGCAGCATGATGATCGGGATTGGTTTGTTTACCAGCAGTATTGGTAACAACCAGATTGTCAGCTATCTGCTGGCACTGTTTCTCGGAATTTTCTTTCAGATTATCTTTGGCATGCTCGGACAAAGCCTGCCCGGTATTCCCGGCCATGTGCTCGACTATCTGAGTACTTCCACCCATTTCGAGTCGATGACCCGTGGTGTTCTCGACACCAGGGACATCCTCTTTTTTGCAGGCATCTCCTTCCTGATGCTGGTGTTTTCTGAATCTATGCTCATCCGTAAACGATTTGCTTAATCCCAAAAGAAAAGAATCATGAAAAAGAAATCATATCTGTCATCAATACTGTTGTTGATAGCCATTTTTATTGTCGTAGCGGTAATTTCCGAGAAGTTTTTCTTCAGGTTCGATCTCACCGAAGGAGGGCAGTATTCGCTGAGCAAAGCTACCAAAGACATCCTCAACAACCTGGAAAGCCCGGTAACAGTAACAGCCTATTTCACCGCCGATCTCCCACCGGATCTGGCTAAGGTAAAGCGAAACTTCCAGGACATGCTTACCGAATACAACAGCCTGTCGCATGGCAACGTGGTATTTAAGTTTGAAAATCCGAACAAGGATCAGGCTACCGAAAATGAAGCAATCTCTGCTGGCGTACGCCCTGTTTTGTTCAAGGCCCGTGAAAAGGATGAAATGAAACAGCAAAAAGTGTTTATGGGAGCCGTTATTTCCCTGAACAACCAAAATGAGGTGATCCCGTTTATCAATCCGGAAGGAAGCATTGAATACGATCTCACCACCGCCATTAAAAAACTCAGTGTATCCAACAAACCGCTGATCGGGTTTGTACAAGGACAGGGAGAGCCTGCTATCAATGCCTACCAGCAGGTGATGGCGGAGCTGGATGTACTTTATCAGGTGGAGCCAGTAACGTTGAGCGATACCATCAGGGACATCAATAAATTTACCACACTGGTGATCAGCGCCCCCACCGACACGTTTAGTTTAGAAGCCTTCCGGGTACTGGATAAATACCTGGACAAAGGTGGTAATCTGTTTGTGGCCTTTAACACCGTTGAAGGTGATTTGCAAACGCTTCAGGGTAAAAAGGTGGGTAACAACCTGGCGCCCTGGCTGGCACAAAAAGGAATCCTGGTACAAGATGGTTTTGTGTTGGATGCCAGCTGTGGAAGCGTAAACGTTATGCAGCAGATGGGTGGTTTTAACATGCAGACACCAATTAAATTTCCTTACCTGCCTTTGGTATCGCATTTTGCTGATATGGGCATTACAAAAGGACTTGAACAGGTGATGCTGGGTTTTCCAAGCCCGATCACTTTTACCGGCGACACCGCATTCAGGTTCACCCCACTGGCCATAACATCTGAAAATACCGGCATTCAGGAACTTCCGGTAAGCATCGATGTGCAACACAAATGGGCCCAAAACGATTTTAAGGCTGGCCCACAAACGGTGGCCGCGTTGGTGGAAGGAAGTTTCGGAAAGGATAATGCACGTATCGTGGTGGTGAGCAGCGGAGATTTTGCGGTAAACGGCACCGGACAACGTCCTCGCCAGCTTCAGCCCGACAACGTTAGTCTGATGGTGAATTCAATCGATTGGATGAGCGATGCCACCGGGTTGATCGATCTGCGTACTAAAACGATCACCTCGCGCCCACTTGACCAGTTGAGCGATGCTAAAAAAGCAACCATGAAATGGGGCAACTTCCTGTTGCCACTGATACTTGTAATTATTTATGGATTGTTCAGACTTCAATGGAGAAGAAAACAAAGGTTAAAAAGAATGGAGGAAGGTTATGTTAAATAAAAACAGAAATACAATCTTGATCGTCATTTTTACAGTGGTGGTGGCGATCTTTTTATGGTCACAATTCGGCACGCAAAACGAAAGCAATTACCGGACTGTCCTTGCCCAATTCGATACCACAGGCGTTGATCAGGTACATATTTTTCCGGCTGCCGGAGCTCCTGATTTCACCCTGAGCCGCAGCGGAAACCACTGGACCATTAAAAGCAGCGATGGAAAACAGTACGCTGCCGATCGCAAACTGGTTAAAAACACCATCGACTTACTCAATGGAACCAAAGTAAAACGGGTAGCTTCGCAAAACACGGAGGATCACGAAAAGTTTGCCATCACCAACGACAAGGGAACACGGGTTGAAATAAAAGCAGCCGGTAAAAAGCTAGCCAATTTGATCCTGGGCAAGTTCGACTATATTCAGCCAAAAAATGCGCAACCCGATGCCTCGGGACGTCAACCACAGGGTGAAATGATTTTTTATGCCGCATTGCCCGGCGAACCCACCGTTTACGTGGTAGATGGACAAGTGGGGTTTGGTGTTGGAAAAGATGTGAATTCCTTTAGGGACAAATCCCTTACAAATATCGATAAAAGCAATATCCTCGAGGTGACCATGGAAACTCCGGGACAAGAGACCGATCGTTTAGTAAAAGAGGGAGATAGGTGGCTGTTTAACGACCAGGTTGCCGATTCGGCCAAAGTAGCACAATATTTATCCAGGGTTTCGCGTCAAAACGGATCGAAGTTTGCGGAAGTGAAGGAGGTTTCGTCGTTACCACTGGTAAATGCTGTTAAGATTAAAGGAGATGGTTTCGATGAAGTCGTTATTCAGTCATTTCAACAAGATTCCCTGAATTTCCTTGTCACCTCATCTCAAAATGCAGAAGCTGTGTTTTTAGATAATGGAAATAAATTGCTCGATCGATTTATGGAGGATGGTGAATTTTTCTTCAAGGCAAAATAGTAACCTCTTGTACGTTAATGCCTAATGTGGCGCAATCGATGAAAAAAACGTGTTGTTGACCGTCCCGGATTTTTGTTTGGTGTTTAAGTACAGATGTAAGGTGAGATATTTATACTGATTATACATCTGTTACCTCCGTTATTTATTTTAAATTCGCCACATCTTTTAAAAAAAAATTTATGACAGAAACAATTAAAAAGTCATTGCGGGACTCGAAGACCGCCCGATGGACAGCACTTGCGATAGTGTCATTTATGATGTTAACCGGTTATTTCCTCACCGATGTGATGGCTCCACTCAAGGGTTTACTCGAAGGAAAATTAACCTGGGACAGCTCAGACTTCGGATTTTTTAACAGTGCTTATGGCTGGTTCAATGTGTTTTTGCTGATGTTAATTATTGGTGGGATCATACTCGACAAAATGGGTGTTCGTTTCACCGGCCTCATGGCAGCATCAGTAATGGTAGCCGGAACAGCATTAAAATATTGGGCAGTTTCGACGCACTCGCTTGATGGCGTTTTGTGGCATGTTGGATGGTTCGATGTAAAAGCTCAGGTTTTTATGGCTTCACTGGGTTTTGCCATATTTGCCGTAGGTGTTGAAGTTGCGGGTATTACCGTTTCAAAAATCATCGTTAAATGGTTTAAAGGTAAAGAAATGGCCTTAGCGATGGGTCTTGAAATGGCAACAGCACGTTTGGGAACAGCCGCAGCATTGGCAACCTCGGTACCAATTGCGAAGGCGTTGGGGGTAACAGATTTATCAAGACCAATTCTGTTAGCCTTGATATTACTTGTTATCGGAATGCTTACGTTTATCGTTTATATCTTTATGGATAAAAAGCTTGATGCTTCTGAGGCTGAGGCAAAACGCCTTGCGCCTGAAGAAGAGTCTTTCAAATTATCTGATATTCTAAATATTATAACCAACAAAGGCTGGTGGTATATCGCAATTTTGTGCGTATTGTTTTACTCGTCAGTTTTCCCTTTTTTGAAATATGCATCCGATTTGATGGTGAACAAATTTGGCATCAGTGAATCCTGGGCTGGTTCAATCCCTGCCATGCTGCCATTTGGTACCATTTTGCTTACTCCATTGTTCGGAAATTTATATGACAGAAAAGGAAAAGGAGCATCCATTATGGTTTTGGGTTCTATATTGCTCATATTTGTTCATGCCATGTTCTCCATTCCATTTCTTGACATGAAATTTTTAGCAATTGTCCTCATTCTTATCCTGGGAGTTGGTTTTTCTTTAGTTCCTTCGGCCATGTGGCCATCAGTTCCAAAAATTATTCCTGAGCGACAATTAGGTACCGCCTATGCCCTCATTTTTTGGGTTCAAAACTGGGGTTTGATGGGGGTTCCATATCTCATTGGTATTGTACTCGAAAAGTACTGTATTACCGGACAAGTTATGAGGGAGGGTGTAAGTGTTAATACCTATGATTATACTTTACCGATGATGATTTTCACCGGATTTGGTATTTTGGCATTCGTTTTTGCCTTATTACTGAAAGCAGAAGACAAGAAGAAAGGGTATGGATTGCAGTTACCGAACATTCAAAAATAATAGTTAATTAATAAAATTACAATAATGGCACAAGATATTTTAACATTAAAACCAACAAGTTTGTGGAAGAATTTCTACGAACTAACACAAATACCCCGTCCTTCGAAAAAGGAGGAGCAGGTCAGGGCCTTTTTAAAGAAATTTGGTGAAGACCTGGGTCTGGAAACCATTGTGGATGAAATTGGGAATGTCATCATCAAAAAGCCCGCTACCGAAGGCATGGAAGACCGCAAAGGCATCATCCTCCAAGGTCACATGGACATGGTTCCCCAAAAAAATTCAGATACCAAGCACGACTTTGAGAAAGACCCCATTGATGCTTATATTGATGGTGACTGGGTCACTGCCAAAGGCACTACCCTTGGAGCCGATAACGGAATGGGTGTTGCAGCCAGCATGGCCGTCCTCGAAGCCACCGACCTGGTACACGGACCCATAGAAGTGCTGATTACCATGGACGAAGAAACCGGCATGACCGGGGCCGAAAACCTGAAAGCAGGCATACTCGATGGCGACATCCTCCTTAACATGGACTCCGAAGATGAAGGTGAACTGTATATTGGATGTGCCGGTGGTATTGATACCTTTAGCGAATGGACCTATACTTCCGAGCCGATTCCTGACGGAATGGTTGCCTACGAAATTAGTGTAAAAGGCTTAAAAGGCGGACATTCAGGACTGGATATCAATTTAGGCCGTGGCAACGCAAACAAAATCATGAATGTGCTGTTGATGAAGGCTGCCGAGAAATACGGTGTTCGTCTGGCAAAGATTGAGGGTGGCAGCTTGCGCAATGCCATTCCACGCGAGTCGTTTGTTACGGTAGTCGTGGAAGAGGCCAAAAAAGGTGATTTCGAAACTTTTGTGAAGGAATTTGAAGTGATTGCACAGGAAGAATTTGAAGATGCTGACGGTGGTTTAATGATTATGGCTGAGCCTGTTGCACTGCCCGAAAACCTGATTGATGCGGCCACTCAGACCAATTTGTACAAAGCCATTCTGGAATGCCCCAACGGAACCATTAAAATGAGCGAAAGCGTTAAAGGAATCGTTGAAACCTCTACCAACCTGGCCATCGTAAAATCAGAAAACGGCAAGATCGAAATCTCCTCATTGCAGCGTAGTCTGGTAGATGCCGACAAAGATGAACTGGGCGCTACCATCCGCAAAGTATTCGAAGGTGCAGGAGGTACAGCCAAAAGCAACGGATCTTATCCCGGATGGAAACCCGATCCCGATTCGCCCATCCTCAAGGAAATGAAAGACGTGTACAACAACCGTTTTGGAAAAGTGCCTGAAGTAAAAGTGATCCATGCAGGTTTGGAATGTGGAATCCTGGGTGCCACCTATCCCCATTGGGATATGATTTCGTTCGGACCCACCATCCGCAACCCACATTCACCCGACGAAAAAGTGAACATTGCCACCGTGGATTTGTTTTGGGAGTTTTTACTCGAGACATTGAAAAACGCGCCAAAAAAGTAAGAAGATTTCTTGCATATAAGTTTAAAAGAGGGCAACAGAGCTGTTGCCCTCATTTTTTTAAAAGTTTGAAAACAAAGAGGATAAACGGGGTTGTGTTTTAATTTGAAATAAATTCACAAAACAATTTTGATTTAAGTAAAATAACCCTATTTTTGCACTCCGAAAAAACATAGAAAGAGATGACTAAAAGAACGTTTCAACCCTCGCAGAGAAAAAGAAGAAATAAACACGGTTTCCGTGAAAGAATGGCAACGGTAAACGGCCGGAAGGTTCTCAAAAGAAGAAGAGCAAAAGGAAGGAAGAAAATTTCTGTTTCTGACGAAATGAGTCGGAAATAGATTTTTCGGATAGATTCCTGAAAATATAAAATCGGGAGGTATGTATATCATGCCTCCCTTTTTAGTTTGTGGTTGGGTGGATGGAACAAACCAAATTGGGGCAAGGCATGCGTTGGAAAAAAACGCTCCAGGGATAGAGATAATTCCTGGTATCACAAATTGTGATACCAGGAATTTAATCGTTAATTTTGAGACCACTAAAAAGAACTTAAATGCCTGACGAAAAGAAACCCAACCAACTCATGTTGCCGGATGAAGTAATAATGAGTAAAATATATTTTATCAGGGGTCAAAAAGTGATGATAGACCGTGATTTAGCAGAACTTTATGGGGTAGAGACAAAGCGGTTAAAAGAAGCAGTAAGAAGGAATGTCGCCCGTTTTCCAGAAGATTTTATGTTTGAAATGACAAACGAAGAGTTCTTAAATTGGAGGACGCAATTTGCGACCTCCAATGCTGACAAGATGGGGCTGCGGTATGTTCCGTTTTGTTTTACCGAGCAAGGGGTGACCATGCTTTCCTGTGTTTTGAATAGCGAAAGGGCAATACAGTTAAACATCCAGATTGTAAGGATATTTACAAAAATACGCGAAGTGCTGATAGACAAATTAAGCATAAAGCTTGAGATAGAAGAAATTAAAAAGAAGCTAGAAAACCATGACAGAAATATAGAGCTGGTATTTAGCTACCTTGATGAACTCATTGAGAAACAAGAAAAACCACAACCCAGAAAGCGAATCGGATATAAAAGAAAGGGAGAAGAATAACCAGCCCAAAAACCAGGCGTTGTTGGTCGAAATAAAACGAAGTGATAACCATAGATTCATGCCTTCATGCCTTCTGCCGGTTCAACTACGATGAGGATTGGGAACGAAAAGTTATTTTCGGTTCTGTCCGAGTAAGATAATACTTTTTAACTTTGCCTAAATCTTGTCCAAGGATTGGGCGTGAAGTACTTGTAAACGAATGAATCAAATTAAGTAAAACCAATGAAAACAACCTGCTTAAAAAAACATCGGTTATGAGTCCCGCTGCTTCAACCTGCAATTCTTGGAGATTATAGACAAAATCCACCTCCCTGTATTCAAACCTATATTAATAAACACATGAAACAACTCATCACTTTATTCTTTATTTTAAGCTTGACTCAATTGGTGGCTCAAACAGATAAAGTCTACATCTTAACATCGGATTTCGGCTACTATTACCAGCATAAAGATCTTGCTGACGCTTCATACAATGTTACGGGATTAAGAAACTACGGGGAAAAGTATAATGCATTGACCTTTAACTTTTCGGCAGGAAAAAAGTTAAGAAACCATTTCTATTATGGAGTAGGAATATGTTATAGTTATGATCATGAGGAAATCAATCCTGATTCCGATACTCCTAAAGTAAGCGGTTCGTATGGTTATGGAACCACGATAGGTTTTGTCAATAAGAATAAAACTCAGCAAGGTATTAGTCCGCTTATTTTTATTCAATATTTTACCGATTTATCAAACAGGTTATCCTTCGCAACCGATTTCTACATGAAATACACTTTTAATAAAGCCAAAACGAGTAACATATATTATCAACCTGGTATCGGGGTAGGCACTTATTTAAAAGGTAATGAAAATATCAAAGTGACAAAGAAACAATACATAATCTTTGGGTTACAACCTATGTTAAGATTCAATATTTCAAAGTCCGTGGGCATTGAATTCCGATTTGGATTAATTGAATACACACAGAAAACCAAAGACGATGGCGAACCGGTTGATAGAAAGACAAATGGTTTAGAGATTGGTTTTAAGCCGGAAAACTGGTTACTTGGTTGTTATTTCAAACTCTAAATTAATTCACAACACATGATATATCAGATCAGTTCTCTGAATAGTCAATAAAATTTCTATGAAATATATACTCACTTTAATCTTTGTTTTAGGTCTGGTTCAATTGGAAGCACAAACGGATAAAAACTATATTTTAATATTGGATCAGGGATACTATTATCAACATAAAGACAATATTGATGCATCAAACGCTCTTTATGGGTCAAATCAGTTTGGGGAAAAGATAAATGATTTGACTTTTAACTTTTATGCGGGGAAAAAGTTTAAAAGCCATTTCTATTACGGGTTGGGATTGTCTTATCACAATTTTACTGATGAATTGAACCCAAAAATAGATGTACCTGCCATCAATGAATCGATTGGTTATGGAAATATATCAGGATATTCTTATAAGAAAGAAACGCAAAATGAAATCAGCCCACTTATTTTTTTTCAATATTTTACGAATATATCAAACAGAATTACCATTGCCGTTGATTTCTATTCGAAATACAGTTTTAACAAAACAGAAACCAACCACCTGCATTATGAGATTGACAGTGCTAGTTATTCCTATGTTATTTATGAAGAGATACATGAAAACACCGAAAAAGAGTATTTCTGCTTTGGGCTTCACCCGATTTTTAAACTTGATATTTATAAAAATTTTGGCGTGGAGCTAAGATTAAAATTGGTTGAATACACACAAAAAACCTATGACTCTGTAATTGATATAGAAAAAAAGACAAGTAATTTTGAAATAGGATTTCAACCGGAAAATTGGTTGATTGGATTCTATATCAGGCTTTAATATTGAATAAACTACCACACCACTGCCGTGCGAATGTTTCGCATGCCTTAAATACAACAATTTAAAAATCTGTGACGAGATGCTGGTTCAATTCTACCAACCAGGCTATGTTTTGTTTGAAGTTTGAGAAAAGGGTAGCTGTCGCTGCCAGAGTCAGGGGTAAAGTTTCCCATTGGATAAACGCGCTTCAGTGGTGTTTTTTTATCATCAAAACGTATAACCTATTCTTACATTCAGAGGTATACTTATGGTCCAATATTGTCCCTCCAGATTTTTATAATAGTAGAAGTTGGGGTGTCTAGGTCTCTCCATGGCATCATTAGGATTCATCCTATCGTAATGAGCTACGTCCTTATACCTCAATCCAATTCCTGCATAAACATCAATGGAAATTCTTTTTATAATCTTTTGATACCCAAATTTCAGGTTTAGACTATAAGTCTGTTTTTTTATTGAAAATGTGTCCGAATAGTTAGTGTTTAGATATGTTGTATCATAATAAGTATTCTCAACCCCAAAATTCCATACTTCTCTGTACTCAGTTCCTAAATGATCCAATTCTAAGCCAAAGTAAAATCCTGATGGGACAAATCTTTGAAAGTAAAATTTCTCTTCTATTGCAACACGATAACCTTTGTTATTTGCCGGAGGGGTTTGGTTATTCTCCGAAATACCAGCAGGCAATAGATATGATGCCGTTAATTGGGTTGAAAACTTTCTTCCGGTTTTACGCTCATAGGTTAATGAAATTGAGGGATTTGATAAATCAGCTAATTTTAATGGAGTTATTTTAATAATGTTGTTAATTCCGGGAATTGTGTCATACTGGCTGAAAACAGTCTGACCAAATGTAATTAGGGTCAATAAAAATATCAATCTCATTTTTCTTAATGTTTGCTTAAATCATTTTTAAAATCAAAACCATGCTCTTCCTTTAATTTTATTGTCTCTCTTTTAAAGAAACCGATGTTGCATTTTCTGGTAAAATAGTGCACAACGGGCGTGCTTATTCTTTGTGGCGGACTTTGAAAGATATATCTTACTGCCCACGATGATTTATATTTGGAACTAAAATGTTCATTTTCAATACTAAGCCCGCCATAAAGTATATGCAGTGTTACCAACCGTACTTATTATCTTGTCAATTGATAATCATTAATTAGAAGTCCTGGAGAAAGATTCAGTCTTGCCGTCAATTTGCGTATCATGTCAACAGTCAGCTTTCGTTTACGGTTCAAAATTTCTGAGACTCTGCTTTTCCCACCAATTTCATTTATTAAATCAATCTGCTTTAGTTGCATTTCTTCCATTCTAATTTTGATGGCTTCAATTGGGTCTGGAGATTCAATTGGATAATGTTTCTTTTCGTAGTCGTCAATCATTAGTCCAAGAACATCAGCTTCGTCACTTTCTGAGGTTCCGATAGCAGCATCAAAAATAACCTCAAGTCTTTTTAACGCTTGTTGATAATCAGAATCTGTTTTTATAAGTTTAATATTCATGTCTGTATAATTAGATCGTGTTAGCATTTATTTTATCATATTCTGAATGAGTTCCAATAAATCGAATAAACACCCACTGTTTCTCGAAGTTAAATTTTGTCACCAGTCTATATGAATTTCCTTTAATGTTGAAAACTATTCTGTTATCCTTCAGAATACTAGCATTTACATAAGTCTGTTTGACGTCATTTGGTGTCTTCCAAGTAGAATTCATTGTCGTGTCGAACCATGTTTTCAAATATTGTTCTGAATCTGGACGCATTAACCAGAATTCTCTTAAAGTACTCTTAGCAAATATTCTCTCCATTAGTTTCTATTCTGATGCAAAGATAATACAAATTCGCAAATTGGGAACTTTATTTTTACTGATTAATTTCTTTTAGTATGGTTGGCAACGAGAGTATAAACGCAATTCAGGAAATTTTCCATTTAGTATTTTTTTTTCTTTAACCTATTTCTACATAATAACCCACCCATTCTCAATCGCTTAAAACTATTTAAATCAACTATTAGTGTTATTGTAAAAGGATCATCGGGTATTTGGAAGGGTAAATCTAGGAATTAATTTTATTGGTTTGAATTTTAGTGTCATTATTTTGGTGAGTTATTTTTGGGCGATGAGAGGTTGTTGAGATTGATCTTTCTTAGATGGGATAACCTTCCAGGTTTTTTTCAACCTGGAAGGTTGAAGTATTTACGAATGTCGACTCCGAAAACTTTCGGGGTCAAATTTCATCATTCCACGCCAGAGGCGGGCAGGCCTTGTTCGATTGCTTGACTGCCGGTTTACCTACCGAAGGTAGGTGAACCGGCCGATTTATCTGCCAATTTATCTGCCGAAGGCATGAAGGCATGGAGGCATGGAGGCAGTTCGATATTCATATGCTTCCTGACCTCAAACCTTGAACTGCCCCGTAGCCGGAACAAAAAAAAAGCCCGGTGCATCGAACCGGGCTTTTTTTAAACTGGATTGTTCCTATTCTTCCGGCAGCAAAACCACCCTGAGGTAATGCTCCGAATTAAAGTACTTTTTCGCCATATTCTGAATATCCTCCGCCGATACGGCTGAAATCATGTCCTGTATTTCTTTGATGGTGAGCATCTCAGATTGATTGAAAAGACTGGCCTGAATTTTACCCAACCAATATTTATTCTGTTCTGCATTGGTTTCAAAATCCCTGATGAGCGTTTCTTTGGCTTTGCCTAAATTAATATCCGATGGCCCGGACTCCTGTAGGGCTTTCATCTCCAAGAAAACGGTTTCCGACAAGGTATCCGCTTTGTTTGGGTCGCATCCCCAGCCGATCATGACCGATATCTCTTCTTTTGGATATTTTTTCGTGTTTTGACTGGCCCTCACCCCGTACACTCCTCCCTGGTCCTCGCGCATGTTCTCGCGTAACCTGATACCAAGAATCTTCATCAGCATGGTCATCCTGATTTCGTTGGTGGCATTCCACTCAAACTCTTCATCCATCAAAATGGCCACAGTGCTTTGTGGTTCGGTGCCTTTGCGTACGGTGGCTTCGGTGGTTCCATCCGGAAACTTCGGGCTTACATCCTTCCATTTAGAGGCCATACCCGTGTTGGGCAAGCTTCCAAGATATTTTACAATGAGTGGTTTGATGGTGTTTAAATCAAAATTGCCTACGAAAACGAATTGGAATTCGTTGGCATTGGCAAACCGGTCTTTGTAAAATGCATAGGCCTTTTCCATGTTGATGCTGTTTAGCTGAGCTTCGGTTGGAATAACAACAGTTCTTATATTGTTACTTGTGGCCAATTTATACAATGTATCGTAGAACACAGCCCTGGGATTGGCTTTCATAAATTTAAACTGGGTGTTCATCTGTTCCATGAAGGTGAGATAGGCGGTTGAGTCGCTGCGAGGTTCAGTGAAATACAGGTAGGTAAGTTGGAACATGGTTTCAAGGTCCTTCTTAACGGAGTTTCCGCTTAGTTCCTGAGTGAGTTCCTGAATGGCCGGACTCACATTCACGTTTTTCCCGGTTAAAAATTTGTTTAAATCAATGTTGCTAAACCCGCCCAGCCCGCTTTGGTTCATTATTTGGGCCGCGTATTTTGCCGACATAAAATCAGCATCCGAAGCAAGAGAAGTTCCTCCTAGGCTAAATCCGGTCATCAGGATTTCATCGTTTTTGAAATCAGTAGGCTTCAGTAGCACACTTACTCCATTGTTTAATTTGAGTTTGGTAATGCCGAAGTTGTCCATGGTGGTTTCACTTATAATTTCTCCTCCCGGCAGCGGGTGACTGATGAGTGAGGTGGCAATGGCTTCCTCCTTGTATTTTTCCAATTTGCTTTGGGTAGCTTTTTTAAAATCGTCCAATACTTCTTGTTCGGTAGGAATGCTAACCCCCTCGCGTTCGGGCCCGTTGATCATAATCACCAGGTTGCTGTCGCTGATCAACTGAGCAGCCAGTTTGTTAACATCCATCAAATTAACCGACGGAAGCATGCCTTTGGTGAGTTCGTATTCGAACTCAATGCCGGGATAAGGTTCTTTTTCTAGGAAATTGTCGACATATTTCGATACGAACACCCTGGACGGGGTATGGTCTTTTTCTTCCAGCGCTTTTTCCAGGTCGCTGATCATTTGTGCCTTTTGGCGCTCCAGTTCAGCTTGTGAGAAACCAAATTGTTTCACCCGTTCATTTTCTTCGAGCAGCACCACCAAAGCCTTGTTGATTTGGTTTTCTTTGGTGACGGCAAACGACATGTAAGCATCAATCGAGCGGCCAAGAAATCCGCCATACATCGTGGCAGCATACAGGAAGGGTGACTCAGGGGTTTGATTTATTTCGTTCAAACGGGCATTTAACATGCTGATATATAAATTGGTGATAATATCCTCCTTGTAATCGTTTACCGTGGCAGTGGTTTTCTTGGGGTGTTTATAAAACAACATCACCATATTGGAGGTGGCTTCTACATCGGTGGCAATAGCGATAAGCGGTTCCTTGTTTCCGGGGATGTCATATTCCGCGCGCGGGCGTGCATTTTCAGGATTTTTCAGGTCACCAAAGGTTTCTTTAATCTTTTGTTCCGCGAAAGCGGGATCAATTTTTCCAACCACCACAACCGCCATTAAATCGGGGCGGTACCAGTCGCGGTAAAACCGCTTGGGTACATCATAGGCGCATGAATCGATCACCTTCATTTTTCCAATGGGAATGCGATCGGCATAGCGCGAGTTGTTAAAAATAATGGGGAACGACTTTTTCATCATCCTGTCGTTGGCTCCCAGGCCCAAACGCCATTCTTCATGGATGACACCGCGTTCTTTGTCGATTTCTTCGTCTTTAAGCGACAAATTCTTCGACCAGTCGTGTAAAATTAAAAACGCTGAATCGATCAACCCTTCGCGGTCGGCCGGGATTTGAAACATGTAGACAGTTTCGTCAAAACTGGTGTAGGCATTCAGATCGGCGCCGAAATCAACTCCCGAGCTTTCGAGGAAATTAATCAGGTCGTGTTCACTAAAGTTGGCAGTACCGTTAAATGCCATGTGCTCGATGAAGTGAGCCAGCCCTTGCTGATCGTCGTCTTCCAATATGGAACCTGCATTGACTACCAACCGGAATTCGATCCGGTTTTCGGGTTTCTTGTTTTCACGAACGTAATAACGCAGCCCGTTGTCTAAAGTTCCGGTAATTACTTGTTGATCGGTAGGCAGTTTGTGTTCACCCGCCGTTTGCCCTGTCAGATTGATCAACCAAAATGACAAAGCCATTGTTAAAATCAGGGTCAGAGATAATTTTGTTTTCATTTTTTAAAAGGTTTGAGCATGTTAATTTTGTGTGTGTAAATCTACACAATCATTTTTAAATGGGGCGTTTATTTGGTATCTATTTTAAATTTTCAATGACAATTTTTTACCTTTGTGCAAACCTAATCTTTAAAAATTAAGACATGAAAATTAATCGGTATGTTGACATTTCAACCATTGAAAGAGATGCAAAAAAAGACTACATCGATCGTCATTCGCCATTTGTGCATTGCGAGGATAAAGCCACTTTGGGAGATCCTTTTAAGGTGAGTGTAAAGATGGGCAATGAGTACACCCATCCTGATGATTTCGATCATTTTATTGCCTATGTACAACTGTGGAATGGTGAATTTATGCTTGGTCAGGCATCATTTGCGCCCGGAACACTCGGCAACAAACCCGGACACGCTCAGGTTGATTTTTACGTAGTTCCTAACAAAGACCTTAAACTAACGGCAATGGCTTTTTGCACCAAACATGGTTTGTGGCAATCGGATGAAATCATGGTGACGGTAAACTAGGTTTTCTAAAACATAAAAAAAGCCCGGATCGATCCGGGCTTTTTTTATGGAACAATGGGGCTACCAAATAATGGCCCTGTCTTCAACCGGAATAAATAACTTGTTGTCAGGCTGAATGTTAAATGCCGTGATGAAGGTCTCGAAGTTGAAAGGAGGTACATTTACCCTGGCATCTCCCGGGCTGTGAACATCTTCCTTCAACCGGCGTTGGAGTTCCTTGTCGCGGATATTTTGTCTCCAAACCTGTCCGTAACCCAGATAAAATCTCTGGTCCGGGGTAAAACCATCTGTTTTGTCAGGTATGGTTCCGTTATAGGCTTTTTGCAAGGCATCGTAGGCAATGCTCAGACCACCCAGGTCGGCAATGTTTTCGCCAAGCGTGAGTTTGCCATCTATATGGAGCGAATCGAGCTCGGTATAATTGTCATACAGGATAACCAGTTTGGCGGTTTTTTCGTTAAAACGTTTGGCGTCTTCTTCTGTCCACCAGTCGTTCAGGTTGCCATCTTTGTCGTATTGACGGCCCTGATCATCAAATCCGTGGGTCATTTCATGCCCGATTACTACTCCAATGGCGCCATAATTAACTGCATCGTCGGCATCTTTGTTAAAGAATGGAGGTTGAAGGATACCTGCAGGGAAAACGATTTCGTTATGGGTAGGATTATAATAGGCATTTACCGTTTGAGGGGTCATTCCCCATTCTTTTTTGTCGACGGGTTTACCAACTTTAGTGATGTTATAATCGAATTCAAATTCACGGGAGTTGAGCACGTTTTGATAATAACTGTCGGAAACGATTTTCAGTGACGAATAATCTCTCCATTCATCGGGGTAGCCCACTTTTACGGTGATGGCATCCAGTTTTGCCAATGCTTTGACCTTGGTTTCGTCGGTCATCCAATCCAGGTTTTTAATCCTGTCGGCAAAAGCAAGGCGTAAATTTTCGACCAATTGTACCATGCGTACTTTGGCCTGGGGCGGGAAATATTTTTCTACATAGAGTTGTCCGATGGCTTCACCCAATCTGTCGGAGGTAACATTGAGTACACGTTTCCATCGTGGCTGTAGTTCCTGACGACCCGATAATGCTTTACCGAAAAACTCGAAGTTCTGGTTTACAAAATCATCGCTCAGGTAATTGGCTGAATTGTCGAGTAAATTCCACATGAGGTAGGTTTTCCATTCGTCAACGGGGATGGTCTGCATCAGGTTACTGATTCCTGCAACGAATTCAGTTTGTCCCACGTTTACTTCTCCGGGATCGGGTAACCCGATTTCGGTAAAATACATTTTCCAATCGAAATTGGGTGAAAGCTGTACAATTGAATCCAAACTCATCTTATTGAAATTGGCCACCGGGTCGCGCAATTCAAGGCGTGTTTTGGAGTTTCTGGCGATTTCGGTTTCAATTTTCAAAACCGTTTTGGCTTCTTCGGCGGCTTTGGCATCGTCGTCACCTTTTAATATAAACATTTTGGCCAGGTGATCAAGATATTGGGCCCGCATTTCAACTGACCGATCGTCGTCGCTGAGATAATAGCTTACATCCGGCAGGGATAAACCTCCCTGATAAAAGTTGGCAATTTCCATGTTGCTGTTCGATTGATCGGCTTCCGAGAAAATATAAAATAAAGGATATTCGCCTTTGTGGTGTACCTGTCCGATGTATTTTTGAATGCCTGAAATGCTGTTAATCGATTCAATTTCAGCGATTTCATTTTCGATGGCTTTTACACCCAACTCATTGATGCGGACAGTATCCATGCCACTGTTATATAAGTCTCTGATTTTCTGGCTGACACTCCCGTTTGGCGCATCCTTTTTGGCCGAAACTTCTTCCACGAGTGTTTTGAGCTGAATCTGGTTGTTTTCGTTGAGGATGGTAAATGCACCATATTGGCTAAACTCCGGAGGTATTTCAGTGGTTTTCATCCAGGTACCGTTTACGTACCTGAAAAAATTATCTCCCGGGTTTACACCCAAATCCATGTTGGCCAAATCAATGGCCGGCACTATTGCTTCATTCTTCATATTACTGTTGTTGTTGCACGATAACACACCCAGCAACATTCCGATTGCCAAAGTGTAAAAAATTGGTTTCTTCATTTACAAGTTTAATCCTTTTGTGATTTTTATACAATCCTATTATAATAACGGAAAAATCCCTTACTGAAATCATCCATCGGATGGCGGATGCACCAGGATGCGATTTTTTTTATGACCGGGCAAAGGTAATAAAGTTGTTTTATTTCTCCCTACTTCACCCGGTTACTTTATAAAGGCTTTTCCGGAAGGCTTTCTTCGCTTCAGGAACAGCTATTTTTGTTATTCCAGACAAAACATTTTAAATTATCTGTTGGTAGATTGTGCGTTGCTTAGATTTGTTTATATTTTTGCCACATCAATGAAAGGAAAAAGATTGAATTATTTTAACCGCGTCCGTCGTATGTCAACCATGGGTTCAATAAGGGAGGTCGTGGTTTTATTTTTTTTTATTCTTTTTGTGCACTCTGCTAGTGGATATGCCCAGAAATCAGAAAGTTGGAAAAAGGTAAAAGACAGTGATGGGATTCAATCCTATGTGATGAAGTTACCTGATGTGGCTGTGAATAAAGTAAAGGTAGAAACCATTGTCAAGTCAAGTCTTTCATCACTGGTCGCTTTGATGATCGATACTCCCAGAAATAGGGATTGGGTTTTTTTAAATATGTATGCCTGTGTTCAACAAAAGGATGATGAATTTAACTGGGTGTATTATGGGCAAAATAATGCTCCCTGGCCTGTGAGCGACAGAGATGTCGTTGCACGCGTGCATTTGTTCCAAAATCCTATTACAAGGGAAGTCGTGTTTGAATCGGTTGCCGACCCCGACCTGAGGCCCTTGCATCAAGACTTTGTGCGCATACCCATGTTGCATTCTGTTTGGCGGTTTATTCCATTAGGAGAAGGCAGGATAAAGGTGGTTCTCGAGCTTGTTATCGATATGGGAGGCAATATGCCTTGCTGGCTTATAAACCTGGCAGTGACAAAAGGTCCCTCAAGTTCGATGCTTAAATTTGTTACTCTTGCCAGGGAAGAGCCTTATTTGAGTGCCCACATGGATTATATCAGGGAACCACAATGGTAATTTAGAAGCCAATTTCCAGATTGAACTGGTCTTTTAGCTTTTGCACATTTGGATTTTTTTCAATTAACCTTTCAAGTTTATCCCGGTCGGTGTATGCCTTTTTAGTCTGATTTTTGTCAGGAACAATGGCATGTAAGGTGATTTGGTTGTTGTTAAGTTCTTTCTTTAAATGTTCCATTAGTTGGTTGACAGACAAACTATTCTGTATAATTTGAATGGAATCCACTGTGTAGGTTATCTGGTTGTTATTTCCCAGGCGAGGAGTGTATTTTGCCAGGGCGTTGGCGAAGCTGGGTGAAATTCCTTCGTAGGATTTACAGAAATCAGTCCACGATTCTTCCAGCTTTTCCTGGGTAAATGGGTTATCAACGATGGGTTCGGGTTGGTTTTCTTCAGAGATGGATTGTTCCTTGATTGATCGAAGACCGGCTTTAATAGAAATGTTTCTGATGTTTTTCCCGTTCCCTGGTTCCTGACTTTTAATTGTCGCCGCAGTTTCTGTGTTCGTTTTTTGCACCGGTGTAATTTCCGGCTTTACTTCAATATTTTTTTCAACCTGTGGCTCAATGGGTTTTTCCGGTGCGGCAATCACAGGTGGTGGTGCCGAATATTCTATTTTGTTTTCTTGTGCGGTGGTGTTTTTTTGTTCTCTCGGGGCTGGAGGGGGAGGTGGCAGGGTGGTAGCCCCGGGGTGGCTGTTCGTTAATTCTGCTACTGTCATCAGGGCGATTTCAATGTGCAACCGTTTGTTGTTGCTGGCTTTGTAATTGATATCGTATTGATTGCAGATGTCCAGGGCTTTAAACAGAAATTCGGGTGTGCAATGCCTGGCCTGGTCCATATATTTTGATTTCAACTGATCGCTGGCATGCATTAATTTGATGGTAGCAGGATTTTTAATGACCAAAAGACTACGGAGATGGTCGCTCAAACCCATGATAAAATGCTGCCCGTCGAAACCGTTTTCGATAACTTCATTAAAAAGCAGCAACAATTCCTGGATGTCATTTCTAAGCAAATCGTTGGTAATTCTGAAATAGTAATCGTAATCCAGGATGTTCAGGTTTTCGATCACATTTTTGTAACTCATCTTATGGCCGCTGTAGCTTACGATCTGATCGAAAGTGGAAAGGGCATCGCGTAAAGCTCCATCGGCCTTTTGGGCAATGATGTGCAAGGCTTCGGGTTCTGTTTCAATATTTTCCTTCGAAGCCACATAGCCTAAATATTGTGCAATGTCTTCCACATTTATCCTGCGAAAGTCGAAAATCTGACAACGTGACAATATCGTTGGGATAATTTTATGTTTTTCGGTAGTAGCCAGAATAAATTTCGCGTAGGAGGGAGGTTCTTCAAGCGTTTTTAAAAAGGCATTAAACGCACTCTGCGAAAGCATGTGGACCTCATCGATGATGTACACTTTATATTTTCCCACTTGTGGCGGAATTCGTACCTGTTCAACAAGATGTCGGATATCGTCTACAGAGTTGTTAGAAGCCGCATCCAGTTCGTGGATGTTGAACGAAGCATTGTTGTTAAATGAGGTGCACGATTCGCAGGCATCACATGGCTCCAGGTTTTCGGTCAGGTGAGTACAGTTAATTGTTTTGGCCAATATCCGGGCACAGGTTGTCTTGCCAACACCACGCGGTCCGGTGAACAGAAAAGCCTGCGCCAGGTGGTTGTTTTTAATGGCATTTTGTAAGGTATTGGTAATAGAATGCTGCCCAACCACCTGATGAAAAGTGGCAGGACGGTATTTACGGGCCGAAACAATAAAATTTTCCATATGCTGCTGTAAAGGGCATCAAAAATACGATTTTTTTTTGTGCTTTAGGAAGTGTTAAATTTTTCTGTACTTTTGAAAAGATGGAAAGTTTGCTCGTTTTTGTGCCAAAGAAGTCCAGTCGGGTGCGGTATGTATTCAGGCTGGTGTTTAATGATTTGTTAAAATTACCCTTTTCCCTGACCTCCGACCTGGATGCATTCCAGTCGTCGGATTTACATAAACTGGTGTATGGAGAAAAACCCTGGTCCGACGATTTATTTTTTAAGTCATCAGGTTTGCTTTTTCAAAGAGGTATTGATTCAGTCGAATTGAATGCTTTTGACTATGAAGGGTTAAAGGCATTTTTTCCTGTGCATAATGCCGACTCGGCTTTGCCATTCGACGTGTTTTCTTCCATCTTTTATCTGGTTTCAAGGTATGAGGAATATCAACCCTACGTACCCGATAAGTATGGAAGGTTTACGGCGCATCTGAGCGTTAGTTCCAGGTTGGGTATTTTGCAAAAACCCATGGTCAATATTTGGGCTTTGATGGTAAAAAAAATTATCCAGGACAGATATCCCACCATTGTTTTTCCTGTTCGGCACTACCGTTTTGTGCCTACCTATGACATCGACTCGGCTTTTGCCTATCGACAAAAGGGATTGGTACGGTCGATGGGTGGTTATCTGCTGGCACTAAAAGATCTTGATTGGGAAGATATGTTTTACCGAACCCGTGTACTCCTCGGACGGGCAAGAGATCCTTTCGATACCTTTGATTTACAAATTGAATACCAGAAAAAATATCAACTTAAACCTGTGTATTTCATTCTATTCGGGCATTACGGACAATACGACAAAAACATCAATACCCGAAACCGTACTTTTCGGTTTTTGATTAAAAGGATACACGACTATGCCAGGATTGGTATTCATCCCTCTTACAATACAGGAGAATACCCGGAATTGTTGCACGAGGAAATTTCCTTGCTTGAGAAAGTGGTAAATAATGAAATTACCACTAGCCGGCAGCATTTTCTCAGGCTCATGTTGCCGCACACCTACCGCAATTTAATTGAAGAAGACATCTCGGATGATTACACCATGGGCTACGCCGCATTGCCTGGTTTCAGGGCCGGAATTTGCGATTCATATCATTTCTACGACCTGGATATGGAAGTGGAAACAAAATTGCGGATACATCCTTTTATGGTCATGGACGGTACCTTACGCGATTATATGAAATTAACCCCTGCGGATGCCATTGCCCAGATAGCTGCTTTGATTGAGGAGGTGAGAAAGGTAAATGGCACTTTTATCTCCCTGTGGCATAATGAATCGTTAAGCGAAGAGAAGCGCTGGAAAGGATGGCGAACGGTCTATGAGGCTTTAATTCAGAAAGCCTTGCCCTGACAATATCTTCCTTCGCCTGAATTTATTTGAAAAAATACATCGTCATGAGAAAAATAAAGTATCTTAAAAACGAAGAAATTAACAAGAAAAAGTGGGATGCTTGTATCACCCATGCTTTTAATGGCAATACCTACGCTTATTCCTGGTATTTGGATATCATCCATCCCAATTGGAGCGCATTAGTAGAGGAAGAATATGTCAGGGTGATGCCGCTTCCGGTGAAGCAAAAATATGGCGTAACTTATTGCTATCAACCTTATTTCGCCCAACAGTTGGGTGTGTTTTCTGTAAGTGTGCTTACCCCCGATATAGTAACCGAGTTTATCAGTAAAATTCCTGATTTTATCAAGGTGATCGACATGAACCTGAATAGTTTCAGTAATCCTGATTCTAAAAAATACTCGGTCGACCTGAGCAATAATTACATGCTTGATCTCATTCAGGAATATCCACGTCTTTCGGCCAAATACCGTTCTAATACCAAAAGAAACCTAAAGACGGCAGAAAAAAGTAAACTTACTTTAATGAAAGGAGTGGGACATGAAGAGATTATTACCTTGTTTAGAAACCACCGGGGCCGGGGTATGACCAAATGGCGCGATGAACACTACCAGGTCCTCAGCCGTCTGATGTACACAGCCATTTATCAGGGGCAGGGTATTACCTATGGAGTTTATAGTGAACGAAATGAGCTGATTTCAGGTGCGTTTTTTCTGAATAACAAACAGAAGCTCGTTTTTCTTTTTTCAGGAACCAATGCCGAGGGAAGAAGTTCATCGGCTCTTACTTTTCTCATCGATTCAGTTATAAAAGAATACTCCCCGGGTAAAATGATTCTGGATTTTGAAGGATCGAACAACGTCAACCTGGCCAGGTTTTATGCCGGTTTTGATGCCAAACTTACCCATTATTACCGACTTAAATTGAATCGCCTGAGCCCGGTGGGAAACTTGTTGTTTAAGGTGGCTGCGATGCTGAAATAAGTGAATGTTTGGGATAGCGGTTCACGACTTTGAATCAAGTCGTTTAATGCGCTCTTGATTGCATATGGTAAGTTATGTTGCATTTTCTCACTCGAACAGAAAAATTTAATAAATGACGCTTAATTGAAATATTTGACTACATTTGTATCCAAGTAGATACAGTATTAATGTTTTTTATTGAGAAAACGACTGAATTCGATAAATGGATATTAAAGTTAAAAGACTTGAAAGCCAAGTCAATAATACTATTTAAAATTCAGAAACTAGAAATCAACGACCAACTGGAGATTGCAAACCTGTTGGTGACGGAATTAGAGAAATGCGAGTAAATTTTGCTAGTGGATATCGAGTTTACTTCAAAGAAAAAGATGGAAAAATAATTGTTTTACTAATTGGCGGAAATAAATCATCTCAACAAAAGGACATTTTGAAAGCGAAAGAAATCTGGAAGCAATTAACAAATAGAAAAAATGGGAACTTCAAAATTTGACATAGCGGATTATTTGGACAGTAAAGAAATGATTGCTGAGTATCTCAATACTGTTTTAGAAGAAGGAGATAACACAGATGTAATTAATGCGATTGGTCATATTGCAAAAGCGATAGGAATGACCAAAATATCTGAAGAAACAGGTTTGAGCAGACCGAGCTTATACAAAGCTTTGTCGGACGGGGCTAAGCCACAATTTTCAACAATAATGAAAGTTTTAAAAGCCATTGGAGGACAACTTCAAGTGAATCCAATGTCTGCCTAAAAATATAACGACACCACAATAATGGTGATAAGTAATTGCTTATTCTCGACCATTTCTGAGAACCCGTAAGGATTTTCTGTTTGGTGTGTACTTCCCCATCCAACTACTTATAGCCCGAACCGTTGACCTGAATTAAGGATCATTTTCCGCGTTGTCAAATAATTTTGATTTCAGTCCGGCAATTCTTTTTACTTCCACTTTTACCTGCTTGATATGTCCATAATTTGTAGCAAGGTAAATGAGTGGGTTAACCATATTGCCCGAAAGACGCCTGATGACCGATTTGGTGCTGTAGAACTTCTTCCTGGCATTAACTTTGCCTAGTTGAAGTTCGTAAGGAGTCATGTTTTTGGGCTTAAAAACCACCGTGTTGTGGTCGTAATATTTCCAATCAGTGGTAGTAAGGCGATTTTCACTTTTCAGATTGTCATATGTTTTTGTTCCCGGATAAGGCGTTAACACGTTGAATGATACGGTATTTACTTTATTTTTAATCAGGAACTCAACGGTATGGTCGAAAACCTCTCTGGTGTCGCTATCAAAACCAAAAACCATGGAGGCATGAATGAGGATTCCCATTTTTTTTATCTTTTTAAAGGCATTTTCCAGGTGATCAATATCCTTGATGGCCTTGCGCATGGTTTTGAATTGTTCCTCTGCTACGCTTTCAATACCGAAAAAAAGCATTTTGCAACCACTTTCTGCGGCCAGTTGAATCAATTCATCGTCGGCCACGAGCAACGAAACCGAAGCCTGTCCCACCCACTTGATTTTTAGCGGTTTGATGGCCCTGAATAATTCTTTGGCGTACTTTGGACTTCCAATGATGTTGTCGTCCAGAAAAATAAACCGTTTTGAACCGGATTCCTTAATGTCGCGTACCACATTTTCGATGGGCACGTGCCTGATTTTCTCACCAAAAAGGTTGGTTACGCAACAAAAATCGCAGTGGTACGGACATCCACGGGTAGTGAGAATGGGGATCAAACTAAACCGCCGGCTTTGGAAAATTTTCTTAAAATCCTTGTGGATGTATTTCCCCAAATCAGGGATTGGGTCGTGGTAGGTTTTTTTCAGTTGGTTGTTTTGAAAATCACCTATGAGCGTTTCCCACACGCCCTCGGCTTCTCCAATGACTACACTGTCTGAATGTTGGAGGGCTTCATCGGGAAGAATGGTGGGGTGTACCCCGCCCAGGATCACCGTTTTGCCTCGGTTTTTAAACTCCCGGCAAAGGTCGTACGATCTTGGCGCGTTGGCCGTCATGCAACTGATGCCAACCAGATCGCAGTCCTGATCCAGGTCGATGGGTTCGGTTTCTTCCTCAACAATCGTGACCTCATGTTCTTTTGGAGTTAGCCCTTCCAAAATATAGAGGGCAAGTTGTGGCATCATAAGTCCTTTGTTGGTTCTTCTGTGTGCGTCTGTTGCGGGAGATATAAGTAATATTTTCATGAAAGCGCGATGAAATATTTTCTCCCTTCATTAAATATAAATTTAAGGTGCAGACTTGTCCGGGAGAACGTGGAAAAGGTACAGATTGGTAGCCGAAATGAGCGGTTTTACCGGCGGTAAAATTAGCAAAACCCGGGCAATAAAGCAACCGGCTATCAGATATCGTTTTTCTATGTGATTTTTATTAAAACTTTGAAGGTAATGTCGACCCGGATGTGCTTTGCTTACTTCGGTATATCATTTTGAGAAATGAACAATTAACTCTTTCGACAGGAGAGTGAATTTCATAATCTATTAATTACCGATCCTTCCATCTGTCTATTTCGAGGTAAACAGTATCGGCAAATCCAACATAAAGTGTTCGGTTGGGGATTTCTTCACCATATTGATTTACTTCAACTGTGTGCCAGCCACCACGGGTGATTTTAAAATCCATCTTGTTGCCATGGGTGGCGAACGTAAGCACCGGCCTTCCATCGGTTAACCTTCCAAAAATGAGCTGCCGGTCTTCAGGGTTCCAACCATTAAAATCGGGAGCCAGAAAGATTTGGTCGTTAACCGGTGTGTTAGCGGGGATTTTGTCGATGACTATTGTAACCTGATCCATTTCTTTTTCTGGTATGTCCTTCCAGTTGTCGATGGCGAGAGTAAGTGTGTCGAAATCCTGGTAGTTGTATTGATAGGGTCGAATGTCGGATCCATTGGCATCCACCTGGGTCGATTCCCATGAACCACGGGTGATCCTAAATTCAAAATCACCATTCCGCCTGGGCAGGTTGATAAAATATCTGCCTGTGGCATCCTTCCAAAATTTATAACGCAACTTCCCTGGATCCCAGTCGTTAAAACTGCCTGAAATATACAGCTTGGCATTTTCGGGTGTTGATTCCGGGACGCGATCCAATATAATGGTCATGTCATCATCACCGCTACCACCCATATCTTTCCATCTGTTGACAGTTAGAACTACCGTATCGGCATTCTCAAGATTGGTCTGCCGGTTCGAGATATCATACCCGTTTTTATCCACCTCTACGGTACTCCAGTCTCCTCTCGTGATTTTATAATCCAGCATAAATTTCTTTCGGGGAAGCGAATAAAACAACTGACCTTCATTGTTTCGCTGAAACTGGTAGTTTTTATCACCTGGTGCCCATGAATTCAGGTTGCTGGCGAAAAAAACAGGATCGGTGCCAGGTGTGTTTTTCGGCAGATGACTAATCAAAAGTACCACCCTGACGGGTTTGTTCTCGGGCTTGTCGGTCCAACCTTTCACAGAAACTTTTATGGTATCTTTTTTTCCAAATTCCATGGTGCGGTTTGAAACCTCATTTCCAAACTCATCCGATTCGGAGGACGACAACGAACCCCTGGTGAGTTTATACTCCAGGTTGTTTACTCCGGGCGGTCGGTCGATGGTGATGTACCGCGTTCCTGAGCTGGTTATTTTTGTTATGGAGGCATCGTCCGGATCCCATGAGTTCAGGTTGCTGGCCAGGGCTATCACATCATCTTCAGGTGTGTTTTCAGGTACATCCTCAATTACAATGGTCAAACGCGGACAGTTCGCCGGATCCAGGTCGTTCCAACTTTCAATGTTGTTTGACACCGTATCTTCATCAGCAGTAAATAGTTCCCTGTTGTTGATTTCGTCACCGCAGATGTCTTTTTCAACAGTAGTCCAGTCGCCTCTCGTAAACTTGTAATCAATTTTTCCAAAACCCGGAGGCAAGGTAATATAATAATTGCTGTCGGCCGCGAGGCTTAATTGGTATTTGGCATCACCCGGATCCCAATCGTTAAAGTTTCCGGTGATGTAGATGGGCTGTCCTTTAGGCGTGTTTTGTGGTATGGATTCCACCCTGATGGTTACCCTTTGGCAGGAAGCCAGAAAAATCAAGCCAACTGCCAGAAGAATTAACATTGGTTTATTGATCTTTGTTCTCATTTGTCAATCCAATTTAAAAATTCAGGAACCTTTACCCGGCTGATGAGCACTGGTTCACGAGTGATCGGTTCTAATTCTAGGTGAAGGCGGCTGTTAAAATACTTGCTTATTTTTTTTATGGACGAAATATGGACCAGGTAACTGCGGTTTGCCCTGAAAAAAATGGATGGATCGATCATCTCAGCCAATTGATCGAGTGCATAATTGATGAAATATCGCTTGTTGTTTTCTGTAACAAGCAGTACCTCATTGTCTTCAGCTTTAAAATAGGCCACCTCCGTGATGTCGATTTGTTTGATCTGGTCGCCGATGCGGGTGATAAAACGTGATTTATAACGGGTCTTGTGAAGTTGAAGCAATTGTTCAATCTGTTCCAATCGCAGCACAGTTTCTTTGTTGCTAACCTTACCGCCCAACGAGCGAAACTTGTCTAGTGCAGAGTTAAGTTCAAGTTGCTTCACCGGTTTTAAAAGGTAATCAATGCTGTTGACTTTAAATGCCTGAATGGCGTATTCGTCGAAGGCCGTGGTAAAAATTACAGGTATTGTCGCTTTGATATGCTTAAAAATTTCAAAACTTAATCCATCAGAAAGTTGAATGTCGAAAAACATCAGGTCGGGTTCAGGATGGTTGTTAATCCAATGGATGGTATCCTCCACCGTGTCGATGCAATCCATCACAAGGATGTCGTGCCCACACTGAGCAAGCAAGCGTTTCAACTCGCTTTGCGCGTGAGGCTCATCTTCAACTATCAACACTTTAATCCGGTTCATGTTGTCGTTTTTTTGTATAAGTTCTACAAGGTCAAATTAATGGAATTTTTACCACAAAATTTTCTCCGCTATTAAAAATTTCAATTGTTCTATCCGTTAGAAACCCATACCGGTTGCTTATATTTTTCAATCCCAATTCGGTGCTAAACTCTTTTGTATGTTTGAGCAGGATACTATTTTTAACTACCAGCATTTTATCTTCGATAAAAATATCGATTTGAAGTGGATTCTTCCTCGAAATAACATTGTGTTTAATGGCGTTTTCGATGAGCAACTGAATCGTAAGGGGCGCAATGCGGAAGCCGGGATTGTTGTGCTGCAGGTCTAAAATCACTTCCAGGTTTTTATCAAACCTCAACTGCACCAGGTTGATGTAGGACTTGGCAAACTCAAGTTCATTACTTAACAGGATCAATTCCTTGTCCCTGTTTTCGAGAATATACCGATAAACGTCTGCCAACTCCCTGACGAAATGCCCGGCATTTTCCTGATTTTCATAAATAAGTGATGACAAAGTGTTCAGGCTGTTGAACAGGAAATGAGGGTTTAACTGCGACCGCAACAATTCGAACCTGTATTCAGCATTCTCTTTTTTAAAACGTTCGAGTTCTGCCAGGCTGAACCTCCACTTATTTAAAAGAAATACGCTCAACTCTGATACCACAGCGATCAGCACGGCGGTAACCACCAAAGCCCCGATAATTATCTCATCTGCTAATGCAATATAATCTATGCGACCCAGCAGAAACCGGACTCCCCAACGTAACACCATTACTAAGATGATGGCAATGAGGCTATTTGATAAAAATTGAAGGAGGAATCGTTGGGCCGGATGTTGATCCCAATCCAAGGAAGTTTTCAACCGCTTGTTAAAGAAAAAAAGAATTTCAAAAACCGCGTAGGTAAGAAAAATGGATATCAGGTAATTGTTAATTGGCTGAAATAAAGGGTAGTTTTTATATACCAGGCTGAAAATAATATCCAGGATAAAATTGAATATGATCCCCAGGTAAAAACCGTAACTATATCGAAGCCATCTGTTTATTTTAAACCCGTTATCCATTTTTCGATTATCTCATTTTTAATCCCATGTGTTGTAAGATCAATAAATCATTACCAGATACGTGTGATCAAAAATACACATTCCGGGCATCTGAGCACTATTTCAATGAACTGTTTGTTACCAGGAGTTTATTTACAAGGGCAATTAACGCAGTACCAAATGCTCGTTGGATTCAGTATGTTCAATGGTTTGAGCGAAAACGACTTCCTTGTCTTTTACAATTTCAAAGGTATATTCGCCCATTGGAAACTGACCGATGTCGTATTTTAAATCGATAAGCGCCCATGATTTATAGCTTTTTTGGTACAAGATTTTGTTATTTTCTTTTACCCTGATTTTCACCTGATCGCCAACGTGTTTAGCTACTTTTACGTTAACCAGCGAGTTGTTGTCCATAAATATGGAGGCTCGTAAATCGGTAGTAACATACGAACACGAATCAGGGGAATCTGATTGAGGAAATTGTGCAAAACTGAAAGTGGCTATTAATGCCAGCGACAAGGTTAGGATGATGGTTTTCATGTTTTCTATTTTTTATGGTGAATTAATAATTTCAGAAGCAAAACTAGTCCGGGAAGGCAGGTTTTGAAATGAAAAAGCTGTGAAGTTCATTTTTGGGAGAGTGAAGTTTAAGATAGGAGGTGGAAAGGTAGTAATTATATGTTAGCTTTACGAGCCAGTTCAATCGCAATCGGTTAAAATGCGTGTCTTTTATTAGAATTTAAGCACTTTCCCCGAAAGAGGATTAAAAATCACTCCGATTACTTCCATCTGTTGTTAACTTGTTGATCGGTAACTTCTGGTAGAGCTATTTATTCTCCAACAAAAAAAAACAAATACCTTACGAACTTAATAGGTTTTTGATTTAAAGAATAGTGAAAAAGGTTTTTTTATTTTGTCTTAATAGTTGCAAATATTAATATATTTGTTTTAGGATTTTGTTTTCAATTCTTTAAAGAGTAACTGATGAACAATTAATATATGTGTTATTGAAGATAAAACTCTAAATATACCTGCTAGTTTGCCGGAGTAAAAGGAGTAAGTAAAATTAATTGAATACGAGAATTTAAATTTTTGATTTTTTTTAACTCACTATAATTACTTAACCTTAAAAACTTTTATTCATGAAAAAAATCTTCAAATTATCAATGGTACTCATTGCTTTGCTAATGAGTGCGGGTGAGATGTTAGCTTTTCCTCCGGGCTCTGTACATCTGTATAGAAGTGGCAGTCTCTTAAGTGACTATCCCACCATTCAATCGGCAGTTGATGCATCACAGGATGGTGATTCTATACTAGTTGATGCAGGAACTTTTATTGAACAGGTGACTATCACCACAGGAATCACACTTCGGGGCGCAGGTAGAGATTTAACAATTATTCAATCACCTGATAAAAGTTCTTTGGTTATTACCGGGGGGAATTGGAAAAACCTAAAAAATCAGGATATATACGATGTAATAGGTATAAAGGCAACAAATAATGTCGCTGTTGTAATCAAAGACTTGAGAGTAGATGGAAATGATCAGGGATATTTTCCTCTTGCTCCCGACATCAATGGATATGATTTTCAGGGGATTGGCGTATTTAATACAACAGTTACCATTGATAATGTTTATGTTACAGGTGTTCGGGGTCTTGCGTCAGAACAATTATTTTTTCCTCCTGCCGGTTATCCAACGGATCAACCATTGGGTTATAACCACAATACTGGTGTCTTTGCAGAGAGCAGCAGCGGAGCTGGACCACACACATTTACTCTTACTAATTCTTATATAACAAAATTTCAGAAAACAGCCATATTAGCGTGGGGGCCTACGCTTACTGTGGATATCAACAATAACATTGTTCAAGGGTATGGCAAGACTATGTGGAGTACCGGAAATGGCATTCAAATAGCTTCTGCTGTTTCAACAGGTGATCGGACCGGTACAACAGGCTCAATTACAAACAACCAGATATTGGATATAGGTTTCTTCCCGCCTGCTCCTGGTGAGCCAGGGGAATATGCCTTCAACCCATGGTGGGGCGGTTCTACCTGTATATTGTTTTGGGAGGCCGGAGACGGATTTATTATAGATGGGAATACGATATCACGCACAGAATACATCCCGTCATGGAACTCTGTCACAACTTCCAACAATGGAGGTTATTCGAACATGGCCATTGATGCGGTATCAACAACCAATCTGATGGTTAGTAACAATACCATTTTTAATTTTGACGAAGGACTAATTTCTGAGACTTATAATGTAACCCCTAATATAATAGCAACAGGAAATAGTATCTATAACAATACCCATGATTATGGGTGGGGCGGTGGTGACGATATCTATGTCCTGAATAACAGCTACCCTGAAGTAGTTGCCTATAATGCATCAGGGAACGGATTGGATGTTATTACCAATTTTCGTGATGGCGACAAACTGTATGTAAACAACTATGATGTAGTAGGAAGTGTTAATGGTCTGATTGGTGGTTTACCTACCATTGACTTTACCGGCGGAACTGTTACCGAAGGTGATGGTACGGCAGTAGCTGCCTATTCTATGCAGATATACTATGATGGCACTCAAACCCATTTATATATCGATACCGATGGTGTTGCTGATGAAGCTGAATTGGAGATATTGTTTAATGGGGAATATTTAACTTCTTACTTCTTATTGAACGGACCATTTATTGAATATGCAGGTCCACCAATACCACTTTCCAACTGGGCTATCTTCCTTGGTATCTTCTTGATGGGTGGTTTCTTGGTAGTGCTTTATAGGAGAAAACTATCAGTTGCATAAAACACAAACCTTTGGTAATAAAAAGCTGCTCCTTTTCTAGGGGCGGCTTTTTATACTTTGTAACGAGACCAGACCTGTGAGATACTCGTTAATTTTAGTGCCTTTTAGATTAATTTTCTTTCTGCCTTTGTTTTGTTGCTTACCTCAATGATTGATTTAAGAGCGATTCCTTTTTGGGTAAAGGTACTTTCTTTGGTACAAGAATAGGATTTGCAATAAGTATGAGCCATCCATCCCAAGTTTCCATGAACTATTCGATTCAAGACGAGCAAATGTAAATTAAAATAAGTTTGAACCTGCAATAATGACACCAATAAATATTCAGGCCTACATAGCCAATTGAATTTTTAAAACAGCAATTGTTTAAAATACAAAACCTAAGTATTTGCCCTATTAAATCCCTGTTTTCTGCCTCTGTTATATCACAAAAGTAATTGCGATCTTTCATAAAGAAACCTTTCGATGAATGTAATAACTGCCCGTATTTTTAATCCTTAAAAACCATTATCATTTCACTTTGTGTACTCAGCTAAATAATTGTACTTTTGTCTCAAATACTCAAGCCATGATCAGGGAAATAGGAACAACCGACTCTATCTTTAACAAGTTTATTTCAGAACTTCGCGATGTTACGATTCAGCAGGATAGGATGCGTTTTAGAAGGAATATGGAGCGCGCAGGCGAAATATTTGCCTATGAAATCAGCAAAACCTTCTTATACGAAGAAAAAGAAGTGATCACCCCGCTGGGCATGGCCCGGATGAAACTTCCAACATCACGGCCTGTTCTGGCCACCATCCTGCGTGCAGGGCTACCGCTCCATCAAGGGTTGCTTAATTACTTTGATACCTCCGACAGTGCCTATGTTTCTGCTTACCGGAAATATACCAAGGCAGAGGATTTTGTAATAAAACTGGATTATATTTCGGCTCCATCATTGGAGGGTAAAATACTGATATTAAGCGATCCCATGTTAGCAACGGGGGGGTCGCTCATAGCCGCGCTAAAGGGGCTCCTTCTAAATGGAGAACCCGCACATATTCATGTAGTTACCTTGTTGGCCAGCGAGGAGGGGATCATCAACCTGAAACGGCAATTTTCTTTGAAACCTCTGACTATTTGGGTTGGGGCTGTTGATGATGAGCTTACGGCCAAAGCGTTCATCGTTCCCGGGCTGGGCGATGCAGGTGATCTGGCTTTCGGTGCAAAAGAAGACTAACCCTATGACAGACTATCAACTGATAAAAGAGAACTTAAGTATCTCGTTGACTTCAATAAAAAGCCATTTATTACGTACTATCCTTACGGTGATGATTATCGCCTTTGGCATCATGGCACTCGTGGGAATTCTGACTGCCATTATTATTATTGAGTATTTCCTCAATAATAATTTTGCTATGATGGGAGCCAACACCTTCAATATTCAAAACAGGGATCTTCATGTTCATATCGGGGGAAGTAACAACAGACCAAAGGAATATACCGAAATCAGCTATCAGCAAGCCCTCGAATTTAAAAAAGAGTATCATTTTCCGGTAACTACTTCCGTCTTTACTTATGGTACAGGTATCGCCACCATCAAGTATCAATCGGTAAAAACCAATCCCAATGTTCAGGTGATGGGAGTAGACGAAAACTACCTGGCTACTGCCGGTTTGGAGATAGACAAAGGAAGAAATTTTAATCCCACCGAAATTGAAGAGGGAAGTGCTGTTACTTTGTTGGGTAGCGAAGTGGCCAAGACCCTGTTTAAAGAGAAGGAAAACCCGATCGGACAGGTTGTTTCTATTGGAGCCGGTAAATTTAAGGTAATAGGTGTGATAAAAGAACGTGGGTCGAGCGTGGGTTTTTCCGGCGACAGAAATTGTATGGCACCATTATCTAACGTCAGGCAGTATTTTTCACGTCCCAACATGAATTTCCGCATCAGCGTGATGGTTACGGACCCAAATCTGATGGATGCAGCCATTGGTGAGGCCACGGGTGTTTTTAGAAGAATCAGAAAAGACAAAGTGGGGCAAGATGATTCATTTTCCATTATTAAAAGCGACAACATTGCCAGTATGCTGATCAAGCTCACGGGGAGTATTCAGGTTGGCGCCACTTTGATTGGCTTAATTACGTTATTGGGAGCTGCCATCGGATTGATGAACATTATGCTGGTATCTGTTACCGAACGCACCCGTGAAATTGGTATCAGGAAAGCAGTGGGCGCCAGGCGTAAAACCATTCGAAACCAGTTTCTGGCAGAGGCTGTAGTGATTGCTCAAATTGGAGGTGTGTTGGGCGTGGTGGCCGGCATTATGGTTGGTAATATCGTGTCAATTGCCACAGGAAGTGCCTTCATCATTCCCTGGGCATGGATTGCACTGGGAATTGGCCTCTGTTTTGTCGTAGCCCTGCTCTCAGGAATTATTCCCGCTAATAAAGCTGCAGGTCTCGACCCCATTGAATCGTTGCGGTACGAGTAGTGAAAATATTTCCTGGTTTACCCTTTGTTTCAACTCTTAAAAAAGTCCGGTTATTGGCCCAAGCTATATTTTAATTTAATTTAAATTAGGATATAACTATTCAGTATATCTGATTGTTGAGAAGTTCTCCATCATACTTTTATCAACATTTAACTTACGATTCATAGGTTTGTATAACTTGTTTTGTATTTTTGCTTCATTACAAACAATTATAATCTAAAAAAAAATAATTTATGAAAAAAATCTTACTATTTACTGTCATCATGATAGCTGCGTTGTCTATCAACACATTGAATGCCCAAGTAAAAGGCGGGTTTAAAATTGGTGTGGATTTTTCTATGCTTAGTTTAGAAGACGAGGACGGAAACAGTTTTAATGAGGGATATGATCCCAAGCGATTAACATCACCAAGGCTTGGATTTATCCTTGAAGTGCCTGTGAATGATTTTCTGTTTGTCCAGACAGGTGTGTTCGCTGCCGCGAAAGGCTATGTTGTAAAAGACGAATATGCCGGAGTAAAATTCAAAGGGATTCAGATACTTGGAGCTATGGATATCCCAATCAACTTCGGATATAAATATAAATTAGATAACATGAGTCTTTTTGCAATGGCAGGTCCGGTGATCTCATACAATGTATACGCTACCACTGCGACTAAAGAGGGTTCAGAATGGGACAACAACAATGATTTAAAAATTGGCACCTCAGAGAGTGATTTCTTTAAACCTTTAAATATGGGAGTTAATATTGAAGTTGGGGTTGAACTAAGTCGTTTTCAGTTTTCGGCATCTTATACACAAGGGCTGTCGAATATAAGCAATATGGAAGGCGGAAATTTTAAAACAAATGTAATCGGATTGGCAGCTGCCATTAAATTTGGAAAAGTTGATGGTAAAAGTGGCGGATTCCGCAGATAGGAATTCGGAGACATATCAAAAACAACAAAAAATCCCGGTGCAAGTAAAATTGTACCGGGATTTTTTTTGTGTGTAAAACATAGATGGCTATTACCGTCTATTTTAAGGGTATGATCTCAACACCTTCATCGTAAGACTGATAAAAACCTACAAAGCAAGGACTTTATAATTTCTGGTTTTTGAAATTCCCTTTTTACAATATAACAGTTGCTTAAACAGAATGGTTTTTTTTGTTGCAGTCGGCTAAAGCCAGACTGCAATGGATTGACTCTATTCAATTTTATTCATTTACAATGAATGTGTTTTTTGGACATCCATTGCAGCCGGATTTATCAGGCTGCAAGATCAGATTTATTCCTTAATTTCCGGGGAAATTAATCACTGGTTTTTGAAATTCCCTATTTACAATATAACAGTTACTAAAACAGAAGCGTTTTTTTTGCAGTCGGCTAAAGCCAGACTGCAATGGATTGATTCTATTCAGGTTTATTCATCTACGATGAATGTATTTCTTGGACATCCATTGCAGCCGGATTTATCCGACTGCAGGATCAGATTTATTCCTTAATTTCCGGGGAAATTAATCACTGGTTTTTGAAATTCCCTATTTACAATATAACAGTTACTAAAACAGAAGGGTTTTTGTTGCAGTCGGCTAAAGCCAGACTGCAATGGATTGATTCTATTCAGGTTTATTCATTTGCAATGAATGTGTTTTTTTGACATGCATTGCAGCCGGATTTATCCGGCTGCACGATCAGATTTATTCCTTAATTTCCGTTTAGTTATTACTATTGAGGTATCTGGTAAATGTTTTCAGCATTTCGGTAACCTGTTAAATCGCGGTACCAGTCATTGAATAATGTTCCATTGCTTTCGGCCCATGCACCAAACTTCAGGTGTGCCGTTGTAACATCCACCTTTTCAATTGGATATTCAAAACTTTCAATAATATTAATGGCCCAGGGCAGGTTGTTTTCTGTACGGTAATATCTGCCCGTAGCAGGATTGCTGTTGTCGGCAGCGGTACCAAATAAGGCTGTTGTAGCCAGATCCGTTGGTACTCTGTCAACAAGGTGAACTTCAACTTCTCTCTGTCCGTTTACAAAAATAAATGGGTTATAAGGGGGAATACCTGAAGTGGTGAGGCTTACAGGTGTATTAAGTGTGATGGTAATTCTTAGTGTATCGGGTACAACGAAAGGGTAATTGGGATCAGTGTTTACACCAATTCCGCCACCTTCCTGAGGCAAAACATCGTAAGCGTCTTCCCACACCATCACCACGGGCAGTGTCTGTCCTGATTCCAGGTTTTTACTGTCTAAGCTTACAATGTTTCCGGGTACATTCAGGTCACCGGTAACTGAGGATATCAGGCTTTTATCGAAAGGCATCTGGAAACCAAAACCATTGTGATAGAAGGCACCATGTGCCCTCAAAATAAATTCGGCATTAATTTCTACCATGTCGTTGTCGGCATTGGTAACCTGATTGAAATTATAGTCAATGACGGCATCGTTAAAGTCGTAATCACCTTTGGATGGCCAGAGGTCTTCATAGGCCAGTGTTCCATAACTTCCCTGGTTAAAGAAATAGTTGTCGAAGGCTTTGTTAGGATCGTCGGGATAATTGTCAACATTGTCGGGCACTCCATCACCATCGTCATCTGCACCGGTATAGTCAATATTTGGAAATTGACTTTGGTCGATAGCCTCGATGGGATTGGCCGTTACATAAAAAATGGCATCGTTAAAATCGTGGTCACACGAAGAATTGTCTCTTCTAATGTCTTCAATACCGAGTAAGAGCAGGTTACGCCCGTTGTCATTAAGCAATACGGTATGCTGACGTAAGGAAGGATCTGATTCCGGATTTAGATTGGGGTTTGAATAAACAATCCACTTTCCATCGGTTACTTGTCCGCCAACCCAACCATCCGCCATCAAAGCAAAACTTACCGTCATTCCGGCATCAAACTGGCCAATATAAACCTTGTTTCCTGAATAAAGTCCTCCGCCGGAGCCGTCATAACTCACATTGGGATAAATAATGGTAATGGTATCAATATCGGCAGGGGTTTGCGGAGTTTGTCCGGTTGGATAGGAATAAAACCCGAGTACGTTTTTATATCCTGCTCGTTCGTGCACGAATGTGATCCATACATCGCAGTCTTCAATCAGGTGTAAGTTATAATCCCATTGCGGGAGTAGATATTCCGGGTGTGATTGAGGAAGAGGTTGTCCTTCGGGGAGTGTATTGTTAATGTCGTTCAGCAGACCCTGCGAAATAATGTCGTTTTGTGGTTCCAGATAATCAGGTACTCCTTGTGAGTTAAAGCCTCCAAGGTATGCAAAATCAGTATTCAAATCTTTGAGGTTCACAGCTGATTTTACCATGGTATTCGCCTGTTGTCCACCCAGTGTGATGCTGAAGCCATGGTCTGTAAGTTCAACTGCACCGGGAGAAGGTAGTCCTACATAGTCTGTGGTAACAAACAAACTTTGGTAGTAAGCTGGCACCTCATAATCAATTTGATAAATCCCGTTATCGTTGGTAGCGCCGCTTACAATTAATTTGCCACCTTCGAGCGGATCGCTGGTGTAAATATTGATTTTAGCTCCTTTTATGGGCTGGTTGGTGTTGTCCAGTGCCCTTACCTGAAATAAAGCATCGCTTGCCGTCGACCAATTGAAATTGTCTGCAACAACCAAATTGTTCATTCCTTTGGGATTGTCAATGGGGTTGTCTTTTTTCGTGTTGCACGAAACAACAAATAAAAGAAGGACGATTGAAAGCAGGGTAAAATTGACAAGTTTCATATTTTTTTATTATTAATGATTTTTATTTATTGAGATGGAGAGGCCATACCAATTATTTCGCCAAATATCACAATACATTTAAAATAGGCTTGTTATGTGTAAATAGTGTCATTGGTATTTTCCCATAAATGGAATTTATTCGGTGCTTACATCAAACGAATAAAACTGTGAATACCCCACAAGCCGGTCATATTCAGGTACTTTCTCCCGGTAATATACATAAACGGAGTATTGATTCTTTGTTTCCCAATGATCTCCTTCGATGAGGGTAACATCTCCTACGGATTCCCCATTTGGGACAACGGCATACAAATAATCGTAATATCCTTGTTTTAAGTACAATCGCCCATGGTACATATTGATGCGGTTGTCGAAAACCATTTTGCCTTTTTCATCCAGTTGCCAGTCGTTGAGTGCTCCTAAAAGATAGATCTCGCCCTCCTTTAACCGGGGCATTTTCAGGTAAAATTCTACCCAGGCGTATTCTCCTTCGGTACTGGTATTTTGTCCCTGCCGGGCCTTGATCAGTTTCCTGCCATTGATGTCTTCTATCAGGCTGTAAGGTTTTCCGGGTCGGGGCGCACTGGTGTGAAGTACCACGTTGTAACCATTTACATCGTTGATAATTTCACTGATATACATCGACTGATAATAGAAGCTTTTCATATCAAAATTCCGAAATTGATTTCCCCCGTCAAAGACAATGCCATCGGTATAATCGAAATTGAGTTGGTCAAGCATCAGCGAAGTAGGTTTCAAATCAACCTTCATGTTGTCGTATCGCCCATTTTGCATGATGTTCACACTCATGCGCAGTTCAGGTTCGCTATTAAATAAATCAGGGGTAAATAATTTTAGATCGAGCTGCTGTTTTTTTCTGACAAAGTCGAGGTTCTTTGGGTAATATGGGATGTTCACATCAATTTTCAGAAGCGGTTCCAACACGTAGAATCGTTTGGTAAAGAGCACATTTGCGTCCTCCGTATTGTCCATATATACCTTTATTATATAGTTGCCGGAACGTTTTATCTGGATATCTCTGTTTGGAAAACTAAGTGAGTAATTAATATAGGGAGGGATGGCATTCAATGAGAAGTTATAATTCGTAATGTCAGCCTCAAAAAATCCTTCCAGGTAATCCATCGGGTCAAGGTCGGAAGTTTGCCAATCTTTCGTGCAATGAATTAAGGTGTATTTGAAAAGAAACGACTGGTTGCTGAGGTCATCAAACGAAAGAGTCAATTTGTCGGTTGACCCCAATTTGATGACGGGAGGTGCCAATTGATCTCCACCAGGATAAAGCAGCACGGTCTGTATGTTGGCATCATAAACCAAATCATTATTTTCAACGGGCTGTGCCCACGCCTTGGTCGGCAGGAGGTAACAAAACAAACAGATGACGATCAATACTTTTTGAAATAGATGAATTTTATTTCCCCTCATTTTCTACGGTATAAATGATAAGTTTATGATTTATTTAGAGTTAGTAAAAATAGGTATTATTTCCAGACGATTCTCACATAAAACAGGATTATTGTCTAAATTGCGCCTCATTAATACATGAATTTATTTATATATGTCAACTAATTATCTTATTAATAAGGGTCTGGATATTAAGTTGTTAGGTGATTCAGAAAAAACTATCGTCGACTACAGTGCAAAGCGGTTTGCAATCAAGCCAACGGATTTTATAGGTGTTTTCCCAAAAATGATGGTGGCAGAAGGTGATTTGGTTCAGGTTGGAACGCCATTGTTTTATGATAAAAGTCGCACCAACATCATTTTCACCTCTCCCGTAAGCGGTAAAGTAGAAGCGTTAAAGCGTGGAGCCAAGCGTCGTTTGTTGGAAATCATCATACAATCGGATGATAAATTTGATGCGGTGCAATTTATGCCTCAAAAAGTGGATGGTATAAGCAGGGAAGCCATTATCGAAACAATGCTGCAAAGCGGTATTTGGCCTATGCTGAGGCAAAGGCCTTATTCGGTAATTGCCAACCCTGCCGAAACACCAAAAGCTATTTATATTCCCGCTTTCGACACGTCCCCATTGGCACCCGACTTCGATTTGGTTGTACATGGTAAAGGAGATGAGTTTCAAACAGGACTTGACGTATTAAAAAAACTCACCAATGGTTCGGTTCATTTGAACGTAGATGCGAAAAACACGACATCCAAGGTGTTTCTCAATTCTAAGAACGTGCAAATAAATAAGTTTAGCGGCCCGCATCCTGCCGGTAACGTGAGTGTGCAAGCAAGCAAGATAAGCCCCATCAACAAAGGAGAAGTGATATGGTATCTATACCCACAGGATGTGATTACCATAGGAAGTTTCTTTTTAACCGGAAAAGTCGATTTTACCCGCATCATAGCGCTTGCCGGTTCTGAGGTACTGAAACCAAGATATTACAAAACCGTTCTCGGAGCTTGCATCAAGCACATGGTCGAGGGCAATCTCACCAAAGGAAACAACCGGACAATCAGCGGAAATGTATTAACGGGAGAGAAAATTGAGATCGATGGTTTTGTCGGTTTCTATGATTCGATGGTGACGGTGATTCCTGAAGGCAATGAAGCCGAGTTTTTTGGCTGGTTGCTGCCTGGTTTTAACAAATTCAGTTTTTCAAAGACATTTTTGTCGTGGATGTTTCCCAACCGGAAATACCGCCTCAACACGAACCTCCATGGCGGACATCGTTCTCTTGTCATGACCGGCAAATATGAACAGGTGTTCCCCTTCGACATTTACCCCATGGCACTCTTAAAAGCCATCATGGTGGAGGATATCGATGCCATGGAAAATCTGGGTATTTATGAAATTGATGCCGAGGACTTTGCTCTTTGCGAAGTGATAGATACCTCTAAAACCGAGATGCAGTCAATCGTTCGCAAAGGCCTTGAGCTAATGCGCCAGGAAATGAGTTAAATATAAGTTAATCAGTATATATCGCATGAAAGCGCTTAGAAAACTATTAGACAAACAGAAACCCCATTTTGAAAAGGGAGGGAGGTTCGAAAAATTCCATACGGCTTTCGACTCTGTTGAAACCCTGCTCTTTGTTCCGGATAAGGTTACCTTCTCAGGATCGCATATCAGAGATTCCATCGATATGAAACGTACCATGATCGTGGTGTTCATTTCATTGATTCCCGCATTGTTGTTTGGGATGTGGAATATCGGAAATCAGCATTTTTTATCTTTAGGACAGGTACCTGAACTTTGGACCGCCTTTTTTTACGGATTTCTGAAAATGCTGCCCATTATCATTGTTTCTTATGCAGTGGGATTGGGTATTGAAATTGTTTTTGCCCAGATAAAAGGGCATGAGGTAAATGAAGGTTTTTTTGTGTCAGGACTACTCATCCCAATGATTGTGCCTCCCGAAACGCCTTTGTGGCAAGTTGCCATCGCGGTGGCATTTGCCGTTGTATTTGGCAAAGAAGTATTTGGTGGTACCGGGATGAACATTGTAAATCCGGCACTTACAGCACGGGCTTTTCTTTTCTTTGCCTATCCGGCTGATATGTCGGGCGATAAAGTTTGGATTGCCGATAAACTGGATGCTTATTCGGGTGCGACTCCACTAGGGAATGCATTGGTTGGTAATTTTGATCAGATTCCTTCAACTTACGATATGTTTATGGGATTTATTCCCGGATCGAATGGAGAAACCTCTGTTTTGATGATTCTTATAGGCGCCGCTATCCTGCTGGCAACAGGAATAGGCAACTGGCGAATTATGTTGAGCGTGGTTGTGGGCGGAATTGTTATGGGCTTGTTATTTAACTGGTGGGGTGCTAACCAATACATGGAATTACCCTTCTATAATCACCTGATTATGGGTGGATTTGCTTTTGGTGCTGTCTTTATGGCTACCGATCCGGTGACCGCTACCCAAACCAAAAATGGAATGTATATTTATGGATTTCTTATCGGTGCCATTGCCATTCTCATCCGTGTATTTAACCCGGCTTATCCCGAAGGCGTTATGCTTTCAATTCTGTTAATGAATGTGTTTGCTCCGCTCATCGACCATTATGTGATAGAATCCAATATCAAAAAGCGGCTCAAACGCATAAAAGTCTTAGTTTCTAATTAGCCAAAAAGAAGTAAAACTATGTATAGTAACGGATATATTTTCAGGTATGCTGCCATTATGGTCATCATTGCCGCCGCTCTGTTGTCTACAGCAGCGATGCTCCTAAAGCCTTTTCAGGAGCGAAATGTAGCCATTGATAAGATGGGAGGGATACTGGCCTCGGCCCATATTCCGGATGTGACGGCCAGTAACTCAATCAAATTATTTAATGAGTTCGTAACTGAGGAAATTGTCCTTGATCAAAATGGGGATGTGGTTGAATCATATACAGAAGCCAACAAGGAAAATGCAAAGGCATTTAGTCTGGATATGAAAGCTGAGCTCTATAAAAAATCGCAGGGCAAACCTTTTGAGCTTCCTCTTTATGTAATAAACAAAAACGGGCAATCACTCTATGTGATTCCTGTCAGGGGTATCGGTCTTTGGGGACCAATCTGGGGTAATATTGCCTTGAGCAGTGATCTGAACACCATTGTTGGTGTTACTTTCGACCATAAAGGCGAAACTCCCGGTTTGGGTGCCGAAATATCTACAGCGGCTTTTGAGGATCAATTTATTGGTAAAACAATTTTTGACAATCAGGGTCAATTTACTTCCATCATGGTAGTAAAAGGGGGCATCGGCAAATTAGCCGAAAGTGAGAGAATACATGGGGTAGACGCTATTTCGGGCGGTACCATCACCAGCAATGGCGTTAACGACATGTTGAAAGATGTGTTGGAGACATATTTACCTTATTTACAAAAACACAGATAAACCATGAGCGCAGAAATCAGAGAACGTGAGGCACTTTTCTCATCAAAGAATATTAAATTACTGAAAAATCCGTTAAGCCTCAGCAACCCGATTACAGTTCAGGTGCTGGGTATATGCTCGGCATTGGCTGTTACCGCCAAATTAGAACCCGCCATTGTGATGGCTATTTCCGTAACCCTTGTTACCGCTGTTTCGAATGTAGTCATTTCTGTCTTGCGCAATGGTATACCACCCCGAATCAGGATTATTGTTCAACTGGTTGTGGTTGCCACGTTGGTTATCGTAGTCGATCAGATACTTAAAGCCTTTGTGTATGATGTAAGCAAACAACTTTCCGTATTTGTCGGGCTTATAATTACCAACTGCATCATCATGGGCCGTCTCGAAGCCTTTGCCATGGCCAACAAACCCTGGCCTTCGTTTCTCGATGGAATTGGCAACGGCCTGGGCTATGGTTTGATTCTGATTATCATTGCTTTCTTCAGAGAACTGTTGGGATCGGGATCTATCTATGGATTCAATCTAATCCCTGAATCATTTTATGAACTGGGATATAAAAACAATGGGTTGATGATCCTGCCTCCCATGGCATTGATTGTGGTAGGTGTGATTATCTGGGTACAACGATATTATACACGTGATCTGATTGAGAAAAACTAGGTTGAACGATAAAACTCCATTATCATGCAGGAAATTTTTAACATCTTTATAAAATCCATTTTCATCGACAACATGATATTTGCCTACTTCTTAGGCATGTGTTCTTATCTTGCTGTGTCGAAAACCGTGAAGACTTCTGTTGGGTTGGGTGCGGCCGTTATTTTTGTTTTGGGCATCACCGTTCCGGTGGACTATATGCTTAATGAATATATCCTGAAGGCAGGGGCTCTTGCATGGCTTGATGCCAGTTTCGCGGATGTTGATTTAAGCTTCTTAAGCTTTATCATGTTTATTGCCATTATTGCTTCCATGGTGCAACTGGTTGAAATGATTGTGGAGAAATTTTCCCCTTCACTTTATTCTTCCCTGGGTATATTTTTACCACTTATTGCCGTTAATTGTGCCATTCTTGGAGGTTCATTATTTATGCAGGAACGTGAATATCAGAGCCTGGCACAGGCCACCTCTTTCGGAATAGGTTCCGGTGTGGGCTGGTTCCTGGCCATCGTCGGTATTGCCGCCATACGTGAAAAAATCAGGTATTCCGATGTACCTGCACCTTTACGTGGTCTCGGCATCACCTTTATTATTACCGGATTAATGGGAATTGCTTTCATGAGCTTCCTGGGAATTAAGTTATAGAATAATTAAATTTTATATACAATGATTTTATTGCAAGTTGGAATTGGAGTGATAATTGGCATAAGTATAGTCATCTTTCTGGCAACTATGTTGCTACTGGTTTGGTTACTGCTTTTTGCACGTAAAAAGCTCATGCCGCAAGGAAAGGTAAAAATTACCATCAACCAGGAGAAAGAATTGGAGATTGATCCCGGATCGACTTTGTTGTCTACCCTCGCGAACAATAAAATATTCCTGCCCTCTGCTTGTGGAGGCGGGGGAACCTGTGCCATGTGTCGGGTTCAGGTAACTTCAGGTGGAGGAGGCATATTACCCACAGAGAAGGGTTTTTTTACCAGAAAAGAACAGTCTCAGCAATGGCGTCTGGGATGTCAGGTGAAAGTGAGAGAGGATATGGACATCACCGTTCCTGCAGAAATATTTGGCATTAAGAAGTGGGAGTGTACTGTTGTTTCCAACCGAAATGTGGCTTCCTTTATTAAAGAATTTGTGGTGCGTCTGCCGGAAGGTGAAACGCTTGATTTCCGCTCAGGCGGTTATATCCAGATTGATGTGCCCAAGGTGGAAGTTGATTTCAGCACCATGGTAGTTGAAGACAAATACAAAGAAGAATGGGATAAATTCAAGATGTGGGATTTGAAGATGAAAAATCCGGAACCCATTTATCGGGCCTATTCTATGGCCAACCACCCTGCCGAAGGGAATATCGTGATGCTGAATATCCGCATTGCCACACCTCCATGGGACCGTAAAAAAGGTGGTTTCATGAATGTGAACCCAGGAATTTGTTCTTCTTATGTTTTCTCCCGCAAACCGGGTGACAAAGTGATGGTCTCAGGACCTTATGGTGAATTTTTTATCAAAAAGACGGAGCGTGAAATGATGTTCATCGGTGGTGGTGCCGGAATGGCTCCCATGCGGTCACACATCTTCGACCAGTATAAAACCAAGCATACCAGTCGAAAAGCTACCTTCTGGTATGGCGGACGCTCAAAACGTGAATTGTTTTACGTTGATCAGTTTGAGGAAATTGAAAGAGAAAACCCCAATTTTAAATTTGAAGTGGCTTTATCAGAACCACTTAAAGAAGATAACTGGAAGGGTTATACAGGATTTATACACCAGGTGATTTACGATAACTATTTAAAAAATCATCCCGAACCTGAAGATATTGAATATTATCTCTGCGGACCGCCCATGATGAATGCTGCAGTCCAGAAGATGCTCGATAATCTTGGAGTTCCGGAAGAAATGATAGCCTTCGATGACTTTGGAAGTTAATATAAAAAAAAGGTGACATTGGTTGTCACCTTTTCAGTTTTTTCTTGTCGTTAATATGGTACAAATTAAAGTATTCTAAAATGGTTAATCGCAGTTTAGTGTGTTTGTTGATGGTAATGGCGTCATTTCAGGTTTTTTCACAGGATGTGATTGTCTTGAAAAACCGGGCGAAAATTGACGCAAAAGAAGTTGCGATTAAAGGGAATGTGATACTGTATCAGGATTATACCGGAAATTCCGGCTATGAATACTCCGTTGATATAAACAAAGTAGATTATATTCAATATCAAAATGGGGAGAAGTTACAGGTCAATGAGATTGCCGTTATAAGTAAGTCTAAGACGAACTATGGCCTCAACCTGATTTCATTTCATATACTCGATTTTGCAATCAATAATTTCACTTTCTCTTACGAACGGATACTGGGCAATGGAAAATATAGCCTGCAAATACCCGTTTCATTTGGATATGGGGATAGTGGCGACAATGATTTATTGCCATTGCCTTTCGGAACTGATTATGAAAACTCTTTTGCTAATCGTTTTAGTACGGGGGTTTCGTTTAATATTTATCCTACCCGTCAGGGAAAAGTGCGTTACTTTTTCGGGCCTTCAATACAGATTGGTTCAGGGATATACTTTCCAAATTATTATAATGATAACCCTGACGAAATAAAAACCGGATTTATGGGTTTTATGGTAAACAACGGATTAATGATTACACCCATAGAACACCTGAGTATGGCCGTGGTTGGTTCCCTTGGAGCGCGTCACTTTTTTAAGATCGAAAATGGGAAAACCATTTCTACGCTTGGTATTTCGTTCAACCTGACTTATCGTTTTTAAATCAAAAATTATGAAAAAGCATTTGTTTCTGGCATTCACTTTATTGTTGTCGGTGTGTTGGTTATCCAACCTGACCGCTCAGGATTTTATTTACCCACGCGATCAATCTGCCCGTATCGCGGCCACTCATGTCGATATTGACAAAACTGAAACCAGATATCAGCTCTTTGATGGAAGTACCAGCGCTGTATTTGCCATGAACAACAGCGATATCAGCATGATCGTGTTTGAAGATGGGACCGTGAGGTTTTTAGAGAATGAGGATCAGATCAAAAAGGTTTACGATTATAACAAGAACTTATTTACCTTTCATTTGTTCGATTTAATAGTCAACGAATTTACCATTTCGTATGAACATATTTTTTCAAAGGGTAAAATAGGAGTTCAGATTCCACTGTCAGTGGGCTTCAGCAATGAGAATATTAATGGTTTTGACGATATTGACAATAAATTTTATTCTGGTTTAAACCTTAATTTCTATCCTACCGGACAAGGTAAAGTCCGGTACTTTCTCGGGCCTGGTTTCCAGGTAGGGACAGGCGAATACGAGCGGTATAATAATTATGGGGGAGACCCTGCTGAAAGGTTCGACACGTTCTTTTTTCGCTTCTTTGTTAACAATGGCCTTGTGATAAGTCCTGTAAAAGACATGAGCTTAGGTGTAATTGTCTCCATAGGGGTGAGGTATTTAGGCAACCCGGATGAGAACCACGACGAGATTAAAACCGTAGGGGCTTTTGCCTTTAATCTGTCCTATCGTTTCTAGCTACCATGTGCATCAGAAGTGATTTTTTGATACTACTTCTTTTGCTCGGAGCTTGTTCCGCCAAAAAACCGTCCGAAGCAATACAACTGTTGGGGGAGGCGCAGGGAACCTACTATTCAATCATCTATTTCGATAAAGAAGGGCGAAACGTACAAAGTGAAATTGATTCCATTTTGGATGCATTTGATCAGTCGGTTTCGTTATGGGTGCCCGAATCCATCCTGTGTCGCATCAACCGCAATGACTCATCGGCTGTTCCTGACCAATTTTTTATAGATAATTTTACTATCTCACAGCAGGTAGCCATTGAAACAGGCGGTGCCTTCGATATGACGATCGGGCCGCTGGCCAAAGCCTGGGGTTTTGGAAGCGATGGTGTGAAACATGTCGATCCTCAAATTGTTGACAGCCTGCTGAGTTTGGTGGGTTACCAAAAGGTACAATTGGTGAATGGTGAGGTGACGAAATCGGATCCGCGCATTTCGTTTGATTTCAATGCGGTAGCCCAAGGCTATTCAGTTGATGTGGTGGGCGGTTTTCTGGACCGTTGCGGCATTCACGATTATCTTGTGGACATTGGTGGCGAGGTGAAAGCCAAAGGACGAAAGTCGGATGGCAGCCTATGGAAAATTGGGATCGAGCAACCGGCAAAAGACAAAAACAGCTACCGGGTGTTGTCGGCAGTTGTTGAACTGGAAAATGCTTCTATCGCCACATCTGGAAATTACCGAAAATATTTTGAGGAAGATGGTGTCAGGTATTCGCATACCATCGACCCTAAAAGCGGATATCCTGCAAAGCAGACCTTGTTAAGTGCAACCATCTTATGCGAAAGCACTGCTTTTGCCGATGCTTATGCCACCGCCTGTATGGTGATGGGGCTGGAAAAATCTCTTGCCTTTGTTAATTCAAATCCAAATTTGGAAGGGTTCTTTATCTATACAACTCCCGAAGGGTTTGCCTCCGTGGCAACGGAAGGATTTAAAAATAAAATTACAAAGGAGTTTAATGAGTAATCTAGCTTACCTCAAATTCCTTAAATTGCATCACCACAGGTGAGGTTTTGTGTTCTTCTTTACCGTTTCCTCCTTCTTTACGACAGCTGCCGTCACCGGGGGCTCCTTCGCAGGAGCAACCTAAAGCCTTCCCCGTATGGGGGTCCACAGATGAACATTGTTTTTTAAACTCTCCGTTTTTTACCAAAAACATTTTTATGGCGAAACCAGCAACCGCCAGTCCAATAAATACAACAGATATCAACAATACTTTAAGAAACATCTTTTAACTTTTTTGCAAAAGTATCAATTAATGGCCGACAGGCCAAGGTTAGTTTCTAAATTAGTGCAATAAAACAAACAATTTCCTTCATTAAGTTCCTCAACCTCATCCAGGCCAATACAGGCGGCGGTCAGACAGGGATGCTTGCCTTTGCAAAATCAGGCATCCCATATGATGAAAACTACAAATCTGTTTTGATCAGGGCTTAGGTTTTTTTAAATTGTTTTCATTTACCCTATGAGATAAAAAAGTGAAAAAGTATTGAAAATTTTGTTGTTTTTTAGCTCAGTTCTTCTTTGTTATAAGCCGTTTTTGTTATTCTTGTCAGGGATGAATTGTCCGTAAGTCATTCCAGAAACCTTTTTTTCTCCCGACATTTTTCCTTGTTCGAAGTATTGCTCATAAATGTCGCCATCAGTTGCTCCATATTTTCGTATAACTTTGCCTGTTCCGTCTTTCAATATTTGCATTCCATTCTCTGTCCAAAAATTGATTATAAAATATTCTCTGTTACGGTATTCTCCTTCTTCAGATAGTTGTCCGTTTTCATACCATTCTCGATATTTTCCAGTGTCATTGCCATTTATAAAGTAGTGTTCAATATGAAGATTACCATTGTCATAAAATACTTTTCCGAGTCCTTCTTTTTTTCCGTCCTTATAATTTCTCTCTAGTTTAAGTTGTCCGCTTTCGTAGAACTCTTGTAAAATTCCATTCTTCAATTTGTTAGTCCAGTGTGAAATATGTTGAATGTTTCCATTGTCGAAATAAATTTTAAGTTTTCCATTTCCGTCAACTATAAGCGGAATCCCGTCTTCAGAACAATAGGTTACAATTTCAAGATTATCGCTGTCAAGTGAAAAGTAATTGCCCTGTGGAGAAATGGCTTCGTATTTTATAAGTCCATTCTCGTAGTATTCAGTCCACAAGCCAATTGGATTTCCATTATTGTCATATTGGCCTTTGGAAAACAACTTTCCATTTTCGTGATAAAAAGTCCAATTTCCTACCTGTAACTCTTCATTTACGAAGCCTTCACATTCAACTTGTCCGTTTGGATAGTATGTCTTGGTTGCTGTCATTTAAAATGGCTTATAACGTTTGAGTGTAGCGGCAGTAAGGGATTTCGGAGTTCGTCACTGTCAAGCTACACCGAAGTTTATGCGGGGCAGGATGCTCGAATATCACGTAAACCCTTATTGCCCGCTACACTTTGTTACCTGCTGGCCTTCGTTTCAGTCTGTGGTTATTTAAAAGCCAATTGTTTTATTTTTTGCTCGATTGTATTACAGTATAGCTACTTTTCAAATAATGTTTAACTAATGTAGTTGCAGCCAAAGCTGCAACTATTTGATATTTTTCATTTATTAGGTCAGATTTTTCTGGCCCTCCATAATCTGAAATTCCTCTAACAACTAGCCACTCCTTGTGACTATCTTCAATACAAGCTCTTGCGAATCCATAACCCTCCATTTCACCAGCAATAATATATTTTCCAATGGTGTTCTCTTCAGCAAGTTTTTCTAATGAACTTCCATCAGCAAATAACTTTTCACCTGAAACAATTACACCTTCGCCGACTGCTAAATCATCTTGCCAATTGGATGCTATCCAATTTTTATTTTTGGTCTCTTTTGATGAGATTAATATGTTAGCACTTGCCAGAGCATTCAGAAATTTTTCTTTCCATTTCTCCGAATCGTTTGTTAAGTGGGGGATGTCTCGACCTCTATGAACATCAACTGGTATTGGGTCTTGTCGTTTTATTGGTTCAGCATCTAATACTAATTTCTGATTTTCGTAGTAAACAATCTTATCTCCTAAAATAGCTGAATATAGTTTCGTTTTGGCCTTATTGCCTGCTGCAATCCCGCAAAGAATGATTAAGTTAATTTTAAAATTTTGTAAAATCAAGTGAGTGACTAAAGAACTTGAAACATTTCCTGCACTTCCAATCATCACATGAAGAATATTTAATTCTTTGTTGCTGTTAATGTCCTGAATAAGACTTGTCTTCCAAATTTTAATTCCATTTACATTCATAAATGGCTCTGTATCCTTAAACTCGAATGTTGTCTTTAAAGCATCTAATTCTTTGGGGATTACTGAAATTATTGCAACATCAAATTCGTTATTGTCATGAACAAGTGGCTTTGATTGGGAAGCTAATCCTTTAATCAGATCTTTCTTTTTAAAAACAGGAACAATTTCAAGAAACTCCGAAATGAAATCTTGCCGGTTAAAATATTTCAGGTTAAAATATCTCTTTTTACCTTCTCTTATAATTGAGAATTCATTTTCGCCAAACCAATCAGGTTTACGCGTGACAAAATTAATCTCAATGTTTTTAAATTCCTCTTTGCTTCGAAATTCACCTAAGATCTGTTCGCCTGTATTTTTTCCACCGCGGTCTGTTAGTCCGGCATGTATAACAATGCGAAATTGAAAGTCATTAGCCGCAAACTTGAAAATTGTATAAAAGTGATTGAACTCATGAAGAACCACTGGATGGGTTTCATTATGAAAATTTCTAGCCGTATAAAGGTCTTCAGTGAATGAACCATCACTAGGATCTGTAATTACAAACGTCAGAATAGTTGGATTTTCCATTTTTAATTGTTTTGTAAGTCATACTCATTAAATCTGATTTTTATTTGGTAACTATTTTTTTCTTTATCAAGAATTTGTATTCCATCCTCCCCACAAAAAGCTTTAAAGATTGGGAGAATTATTTTTTCAATTCCATTTATTCTACCATTAGGAACAAAAGGTTTGTTCTGAAAAATAACTAATTCAATAATTGGCCTCTCTTCGGATTTATTTATTATAAACTCAATGTTTACATTGTCATTTTCAGTACAGTGCGCTGCATTGTAAAATATTTCTTCAAAAGCATGAATGAATAAATCACTATGACCATTTACAAAAATGCCATAAGAACTAAATTCCTTAATTATGAAGTTTTTTCTTGTTGAAATTTCATTTTTAACCTTGCTGCTTTTTAATGCATTATCAATACATTTCTTTAAATCACATTTATACTTTTTACAATAATTTACAAATGGTTTTCCTTCAAGTAAATAATCCACCTGAAACTTATCCAATTCACGAACAAACAGCTTAAGCGTATCGATTTTTTTTAATTCAATAATGAGTTTTCTCTCTGCAATGATATTTTCTTGTAGGCTTATAAGGTTTGTCATACTATTGTATACAGAATCTTCTTTAAATAGATTATTGTATTGTAATTCATCACATTTTTTTAGATGCGTATCAATTTTGATCGCTATTAGGTTATCAAGTAATGAAGTTTTAAGGGTTTTTCTAATGTTTGTTGACAAATCAATTATTTCATTTATTTCATCATCAGACAAATCTCTATTTTCAATAATGCTTGTTATTCTGAAAATGATTCTTTTTAGTTCACTATGAGTGTTATCTGAACTTTGTGTAAAGAAAAACTTTCTCAAATTGAAGTAGGCATCATTTACATTGGATACATCTGTATTTTCAAAACTATGAATGATGGATTTTACAATCTCTCGTATTTTATGATTGGCATATATTGAATTACTATTATCCTTGTTATCTAATTCATCACTCATTCTAGATAATAATGAAGTAGTTTTTTCTTTAATATATCTGTCCTTCTGTAAATTAAAGAAACCTTCCCAAAGAATAAATGAAAGATAGTTTAAGGCACAATCATCGTCAATTGAAAATTCAAAAAGAGGCACAATGTGATCAATATCAAAAATTTCCCTGCCATAATAAGTATGGGCAAGGCGGACAAATGAATATTTAGTCCATTTGTAATTGAAATCATCTAAAGTAATGTTCTTTTCAAAAATTAATTTTGAAATAATATCCTTGGTTGTTTTAAACACATTTATAAGTAAATCTCTATGTACTCCAAATAATGAAGGTTCATGAAGAATACATGTAAGAACAAGTTCAAATTCCTTAAGTGTATGCTTATTACTTATTTCAAATAATCCTTTACTCGCACATTCAACAAGTTTATCAAATTCCTTAAAATATTGCGGATAAAATCTGTAGCTATCTATCTTGCCGAGTTTATCTCTCATCAAGAAAATTGAAATAAAATCAGGATCTCCATTAATTGTAGGTAAATATTTCGGATATATATATATATCGCCAGAATTTGAATTAAATTGATTTATTTCTTTTTTTAGCCTTTGTTCAATATATTGTTTGGTATGAGGTGGAAGATGTTTCCCTTTAAATTTATCAAGATAATTTTCAAGTTGATTCTTTTCAACGCAAAAGGGACATGAAACAGTAGAAGGAAAAACTGGAATGTGTAAATTGATACCAAATAGAATATTTGCATTTGCAATTACTTGAATGTATTTTTCATTTTCAGTCTTATTTATGTTTTTCAGATGCTTTACTTTCAATGATTTTAAACGTGAATAAAATTCACGGTAGAAATCTTCAATTCTACAAACTATTGATAAAACATCAATTCTGCCAACCTCTAAGAAGGATATTGAATCAATCATTTGAATTAAAGATTCTCCTGTTAAAGAACCACTATCAATTATAAGTATGTGCTTCCCTTTTGTTATTTTATTATATCTCTTCGGCGGAAAAGGGAAACGCCATCCTTTGCTCGTTTCAAACCTCTGCATCCCAAAAATATTATCAACATCAGTTCCAAAAACTTTATGAAAAGATTTATGAGTTACATTTTCAATTCCTGACTGGATTGGATAAAAAATGTAATCTGGTTCATATTTTTTTGTGAGCCATTTTGATTCAATGTCGCTTTCTCCAAGTTGAGTAACGATATTGTCATTGTCATTTCTATTTAGGTCTAAAATGAGATTGTTAATACTATTGATGTTGTCAATAACTTGTTTGAAAAATGGGAATTGATTTGGATTATTTTGAAGTATCCGTTCGAGATTTTCTTTAGCATTAACTAAATTAGTTCGCGTTGTTTCTTCTGCACCAAGATTCAATTGATATATTTTTTCACTAATTGCAGTATACATTTTCTCTAAAAGAAAGAATCCACTTTCGTTTTGAAAGAGATTTGGCATATCTGTAAGGTAGCTACTATGTGTTAGGTTTTGTTGAAAGTGACCCACTTTAAAATACTCATTTTTAAAGACTGATTCACTTCTCAACAAGTTCTCAGGTTCAGGATATAAAATTCTTTCTTTCTCACTATGGTTATAACTTAATTCAACTACAGTATTTAATATTGGATTGATTCTCCTTATTGATTCCTCCGAATCTAGATTTCTTGCATAATCTCTTTTTTCTGAATATTTGCGAAGTTGAAATCTGTCTGAATGAGAAATCAATTTTATAAACCTACTTTCTTCATAAGATTCATTAAATATTGATGGAACTTCATCACTTTCTATTAAGTCCGCATCTTTGATTCTACCATCAGCAATTGACATTACTGCTTGAATGTTGGCTTCCTTATCAGTTAATCGATCAATCAACCTATAAACCAATGAACCAGTTGAAATAACATCATTTACAATAATAATATTGTCTTTGGGATTAACTTTTCTAAAAGGCTTTTCTGTATTAAAGGAATAATAACTTGAAAGGATTATAAGTTCTGGGCAATTCACCAAAAGCTGGCTTTGGTCTCCTTTCCTCAAAAATTTGTAGTTATCATTTTCTTTAATTAAGTCTCTTATTGCAACCCCAATCAATTGACTACTAACGGTTACGGTTATTATCTTTTGAAATATCAATTTTTGATAATCAATTTCTCCTTTTTCATTTTTGGATTTATTAATGTATTTATCAAGTAAATATTTTGCAAAGAACTTTGCTAAGTATTTATTATGAAGTGATTCATAGAGAGATAAATATTTTGACTGGTATGTTCCTTTTGAAGTTAAAAAAATGTATTGCCCTTTTTCTGGATGTTTGGGAACTTCTCCATCTTCAATTAAATCAATCAAGAAGTTTTCAACAAAACGCTCTTTTGCACTTTCAAATTCTGCTTTTAGATTATTTAGATCGTTGAATAGAGAATAAATCCTTTCGTCACTTTTGATAAAAAAATTTCCCTCGATGGAATCAGTTTCTATAAATCTACTTACATCATAACTTTCTTTATCTCCGATCAATAGCCGAGATAACCAGATTTCATCTTCCTCGTTCCTAACTCCAATCCAGCTTATCTGAAGAATATTTTTTTCAATTTTAATGCCAACTGAATTGTTTATTCTCAAACAAGGAATAGGTCTATAAATAAAAGGTTGATTTGCCTTTTTTCTTAAATTCGTTTTGCAAATCTGAATTATTTTTTCATCAACTTCATCAAGGTTGAATATTACAGCTTTTGTATATTCATTTATTTTGGGTGTATTCGTTAGATAATAAAGAAACTTCAAGAAGATATGCCGCATTGGCAAAAATCCAAAGTCAATAAAGACTAGACAGTTTTTGGCTTTTAAAGCGTTGAGACTCTTTACAAACTCAGCAAAAAGCTTATTGTAGATTATTTTTGTAGAATTCAATTCATCATATGAAATTGCATTCAGTACTTTTTCGTATAGGAAAACTAAACTGACATATTCATATGAATTTGTAGAAAATTCCTCTAAAGGATTAATTGCAGGATCGAATTTTCTAATTTGGCTCTTATAAATATATTGGGATAAACTTTTATCATCAATTCTAACTGGTGAAAGCTTCAAATCTTCTTTTTGCTTTTCTGGCAATACAATTGAAATCATTGTTCCTGGAAAAAATGAAATGTTTTCCTCATAACAATTGAGTTTAATTGAATCTCGTACTTCATAAATTGAGTCAATGGTAGCATCTATATTTTCGGTTTTATTTTTACTTATATAAATTCTTTCGGAAAAATCATAAATAACTTGACCATAACCACTTCTCGCTATTATGAGGCCGTTAAATCTTCTAACCATGTCAATTAGAAAATATAAACCTCTTGCAATGAAATTGTAGTCATCAATGCTTTGGTCAAACGGTATCCTTGAAGAATCCATTAGAAATGCATACTCAAGGATTTGAGTATGCAAATGTTTTTTTTCATAACCAACTGAAAGTTCTTCTTTGAGTTGGGAGTTTTTAGCATTTTGAAATTCTAGTTCTAGGGTAGAGTGGATTCCAACACCAAAATCAAGAAATGTAAATTCTAAATAAGATATATTCTTAAATTCAGTTTTGTATTTGTCTAGGTTTGCTTCACGTCTTTCGTTGAATTTTTTAACCAAATCGGGATTAACTTTAACAATATCCAGTTTTAAGGCTTTCAAAACTCGATTTTTATCTTTATAAAAATCTAAAGTTTCCGGATATTTTTCGATAATAAACTGTTCAACAAAATTGATTGTATTTGGATTATCCCACCTATTGTTTAATGCAGAAGTAAAGTAACATTCATTCTCAAAATTCTTTTTCTCTTTTGCTTGAGAATGCTGTGAAGCATTTGCATAAAGTTCTTGTGTAATAATGTTGCTAATAATTTTACTTTCAAATGGTGAATAGCATGCGTATGTTTTGAGTTTCTCAACAATTTCTACCTCTAAATCAAAAAGACCTTCACTTTTTGAAATTCTATTTTTGCTTTTACTTCCTTCTAATACATCCTCATATTCTCTATCAAATTGCAAATCTCCACCTGAAGATGATGTGTCAATTACTGTGAATGGGATAACTTGATGACTGAATTTTGCTTTTACAATGTCTTGTTTGTAATTGTAGCTTTCAATTATATTTTTAAATTGAGTGTCTTTAATTCCAATTCTGATTAACATTCCCCAAACGGAAAGCAAAAACAGATTTCGATTTTTTCTTCTTTTAATTCTCTGGTCATTTTCTTCAAATTGATATTTTTCCTTGAAATGAATTAATTCGACTTTAGTATATAGATCAGACGAATTTATATTGTATGAATATGGTAGAAAAACTGTCACCTTTTTTTCAAGTTGATTTATAGTTCTTATCCATCCGAATAAGAATGCAATTTCTTCTGTGCTTATCCACTCTGTTAAAGACAAATCAAAAATTACTTCTTTATAAGATACATTAATGGAATCATCCCAGTATTTATCAAGGACTTCATTCAAGTCATTTTGACAAAATTTAATTCCAAATTGAATTTTAATTAAACTCATACTTAGGATTTACGTTTATTAAAATTGGTCTATTATTGCGGACATTCTTTTTTCCAGTCTTTTATTAAAATCTTATTCTGCTGCTGATTATATGCACTGTCGCTTTTTTTTTGGCTTGCAGGTAACGCTTACGGCTATGCCCAGTGCGGGATTAAAATGCACAGACTTATCTACCGTGAACAAACTTACATAAAAGTACTGACGTAACCAAACCACTTAACCCCGCATTGGGTATGAGACGATGTTACCTGCCGTTTTTCTTTCTGTCGAGTAGTTGTCGTGTTTCCAAATAGCTGTCATGTTTTATCTCTTGTCTGATTTTATCTGAAAGAACTTTGTTGTCAATTAATACTTCAATGATACCTTTTCTGTGAATACCGCAAGTTAGTTTGTCGTAAATAGCTTCAAGAGGTTCTTTACATTCATTCGTCTTGTTCGCCTTGTAAATATCAATGTAACTTGAAGCAAGGTTTTCAATGATATAATCTTGATTAAATTTATTAGCCAATTTTGCGAGTAATTTGCTGTCACCTTTTTGATAGTTTGAAATCAAAATTCTTGTCAAACTCTCTGGTCTTTTAGCAGTTTCGAGTTGCTCTAAAGCAAACTGTCTTATGCTTTTGCTTTGTAAAAAGTGCAATGCATCAATTGCGAACTCAACAATTCTGTTTTTTGATGTCGATTTTTGTTTTGCAAGTTGCAAAATAAATTCGCTATCAAAAGGAAATTTGAATTTGTCAAAAACGTATAAGAGTTTCTCTTTGTTGGCTTTGTTCTTTTCAATCAAAAGTTGATTTGCAATTACATTTATTTGTTGGTTGGTTAATTTTCTTTTCCAAAGCCGAATATATGGTTTACAGAGTATTACTTCTTCAATTATGTCCTTGTATATAACCTTTTCTCGAATATGATTTTTCCTGTTTTCTTCTATTCGTTTTATGGTGTCTAAATAAATCCTGATGAAACGGTTTTCTTTACTCGCATTTTCAAGTTCTTCAAACGCTTTAATTTTCGGATTCTCTCTTTGAAAGTGGTCAATTATCATATCGTCTTGCCAATCGTCAGGATTTTGTTCTAATCCTTTACCAATCTTATCTGCGATAAATATTAAACCCTTCAATCCGTCAAGTTCAAGGATTTCACTGTATCCAACCCAGTCAGAATGGTCAACTGGATGATTGAAAAACCTGTCATAAATTGCTTGTTTTGCTTCGGTGTCGCCTGTTTGAGCAAATATTTTAACAAGGTCAAAGAGTTGTGTCAGTGTCCAAGTGTCGTCTTGCTCCGTTGCAAGTCCTTGCAAAACTGCTTTGCGAATTTTGTCTTGCTGTTTTGAAAGTGCAATAAGTTCAGAAAGAAATAAAGCCCTACTATCTTCTGATTGTCCATCATAAGCAAAATTTGTAAGCGATGCTTTGATAATGTCAGTCGAAAAGTCAACAGTCGGGTTGTTTTGCATAATCAAATGAGCTTCGCCTGTCCCACGTCTAATGGAACTTCTAAAGGTCTTTTTAATTGTTTTACTGTCGGTCATTTTGCTGTCAGTTTGAAGTTGTGCACTGTCCTAAAATGGCAGGTAACGGTTTTTAGCTATACGCAGGCAGGGATTTTAACCACTGAACTTCCTACGAAGAAATGAACTTCAGTTTTACCACTTTCCTGTCCTACGAAGCACGAAACCCCTGCTTGCGTATAGGTGATGTTAGCGGGTCGTTGTTTCATTTTAAGCTTTCAATCGCTTTTGTAAGTCTTCGTTTTCTTGTTTCATCAGTTTTTGCATCAGTAATTGACAATACCATTGCTTTCTTTTTGCTTGGGGCTAATTTGTCAAAGTTCTGTTTGGCAATTTGATTTTTATTTAGCAAATTTTGAAAGTCAATTGGAAGCTCTACTGTCCTTGGTTCAGTGTCTAACTCCACAGAAATCTCCACGAAATCTCCCCCTTTTACATTTGCATTCTTGCGATTTTCAGCACTCAGACTTAACATAAATTTTTCGCCCATTTTTCCAACTGCACTTCGGTAGGTATAGCCATTAATGATAACAACGACTAAAGGCTTTTTCCCGCCACCCAATTCGTATAGGATTTTCTCGCTAACTTCAATCCCTGTATTGTTACCGGTTTGAACAATTGTTGTCTTGAATTTCATAATTCTCTTACTTTTCTAATTGTGATTTTAAATTATCTAAACTTTGCTGAACATCTTTACCAAGAAACTTGTCCATATCTAGAAATAGAATTACAAAGTTTAATGGATATTTCATCTGTCCTTGCATAGTCCATTTTACATTGGTTTGTGATGCTGACAATCTTTCTAACTCAAAAGGTGTCTTTGAAGTACTTTTAAATGGCTTCAAAAACCTAAGTTCAATTTCAATCTTCTTAGTAGGTATTAAGCCAATAAGCTCTTGTTCTCCTGCTCCTAAATCTTTGTTCCCTTCATATTTTAAAATATAACCTACGTGTCCGTCAGTATTTTGCGACGTTTCAACCATATTAGGGTCTTTTAAAAACCACGCATTGAATTCTTTGTGATTATTTAGAAATCGCAAATAGTCATAAACATCTGTGTCAGATTTATTAATCTTGATTTCTCTTACAATAGTGTAGTCTTTCTTAGTGAAAATCGCTACAACCATAACCAAGGCTATTAATCCTAAAATTGAGTAAAGTACTGTCATCATTTTCCGTTTCATTTTTATTTGTTATTAATGTTTGCTTTTGTTCGTTACAATGCCCGCTAACGGGAAGCATATGCTTTGTGGCGGACTTCAAAAGATAAATCTTTCTGTCCACGACGATTTATATTTGGAACTAAAATACTCATTTTCATAACGTAACCCGCCATAAAGTATATGCAGTGTTGCCAGCAGTGCTTCATTTATTTCAAGGTGTAATGTAGTCCAAAGTTAACTCCACAAGAATATTGATATTGCTTTATTGGAGCGTTAACAATTGGGGTTATAGAATGTCTGAATATTGGTTCTGCCCTGATATTAAGCATTTTATTAATCTTGTAATCAATTCCTGCGCCGAGCAAAAAGGCGAAATTCAGTCTCGTCATGCCATCGAAACTTGAAGATGCGTCTGACTCATCAGAACCTTCAAATTTTATTTTAGTCCGTTGAAATAAAAAGATGTTTGTTGATAGTCCTGCAGACACAAATATTTGCACATTTCCTTTTAAGACTATATAGTTTGCCTTGATTGGCAAGTCCAAGTAGTAATAATGATAGTTAAGCGTAATCCGATCTGTAGGGAATGTGGGATCTGTTTCTCCATAGTCTAATTCCTTTATTTTTGTTTTCTCTCCTTTGTCGGAAAGGCACAACCCTGTTTCAAGTAAAATACGATCCTTAAATTTGTAAATAAGTGAAAGTCCGGTTGTATATCCAAATTTAGGAATTTCGGTCGAGTCCCTAAGTTCGGTCAACCACCTAAAAGAAGATTCAGAAATAAGTGTTCTATAAGAATAATCGGGTGAAAATGTCAGTCCCAATGCAATTTTACCGGTCGAAATTGCGTCAGATGTCTGTCCAAAACTAACGTATGTAGTTAGGATTATAATTGTTGTAATAATTTTTTTCGTCATGTTTTTTTGCATTGCTGGCAACGGACGGAACTATATGCAGTTGGGGATTGCGGGTTGCTTTCCTGTCGAACCCCGATGCCGTTGTTGCGGGCTGCGAACTTTGTTGTCCGCACCGAAACCCCAATTGACATATAGTTTTTGTTAGCGTTTCGTGCTTTTTTTTATCTACTATTTATTCATTTTTTGTTTATTTCCAAAGCCCACAGCACTTTGTTTAATGCTTGTAGAATCATTAATATTTACCTGTTTTTTAATTTTAATTACTGTCCTAATAGCAACAATGCTTATAATTAAGGAAACAACTGAGGCACTGCCTGTTATTACAGAATAAAGTTCAAGATTACTCATATTATTATTTTATTAATTAGATCAATTATTTGTTTCTTAAAATATTCAAGCGTATCGTTTTCAATATAATAGTCAAATTTTTTATAATAGTCCAAACTTTTTTCAACAGGGTGTTGCTTTTGTAAGTTTGTTAGAGTGTTTGTAGTTTTCCTCTCAATGCGAACAGTATAAGTTGAATTATGCATGCTTTTAACGTAGTCAATTTGGTTTTCATACCTACAATCAGTAATAATCAATATTGATTTAGATACTGTTTCGTTTAATATCGAAATTGTTTTATCAATTTTCCTTAGCCATATTTTGTCATCATACTCTCTAGCAGCAAAACTGATTTTTTGAAGGAAGTCAATTCCCTTTATGTCTTTTACTCCATTCCAACCAATTTTCAGTGCAATGTCTTTTACTTCATCAGCAAAACTATATCTAATTATATTTAGTGATGAAAATGATTCCTTGGATAACTCAAAGAAAGTATCTTTACCACAACCTGATTTGCCTGAAAGCATCAATATAGTTAGATTTTCCATTTAGCTATTATACCAATAAAATTAAACCATTGAAAGAACGTATTTGCGGTAAAACCTAGTGAGTTGAGAGTCTGCAGTGTTGATTCCATTGATTCAGGGAACATTACATTCCGCAACTTCTCTTTTTTATTATTTATTTGGGCATAATCAAAATGGTTAAGTTTCCACTTCTCGTGCTCTTTCATAAATAGATCGTTTAAAGAATTTTGTATTTCAATTTTTTCGCAAATAATAAAATATCCATTCTCATTAATTGAATTCTTGATTTTTTCAAAAAGAATATATTTTTTGTCAGGACGCACGAATTGCATCGTAAATAAAGAAAGAATTAAATCTGCTTTTGGTAATTCGCAAATTTGAATGTCCGACAATATGAATTCACAATTTTCAATTCTGCTACATTTTACACGAGCTTTTTCAAGCATTGGTATAGAATTATCAATTCCAAGATAAGAAATTTCTTTATTGCCATTACTCTTATTAATTTGATAAATTGTTTCACCAGTTGCTGTCCCTAAGTCAATAACTTTAGAGTTAGGTTTAAGAATTGAAGTTGAAAGGTTAGCAATAGTAGTTTGTAATTCTTTATAAAATGGAATTGACTTATTCACATGATAGTCAAATATCATTGATACCTTCTCATCAAATTTCCAGTCTTCAGAGTTTTTCAATATTTCATTTTCAATATTTTGCATTATTTAGCGAAAAGAAGATTTATAAGTTGTCTTTTGAAGAATTAGTGAAAATCCAGATACTTTTCTGCTATGGTTTTGCGAAAGAAGTTCTTTTGATTCACATTTGATAAGATTAAAATCCTTGTCGAATGCATTTAGTAAATTAACAATAGAATAATGTCTGTAAATTATTCCATTATTTGACCTAAATACACGAGGTATATTGAACTCCTTTAAACCAGTTTCATATTTTAAATCAAAATATTCTGAATCATTTCGTGTATATTCATTGATAAAAAGAAATGCACCACTTTTTAATAGCCTACTGCATTCTTGGGCATATTTTTGTAAATCTCCTTCTTTATATAAGCAATTTATAATCCCGAACGAAATTCCCACATCATAGAAATTATCTTTAAGCGAAATTTTTAAAGTATCTGATAAAATTATTTTGGTTTTACTAAGATTTTTTTTTGCCCTTTCAAGTAAGACAGTTGATGAATCAATACCTGTTATATTATAGAAACCATCATTTTCTAGTAATTTGCAGATCCTGCCATACCCACATCCAATATCAATAATATTACTATCCTTAGAGCAATATTTTGAAAATGTTTCTATATCAAATGGTGTTGTCGATTCTAGCTCGGGGAAATTATCCCAGGGTGTTTTATGACTCATTTTTTTAAATCATTCAAAGCTTTAGTAAATAATGTCTTGTTTTTATCAGCTCTTTCAATTAAATCAGATATACTCAATGATTGCTCCAGTAAGGACTTAAATTCAATGAATGCAGAATGATTAATAAGAGAAATTATTTTATCTGCTGATAATTCTAGTACATTGTGCGTCCTTGAGATGTTTATAATATCATTTAGAAGTTTTACATTTACATAGTATGGCACTTGTATTTTTCCTAGGTTTAATCCCATACTGTTGTCATATGGATAAATAAGGGTGTCTGAAAAGCTTGCTAAATATGACTCAGCTAATGAGAAGTGTAATTGGTTTGAATAATCTGGAATTATGACTCCGCGTTCTTTCAACTTTTCACTAATTACTTCCCATACAAAAATTGAACTATCTAATATTTCGTCAGGGAGGTCTGATATATCCTTAATCGTATGTTTGTTTTTATCAATTTGAGGTAAAATACGTTCGATTCTCTTAAGCCATTCTATAGATGTATCCCAACCTGAGTTGTTGTTTTTTCTAACTACAGATAAACCGTCAAATATTTTTGAAATTTCACTTTTAGAAAACTTCTTATACCTTTCAATATGAGCTAATTCATGAGTATTAACCTCTCGTTTCTCGGCATATTGTACCCAACTTGTTTCTTTTCTTAAAACTTTAAAATGACAATTTGGTTCTTCTGCTAATATCTTGAATTTATCTTTTAATAAATTTGTTAATGGAGAACTAAGAAATGAGGATGCAGATATTATTAAACTTGTGCTTATTGGTTTAAATAGCATTAGTAAAATAAACGCAGATTCCATTTTTTTATAATAACTAGAAGAATAAAATAGCTTTTGAATATCAGAGTCAGCATAAATAAAATATATATCCTTTTCTAAAGAATTTAATTGAGTAAATATCTGATAGTGATTATTTAGCGACTCTACTATTACTTGTTTATTATTTATTCCTATTGCTATTTGTTTATTTATTCTCATTCTTGCTAATATTTGTTACTCTATTCCTACCGTTAACATCAATTGCTTCTCTTTGAATTATAACCTCATATTTTTTCCAAAACTCCTCTACAAAGTCGATGTTCATAGTTAAACAATTACCTAAAATGAGGATGAATAAATCAATATGTTCTTCTGCAAGATTCCCTCTTCCTTTTGTTAAACATTGACAAATTTCACCAAGTTCTTCCATCATTAAGTTTGTTCTGTAAAGAATGATTTCGGTATTGTTTGATCCAATTTCAAAATCATTCTTTTGATAAAACTGTCTAACTGCTTTTAGCATTTCATTTATATCAGATTTCATTTTATTCATATTTAAAGATTAAGAATTTATTGAATATTCGGGTTGTCTCTTAGCATGAACGCTAACGTTTCGCAAATACACGCAGGGCGGGATTTAACCGATGAACTTCCTGCGAGAGTTGCACTTTAAAACTCTAATTTCTTGTCAACGAAGCAGCGAAACCCGACTTGCGGGTATTTTGCTGTTGCCGGTAGGTTTTCTATTCTGCATTTTCGTCAAATATTCTTGTGTAATTAGCAAATTCTGTGTCTTTAAGGTTTTCTTCAATTACGGATTTTGCAACTTCAAAGTCAATCACATAACAACAAACCTCCATGGTCCCACTTCCAATACTTCCACCATCACAATGTCCAAGTCCTGTCCAGCCTAAAACATCGTCCATTTTTTCTTGAAGTCGTGTCCGTTTCTCAACGTCCTCTGCTGTCCCCATGCCATCCACTTTGAACTCGATTAAAAGTGTGAAATGGTCTTCTATGTCGACTTCCTGATAACCGTCCTTACAATATTGGTCAATCTCTTTTTGCACTTCTTTCCTAAAACTAGAGAAAAGTCCAGACTTAACTTTTCGATAGTCACCGCGATGTCCAATAATACCTTTATGAACAGCACCTGTCTTGTCGTCTATATCCCAAGTCTCCCAGAAATGAATATTGTCGTCTACTCGTTTGTAAAGTTTCATTGTCTCCAATTTTGCATTTATCTGTTAAATATGGTTTGGTTGCGCAGCCCTTAAACTTACCGGCAACGTCCGCGTGTATGAGCCGTTGCGTGATCAGAGCGCTTACTTATCTAGGTACACCAAGGTAACCAAAAGTGATTAGTTCCGCAACCCGCTACCAGCAATGGGCTTATACACGCTGTTAGCAACTGTAATTTTATTTATTGTTTTCACTTTTGGAAAATACCTCCTTTAATATATTCTCAGCTTGCTTAACTTTTATTAACCCAACTATAAAACCTGATATAAACACAATCCTCAATATTAGCCCGCTCATAAGCATTTTTGGATCTATCAAACCTATTACTAGATATATAACGAGTAATATAATGAATCCTAAAAGTAAGGAAAAGAATGGCTCTTTAAACGAAAGAAAGCCCAGACCAATCAAAAGTAAGCTATAAATGAGAGTGACAACATGGATCGGACTATGTTCTGCACTCATCATAAAAATAATTGATACAATAAGATTTATCCCACCAATAATAAAAAGGACCAATCTGGCATAATCAGCACTTTTAATCCCCTCATGAACTGTTTTGACTTTCTTTATTTTATTTGACATGAATTGATATTTATCCATATCACTACCCTTAAAGGGATAACCGCATGAACAATTTTCAGGTTGTTCATCAAATTCAGAGTAACAATTTGGGCAGAAAACTTTATTCATTTGTCTAGGTTTTTATTTTTATTATAGTTGCTAACGTGCCGCAGCTAGCCCCAGGCCGGGAGACTACCTCCGAAATTTGCGCGTGTTTCCGCCGCTCAAATATACACTTTCCTGTCGGGCGGGCACCAAAACCCCGGCTTGGGGCTAGGTGCTGTTAGCACACGTAAATTTAATCACTGCACTCTTGTATTAATATTATTTTATTTTTTCTAAGATATTTTAATAGTGTATCATATTTTCCCCATTCTTGTTTTTTATAAGTCTCTAGTAATAAATTGAATGCTTCATCACTTTCAGTAGAATTATCATAAAAGCACGCTATAAATTTACAATATTCATTTTCGAATATTTCTTCTCTTAAGGAACCTTGTTCTAGCCAAGAAGTATCACAAATCTCAAGATCAGAAGGAATATAAGTTCCATAAAAAGCATCTAATGATTCCAGAAGCTCTACTTTCTCAATCGTTTTCGTCGAAAGTGAGTCTGCATGATTATGAGATAAATAATTCAGATATTTTATATTTTCCCCAAGATTATCAGTCTTAATTGGTAATACATAATCGTAAAGTACTAATATATCACTTAATCTAAACTCAGGAATGGATTTTATTGTTTTGGTTAAATAAACAGGATTAGTAATTGAATCGATATTAATATTGTAAGACGTATTAATCCAAATAAAACCCTGTGATTGTGAATCATTCGATGAAATATTTACCTTTAAAATAATAGAAATACCTCCTCCAGCATATGTGCTCCAGGAAAGTAATAGATTTAGTAATGTTATAAAGATGTAATTTTTCATTTTTATGTGTGCTAACGTTTGAGGCTAAAAGCTGGCGGGCAATTCGGAGCACTTCACTGTCAAACTACAATGAAGTTTATCAGTTGTACCGTCCTTCAAATCAGCACTTTCCGCCCGCTTGATTTTAGCCTTTGTTAGCAGTAGTTATTCTTTTCATAAGTCTTTAAATGTACCATCAAGAAAGATTTGTCCTTCTGAAGCGGCTGTATATTTTGAAAATGCTTTTATTTCAGTTGTTCTATAACTTCTCACAACTTCAATGAGCCTATTTATTAAAAATTGAAAATTATTTGTCCTTTTAGATGTCAGATAAATTGAGTCAGTATCATCTCCATTCCAATATCTTATCTGTTTTTTACCTTTATTCATATAAAGTAAAAGTCCATGGTTAAGTATTGAAATTAAATTTATTAAATTTTGCTTAGGGTATTTTTTACTCAATTCCGAAAATTTGTCAAGAAGCGTTTGAGGTTGAACTCCTAATTCGCCGCAGAATGCAAAGAAGAAAATCTGGTCAGTTCTTTTGGTATCTTGATTAAACTCTTCTTCCTTAGTACACTCGAATGCACCTGTATTGCCATAGTGTCTAAATGACATTGTTTCTTCTGGAACTAAAACCCCTTTTGAAGGAACTCCAAATCTTCTCAAAGATTTTATCGATTCCGTTTTAGCAAAAATATCTTCTAATTCTGCATTATTCAATGTGCTTTTTATTTCTCCAACAGCGATAACTCCTTCACACGGATAATATGTTGTGTCAGGGTTATCGTTAATTGAAAAGACTGGACAAAGATTTTTTTCAAATAAAATAATATCCATTTGCTTACTTGACCTTCCAAAACTATCAATTACACAACCTGTCCCAACACCTACCATTGGTGGTAATAATGTTTCAAGTTTTTGTCTAGTCGTTTTTTCTCTAGCACTTCCAACAAGTCCAGGAGTAGTTGCTTGTCCAGCAAACGTGAAGTTATTAATCAACTCATTCGCTAAGTGTTCTAAAAAAGCATTTATATTAAAGGTCTGTTCCATGTCTTGATATAATTACTGCTAACGTTTTTCAGCTATACGCAGGCAGGGATTTTAACCACTGAACTTCCTACGAAGAAATGAACTTCAGTTTTACCACTTTCCTGTCCTACGAAGCACGAAACCCCTGCTTGCGTATAGGTGATGTTAGCGGGTCGTTGTTTCATTTTAAGCTTTCAATCGCTTTTGTAAGTCTTCGTTTTCTTGTTTCATCAGTTTTTGCATCAGTAATTGACAATACCATTGCTTTCTTTTTGCTTGGGGCTAATTTGTCAAAGTTCTGTTTGGCAATTTGATTTTTATTTAGCAAATTTTGAAAGTCAATTGGAAGCTCTACTGTCCTTGGTTCAGTGTCTAACTCCACAGAAATCTCCACGAAATCTCCCCCTTTTACATTTGCATTCTTGCGATTTTCAGCACTCAGACTTAACATAAATTTTTCGCCCATTTTTCCAACTGCACTTCGGTAGGTATAGCCATTAATGATAACAACGACTAAAGGCTTTTTCCCGCCACCCAATTCGTATAGGATTTTCTCGCTAACTTCAATCCCTGTATTGTTACCGGTTTGAACAATTGTTGTCTTGAATTTCATAATTCTCTTACTTTTCTAATTGTGATTTTAAATTATCTAAACTTTGCTGAACATCTTTACCAAGAAACTTGTCCATATCTAGAAATAGAATTACAAAGTTTAATGGATATTTCATCTGTCCTTGCATAGTCCATTTTACATTGGTTTGTGATGCTGACAATCTTTCTAACTCAAAAGGTGTCTTTGAAGTACTTTTAAATGGCTTCAAAAACCTAAGTTCAATTTCAATCTTCTTAGTAGGTATTAAGCCAATAAGCTCTTGTTCTCCTGCTCCTAAATCTTTGTTCCCTTCATATTTTAAAATATAACCTACGTGTCCGTCAGTATTTTGCGACGTTTCAACCATATTAGGGTCTTTTAAAAACCACGCATTGAATTCTTTGTGATTATTTAGAAATCGCAAATAGTCATAAACATCTGTGTCAGATTTATTAATCTTGATTTCTCTTACAATAGTGTAGTCTTTCTTAGTGAAAATCGCTACAACCATAACCAAGGCTATTAATCCTAAAATTGAGTAAAGTACTGTCATCATTTTCCGTTTCATTTTTATTTGTTATTAATGTTTGCTTTTGTTCGTTACAATGCCCGCTAACGATGGCAATATGCAAAGTTGGGGATTACGGAGCGATTCACTATCAAGTTACACAGCACTTGATGCGAGCCACAACCTTTGAATAACCTATTAAACCCCAATTTTGTATATTGCATGTTGTGTTTAGTTTTTAATATTGAAATCCTCCATATTTGCTAAATCTCTGAATCCAGTCAAAGTAATCACCAAATAATGAACCTGATGTCAAATTTAACTCATTGGCTTTTTTGCCATCAATTTTTAATTCAACCTTTTCAGTTCCCACACACTCATCCATGCTTTCTTGAAATCCTCGAAGCAGGGTAAAAGCAGCATTGTCAATGATATTTAATATCAATTTATCCAAAATCTCTAATTCACTCTTATTTAATCCGCATATCAACTTTTGTCTCTCTTCTTCAAGTTCAAGATATTCTTTCGCCTGATTTTTATTCAATGTTTTTGTCAATGCGTTTGTTTTATAGTTCTCATACAATTGCATAGACTCGTCACGCATATGATGAATAATGAATTTTCCGAGTCTGTCTAATAGCGTTTCTTGAATCAATGTTTTATACTTGCTATCAAGCATTTGAATCAATGTATCGGGTAGTATGTGTTTTTTTCTTATGGTCCAGTAGATTGATTTTAAATAAATAAAGAAAAAATTGTTAATTCCCTCATCTCCCAAGTCTTCGTTATACTGGAATACGAATCCTGTTTCATCTTGCCAAGAAGCATTTTTTGACTCATATTCTTTTGTCCAGTCTTCAAAGTCAATTAAATCATACTCAACAAACTCAAAGTCTGGACAATTATTTTCAGTTTCTTCAACAGTCTTTTTGAGGTTGAAGCTTAAACTAATCCAACCACTCCAAGGACAACAATAAATTCCCATGGATGATGGGTCTCCTTCTTTATCCTTAAAATCATTAAGAGTCCTAATAACAAAATCCTCTATTTGTTTGCTATATTTTTCTAATATAATCATGTCCTATTATAAGTTTTTGTAGTTGCACTATGGTTTCTTAAAATTAAACACAACGGGGGTGCATATGCTTTGTGGCGGACTTTAAAAGACAAATCTTTCTGCCCGCGCTGATTTATATTTGGAACTAAAATACTCATTTTCATAACGTAACCCGCCATAAAGTATATGCAGTGTTATAACCCGTTTTTTCTGATTTCATAAAAATATTCTTTTCGATACTGGTAATTCCTTAATTATATCATCCTTTTCTAAAGCCTTTTGAATCTTCAAAAACAATCTCCTCAATTCTCGAGCGTCCTTATTCTCTGATTCTGTGTTTTCAGTCCAATTAATCTTATAGTCAACTCCATTTAATGTAAACTTAAACTGATAAGAAAAAGTCGGTGATACATTTACTGTCGATGTTGGAGCATAATTCTCGGGGTATTTGTAGACGTCTATTTCTCTTAAAATCTTATAAATTTCTTGTTTCTCAGAAACTGGAAGCTGGTACGAAATTGTTGTGTCTAATTCCCAGTCAATTGTCTTTGTCAATTTGTCTTTATATGTGTCAAGAATATAAGAATTATCGGCAATATTTGAAATGAAATTAAAGTCGTTAGGCATTGAGTCAGGATATTTTGCGGTTCTCCGTTCGCAGCCCGATAAAATTACGAGTCCAATTGCAAGTAATCGAATTGATATCGTTTTGTAATTTCTCCTCTTATGCATTAGTCGCTGTCTTTTTTTTAAAATGGGTTATAACGTGCCGCAGCTAAACGCGGTTGGCGATTTGGAACACGGAATTATCAACTTAAAACAAAGTAATAATGGAACACGAAAATTTGAATACAGAAGAAACCGCCAATAGCGATTTAGGTGCTGTTATAGCCAGTACGGCTAAGGTGGTTGATCTTGATGAATTTACGAGGGTTTGCGGCCATTTCAACGGGAATACTCCTGTAAATAATCATTATGGGTGCGATCATAAGGATTGCGAGGAAAAAGAGATTGTGAAGGTTGATAAAAACGGAGAGCACAATAGATTTCCTGAACGAATTGAGCAAAAGATATTATTGGCTTGCCTACGTAAAAAATATGGAAGCTGGCAAAATATTGTCAAGGCATCCGAAACGGAAGATGGTAAGAAATTTATCAATGAAGTAAGGCACAATAAGATGTATGATGCTGATTTTATTGTTCAATTCGGTTGCAAATTACAGGGCAAATGCTACTCTTTTTCCTGTCCATTAGCTTCGGAATGTAATTTACAGGATTTACAGGAGCATGATAAGGATTTGTATGAAGAATGGAAAAATGAGGAATGCGACCCTTCTGAAATGGGCGCAAACCTGATGCTTGTAAGGGACGAAAAGTTGATTGAAGCACTATTGTAGTATTGGCTATAACGGGCGTGCATATGCTTTGTGGCGGACTTCAGAAGATAAATCTTTCTGCCCACGCTGATTTATATTTGAAACTAAAATATTCATATTCAGCCTAACTCCGCCATAAAGTATTATGCATTGTTACCGCCTGGTTTTTATTTTCGTCAAGCAAGTTTTATGTTTTCATTCAGCAATTCTACGTTAAAATTGATTTTAGCATTTAATGCTTTGAAGACCTTTATAATTGTCTCAAATCTAGCATCAGTCAGGCTGTTTTCTAATTTTGAAATTTGTGCTTTTTTCACACCAACGAGTTCTCCAAGCTCTTCTTGAGTCAGATGGCGTTCTTTTCTTGCCTGGCGGATGGCTTCTCCGATTAAGTCAAGACGTAATTCGCTTTCAAAGGCCTCGCGTTTTGGTGTACCTCGTTTCCCGATATGTTTGTCAGTTATGTCTTCTAATGTGTATGTTTTCATCGGTTCATCCTTCGTTTTCATGACGTTTTCTTTTAAAATATTGTTTTCTAATTCTCTCTGCTTTCTCAATTTCGCCGCTGGGGGTTTTGCTGGTCTTTTTGATAATTCCGTGTGTTGAAATTACCAATGTCTCAGTGTCTCCGGTCTTGTCCCAAAACGCAAAAAGTCTGTAATGGGTTTTGTTGAAAAATGTCCTGAACTCCCAGATTTCATCTTTCAGTTTTTTAAAAAGTTCATTGTCGTTTGAAAACTTTGCCTTTGTTACGTTGTAGATAATTTTATCTCGTGATTTCTCTTCAAGGCCGTTCAAAAACTCGGCTGCTTCTTCTAAAAACTGAACTTGAAATTTCTCATTCATTCTGCAATAAGTTTATGCAAA
>Ga0209417_1000289_pt1 | contig 131130 bp, 94 predicted proteins | sample RifGroF2_FD_184002 | JGI IMG/M metagenome (GOLD analysis project Ga0209417, IMG submission 184002) | Groundwater microbial communities from Rifle, Colorado, USA - Groundwater F2 (SPAdes) (version 2) | ecosystem: Environmental > Aquatic > Deep subsurface > Groundwater | place: Rifle, Colorado... | reverse complement strand
GCCTTATTTATGACTAAATTCCTATTAATAAAAAAACCTAAACAAAAGACTATAAGCTAAAATATAAATACGCTAAAAATAACAACATAAAAAAACCGTCTCAGATTATCTTTTGAGACGGCTTCTTTTTATATTTTCAGGTTACACTTACTAACTTAAATAATTCTTACATTTGTAAAAAATCAAGGTTATGAAATTTAAATTTATAAGTATTTTCCTCCTTCTGAGCTTTATTCTCTTTACAAAAACTCAAGCTCAGGATACCATATTTAATCAAACAGATGCTAACGGATTAAAACAAGGATATTGGAAAAAAAAATATCCTGAGGGTGGCATTCAATATACGGGACATTTCAAAAACAACAAGCCAGTTGGCGAATTTACAAGATATACTAGAGAAGGAACTCTTTATGCTAAAATGAAATATGCTGAGAACTCAGATAAAATATATACCACTTTTTTTTACCCAAACAAACAAGTTCAGGCCGAAGGATATTACATAAATAAGTTGAAGGATAGTACTTGGTCATTTTATTCTGAAAAGGGAATTTTAGTTAGTACTATCAATTTTTTTATTGATAAAAAGCATGGTAGTGAGATTAGATACTACGATAATGGAAATATCTTCGAAAAGATTTTATGGGAAAATGGACTGCAAAACGGAATTAGTATCCGCTATTATAATAATGGCAATGTTATGATTCGCTCTCCCTATATTAATGGGTTACTAAGTGGATCTTATGCATCCTATTCAGAAAATGGGAAGCCTATTATTAGTGGTATGTACGAAAATAATCGCCGACAGGGAAAATGGATAATCTATGATGAGTTGGGCAATGTAAAAAATGAAATTGTTTATATCAATGGAGTTGCCGAGAATCAAGAAGAACTTGATAAAATTGAACAGGAAGAACTTGATATGCTTGAAAAAAATAAAGGAAAATTTCAAGACCCCCTGGAAATGATGTACAACAATATTCCGCCAATGTAATTTAAAATCATGCTAAAACTTTTTAGATTAGTATTTCTGGTTATTATTATTTCGCCACAACTATTTGCCCAGATAGCACCTAATAAATACCGTATTTATTTTACTGATAAAAACTATAGTGGTTTTTCTATTGAACACCCTGAAGAATTTTTATCGGAGAAAGCTATAAATCGTCGTGAAAGACAAAATATACAGATTATTGAGAATGATCTTCCTGTTTCAAAATTTTATATCGACAGTCTTAAAGCACTAGGATTAAACATTTTAAACACATCAAAATGGCAAAATACAGTAACCATTTACTCGACTAATCAGATACTTTTAGATACACTCCACCACATTGGATTTATTAAATCAATACAAAAAAAATCTACTGAAGAAATAAGTTCATTAGTACAAACAAATTACAAATCAACACATTCAATTTCTGAAGTTACAAATAGTAATATAGATTATGGAGATTCTGGAAATCAAATACGATTGCATAATGGTCATATTCTTCATCAAAATGGTTTTTGGGGACAAGGAATAACCATTGCAGTTATTGACGCTGGATTTTATAATGTTGATATATTACCAGCTTTTGATAGTTTGTTAGAAAATAATCAGATTCAAGCAATTTATGATTTTGTTGATAACGATGACTTTGTTTTTGACGCCAATAATCATGGGATGAAAGTTTTATCGATAATTGGCGGCAATATTCCTGGTCAACTTATTGGTGCAGCACCCAAGGCAAACTTTCTACTATTAAGATCGGAGGATGTTAATTCTGAATATTCGATCGAAGAAGATAACTGGGCTGCAGCAGCTGAATTTGCCGATAGTGCTGGAGCCGATATTATAAATACATCATTAGGTTATACTGTTTTTGATGATCTTTCATTGAATTACTCATACCGCGATATGAATGGAAATACCGCCTTTATAACAAAGGCTGCTGATATTGCAGCATCAAAAGGGATATTGGTAGTAGTAAGTGCTGGAAATCAGGGCAATGCTACTTGGAGATACATTTCAGCACCAGCCGATGGAGATAGCGTACTGACTGTTGGTGCTGTTAATGCCTTTGCAAGCTATGTAGAATTTAGTAGTCAGGGTCCATCATCAGATGGGAGAATAAAACCTAATGTTGCTGCTACCGGATACCAAACTATTTTGCAGGATGTTTCGGGACAGGTTAGCAAAGGAAACGGAACTTCATTTTCAGCTCCAATAATTTCAGGTCTGGCAGCTTGTTTGTGGCAAGCCATGCCTGAATTAACAAACATGGAAATATTAGATCGTATTGAACAAAGTTCTCACCAATATTCAAATCCAGATTATAAAATAGGCTACGGAGTACCTGATTTTGCGAAAGCAGCAAACTTAACAAACGCAATATCAAAAAGAAATGATGGGTACAGTATTAAAGCTTATCCAAATCCTTTTACACAGCAATTATCGTTATATTTAAATATTAGTAAATTTTCAAATAGCCCTATAATAGTTGAATTATATAATGTACTTGGCCAACAATTGTATAACAAAGAACTTTTTACAACTAACAATATTTTAATTATTGATAATCTTGATAATCTCTCGAAGGGTATTTATATTGTAAAAATTACCATTGATAATAAGACACATCAGATAAAGGTTAGTAAATTAAATTAGCCTTTCAAATGGAGCAATCGATAAGTTTACTTGAACTAAATTCATCAATTAAGGAAACCCTGAAACAAAGTTTCCCTGATTCGGTATGGGTTATAGCAGAAGTTAGTGAACTTAAAATAAATAGAAATGGACATTGTTACCTGGAATTAATTGAGAAAGATGTAATTAACGAGAATATTATTGCACGCAGCCGAGCAACAATTTGGGCTTTTACTTTTAGAATGCTCAAACCATATTTTGAAAGTATTACATCGCAAGAACTTTCTCCAGGTTTAAAGATTCTTTTTCGGGCATCAGTTGAGTTCCATGAATCTTACGGATTAAGCCTAAACATAATTGATATTGATCCAAATTATACTCTTGGCGATCTAGCAAAGAAAAGAGCTGAAACAATTAAAAGACTCGAAGCTGAAGGCGTAATTAACATGAATAAAGAACTCGAATTACCATTAGTAATTCAGCGCATCGCGATTATTTCGTCAGAAACAGCTGCAGGTTATCAGGATTTTGTTAATCAACTACTAAATAACAGCAATAAATATGTTTATTATCTTAAACTTTTCCCTTCTATAATGCAAGGACCCCAGGCTGAAGAGTCAATTATTCAATCTCTTGAAAATATTTTTGATTACGAAGATTGTTTTGATGTAGTTGTAATAATACGTGGTGGTGGATCGCAAGCCGATCTTAATTGTTTTAATAATTATACACTTGCATCAAATGTTGCACAATTTCCAATTCCGGTATTAACTGGTATTGGGCACGATAAAGATGAATCGGTTGTTGATATCGTTGCAAACACGAAACTAAAAACACCAACGGCCGTTGCTGAATTTATTATTTCGAAATGTATTGAGTTCGAAAATCGTATTGATGAAATAAGCAATTCTATATTCGATGAAATAAGCGAATTTTTAATTCATCAAAGAAACAACCTTGGTCAATTAATTAATTTATTTAGTCCCCAAACAAAAAACCTCCTTTTAAAAGAAAAAAACAGGTTACTTCAAATCAAACATGTAGCTTTAAATGATATTTCGGATTCGTTGAAATTGCTTTATCTTAAAATTGACAGAATTTCCAATAAAATTCATCTTAAATCAAAAGAAAAATTAATCTATCAGAAAGAATTATTATACAGTTATAATCAGAAAAAACACAAACAAACCCAAACCTTTTTACGATCAAAAGAGTATAAACTTTGTTTTTGGGAAAGCAATTTAAAGCTTCTTGATCCAAAGAATATTCTTAAAAGAGGATATTCAATTACCTGTTTTGAAGGAAAAGCTGTTAAAAATTCAATAGATTTAAATACAAATGATGAAATAACAACTATACTCTATAAAGGAAAAATTGAAAGCAAGATAAAATAAATGTGTTTTCGTTTTGAAATAATATAATATTAAGAACAACTTTTATTTCTTACTTTAAATTAGTAAATTGATTCAGTTATAATAATGCAATCGCTTATGGTTAATTATAGATATATACTAGCATTTTTAATAGTCCTTGTTTTATCACAAAATTCTATAGTAGCGCAAAACAACAGGCAAATTATTGATAGCTTGGTTTTAGAATTAAAAATTGTGCCGGAAAATGAGAAAATTGAAATATTAAACGAATTGTCAAAATTATATTGGAATTATTCACTTGACAGCAGCTTCTATTATGCAAACGAAGCACTAAGTATTGCTCATATTATTCAAGATAAAGTGGGTTTATCCAATTCGTATAACAGAATTGCAAATGTCTATTTTTTCCAGGGTCAATATGAAAAAGCAATGGAATTTTACCAAAAATCATTAACTGCACGAAAAGAAACAAACGACCAGGTAGGCATTGCTAATGTCTACAATAATATGGCTATGCTTTATTCAAATCAAGGTGAACATGAAAAAGCACTTGAATTTTATACTAAAGCTTTAAATATTAGTATTTCGCTTATTGATAAATTTAATACTGCATCATATTATTCATCAATAGGAACAACATATCTGGAACTAAATAATTATAAAAAATCACTAGAATATTATTTAAAATCTCTTGAAATATCAAAAGAATTAGATGAAGAAGAAGCAATTGCCAGTTTATACAGAAGTATAGGTAATGTTTATAGTGAGATTACAAGCTACGAAGCTGCATTAAACTATTATCTTGACGCACTTGAAATCTATAAAAAGCTTAACAATCAACCCGGGCTTTCGGCAATGTATAACAACATTGGTATTATTTATCAAAATTTTAAAGAGAATGATAAAGCTCTTGTTTATTTCCAAAAATCACTCGACATTGAAATAAACCTTGATAACGAAGCAGGACAATCAACGGCATACAACAATATCGGAACTGTACATGATGATCTTGGAAACAAATCAAAAGCATTAGAATATTATAACAAATCACTTGAAATTGATAAAAAATTCAATAGTGAAGAGGGAATTTCGACAGCATTAAATAACATTGGATTAATACATATTGATATAGGTGATTATAAAAAAGCATATTCGTTTCTAAATCAATCTCTTGAAATAAACAAAAAAAGGAAAGACAATTTTAGTATAGCTAATAACTACAACAATCTGGCAAAATTATCTATTCGACAAAAAAAATATACCGAAGCAAAAAATTATTTATCAACATCAATAGCAATTTCACAGCAAATAGATGCAAAAGAGTTATTGATAGAAGCATATGATTTTCTTTACATTATTTACTCTGAAGAAAACAATTTTCAGAAAGCTCTCGAATATTTTAAGCTTTATGCTGAAATGAACGATAGTATTTTCTCAAAAGAAGCCAATAATAGAATTGCTGAAATGAGTATAAAATACGAAACAGAAAATATTGAATCGGAAAATGAGTTGCTTAGGAAAAACAACGAAATCCACTTACTTCAGCTTAAACGACAAAAAAATCTTCAACGCTATTGGATTGCATTTACTATTTTAATTCTGGCATTAACAATCTTAGGTTTTAGTCAGGTTAGATTAAAAAAGAAAACAAACGATCTGCTTGAATCTAAAAATAATCAGTTAAAAGATGCTAATAATAGGCTCTCCTCATCTGAAAAAAATTTAAAAGAACTTAATGCTACAAAAGATAAATTCTTCTCAATTATTGCTCATGATCTAAAAAACCCTTTTCAGGCATTGCTGGGATTTTCAGAAACTCTCTATACAAGACATAATGAATTAAGTGGAAATGAAATTAAAGAATATAGTAAAATTATTTATGAATCGTCGCAGAACCTTTTTAATCTATTGGGCAATTTATTACAATGGTCAAAATCTCAACTTGGAAGTATTAAAATGGCTCCCGAAAAACTTAATTTATCAAATATTTTGGAAGAGGCTACATCGTTGCTAACTTTACCTGCTGAAAAGAAAAACATAAAACTTCGAAATAATATTCCATATAATTTTACTGTTTTTGCCGATAAACACATTGTTTCGACAGTACTTAGAAATCTTGTAAGTAATGCTATAAAATTCACAAATGAAGGAGGAGAGATATCAATCTCCTCTGAAATAAAAAATAATGAAGCATTAATATCTGTTGTAGATAATGGACTTGGAATAAAACCAGAAAATCTGGATAAACTATTTAAAATTGACTATAGTTATTCCACTAAAGGTACAAATAATGAACAGGGTACAGGTTTAGGCTTGATTTTATGTAAAGAACTTGTTGAAGAAAATAATGGGAAAATATGGTGTGAAAGCACTTACGGAAAAGGTAGCACCTTCTACTTTACTTTACCAATATAAGAATAATCAGTATTTTTTTATCACAAGTAATTAATTGTAATTACTCTCTACTTTTATGATAAGAGCTTTAAAATATAAGTTTAACCTGATTATTTTAGTTAGTATAATTGCTATCATTAATACTTCATTTGCCCAAAAATCAAAAACCGACAGCTTAAACCTGCAGCTTTCCAAAGCATTGGAAGAAGACAAACCTGCAATTTTAAATTCTCTGTCAGAAGCCTTTCTTTTTGATGATGCAAATGTAAGTTTAACATATGCAGGTAAAGCATTGGAATTATCAAAAGAGCTTAATCAGAAGAAAGACTACACAAATGCCTTGTTCAATATAGCCGAAGCGTATTTTGAACTTGCACGTTATCAGCCAGCTATTGAATATTACTTAAAAACTTTAGAAGACATTTCAGAGGATAAGTTTAATCTAAAGAAAATTGATATATTAAATAAAATCGGTCATTGCGAAAAATATTTGAGCAATTATGATTCTGCGTTTCAGTATTATCAAAAAGCACTTAATTTAAGTACAACAGAGAATAAAGAGGCACTTAAGGCCGAATCTTTAAATAATTTGGGAGTTTTATTTAAACTTAAAGGCAACTATTATGAATCTTTTCAACTTCATAATAAAGCATTAGCATCTGCGAATTTTTCAGGAGATATTAATGAAATTTCTAATACTCTGAACTATATAGGTAGTTTATATTGGGTTACCAGTAAATATGATAGTTCCTTAATATTTTATGAAAAATCACTACAACTTAAACGGGATATCAATGATTACATTGGAGAAGCTTTAATTTTAAGTAATATTGGAGTTTTATATAAAGATAAAGGTGAATTTCAAAAAGCTATTGATTACCATTCAAAATCACTTGAGATAAAACAAAGGATAGGTAACAAAAAGGAAATAGCTAGTTCACTGAATAATATAGGTAGTGTATATCTTAAAAATAATAATGCAGCTAAAGCCCTTGAGTTTTATAATAGATCACTTGAAATAAGACTTCGACTAAATGATATCTCAGAGGTAGCACAATCCCAAAACAATATCGCATTGGTTTACAGGAATTTAGGAGAATACAATAATGCGCTTGATTATTTCCATCAATCCTTAAATAATTTAAAAAAAGTTGGTAATAATTCTTTGATCGCTAATTGTTTGAATCAAATCGGAAGTATCTATCTTAAACTAAACCAATATGATTTGGCTCTCGAAAACTATCTTAATTCACTAAAAATAAGACAAGAACTAAAAGATCAAGTACAAATTGCTGCTTCTTTAAATAATATTGGGATTATTTACGAAGAAATTGGTAATTATGAAAAAGCACTTGATTATTATACTAAAAGTCTTAACATTAAAACCAATATAACAGACAATAAAGAACTTGCAAACACTTTACATATAATAGGAAACCTCTTCTTTAAATTAAAAAAATATCAGGAAGCACTTGATAAATATACTCAGGCGCTGGTTTTAAGAGAAAAAATTGGCGACAAAATGAGTATCGCTGCATCGTTAAAGAGCCTGGGGAATGTTTATCTCGAATTGGGTGATAAATCAAAATCTCTGATTTATCTTAACGAATCTCTTAAAATACGAGATGAAATTGGTGACGCTAAAGGTGTAAATGAAGTACTTAATGATATAGGAAACTATTATTTATCATTTTCGAATTATGATCTTGCACTCGAAAGCTTTTTAAAAACAATTAAACTAGCTGAAAAAACCGGCGACAAATATTTAACTGCACTTGCATGTAGGAAAGCTGGTGAAATATATCTTAAAAAAGGGAATATAAATGAAGGACTCAACCTTATTTTAAGATCACTGGAAATTGGGCAAGAGATTGAACATTTGGAAATGATAAAAAATGCATATTATTCGCTATTTCAACATTATAACAAATTTGGTAATAAAGACAAAGCTTTATTAAATTACATTAATTACTCTGTTATAAAGGATTCAATATTTGCCCAAGTAAATGATCAACGGATTCTTGAAACACAAATGAAATTTGAAATTGAAAAGAGTCAAACAGAATTATCACGAATTGAAGATGAAATTAATGAATTAACCAGTGAAAAAAAAATTAAAGACCTTGAGCTTCAAAAACAGAAAAATTTGCGTGACCTTCTAATTATTATCTCTTTCCTTTCAACTATTTCAATTATATTAATTCTTCGGTCTTTTTTATTAAAAAGAAGAACCAATCGATTACTAAAGGATAAAATTAATGAAATAAATAACTCAAATAAATTACTCATTGAGTCGGAGTCGAATCTAAAAATACTTAATGCAACAAAAGACAAATTTTTCTCAATTATAGCTCATGATATTAAAAACCCCTTTAATGCTCTTTATGGCTTAACTGATTTTGTATCAAAGAATTTCGATACTTACTCTCCACAAGAAATAAAAAACTATTTCGATCTGATTCATAATTCTGCTGAAGAATTACTGGAATTACTCGAGAATTTATTGCATTGGTCTCGAACTCAACGTGGAAAAATGGAGTTCCATCCTATCCTACTCAACTTAAATGATATTGTTCAGAAAATAATCTCACTTCAAAAAATTAGTGCTGATAAAAAAAATATAAAGATTGTATCTTCTATTGAACCCTCGCTAAATATTATTGCTGATCCTGATATGATAACAGCCATTTTTGCCATAATAATTTCTAATGCAGTAAAGTTTTCATATCCCAGTTGTGTAGTAATTATTATGGCAGAGAAAGGATCCCAATCAACTGTTGTATCAATTATTGATAGTGGTGTAGGAATTTCTGAACAAGATATTGAGAAGCTCTTTCGAATTGATGTACATTACTCCACAAGCGGTACATCAGAAGAGCAAGGTAGTGGACTGGGACTTATTCTATGCCATGAGTTTGTTGAGAAACATAATGGAAAAATATGGGTTGAAAGTGAATTAAATAAAGGAAGTACATTTAAATTTACAATTCCAAATAATTAATAATGAGTAAGAAAACATTAACTTATAAAGAAGCTGTATCTGAAATAGAAGATATATTGCAAAAAATTGAAAATGAAGAGCTTGATGTTGATGATCTTTCAACTAAAGTAAAGCAAGTATCAACTCTTATAGCTTTTTGCAAAAAAAAATTGCACGAAACGGAAGTTGAAGTTGAAAAAATTTTAAAAGATATCGACTCAAATTAAAAAGAGGAGTCTTAATAGAACTTTATTGAGACTCATAATAGTTATCAGGAGCCATCGGGACGAGACAAAATGATAACAACCTAATAATCAATACGTCAAACTAAAAATAGTTATCCTGAGAGATGTCACTCTGAGCCTGTCGAAGAGTGTCCAAGGATATCAAAGTGTAGTCAATACAAAAGATACTTTTGATAAAGATTCATTTTATAATAATTAATTATTTCCTTTTCATTTTTTGTGGACTAATCATATTCTCAGGCTTTAGGAGCTCGTCAAGTTCCTGTATTGAAAGCAACTTTTTTTCTAACACCAAATCATAAACACTCCGATCGTTTTGTAATGCTTCTTTTGCAAGCATTGAGCAGGTTTCATAACCCAATGCAGGATTTAATGCAGTTACAATACCAATACTATTGAGCACCAATTCACGACATCGTTTTTCGTTAGCAGTAATACCATCAATACATCTAAATTTAAATGTTCTCATACCATTAATTAGCATCTCTATTGATTCAAAAATACTTTGAACAATTACTGGTTCCATTACATTGAGTTCCAATTGTCCGGCCTCGGCAGCTAGAGTAACTGTTAAGTCGTTACCAATTACTTTAAAAGCAATTTGATTTATCACTTCAGGTATTACAGGATTTACCTTTCCAGGCATTATGGATGATCCGGGCTGCATTGGAGGCAAATTAATTTCATTAAATCCAGTCCGTGGCCCCGATGATAATAATCGTAGATCGTTCGATATTTTTGATAACTTAACAGCTAATCGTTTTAAAGCCGATGAATACATCACAAAAGCTCCAGTATCTTGAGTTGCCTCAACTAGATTCTTAGCGTTAACCACGTTTAAACCCGATATATTGCGAAGATGCTTAATCACCTTTTCTGCATATTCAGGCTCCGAGTTAATTCCAGTTCCTATTGCTGTTGCACCCATATTCACTTCAAGAAAAAGATTAACATTCTGTAGTAATCTCTCAATTTCTTCCTCGAGTGTAACGGCATAAGCCTCAAAAGACTGACCAAGAGTCATGGGTACAGCATCCTGTAACTGAGTTCTTCCCATTTTTATTACATGATAGAATTCTTTCGATTTAGCATAAAACGAATCAATTAGGTCTTGCAAAACAGAGATTAATTTGTAGTTACTTTTAATAATTGCAATTTTTACCGATGTTGGATAAGCGTCGTTGGTTGATTGGGACAAATTGACATGGTTATTAGGATGACAAAACTCGTATTGACCACGTTCATGGCCTAAGATTTCAAGTGCTCTATTGGCAATTACCTCATTTGCATTCATATTTGTTGATGTTCCTGCACCACCTTGAATCATATCAACAATAAAATGATTATGAAATTTTCCATTTATTAACTCATTGCAGGCACGAATAATAGCATTGGCTATGGATTCTTCTATCAAACCAAGCTCAAAGTTTGCCTGAGTAGCAGCTAATTTAACCATCGAAATTGACTGGATTATTACAGGATAAAAATTGAGTGTAATACCACTAATATTAAAATTCTCGATTGCTCTCATGGTTTGTACACCATACAAATATTCATTTGGCACATCACGTTCACCAAGTAAATCATGTTCACGACGAGTTCTCCCAGACTCATACTGAGCAGCTACATTTAACATTCTATTATTAGAATAGCGCATTCGGCGAGAAATTACTCTGGCGATATTGCTAAATATTTTTACTGTAGCTGGACCATTCTCGTCAAAGTATTTTCGGTCAATGCTGAAAACTGTAGTTTCTTCAATGGCTCTTGCCGATGTTGAATGAGGGGAATCATTTGCCCATGAACCTTCTCCAAGAAAATCACCTTTACTAAAAAGCGACAATCTGGTTTCGGCTCCAAAATGAATGGTTTTAAAAAGCTCCACCTCTCCTTTATAAATTATGAAAATATCTTTACGTGGACCATTTTCTTCAAATAGTAACTTTCCTTTTGGATAATTCTTTTCCTGCATACTCTTAATTAAAATATTCAGTTCAGAATCATCTAACCCCTTAAAAAGCTCAATCCCTTTAATAAAATCAAGTATCTTATTTGTTTCCATTTTTTTTAAATATTGATAAATATTTTGCAACAGTGCTTCAAAGTAATAATAAAACAACCACATAAAAAAAATGTTTGACAGTTTCCCGTCAAACATTTTTAAACCTAAACCATCTTACATTAAGGAACTATGCATCAATTCGAAACTCGAGATTTGATCTCGAAATTTCTACATCAATGTATTCTTCAAAAAGTTCTTGAACATATTTAACATCTAAACCATATCCAACACGCATACTTGCTGTTTTATAAATTTCGTTTGCAATATGCTTTATTTGATTTTGATTAGCAATTAAAACCTGAATTGGATCAATTTCTTCGACATTAAATTTACCTTGCGATTTTTTAAGGATAGCAAGATTCTTATTTATTATTTGTTTCATTCGTTTATGCGATTGGGTTATCGAGGCTAACCTATGGCCAATAATTCCTATCACTTCAAATGTTTCTGCATTTATAATTGGAGCACCTGAATTACCCTGTTTTACTGATGAATCAACCTGAAGATAATTATATCTATTATCCTCAAAAGATGCTGAAGTAACTATACCTGTTTTAATAGCCAGGTTTTCTTGCTCAAGTTGATATCCCATAAGAGCAATTGGCTGACCAATTTCTGTATTTCCCGAAATATTCATTTTCAAGGAAGGAATATTTTTAAATTCATCAAAATCAACATGAATAGCAGCAAATGGAATTTTATCTTTTGATAAACTCTGAATCATTCGTTGTTTTAGTTCGCTCATTGGAATTCTTACGCTTGCTAATTCAGAGAATCCATCTTCTTTAACAAATCGGATTAAAACTTCGGTAGCTTTGTAAATCTTATAAATATATTCGTCGGTAATAATATATTCGCCATTTGTTTTAAAACCAGTGATCGAAACAAGCTTAATACCTGTTGCGCTATAGAAATTTAACTGGCAAACTGATTTTTGGCAATTCTTCCAAATGGTTCTGTACATGTAGGGTAATTTTTAGGTTTAGTAATTTTGCATTTGAATTATTCTTTGCTCATATAGCATTGTCATAACCTGATCTGCAATTTCAAACTCTGTAGTCGCAATCAGTAAGTCTTTATTTATATTATCAGGTGGAATCATCTGGTCATCATTGGTAAGTATCTCAACTCTGTATTTACTATTCGAACTCGACAACCAATGGTTTACAACGCCTTCGGGGGTTGAGTATATTTTTTGAAATAGCATTATATCTACTACTTCATTGGTTCCTTTTACCTTAACACGGATTGTTATCCTGTTCATAAGTTCTAGTTTTAATACAATAAAACAAACTGCTTAATTAACTTTTTAGAAATAAATCTTAAAAAAGGAAACCAGAAAAACAATCGTAACAACTGAAAAAAGAATGATTACTCCAAGGTCAACAGAATATTCATTAACCACCCTGTTCTTTAATGTTTGTATAAGTTTTTTCATTGATAGTATAATTGTTTATCCCCAACAATATATTATGGTGCTAAAATATGGTTAATGAATTAACATTTCAGGATGACTTTTTTATCGCAATCGATTCTTAAATTATCGTATCCTTTTAATAAATTATCGTTTTTTTTAAATTAATTTTATTTTTAATTAATATGTTCAGAATCGAACAGGTATTGTTACATTATCGTTCACAATTGAATACTAAATAGTATGTAGCAAAACCTATATAATACTGAACAACATTATATTAATATATTTGGCATGGTATATGTAAAATAAAACTCAGTTTAATAAATAAATTATTTTTCGAATGAAATCACTAAAATTTGCTCTTTTATTTCTATTAGTTTCAACATCATTTTCATTAAGTGCGCAGAAAGAATGGTCGCTTGAAGAATGTATTAATTATGCAATTTCAAATAACATTCAGGTAAAACGTCAGGAGTTATCAGCAGATAATTCAGAGAAAATTTATTTCCAATCAAAAATGGAAGTTCTTCCAAATCTTAATGCAAACGGACAACATTATTTAAATTCTGGAAAAGCCATAAACTACGAAACCTATACCTATGTAAACGAATCGTTTCAGGGTGGGAGTGTTTCACTTTCATCAGAAGTAAACTTATTTAGTGGTTTGCAAACATTCAATACTATTCGGAAAAACAAACTTGATTTATTGGTTCAGCTCGAATCTGTAGATAAGGTAAAAAACGATATTACATTAAATGTTGCTACAGCCTATTTACAGATATTATTAAGCAAAGAATTATATAATAATGCTAAGCAACAACTTGAAATAACGCTTGTACAAATTGAAAAAACAAAGAAACTGGTTGAGATAGGAAATGCAGCTCGTGGGGCTTTGTTACAAATTGAAGCTCAGGCTGCAGGCGAAAGAGCCGCATTAATTGATGCCGAAAATAATTTAAAGATTTCTTATCTGAATTTAACCCAATTATTAAATCTAGATACTACTGAAGGTTTTGAAATACAAACACCTGAAAAGCTAGAGCTTACTCTTAACAAGGAGTTTGATGATATAAATTCAATTTTTAATGATGCACTGGGAATATTACCTGAAATTAAAGGAGCCGAGTATAATTTAAAAAGCTCTGAAAGAAACCTGTCACTTGCATATGGTAGAATTAGCCCATCAATAGCTTTGGGTTACCAATATAGTTCGAGATACAATGAATTATCGACCAATATTGAAGATCCTAATGCCAATTATCCCTATTCTCAGCAACTTGGTGATAATGCTTCACAATATGTATATGTGGCTTTACGTATACCCATTTTTAATAATTGGAATACTATGACCGGTGTAAGCAGATCAAAAATATTGGTTAATGATTCGAAACTAGCATTGGATTTGCAAAAACAAACCTTGTTCCAGAGTATTCAAAGGGCAAGAACACAAGCTACGGCTGCTATGGAAAGATACAGAGCGAATACACAGGCAGTAGAATCGATGGAAGAAGCATTTCGCTATACTGAACAAAAGTATCAGGTTGGATTGGTTGATATTTTAGAATATAAAACTGCTAAAAACAGCTTAAGTAAAACCAAATCGGATGCATTACAAGCAAAATATGAATTTATTTTCAGATCAAAGATATTAGATTTTTATAGAGGAGAGCAAATCGTTTTTTAATCATTTTTTTAGGTAAATTTTTAAAGGTTAATTAATTATTCAACGATTTATTAATAGTTTAGGGTTAATGTTGATTATTAATATTTGCTTATCCTATAAAGTCCGGAGAAATCCGGACTTTTCTATAATAAAAAAAAAAGGAGTTTTCACTCCTTTTTTTTTTATATCTATTTTATACTATCTTTTCTAAACATTTGAATGGCTCTTTTTGCTTTGAATAATGAATTTCTCCAGTAAATTCATATCCAATACTCTCGTATAATTTAATAAGTGAATCGCTTGAACTAGCTACATCAAGGCGAATAGATTTATAATTATTGTCTTTTGCAAACTCCTCAGCAAATTGGATTAGTTTTTTACCAACACCCATCTTTTGCCACGAGGGGAATACTGCTATTCGTCTTATTACAATAAACTTATCAGTATTGTTTTTCCAATTAACACTCTCAAATACAGCATCTTGCTCCTGTGTTAGTGTAATTGTTCCAATGCAAACTCCTTTATGCTTAATAATATAAAGTGAATTGTTTTCTACTTCACCTAATAATCTAAAATAATCTGGGTAAGCAACATTCCATTGATAAACACTATTGCTATTAAAATCCTCAATACAGTGTTGTAAAAGGTACATTACTTCAAGAATATTATCGGATGTTGCTTTTTGTACTTTCATACTTTAACTGAAAAGTTAGTAAATTCTATTGTTTAGAACTAATTCTTCAAATCAAAACAAATGTAAACAATTATTTAATTTTAGCATCTAAGATAAAATAAAAAATCATTAAAAATAAATTTCCTAAAATTTTACTTCAATTCTGTCGTTAATTTTATGTTATTTCGTAAAGTGCCAAATAAAAAAACAATGAAACACCTTTTTAAAATATTGCCATTGCTATTTTTTTATATATTCTTTTCCTGTGAAGAGGATCAGTTTAATAATCAATCTGATGCAGCACTTAGATTTTCTACAGATACTATTATTTTTGATACTGTATTTACAACTATAGGTTCATCAACCCAAAAACTTATGGTTAAAAATCCTTATTCAAAAAATCTTAGAATCTCATCTATACAACTTGCTGGGGGCGAATCTTCTAATTATAGAATTAATATTGATGGCCATTCTGGATACGTATTAAATAATATTGAAATACGCTCAAAGGATAGTTTATATATATTTATAGAAGTAAATATTGATCCAACAAATAATAATCTGCCACTAGTTGTTAAAGATTCAATACAATTCTATACAAATGAGAATTATCAGGATGTAAAACTTATAGCCTGGGGTCAGGATGTACATATTATTAATAAAGGTATTGTACAAACAGAAACATGGATAAATGATAAGCCATATTTAATCTACGATTATCTTTTTATTGATACAAATAGTACCTTAACAATTGACCCTGGTGTAAAGCTTCATTTTCATAATCACTCACGAATGTATGTTGCAGGTACTTTAATCGCTAATGGCACTTTTGATAATCCGATTTTGTTTTCGGGAGATCGATTAGAAGATTTGTATGAGGATATACCTGGACAATGGGATGGTATTTGGTTATTACCAGGAAGCAAAGATCATGTTCTTCAATTTACCGAAATTAGAAATGCAATTATAGGTATACAAGTCGATACACTGGCTAATTTGGATAAACCAACCCTGCTCCTTTCTAACTGCAAGATAGAAAACATGACCTCCGCAGGCTTATTTGCTCAAGGCTCTACAGTTGAAGCAAATAACACACTTATTGCCAATTGCGGCCAATTTGCTGTTGCTCTTACCATTGGAGGTTCATATGAGTTTTATCATTGTACTTTTGCCAATTACTGGGGTTATTCTACACGAAAAACACCATCGATCCTCTTAAATAATTACTATATTGATATTTACGGTACAACTCAAGTAAGACCACTAAACAAAGCTATTTTTGGAAACTGCATTATTTATGGAAATAAAGAAAGTGAAATAATTCTTGATGAAAATACATCGGCTGAGTTCAATTTTAAATTTGATCACTCGCTAATAAAAGTTTACACCGATTTTAATACCAGTAATACAGATCAATTTGAAAACATTATTAAAAACGAGAATCCAAAATTTAAGGATCCCTATAATTATAATTACGAACTAGATACTTTATCTATTGCAAAAGATTATGGCAAACCAGAAATTGGCCTGCTTTTTCCTTTAGATATAAAGCTAGACAACAGAACTATGGATGCAGGACCAGATCTAGGAGCATTTGAACGTATTGAAACCAATTAATCCAATATGACAAAATATTTATCATTATTGTTTACTATTTTATTAATTCATTCATCCCATTATTGCTTTTCACAAGAAAACTCTTCGGAAAATTCATACAAGGTGATGTTTTATAATGTTGAAAACTTGTTTGATACTTATAATGATTCACTAACAAACGATGAGGAATTCTTACCCGAAGGAGATCGTTTTTGGAATAATAACAAATATCATAGTAAGCTTAAAAATATTTACAAAGTAATTATGGCTATAGGAGGATGGAATCCGCCAGCAATTATAGGATTATGCGAAATTGAAAACCGAAAAGTTCTGAGCGATTTGGTAAATAACACTCCCCTTGTAAAGTTTGAGTATGAGATAATACATAAAGATTCGCCCGACCGACGAGGAATTGATGTTGGATTGTTATATAGAAAAGAACTTTTTGAACCTATTAACTTTAATGTTATACCTATTATCTATCCCGATCAGCCAGAAAATAAAACAAGGGATATTTTATACGTTAAAGGCATAGTCAAAAATACAGATACTTTGCATGTTTTTGTTAACCATTGGCCATCACGATGGGGAGGACAACTTGAATCAGAAGATAGGAGAATCTTTGTAGCAGGTGTTTTAAAAGAAAAAGCAGATTCAATCTTAAATTCAGACTCATCATCAAAAATAGTTATTATGGGTGATTTTAACGATTATCCAACAAATACAAGCATTAATAAAACATTGAATGCGAAAACCGATTATTCAAATATAACAAATTGGGAATTATATAACTTGTCGGCAAACCTGCAAAACCAAAACATTGGTAGTAATAAATATCAGGGTGAGTGGGGTATTCTAGACCAGATAATTGTTTCTGGTAGTTTATTAAATCAAAATGAAAAGGTGTACACAAGCCTTAATCATGTTTTTATTTTTAATAGTGATTTCCTTTTAGAACCTGACGAAGCATTTTTCGGATTTAAACCTAGAAGAACATTTTCGGGATTTACTTATATTGGTGGATTTAGTGATCACTTGCCAACATATCTAATTTTAAATTTCAACAATGATTAACTATATAAAAAAGAATTATTTTGCTGGCTTTAAGCCTAGTTCCTCTCCTTTTTTGAGCATAAAATGGTATGCTTCATCATAGTTATTTTTAATCAGACCATCCAGAATAGCCTCTTTAATTGCATTTTTTATATCTCCAACATATTGGCATGGTTTTAAATTAAATACTTCCATTATTTGTTCGCCAGAAATAGGTGGTTGAAAATTTCGAATTGCATCCTTTTCTTCAATCTCTACTAGTTTTTTTCTTACAATCCTAAAGTTATTAAGGTGTTTGGTTACAGTTTTTTCGTTCTTCGAGGTTATATCAGCTTCGCAAAGCATCATTAAATCATCTATTTCGTTTCCGGCATCGAACAATAAACGACGAACAGCTGAATCGGTAACCACTTCCTGAGATAAAGCTATTGGTCGTAAATGTAGCTGAACCAACTTTTCGACATACTTCATTTTCTCGTTCAGAGGAAGCTTAAGTCGACGAAAAATTCCAGACACCATTTTGGAACCAAGATGATCGTGTCCATGAAAAGTCCAACCAACAGAATCGCTAAATCGCTTAGTACGAGGCTTAGCTATATCATGTAACAACGCAGCCCAACGCAACCATATATTATCCGATTGATTACAGATATTATCTAAAACCTCAAGTGTGTGGTAAAAATTATCCTTGTGCATCTTCCCAAGCTTCTCATCGACCCCTTTGAGATTATTAAGTTCAGGAAAGAACTCATCCAACAACCCTGATTCGGCAAGCAAGTTAATACCAATAGATGGTTTTAACGTTGAAAGAATCTTGTTAAACTCATCAACAATTCTCTCTGCAGATACAATTTTAAGTCTTTCCTTATTCTCCTTTATTGCCTGAAAAGTTATATCATCAATAATAAAATTGAGCTGGTTAGCAAACCTTATGGCGCGCATCATTCTGAGAGGATCATCAGAAAAGGTTGTATTTGGCTCAAGTGGAGTGCGAATAATTTTGTTTTCCAAATCAGAAATTCCATTAAAAGGATCAACTAGTTCGCTAAAACGATCTTTATTTAAACAAAAAGCCATCGCGTTAATAGTAAAATCCCTCCTTTTCTGATCATCTTCAAGTGATCCATCTTCAACAATTGGTTTTCGCGATTCAATTCTATATGATTCTTTTCGTGCCCCTACAAATTCGATTTCCAGTTCGCCATATTTTAACATGGCAGTTCCAAAATTCTTAAATACATTAACTTTTACATCATCGCCTAGCTTATTAGCTACACTTTCAGCTAATTCAATACCACTTCCTAAAGTAACTATATCAATATCTTTAGAAACTCTGCCAAGATAAAAATCGCGAACATAACCACCGATAACAAATGCAGGCATATTCCTACTATCAGCAACAGAAGATATTAATTTGAAAATCGGATCATTAAGACATTTCTTCATATATACATATGACAATTTATTCCTTTTCATGACAAAATTACAACTATTTGATGTTTTTTTTGTTGTATATAGTGAAATTAATGTTTGGAACAGGATTTGACTTAATTAATACAAATCAATGAATTTAGATTTTTAGATTATTAATTTTAAAAACAAATAAAACCAATAGTAATGTTAGAACATTTAACCAAAGAAACCTTTAAAGAAAAAGTTTTCAATTTTGAAGCAAACAAAGAATGGAAATTCGAAGGCGACAAACCTTGTTTAATTGATTTTTATGCCGACTGGTGTGGCCCATGTAAAATGGTTGCCCCTATTTTAGAAGAATTATCAAAAGAATACGAAGGTAAAGTTGATATCTTTAAAATTGATACCGAAGACCAACAGGAGCTTGCGGCTATGTTTGGAGTAAGAAGCATTCCATCTCTGTTATTTGTACCAATAGACGGACAACCACAAATGGCAATGGGAGCTTTACCAAAAGACTCATTTCATAAAGCAATAAAAGAAGTTCTAAAAGTTGATAAAGTAAACTAACGAATATATTCTTAAAAAAAAGCCGGAAAAACTCCGGCTTTTTTTTGTTTTAAAGAAAATTAGCTCTAATTTTGTGATGATCAATGGGGGTGCCTTAAATTTTCAGGCTGAGATCAAACCCTTCGAACCTCGTCCGGGTAATTCCAGATAGGGAAAAGAGTAAAATCAACAAATCCCATTGTTTTTCATTAAAGTTGATGTAAGCTGTTTACAAATAGTAAACAATATCATTATTTAATAAAAACAATGAAAACATACAGAGGCCTCTGTTTTATTGTTATTATTTGCCAGCTATCAATCAACTATCCAGATGTTAAACAATTAAAAGATTTAAAATGAAAAGGATAGTATTATTTTTATTATTGCCATTGTTTTATTTAGAAACTATGGCGCAATTAAGCCTTAGTGGTACAGTTAAAAACCAAAATGGAGAACCATTAATAGGGGCAAATGTCGTTATAAAAGAATCATTTAAGGGAATTGCCACCAATTCGGAAGGAGCTTTTAAATTTTCGAAATTAAGCCCTGAAACTTATACAATTGTAATATCATATATGGGTTATAATACAATTGAAGAAATTATAGACATATCTAAAGATCAGGATTTTGAATTCACGCTTGTGTCAACAACTATTTTATCAGATGATGTAATTGTTAAAGCAACAAGGGTTAATAAAAACGATGCAATTTCGTTCAGTTCAATTACAAATAAGGAGATAAAAGAAAATAACTTTGGGCAGGATGTATCCTATTTGATTAGCCGCACACCATCTATTGTTCAAACATCTGATGCAGGAACAGGTATTGGATATACGTATTTTAGAATACGTGGCACTGATATGAACCGCATAAATATTACAGTAAATGGAATACCGCTTAACGATTCAGAGTCGCATGGTGTTTGGTGGGTTAATATGCCTGACTTTATGTCGTCGGTTGAAAGCATTCAAATTCAGAGGGGAGTAGGAACATCTACAAATGGAGCTGCTGCTTTTGGCGCCACCTTAAATTTACAATCCAAAACATTTAATAAAGATCCGTATGCCGAAGTAAATTCATTTGCAGGCTCATTTAATACTTATAGAAATGCCATCAGCTTTGGCACAGGATTGATAAATAACAAATTTACTTTCGATGGACGTTTATCCAAAATTACATCTGATGGATATATTGACAGAGCCTCATCTGATTTAAACTCATATTATTTATCGGGAGCTTATTACTCCAATAAAAGTTTATTAAAAATAAACTTGATATCGGGAAATGAAAAAACATATCAGGCATGGAATGGGGTGCCAAAAGTAAGGCTAAAAAATGATTATGAGGGTATGCAGAGATATCTTGACCATTGGCTTATAGACAGTGAGGAATACGAGCAAATGATCAATTCAGACAGCAGAACATATAATTTATATACCTACGATAATGAATCGGATAATTATCAGCAGAATCATTATCAATTATTCTATTCGTACCAAATAAATCCTACCCTGCATTTAAACGCAGCTTTGCATTATACACGTGGAAAAGGATATTACGAGCAGTATAAAAAGAATAGAGAATTAAGCGACTATAATCTTGACCCCCTCATTTTAACCTCAGATACTATAGAATCAACTGATCTAATTCAACAAAAGTGGCTGGATAATCATTTTTACGGAGCAGTTTTTTCATCAGAATATACTAATAACAACTTGAATATTTCGATTGGCGGAAGCTGGAATCAATACCTTGGAGATCATTTTGGTGAAGTAATATGGGCTAAATTTGCCAGTAATGGAAATATTAGACATCGCTGGTATGAGAGCAATGGAGACAAAACAGATTTTACGATTTATTCTAAGTTTAAATATCTATTTTTCAATAAATTACATACATATATTGATTTACAATATCGAAAAATTAATTATATAATAGATGGCATTGATGATGATTTGAGAAATATAAGTCAGAAACATAAGTTTGATTTCTTTAATCCAAAAGCAGGTGTTTCATATCAAATAAATGATATACATTCATTTTATGGTACTTTTGGCATAGCAAACAGGGAGCCAAATAGAAGCAACTATACCGATGCTACTTCGGGACAAGTGCCAACTTACGAAACTTTATATAATTATGAACTAGGTTATAATTTGAATAATCCAAAATTATATTTTACCGGTAATTTGTATTATATGTATTACAAAGACCAATTGGTTTTAACCGGCCAAATAAACGATGTAGGATCGCCTATAATGACCAATATAGACAAAAGTTATCGCTTAGGATTGGAATTATCGACAGGATTTAAGCCCTTTAGAAAAGTGGAGATTAGCTTTAATACTACGTTAAGTAACAACAAAATTTTTAATTTCGAGGAATATGTTGATAATTGGGATACATGGTCACAAGAAACAACCAAGTTAGGCAAAACAGATCTTTCATTTTCGCCCCGCCTAATTGCTAATGGAAATATTTCCATTGAGGCATTTAAAAATTTCAAGGCCGAAATATTATCTAAATATGTTAGCAGGCAAAACATTGACAATACATCAAACTACGATAGGTCTATTGATCCATATTTTGTTAATGATCTGAAATTTACTTATTCATTTAAAACCAAGCTTATTAAAGAAATAAACATCAACTTACTAATAAACAATGTACTTAATCACGAATATGAGTCAAATGCATGGGTATACAAGTATATTTTGAGTGGCGAAGAATATACAATGGATGGTTATTTTCCACAGGCTGGCATTCATTTAATTGGAGGTTTAAATCTTCGATTTTAGACCTTAATTAAACTAAATCAAAATTTGATAACTAAAATCATTTTTTATGTTGCAAAACATAAAATAAATTAAAAAATAATTCGTTTTGAATCGTCCTATTATAAAGGAAAACAAATTTTAGTTTAATTTTTTAGTATTTTTTTAGGTTTTTTTTAGAACAAAGTTGGAAATAAAACGTTTAAGTAGTTAGATGATTAATTCTGTTTAACTTGCTTCGCATCTGCAAGTTGTTTGTATAGGGACAGTTTTTTCATTCAAATTTTAGGTTTAATTTTTAGGGTTTTAAGAAAGTCAGAAGGTTAGTATTCTGACTTTCTTATTTTACGGGCATTCCACCTTACAAATATTATTCCATTATATTTTATCTGTTTTATTTAATACCCTTATTAATGGACTAATGCGATAAATCATTAATCTTATTTCGTTAATTTTGTTGGTAACAAACCACAAATGATGCAACGACCTAATTTTAAATATATCATCGTAGTTTTATTATCAGTTTATTCGTGCAATAGATCGGCAGACTTCCAGAATAAAGGAAAGAAAATATTCCGGTACAACGAATCAAAAGGAATTTCAACACTTGACGCCGCATTTGCTAAAAGTCAGGTTTTAATATGGCCGGCAAACCAATTGTATAATGGATTAGTTCAGATTGATAATCAACTGAATATAAAGCCCTCAATAGCTTACAGCTGGAAAATCTCTACTGATGGAAAAAAATATACTTTTTACCTGCGATCAGACGTTTATTTCCATGATCACGATCTGTTCCCAAACAGCAAGGGACGAAAAGTGGTTGCCAGTGATTTTGTATATAGTTTAAATCGAATTACCGATCCCAAGGTTGCATCGCCCGGAGCATGGATTTTTAACAATTTATCGGAAAATGGAATAATTGCACCCAATGATACTACTGTAGAAATAAATCTTACATCGCCCTTCCCTGCTTTTCTTGGGTTATTAACAATGCAATATTGCTCCGTATTACCAAAAGAAATTGTTGAGTATTACGGCAATGACTTTAGAAATCATCCTGTAGGTACCGGGCCATTTATGTTTAGGCTCTGGAAAGAAAACGAAAAGCTTGTTTTGATAAAAAACCCAAACTATTTTGAGAAAGACAGTGTGGGGAATTCATTACCATATCTCGATGCAATTTCCATTCGTTTTATAAACGATAAACAATCTGAATTTTTAGAGTTTTTAAAAGGAAATATCGATTTCATTTCAGGATTAAGTGCGGCAAACAAAGATGAACTGATTACCAAAAGTGGAAAGCTTAATCCTGCTTATGCAGATAAATTTGAAATGATTCATCAGCCATATTTAAATACCGAATATCTTGGTTTCATGGTTGATACATCAAAATACAATGATAAAAACCACCCCATTCTAAACAAAAAAATACGACAGGCAATAAACTATGGTTTCGATCGGGTGAAAATGATGAAGTATTTAAGAAATAATATTGGAACCTTCCGATCTAATGGTTTTATTCCAAAAGGATTACCTTCTTTTTCCGATTCAATAATTTTTTACACCTATAATCCCGACAAAGTTAGGAGTTTATTAATTGAAGCAGGATTTCCAAATGGGAATGGTTTACATCCAATAACATTAACCACTACTAGCGATTATCTGGATTTATGTGAATATTTTCAGCAACAACTTTCTGAATTTGGTATAGTTATAAATATAGATGTTATAACTGGAGCAACATTCAGGGATATGGTGGCGAATTCAAAGGTCGAGTTTTTTCGTGGATCATGGATTGCCGATTATCCCGATGCAGAGAATTATCTGGCGTTATTCTATAGTAAAAATTTTAGTCCATCGGGTCCGAATTATACACATTATACTAATTCCGATTTTGATAAATTATATACTAGTTCGTTTAACGTAACATCGGATTCTATTAGGTTCGGTATTTATCAGGCAATGGATAAAAAAATTATGGAAGATGCAATTATTGTTCCCTTGTTTTATGATCAGGTTGTATTATTTGTTAATAAGGAAATACAAGGATTAGAAAGTAATCCAATGAATCTGTTAAATTTAAAATACGTAAAGAAATGATTTTACTAGCCGATAGTGGATCAACAAAAACGGATTGGGTGCTGGTTGACAATAATAGAAAAAACACCACTATCTCAACACAGGGATTTAATCCATTTTTCTACAGTAGCATTGAAATTACTGAAGAAATTAATAGTTTTTTTCCAGACTCAAAAACCAATAACTTAGTTCAGGAAATCTTTTTTTATGGGGCAGGCTGTTCATCGGATGCAATGAAAGAAATAATAATTAAAGGATTGCAGCCTGTGTTTAAAAATGCTTCGATAACAGTAATGTCAGATTTACTTGGTGCAGCCAGGGCTTTATTCTTTAACAAAACAGGAATTGCAGTAATTCTTGGAACAGGATCAAGTACATGTTTGTACGATGGTAAATCTATAATACAAACCATTAAATCGTTAGGATATGTTTTTGGTGACGAAGGTGGTGGAGATCATATTGGAAGACTATTTATTACCAAATTTTTAAATGATTCGCTACCAAAGGATATAACTAAAAAATTCAATGATAGATTTAATCTCAGCAAGGATCAGATTCTTAGAAAGATATATAGCGAACCAATGCCAAATAATTTTCTGGCATCATTCTGCGAATTTATTGCAGAGAACAAATCAGTTGCCGAAATAGAACATATTATAAATCAATCATTCAGCCTGCTTTTTGAAAATCACATAAGTAAATACCCCGATTATAAAAATCAAAAAATAAGAGTAACAGGCACCATCGGGCATATATTCGAAACGCAATTAACCTGTATTGCAAATCAATATGAATGTAAAATAGACCAGATTATTCAGAAACCGATTTCGAAACTTCTTGATTATCATCTAAACAAATATGAATAAAAACAATTGACATTAACTATTTTTATTTATTTTTAGACATCACCCTGAAAACAAGAAAAACATGAGTACGCCTATTAGAACATGTGTAATAATTGACGATGAGAAGAATGCAAGAGAAACACTCCAGAAGATTATTGAACGCTTTTTCAGTAGCAAGCTAAAAGTATCGCACTCAGCCGACTCTGTAAAAGAAGGTGTTTTTGCAATAAACCGATTTAAGCCAGATATTGTTTTTCTGGATATAGAAATGCCCGAAGAAAATGGATTCAAGTTGTTCGATTATTTCGACATTGTAAATTTTGAAGTTATCTTTACTACTGCCTATAAGCAATATGCCATTGATGCTATTAAGTTTGCTGCTCTCGATTATTTATTAAAACCCATTAATTATATTGATTTACGAGATGTACTTGTTCGACTGGATAAAAAAGAAAAAAACAAATCGAACCTGCCCCAGATTGAAGCGTTTCTGAGTAATATAAACAACGAGCCAGGAAACTTTAATAAGATTGCTCTGCCAACAATGGATGGTTTTCAGCTCGAGAAAGTAAATAATATTGTTTACTGCCAGGCCGAAGAAAACTACACCAAAATCTTCACCAATAGAAATGAAGCTATTCTTGTTGCCAGAACACTTAAGAGCATTGAAGAAATGTTGCCTTGCGAAATATTTTTCCGAATTCACAAATCGTACCTGGTAAATTTAAATTACATTAAATCGTACAGTAAAACTGATGGATACCACGTTTTGCTTGAAAACGGAATAAAGCTGGATGTTGCTACACGACGAAACGAAGAATTTATAAAAGCATTAACCCGTAAACAAAACCCAATATAAAAAATCAGAATGAATAAGATAAAATATCTTGTTTCGTTGATTTTCATTCTCCTTGTTCAGAACTTATCAGGGCAGCAGTTTTATACAAAAAATTATACTATAAACAACGGCTTACCCGACAACCACATTTCTGCCATCTTTAAGGATTCGCATGGTTATTTGTGGATAGGATCCAAAGCAGGAATAACACGATTTGACGGATCAGAATTTAAAACATTTACATCGCTTGATGGTTTGGCAGGTAATAATGTAACTTCAATAACTGAAGATAAAAAAGGTAATTTATATATTGGTTGTTTCGATGGTGGATTATCAAAATATAATGGCAATCAATTTCTTAATTTAACACAAAACGATGGTCTTATAAATAATAGAATTAACAAGCTAAAATACTTAGCAAACAACCAATTATTGTTAATAGGAACCGATGATGGTTTCTCTGTTTATGATGGAAATGGGATTTTCTCATATCATATTTCATTAAATAATGTAAAACAACGCTTAGATATTGTAGATTTTATCGAAATATCCAATTCTGTTTACTTATTAACAAGAAGTAATGGCTTATATGAATTCTATCCAGAGGCACGACAATTAATAAAAGTTATTGAAAGTAACCGACTCAATAACAATTCTCTTTTTGCCTCTTATGTTACATCAACGAACGATACACTAATAAGTTTTGGAAGAAAGGGATTTAAACTTATTAATCAGAGCGAAACACTCTTCGAAAATCTGGGTCATGTTGAGTGTTTTACAAACGATAACAAGAACACTATTTGGATTGGGTCAACAACATATGGAGATCCAAAAGATGGAGGAATTTATGTTTTAAGCAATAAGAAGTTAATTGACTATACTTATAAACTTGGAATAAATTCCAGAATGGTTACAGCACTATTTTTTGATGATTTTGAGAATATTCTTTGGATAGGAACAGCCGACAATGGTTTATTTTTGTTTTTTGGCGATACGTATTCATATTATAAGGCGAACGACTTTGGGGTATCAAATCTTGAAATAAAGGATATACGCATTGATAAGAAAGATAATCTTTGGATATTAACCAACCAGCATTTAATAAAAAGAAATCCTAATAAAAAGACTGAAGTTATTTCTTTAAGTTTGTTTAAAACGCAGTTTAATCTATTTAAGAATAACGAATTAATGGATAAATACCAGTATCTTTTAGATCCAGATGGATCGTTTGAAAAGTACGAACTGGAGATTCTGTCTAATAGCTATAAATATCCTAATCCATATGTTCAAAAAAGAAATAATGTTAAAGAAATTCTGCATCCGGGAAGCCTTTACAAGCCAAATAAATACGATATAATTCTACAAAAAAAAACGAATGAATTTACCAGTATTACTATCGATGCATCCGACAATATATGGCTTGGTGCAAATACAGGAATATTTCGATTTAATTCCCTAACACGAGAGATTAATTATATTGATCTTGACGATAACTTTTTTACAAATTTTATTTTTACACCAGACAATAAATTGATAGCATCAGGATGGAATAATGCCATAATATACGAAAACATTGAAAAAAGCACTTTGGGCAACGATTTTTCGCATTATACACATAATAGTCCAGCAAATGTTACAAGAGCAAAAACAAATAAAAATCAGGTGTGGTTTTTAAGCACCGATCATTTTCTTGCTCTATATGAGAACAATACATTCTATTTATTCGACAATCCGGATTCTACCAACTTTCAGCAACTAAATGATATTTGTTTTGATACTATGGGTAACATAATAGCAGGAGGTAATGAAGGGAAGGTTTTTATCATGGTTTTAATCAACCATCAATTAAAAGTTAAACATATCCTCAGCAAATTAAATGGGTTATCAGGAACGAATATAAAATGGCTTACATGCACCAAAGATGATATACTTTATATCGGCACAAATACAGGAATAAATCAGATAAATCTTGATGATTTATATTCAGGTAAAAATATTGACGCTAAGATAATCGACAAATCGGAAGGTTTTATTGACTATTCAGGATTTATCTCGGAAATCGATAAAGAAGGTAATAGTTGGATTGGGGCAAATAAAGAACTTATCCGAATAGATGCAGCGAATAAATACAAGACTAATAATTATAGATTTTATATTAAATCCATTACTGTAAATAACGAACCTATTAAGTTTACTCAAGCCAATTTATTAGAAGAAACACCATCAGAACCCATTGTTCTTCCATGGTATAAAAACTCAATTACATTTAATCTTGAAATAATAAAATTCTCAGATCCTGAAAATATTCGATTCTATTACATCTTAAAAAATGGTAATCAACTAATCACTAAAGACACCAAAGAGAGATACATAAGTTTTCAGAATTTAAATCCCGGGCGTTATCTTTTTTCATTAAAAACAAGTTCTGGTTTTAATGAAAATAATGCTGATGTTCAAATATCATTTATTATTAAAAAAACATTTTATAAAAATTGGTATGCCATTATTGGATTTATTTTATTGCTGTTCTTTATAATATGGATTTCAATACGATGGAGAACAAAGCGAATTCAATATCAGGAGAGAAGAAGACTTGAAGTAGCAGAAAAAATTGCCGAGTTAGAACTAAAAGCATTAAGGGCACAGATGAATCCTCATTTTATTTTTAATGCAATTAATTCGATCCAGAACTACATGTTAAGCAATGATGTTGATACAGCACTTAATTATTTATCTGACTTTGCAAAGCTTATTCGCATAACACTTGATAATGTTTCGAAGAAATTTGTAACTCTCGAAGAGGAATTGAATTATCTTAAATACTACTTAAGCCTAGAGCAAATGCGATTCGATAAGAAGTTCGAAATAATTATTAATGTCCCAAATGAGTTCGACTACAATCAAATACTTATACCCCCAATGATTATTCAGCCCTTTATAGAAAACTCTATAAAGCATGGATTTGCAAATAAAATTGAAAAAGGATTAATCAGGATTGATTTCATTATTACTACAGATAATTCAGGTTCTGATTTACATTGCCTTATTGAAGACAATGGAATTGGACGCGCTAAATCTCAGGAATTAAGACAGAATCAAACAAACAAACAAAAGTCCAGGGGTACCGTTATTACTAAAGAGAGATTTGCATTATTAAATCAAACCCATCCCCGAAAGGGATATAAAATTGAAACTACGGATCTTTATAATCAGAATAATGATACTTGCGGCACCAGGGTTGACATTACCTTTCCCATTTAGTTATCAATAAATAAAAAAAGCATTTTTATCTCAGCTAATAAGAAAAAAATGCTAAAATACCTTTATTAGATTATTCTAATGCCTGAAATATGTTTTGCTGACTATTTTCCAGCCATCATCGAACTTATAAAGCAAAAGATAGTCAGTAAAAATTAATTCGTTATTTCTTTTAAGTTGTATTTTGGCCATTGCCGCATTACCAGTAATATCAATCTGAAGATATTCACAAACTATTTTATTTTCTGGTTTTATCGGAGTTGGATCATCTTTTTTTCGTTTATTAAATGATTCAATCCATGTATAAATAGGATACTGAGTTAGAGAATTATCTTTAACTCCTAAAAGTACAAATCCAGGATGAAAACCTTTCTCAACATCAATTAGTTCGCCTTTATTATGTAATCCATCAATATAAGCCGATTGAATAACTTTTTTTACTGATTCTTTTTCAGTTTCAATATCCTGAGCAGCAAGATAAAAAACTGGAATCAAGTATAATACTATGATAATGACCGTTTTTCGCAACATAACTAAATAATTAACTGGTTTTTTTTCTATAAAGCACCTGTATATATTTTGAATGTTGGGCAGGTGTGAATATCTGAATCAGTTCCCAGCTTTTATCATAATCCTGAATTGATTTTTTCAACCTGCTAATTCTGGCAAGCGACCTTGTAATTTCATCAGTATCGCCATTTAGTTCGTCATTTATATCCCAAGGAAAAGATTCAACTCTAAAGTCGTAACTTATTTTGCGATCACCTACTTTTAGATGTAGCTCAGCAATTTCGTTTTCAGCGAATCCCGGAACCGGAATACATAAATCTTTTAACATTTTTAACTCCTTCCTTTTAAGTTTATTTACAATACTTGGTTAATAGCGTTAATAACAAAGGAAATTCGTTTTTATCTTTTTAAAAAGATAAAAAGACAGAAGTGACAAATTGGGGATCTTATATACTCAAAATTTGGAAAGTATTGGGGGAAGCCACTCCTGTCTTTAGCCAATTATTAAAGTACTTTTTTAATATTTTCAGTAACGATATGACCATCGAATAACTGAACTATTCTATGTGCTTTTTCAGCATCTGATGGTGAGTGAGTTACCATAACTATAGTTGTACCTTCGTTATTAAGCTGTGTAAGCAAACTCATAACTTCTTCTCCATTAGCAGAGTCGAGGTTACCAGTAGGCTCATCGGCTAAAATCAGCTTTGGATTTGTAACCACTGCTCTTGATATTGCTACACGTTGTTGCTGACCACCAGATAATTGTTGTGGAAAGTGTTTTTTACGATGCGACATTTTCATGCGATCAAGTACTGCTTCAACTCTCTGCTTTCTTTCTGATGATGGCATATTTAAATACAACAATGGCAATTCAACATTTTCATAAACAGTTAGCTCATCAATAAGGTTAAAACTTTGAAAAACAAAACCAATATTTGATTTACGAAGATTTGTTCTTTGTCTTTCAGAGAATTTAGAAACTTCGTGATCTGTAAACCAAAGTTCCCCACCTGAAGGATTATCTAATAATCCAAGAATATTGAGCAAGGTTGATTTTCCGCAACCAGATGGACCCATAATGGCAACAAATTCGCCACTTTCAATATTTAGATTTACTTTATTCAGAGCAGTAGTTTCAACCTCATCTGTTCTGAAAACTTTTACTAATTCGTTTGTTCTAATCATGACCTTAATTATTAAATTGTTTTTATGGTTCTTTAAATCTTATTTTAACATTAACTTATCTACATTATTAAAATTATCATAGCTTGAAACAATCACTCTTTCACCTGGCTGAAGCCCTTCAATTACTTCGTAGTGTTTTGGATTTTGACGTCCAATTGTAATACTACGTTTTATTGCAAACTGGCCTGAAGGATCAACAACATAAACCCATTGACCACCGGTACTCTGATAAAATCCACCACGAGGAATTAAAATTGCCTGTTTCGATTCGCCTAACTCAAGCTTAATTCTAAAAGTCTGTCCAATTCTTATTTGAGCAGGTTTTTCTGATGTAAAAATCATATCCACTGCAAAACGACCGTTGGTAACTTCGGGATAAATCTTATCAATAACCAGTGAAAAATCTTGCCCTGAGAAGTCAAAACTTGATGGTAATTCGCGGCGTACACGAGCAATATAGTGCTCATCTATCTCAACACGAAGTTTATAATCATCAAGCACATTAATTGTTCCGATACGCGTACCATAATTTATTACCTGTCCTATTTCCTGATTTAAACTTGCTAATTCCCCATCAACTGGGGCTTTAACGTTAAGATCTTCAAGTCTACCCTGAACAACCAATAAGTTAGATTTCATTCTCTCAACATTGGCTTGCATTGACGATAATGTATTAACTCTGTACAAAGAATCGCTTTTTAAAGCAGCAATTAGTAATTCATATTGTTCAACAGAAGCTTCATATTGCTCTTGTGATCGGCTAAATTCTTCTTTTGAAATATGGTTATCTTCAAACATTTTCTTATTATACTCATACTGTCTCTTTTCCCTTTTAAGATTCATTTCAGTATTAATAAGTGTTTGCTTTCTAGTAATTGTTTGTATTTCAAGATTGATTTTTGTATTCTCAAATTCGTTAATAGAACGTGAAACATTTGATTCGTTATTTGAGATATCAAGTAAAAGATTTGTGTTACTCATTCGTAAAATAACATCGCCTTTTTTTACCATATTACCTTCATCAATTACAATCTCTTCAACCCGGCCTCCCTCAATGGCGTCAAGATAAACAGTTGTTATAGGCTCAACTGTTCCAATAACAGCGATATAATCTTTAAATTCATCTTCAACTATTGATTCAATAGTTATTTTCTCGGTTTCAACATTGAGTTTTGAGCTTTTATCCCCAAATGCGATATTCAATAAGGCAATAATAATAACAATAGCAATTGCTGCAATCCAAATTGTTTTTTTATTCAACCATTTGTACTTTTTTTCTATTACTCGATCCATTTTTTATTAAATTATATGTGATTAGGTTCTGCCATAAGTAGTCAGAAACTATGCCAAACATTATATGATTTTGATATTATGAGACTTAGCAATATATAGATTAATTTTAGATTTAAATTTTTGTTCGATTACGCAACAATAAGAGTACGAAAACGAACATAGGAAATAAAAAAATTGTAATTTTACTTTTATTGAGATTTTAGGTAAAATGAATTCAATTATATTTTCTAACCATTAGTGTTTCAATTGAATTTATTGTTCTCAATTAATTTTCAGTACTTTTTTTAATTAAAAAATAAACTTTTATTATTATTACATAAAATAAAATCCATAAATACCTTTACAATTATGATGGAGAAATCTGGTAAAGTTTTAGCAATTGACGATAATGAAGACATTTTATTTGCCTTAAAGCTTTTATTAAAAAACTATGTTGATATAATTCATACCGAATCGAACCCTGAGCTTATTCCTGAACTTTTAAGCAAGGAGAAATTTGATGTTGTATTACTCGACATGAATTTTACCAAAGATGCTATTAGTGGGCAAGAAGGCTTTAACTGGCTTGGAAAAATCCTTGAAATTGATCCTGATGCTGTAGTGGTATTTATAACAGCTTATGGAGACGCAGAAAAAGCTGTTAAAGCAATTAAATCAGGTGCTACCGACTTTATTCTTAAACCATGGCAGAACGAAAAGCTTTTGGCAACAGTTTCATCAGCAATAAGGCTAAGACAATCGAAAAACCAGGCTACAGATTTAAAAATAAAACAAATTGAAATAAATGCCATTCAAGATCAGCCATTCCATGAGTTTATAGGAAACTCACCTGAGATGCAACAAGTATTCTCCACTATTAGAAAAGTAGCAAAAACAGATGCCAATGTTCTTATTTTAGGTGAGAATGGTACTGGTAAAGAACTTGTGGCACGAGCATTACATCGCAATTCGCTTCGAAAAGATGAAACCTTTATTAGTGTAGATCTGGGATCCATAACAGAAACATTATTTGAGAGCGAACTTTTTGGTTATATGAAAGGTGCTTTTACCGATGCCAAAGCAGATCGACAAGGTCGCTTCGAGCTGGCCTCAGGAGGTACATTGTTCTTAGACGAAATAGGAAACCTATCGCTGCCGATGCAAGCCAAAATATTAACTACAATTGAACGAAGAGAAGTTATACGTGTAGGTGCAAATACACCTAAATCTATTGATGTTCGTTTAATTTGTGCTACCAACAATAATATTCACGAAATGGTGCACGAAGATACTTTCAGGCAAGATTTACTATACAGGATAAACACGGTTGAGATACATCTTCCTCCATTACGCGAAAGAACTTCGGATATTCCTTTATTAGCAAATCACTTTTTAACTATTTATTCAAAAAAATATAGAAAGAACATTAAAGGTATTTCAAGTGAAACCCTTAAAAAACTGTCTCAATACCATTGGCCAGGCAATGTGCGCGAATTACAACACGCTCTTGAAAGAGCTGTTATTATGAGCGATTCAGAGAATCTGCAACCCGATGATTTTATTCTGGCAAACAAAGTAGATAAAGTAGGTGAAATTGAGATCGAAAGCTTTAACCTCGATGATATTGAAAAAAATATCATTGTAAAGGTATTAAAACAAAACCAGGGCAATGTTACACAAGCTGCAACAATGCTCGGGTTAACAAGAACATCACTTTACAGGAGAATGGAAAAATATGGTCTTTAGAAATTTTAGAATTGTAGCCACCTTTAGAATATTGTTGCTTACTGCAACAATATTTCTTTTTTTCTATACACTAACTCTTGAATATTTTATAACTCCATTTTTAATTGCCTTGGTTGTTATTTTTCAGGTTTATCTTTTATACAAATTTGTAGATAAAACCAATCGCGACCTAGCCAGCTTTCTAGAATCAATACGTTTTTCAGAGTTTACAAGATCTTTCAGGATTGAAGGAATGGGTTCGTCATTCGACGAACTTAATCAGGCCTTTAATGATGTAATACAAGATTTTCAGAAAGTACGAACCGAAAAAGAAGAACAATATCAATATTTGCAAAACCTTGTACGCAATATAGATGTAAGTATTATTACATATCAGCGCGATGGGAAAGTTGATATGGTGAATAACGCATTTAAAAAGCTTTTTCAGATAAACACATTAAAAAACATAAACGACCTAAAAGAGAAGAATCCTGAACTGGTAAACTCCTTACTGAACTTTGAACCAGGGAAAAACTGTTTATTAAAAATTCAACACGAAGATGATATTCTGCAATTGGCAGTTTCCGGAACTGAGTTTAAAGTGCACGAAAGAAACATAATGCTTGTAACTATTAAGGATATCCAGAATGTTTTGGAAGAACAAGAAACAGAAACATGGCAAAAGCTTATTCGTGTGCTTACCCACGAAATAATGAACTCAATAACACCTATTTCCTCGTTAACATCCACGCTCGATTTAATGCTTAACAGTGCTATTCATGATCATAAAAACCTGACAGAAGAATCGCTTAGTGAAATTTCAATGGCCATTAAAACTATTCATAAACGTAGCAATGGATTATTGCACTTTGTAAGTACTTACCGAAATCTAACAAAAATTCCAAAACCAAATTTAAAGGTTGCAAAAGTAAAAGAACTATTAGACGATATACTCCCATTGATTAAACATGAATTAAACTCAAGCAAAGTAAATTTAGAAATGTCAACAGAACCTGAGTCATTAGAAATTTATGCTGACACGAAACTTATTGAACAAGTAATTATTAATTTGATAACAAACGCTATACATGCTACTGAAAACATGGCCGATGGCAAAATAATCGTGCGTGCATTTTTAAACAAACGAGGCAGAGTAGCTATTCAGGTTATCGATAATGGACATGGAATATTAAAAGATGTTATAGATAAAATATTTATTCCATTTTTTACCACCAAACCAAAAGGTTCAGGCATTGGATTGAGCTTATCGAAACAAATTATGCGTTTGCATGGAGGATCAATTACTGCACACTCAGAACCTAACCAGGGAGCAACGTTTACATTGACATTTTAATTCTTCTATAATTTTAATTCTTTATCAAACTCTTTAGCAATAGCAATTGAGAGTTTTAAAAAGTCATATCCATCATTTCGGTTAGTAAGTATTAGTACAGTTGTTTTTGTATCGGGTAAATAAAGCAACAAATTTGTATATCCATTACCCGTGCCACTGTGCCAATAATACCAGGTGTCATTCCTTTTCATTATAACCCAGCCATATCCGTAATACGAATTATTTTCACTATCCTTTATTTTTTCAACTGTAAAAATTTGTGCAAGCGATTCGGGCTTTACCAACTTATTTGAATGCATAGCCTTGTCCCATAATGCAAAATCAGTTGAAGTGGAAAAAATACCTTTCTCCCCATAGATTGTATTTTTTTCGTTACGAACTTTATAGTTACCCTCTTCTTTAAAGTGACCTTCTGCAACCAGCGTTTTACTGTTATCCCCAGCAATCCATGTATTTTTCATTTTTGCTTTCTTGAAAATATTCTTTGTTAAGAATTCACTATAAGTAGATTTTGAAACTTTTTCAATAATATAAGCTAACATAGCATAATCAGAGTTGCTATAGTTCATTTTAGTGCCTGCTTCAAATAACGGCTCTGTTTGTTCTTTCAAGAACTCAAATACTTGTGTGTTGGTTTTAACTAAATTGGCATCATAGGGTTTTAAACCAGAAGCATGACTTAAGAGATTTCTGACTTTTATATTTCGTCCATATTCAGGAAAATCGCTAAAAATATCGACTAAGCTTTGATCTAATTTCAATTTCTTTTTCTCTACAAGCTTCATTATTGCTAATGATGTAAATGCTTTTGAGAGTTCATCAAGGTTAAATGCTTTATCAACATTCATTGGTTCTTTACTCTCAATATTTGACAAACCATAAGCTTTATTAAAAACAATTTCACCATTTTTAATAACCATTACAACCGCACCGGGATTCTCATTTGAAAAATATTGGAGATATTTATCAATATTCTTTCCTCGTATTGATGTATCTGTAATTTCTTGAGCCATTATGAATAAAGGCATAAGAAGAAAACTTAAAAATAATAGTTTTTTCATTCTACAATATTTTAGTAAAATTGAGTAAAGAAATTCTTTTTACAAAAATCAATAACGATTCAATTATTTCTTAATTGATGTACAATACATATTTATCATTTCTTGAGCCTGTTTAACGCCCAGTTCTAGTGCTTTGGCAAAATCGGCACATCCACCTTGAGTATCGTTTAAATTAATTTTAGATATACCCCGGTTTAAATATGCACCTCCATTATTTTTAACCAGTCTTATATAACTATCATAACAAGCAATAGCTTCCTGATGCTTCTTTAAAATACCCAAGGATATTGCTTTCCCAAGATGTGCATCAGCATAATCCTTATTATATTTCAATGCAAGCTCAAAATCTTTAATAGACTCCTCGTACTTCTGTTGCATTGCCTTTGAAACTCCACGGATATAATAAGCTTCGAAATAATCTTTCTTTTTATTTATGGCTGATGTAAAGAATCCAAGAGCTTTTGCAGGCTCAGATTTATTCATATACACCATACCAATGCGATAATATGTCTCAGGTTCATTTTCATTAATCTCTATCGACTTATTAAAATCAACCAGAGCTTCATCAAACTTTTGCAAACCGGCTTTAGCATTTCCTCTTTTCCTATAAGCCTTATCATCTTTAGGATTAAGCTCGATTGCTTTATTAAAATCTGTAATTGCACCATTAAAATCGTGTATCTGTAATTTAAAATACCCACGCTGAAAATAGGCATCCTGATTGTTGGCATCAAGATTAATAATGGCATCGTAATCGGCAATAGCTCCAGTATAATCTTCCTTTTCAATTCGGTACTTTACTCTGTAATTGTATGCTTCAAGATTTTGATCGTTTAACTCTATTGCTTTATTAAAATCTTTAACTGATGTGGTAAAATCACCTAAATTGGCTTTAACAATACCGCGTTGATGATAAGCATCGGCAAATAACGAATCCAGTATAATTGCCTGATCCAAATCATCAAGAGCCTCATTAAAGAGTTTTTCATTTGATTTGGCATAACCTGAAAAATAATAATACTCAGCTATATCGTTTTTAATCGAAATGGCTTCTTTTAAATCAGCTATAGCTTTGCTAAATTCTTTATTCTTGAAATAAACCAAAGCACGACCAAAAAGTGCATCATTATTCTTATTATTAATAATGAGAACCTTATTATAATCCATTAATGAATTTTCAATATTCTCAAGTTGATAATAAGTTTGTGCTCTCTTATTCAAAGCGTTTTCGCTTTTTTTATTATACCATACAGCTTTATTTAAATAAGGCAAGGCTTTCTCGTACATCGCTGAATCGAAAAATACCAATCCCTTATTATAATAGTTCACTGATAATTTTGGTTTTGCAATAAAAAATGCAATCAAAGCAATTGCGATAATCGAAATAAGAATGATCCACTTTTTCATAACAGAATTTATTTTATAATTTATTATTTTTTTTTATCGAGCAACAGGGTTTAATATTACTTTTATTTTAATTTAATATACTCCCGCTCCTATTGAGTTATTTTTTTTATTACAGTCGCAGAGCGACGTTGGTATAGTAAAATCTAATAACTCATATCTCTTAAGCTGCAAAGCAGCGATGCAATTCTTTTTTTTCTGGCACCTCAATGAGGCTTTGCTGCATTACTATTTATCTTTTACAATACTGCGCTCCTATAGAGCTCTTGGAAAACTGACAATAATTATACTATGCCAAGATAAAAAAAATGCTTCGCAAAGCAAAGCATCTATTTATAAAATACTACCATATTAAAATCTATTAAGCCAGCGATATCGTCCTTGATTATCACCAAACTTAAGTCCAATCATTATCTCATGCGATCCGTAACTGATACGCTGAATATCATTTAAAGAATAATCAAATGCATAACCAAAATATAACTTATCTATTCGTACACCAACCATTGTTATAAAAGCATTTCCAGTTCTATAAGCAAATCCTAACCAATAATCACGTTTGTAATATCCCTTTATATTAATATCTGTTTGTATATTAAAATTTTCAGTTGTTTTAAGTAAAACAGAGGGTTCAATTTCAAAATCATTTTTCATATCATACCTATATCCTGTTACAAGGTAATATTGTCGAACCTGCTGATAGTCTTTAAAGCTATTATCTTCGCCAAACTTTAAAGCAGATTGAAATAAATTACGGGATGACAATCCAATATAAAACGGTTGAAAAGTATAATACATACCAAAGCTTCCATCAGTTATCCACATATTTTCACGAGCTTTTAATACCAATGGATCAACACCTTCATCGGGAAAAGTTAAATCGGTAGTATTTACCCTGAACTGAAATGCCGAGATTGAAATACCCATTGAAAGCTGGCCATCCATAACAGGCAAATGGTAAGCATAGGTGGCCTCCAAACCAGTTCTTCCAATAGCACCATTCTGGTCGTTGTAAATATATGCACCAACACCAACACGTCCGCTGGGTCTTCTCTTTTTTATTCTTTTTTTAATTGATCGTGATTTAGATATATAGCTTGTTTTTGAAACTCTCATTTGACCACTAATAGCCTGGGTTGATGGAGCATTATCCATACCTAGCCACTGTTGACGTGCAGTAAGATTATAGGAAGTAAAACCTTCAGCTCCTGCAAAAGCAGGATTATAAAGGAATTGATTCATTGTATACTGGCTATAAACAGGCTCCTGACCAATGGCAGAAGCAAAAGCCAATAAAACAAAACACATAATGAATACTATTTTTTTCATTTACTTAACTTAATAAGTCATTTAAATACCTCTTTGTTAAAACACCCTGCTTTCTGTAGCTATTTCTTAACAAAGTTATAATTTTTTTTTTAACGTAATAATGTAACTGTTCCAACAATCGGTTTTTCACCATTGTTTAAATCTATTACGTAATAATACGAATCCATTGGCATTTTTCGTCCATTGGAGTCTGTTCCATCCCAAGCCTTTTCGTATCCTTTAGAATGAAATACCCGTTCGCCCCTACGATCGTAAATATCGACAGAAACTTCGGGAAAAAATGCCAAATTATCAATTCTCCATTCGTCATTGCTTCCATCGCCATTAGGAGTAAAAGCATTTGGAATTAAGAATTCGCCACAAAAACTAACTGTGATGGTATCGTAACCAATACAACCCCATTGATCCTCAACCTCTAAATAAAATTTTCGTTGTTCTGAGCTTACGTCAAGATTCAAATAAGATGTTGTCCAGAACTCATCACCAAGGGTCCATAAATAACTTGAATATAATGTATCTAATTCGAGAACGAGTATCTCACCTGCTTCGCAAATAGAAGTATCGTTACCCAAATCGATTATAGGATTTTGATGCACTGTTAAGAACGATGTATCGGTAGCACGACAACCATTGTTGTCTTGAATACGAACCCAATACTCACCCGTTGAGGAAGCAATAAATGTTGTTCCGGTTGAATTATCAGGCCATAAGTAGTTAATGGCAGTTGATGAGCTTGCATAAAACTCAAAGGTTGACCCTTCACAAATATAAGGATCGTCTTGAATATCGACATCGGGAGCAGAAATAATAACAATTGTACTATACGGATTACCCAAACAACCAATCAGGTTGGTTTCGGTAACTGTAATCGTTTGCGCACCGGCACTCATGGTTGATGGCCATAATACCTCAACTGAATCGTTGTAATTATTTAAAATCTGACCACCAGTAACCTCCCACTGAAAAACAGAATTGCCGTTATCGCCATACACACCATAACGGACAATACTACCTGCACAAGCCACGGGAACATCTTGCGCTTGAGCATAAACACCTGAGACCAAGATAAGTATCAGGGAAAATATAGAAACTAATATGTTTTTATTGTATTTCAATTTCTTATTTATGCTTTATTCACTCTTTTTTTATTACTTTTTTCACCCTCTGCCTTCGGCATCTCCCTCGAGGGAGAAAAATAATTGGGTGTTTTTTATTTTTAAAACCGGTTCAGGTGTTACCCTGAACCAGTTTTGATTTTTTTACAATCTTCTAACCTTTTTAAAATTAGGTTATAATATCGAAATAATTAGTTATACCACATATTGCTGATATGGTAAATTGGACCAGTAACAGGAGCTGGATGTACTGTTATTACAATAGGGGTTGCAATTGCACTATATAATAATGGAACACCTAAGAAATCTGCCTTCCTTGAAATCCTATCATTAACACCATTAACTGTATAAGTATAAACAGTTGTAACATGCGCAGCTGAAGGATTAACAATACAAACTAAAGGATCTGCAGTTTTTGCCAAATTATATGTTGCTGTATTTAATCCAGTAATAACATTAGGTGTGGTTGAATAATTTGCTGTTGTTCCACCAGCACTAATTGTATCAATGACCAAGGAGTAATCTAAAGTAATACTAGGAATGCCGGCTAGAAAATGAGTAAAAGCCACCTGAATTTCATCTTCCAACAGTACATCACCCTCGCAAACCTCTAAGTCAGCTCCAATAAAACTACCAGGATTATTCGCTGTAAAAGCAACTGAAGGTGTTGCAATTACTTCCACACTCATTGTTACAGCTGCTCCTGGGCAAGTCGAAGGAGCTGGTGCAGTTTCTACTACAGATAAACCATAAGTACCGGTAGCACCAGTAAATGTGTATTCAATATAGTTATCAACACCTCCAGATGGAGTAGCTACACCAAGAGCAGGAGTTATAGGCACAGACCATACAAAAGTAGAAACAACGTTAGTACTTGGAGCCGCAAAAAGTGGGTTAAAATAAGCATCTGGTTGTACATAATATGGCACAGTAACTCCAATTGTTACAGAGTCAACTGCCTGTGTTGCAGAAGAAATCCATTGAGCATTTGCCCCATACATTAGTAACGCCATAACGAGCGTTAACGAAATTTTTAAAAAGTTTGTTTTTTTCATGTTCTAAAAGTTTAAGTTAATATTTAAAATTTATTTTTATATTTAAGTTGTTAGTTTATCTTTTGCATTTAGGCTTGAAGCCTGTCTGCTTGAAGGCAAACTATATATGTTGAGTTTATTTTTATAGTATCATAAATCAAACACCAATGATCAAACATCATTTTTCAATTATCGATGACCAATGTGAGTTGTGATTTGTGAGCTACCAGCTTTCTATTCACCATTCACTATTCACCAATGCATAATTAAACGCTTAATTCGGTAATAGGTTGCGCAAAATTAGTATCTATTTGATTAAAAACAACTAATAGCTAGTAAAAGTAAACTTTTTAGTGATTAATACAATCATTTACTCGCTCAACAGACAGTTTTAATAGATTAAAAAGTTGCTTTTTTATTAACCAATAATTCTTTTTTGTTTTTATTGATTGTTAATAATGTTAAAAAACAATTAATTCTTACCCACTTTCTTCTGTTAAATTTGAATACTTTCAAAGAACTTTTATTACTTTCCGAAGGTTTACGTCTCCATGTCCTCCAGATGATGGAAAGTCATGCTAAACAAAATTCACTATTCGCCACTCACCAATTTGCCATTTTATAAATTTATAATTCAAATTTCAAAACTTTTCCTAAGGCCAATCATTCATAATATGATACTGTGGCCCTGTTTCAGGAATTTTAAAAACCACTACATTAACTGAATTACTTCCTACATTTGAACATCCATTATCATCTGTTATTGATGTTATTGAATAGGTTGTAGTTGATTTAACACCATCAGCTGGATTCCAAACAGGAATCATGTTTCCTACAGGAATATAATTATACGGATTGGTGCTCGTAGTAAAAGGCCCGAATGTATCAGTACCATCAGAAATTACAATATTGGAAAATGGCGCTATACCGGCTGTAAAACTTAAATCTATTTGAGTATTAAGGCCATGGCATTATAGCGCCAATGCAGGAACAACTGTCATAGAAACAATAGGTAACGGATTTATGGTAACTGTACCTAACATGTTCATAGTACACAATCCAGAAGAATGACTTCCAACAACAGAATATACTCCAGGAGCTGTTTGATTCAGGAATGAGATAGGTGCACCTGTACCATTTAAGGTTGTTGCAGTTGAAAAACCATCAATATAAATTGTATAAATTACATTCGATTCAGATCCATCCAGATTTATATCGACACTTGAACCTTCGCAAAGTGTTCCTGTACTCGAAACATTAAACTGGGTTGATGGAGGATATACTACAACAGAGGCAGTATCAACAACTCCGGGAACGGCATTTGCTGTAAATGTAGTTAATCGATAGCGTCCTGGTGTTGTCCCACTAAAAGTAAAAGGATTTGATGCCGAAGGCAAACCAGCAGGGGAAAAAGATCCAGCGCCATCAATGGAATAAGTAAAATTATAATTTGGTGAGCCATTTGTAAATGCTACAGTAATATTATTTGCTGCACCTGAACATACAGGAGTTGTACTGGTAAACCGAGCTATCGGATTTAATGGGTCTCTGGCTCCTAATGTATAAAACTGGGGATGAAAGCCTAAAATCTTTATAGGTATTACAGCAGAAGTCTGAACAGTCCCATTATAATTGTTGTTTGTTTGCGAACCTGATGGTTTTTCAAACCAATCAGCACCATCATACTCAGCAATTTTAACACCAGTGTATCCGGTTGAAACAGTAAGTGGATTAATATCACTCACTGGATCCCAACGCAGTTTTACAATTGCTTTATAATCATCAATCGGGCTGTTTATTTGCCAGTGTTCTGAATTACTAACACTAGTTAAAGTACCTAAAACAGAATAATCTCCAAAACCATAGTTAAAGTACTCTGCTGTCCAGTAATAATCAGTAGCAGTACATTGAACATTTAAAACAGAAACATAACCATAACGTGTATCCTTACCAATTGGGAATAAAAAACTATCCCCATTGTCGAGGCGTTTTCTAAGTGGTCCATTAATAAATGACCCTGCACTACCACCAGTAATTGCATTAGGCGGGATAGTTGTCATAGTAAGAAGATTGGCTGGTGTAGTAGTTATATTACCAGAAGTAAGAATTATGTTATTAGAAACTTCTATCGGGCTTAAAAGAGTTAAACCTAAAGAAGATTTGTTTATAGCCAGATTGTATAGAGCACTATAGTTTGCAGCAGTAAAATTACCTGATATTTCTTGTGCATTAGTGCCAGAAAACGTAATTCTTGGCTCTCCTCCAGTTGTTTTAGCTTTAAATTCACCTGCTGACATAGTAAGATCACCATGAATCTCAATATCCATATCATAGTAATTAGAAACAGTAGGACCAGAAATTGTAACATCCCCATAAAACAATAGGTTATTATTCGGTAAGTTTCGAATACCTGTTCCACTAAAAGCAACATTATTTAATGATGTAATGGTTGATAAAACATCATAATCAACATTTCCTGCATATTCCAAGGTACCACCTGTTTCAGTAAAAAAGCCATCTGGTCCAACGTAATCACCAGCTGGTAAAGTTGCCTGATTTACAACCTTTAAAGTGCCAGTACCAAATGCATACCCAAGTCTATGCTGTGTTGTAGAGTTCAGGTTTAAAGTACCATTAATATATGCTTTATAAATAAATAAATCTTGATTTGCACTAACATCAACTGTATGAGCAGGATTAATTAATACAACAGAACCTCTCGGCCCACCTGCTGGAATTGGCCCACCTGCTGGAATTGTTTCCCAAATTAATGTATTAGTCCAGTTTCCACTATTAATCGTTTGGTAAGTAGTAACAGAATTGGGTAAAGCTTCGTCTAATCCTGCTAAATAATCACCACTAATACCATTATCGTCGGTAGAATTAAAATCAAACTGCAAGAAACCAGTTGATTCGTCAAAATTAATCGAATCAAATTTATTCCATGTACTTGAGCTTATTAAAAGACGCGCAGTAATGTATTCGGCAGTTGTTAAACCACATGTATTATCAATTTTAATATCAGTTGGAATACTTTTAAATTGAGCATTACCCGAAAATCCTGTAATGCCATTACTACGAATAATCCAATAGTATTGTAATACATTATTCAAGTCGTTTAATTCGCAAGAACTCTCAACATCATTAACAATACTTGGATGAATTTCACTTGCAGCTTTTAAAGTGATAGTACCTGTATTGTTATCGTTTGCTGTAATATTTAGCGTTAATGGAGTGTATTTACCCATTGAACCTATTGGGTAAGTAAATGTTTGAGCACCAGCCGGAAATGTTTTCTTTATACCATTATCTGTAAATGATGTGTTGGTCTGAATCATTTTAAATGCATTAAAACCAGATCCTTCAATAGCACAATTTTCTCCTAAAGCCAAAAGATTCCCTTGTATATCAAATATTCCTTGATTCATTCTAAGCGCATTGTTAATTAATATTCTACTTCCAATTGGCAAATAAACACCAGAAGAATTATCAATTGTAATCTTTCCATAAATACCTATTCCTGATATAGCCTGATTAACAGAACCATTCATATGAACACCCAGCTGAGTTGATGAGTTAACAGATCCTCCATATGTAATTTCTCCAACATTATAAACATTATTCAATACCTTTATTGTATTGCCATTATCAGCAAGTATTCCGCTCTCTACCCTTAAATTATTACTTATCTGAATATTGCTATTAACATTAAGAGTATTCGATGTTGGTTTGGTTAAATTATAAAAGGTTGTTTCACCTGAAATAGATTGAGTTCCTGAGCCATTAAAAACAGTGGTATTACCGTTAGGCACATATGTTCCGTTATTAACAAAGTTACCTTTAATATTCAACTGTAATCCATTAGCATCAAAGGCACCCCCTGCCTCAATTGTTAGGTTATTATCAATAGTTAATGGTATATTCCACATTTTTGCAGTAGGAGTTCCTGTTCCAGTTACAGTTATATTAGGTAGCGGCACTGACGAATAAATACCAATTTGAGGGCTACCTGCTAATCCACCAATTGTAATAGAAGTAGATGCACCAATATTTGTAGTTGTTGCATTTATATATATTGCAGGGACTTCAGCTGTAGCAGGAGCAGTAAAAATGGTTAAATTTCCTCCTGTATATGTAAAATTACTTCCTGTATTTAAAACCTCCAGCATACCTCTAGTATTAATCGGAGCATCTGTATAACCAATTTCAACAGTTCCTCCAAGTTGGTTATAATTTAACACACCACCTGTTGTTGTGGTTAAACGGCGTAATTGGGAACCAATTCGTAGAAGTCCTCCATTTATATTAATTCGTGCACTACCTGATGCGGAATATTGAATATAATTATTTGTATACGCTGCATTATAAACAGAAATGACACCTCCATTAATCTCTAATAAACCATTTAAAGTTATACCAGTACTATTACCTGAAACACTTAAAGTGCCCTGATCCAAAATTAATGAAGCTACCGTTGGAATTGTAAAATCACCACCTCCACTTGTTAAAACTAAATTGGTAGATGTATTATTAATACGCAATATTCCTTGCTGCAATCCTAATGGCTTAGAAGCAACATTTGTCGGGGCATTAATTGTAATAGCCTTATCGATTATAGTAGTTAATGCCGGTGTTGATTTATTAACTGATAATTTGCTTAGAGTTATATTTCCTCCAGTATAATTATAAATTCGTGAACTTGTTTCACCATTTAAAACCAAGTCGACAGACTTTTGTGCATTACTATTCCATAAAATTAAATTTGAAGCTCCCATTCGAATATCACCATGTACAATTAACTGATGAGTAGGTGTTGTAAAAGCACCTCCTGCAGGAATTTCAATTGAATTAACTTCGCTTGCACCGCCATTTATACAATTAATGTTTTTTAATATAGTAATAGTTCTATTTGTTCCTGTATTCTGATAAACAAGTTTGCTTTCGTTATCAAGAACTAAACTATCATTAATAGTTAAATTTCCGTTGGCTGTATTGGCCAAAGTTAATGTTACACCTGTATTTGTTGCATCGTATATATTCAAATTTTTACGTACCAGAATATTTGCATTAGGGAGTGTTTTTATACTGCTTGCATCACCAGTTATCCATAAGATAGGATATATTGTAAGTGCTGCCGGAATAGTATAAGTTCCACCTGAATACTCAAAAATAGCAGTGTCGTTATATGCAAAATCAAGATAATCAGCTATGGGTAACGTACCATCATTTAAAACAAAACGACCACCACCTGTAATGAGATTAAAATCGTGCCCGGTTGTACCAGCATTTATAATCAAAGATGGAGGTTGTCCCGCAGAAATCCCAGTACTGGCTTTGCTTAATATGATTACTTTTGAAGCCGTAACAGCTGGTGGGATTGTACTTACTGCTTTTGTAATCTGATGATTTGCACCACCGGAGCCACCAATTTGGTAAACATCAAAACTATTTATTACTGAAGGCGGATTAGTAACTCCATGACTGGTAAGTGACCATGTTGAAGTAGAGTTCCATAAGCCACTCTGCCTGCTATATAAATATTGAGGCAATCGGAAGGCTAATTTTTTACCAGCAGAATAATCGGTATTGTAAAACCCAGTTGCAGAAAAAATTAATGGATTTGTTGCAGGCCCTTGTTCTGTCCAATCGTTATTTCTATAATATACATGTTTTTTACCACCACCATATCCAAAATTGTATGAAGAGTATAATGAATAATTCACCATCGAACTGGTAATATCTGATAGATTACCTGTTACTGTTGTTTTCCAATAATATCTTATTTGATCAGTAGTTTTATTTGGGTCGCCAGTTGGATGATATTCATCTACAGGCCTTAGGTTTATAGTACCTGTAAAAGGGCCTGCACCAATATCCCCGTTTAAATTTATTGTCAGGGGCGTATATTTAAGACCTGTTCCGGAAATTGTGCCAACTACACCAACGGGTATTAATGCAATATCCTGATTTATATAATTACCAGATAGCGAAAGTGCAAGTGTAACTCCCTGACTTGCTGCGCTTCCATAACTTTGAATCATCTTTGTTGTACTATAACCACCTGAACCACTTAAAGTTCCAGTAATATCCAAATTATAGGTTTGAATATCCATTACTCCTGCAGTTAATACAAAATTAAAGGTGCTTATATTTGAATTTAATATAGCTCCATTCGTATTGTTAAGTTCTAAAGAACCGAAACTATTAATTACTGCATTACTTCCAGTTATCTGATGTTTTGTACCTCCTGTTTCAAGAGTAATGCGCCCGGGATTGGTAGCATCACCCAAAATTGTTCCATAATTTGTTAAGTGTCTATGTACTCTTGTTTTATATCGATAATTATTCCATTTGCCTTCGTTTACAAACATGTCGTTAGTAATCGTTGCCAAATGATTAAGTGCGTTTCCAGCTGTCTCGGATCTTCCAGGACTGTTTAATGTAACCGACCATGCAGTAGCCATCGAACTGGTTGATGTTTTATCTAAAGTCAGATTATAAAATATTAAAGGAGTTGCAATGTTAGTATTGGTAACGGTAATAATAGAATTCTGATTTCCGTTAAACTTGGTCGTATTGCTTCTTGCATTATAAATTGCATTATTGTTTGTTGAAATATTACCCAGAGTAAAATCACCACCAATGGTTAAATTCTTATTTGAAGCTGTTGCATCGAGTGTAGAATAATCGTTTATTACCAGATCATTTAAAACAGAAATATCTGTATTAAAGCTGGTAGTAAGTAAAGTACCCGATGCTCCGTTTAGATTTAAATCATAAAAAGGAGCTGTGGTATATATTGTATAATTATCGCTACCAACATTATTGCGAATAACACTTACTGTTCCGCCAGAAACATTAATATTTGAAGCATTTGTTTCAATATGAATTATTCCACCCCTATATGCAGGAGTTCCAGTACCATCATTCGTTCCATTCTGACCATCATAGAATTCCATTGTTCCACCTGTCATAGTATAGGTTGGATCGGTACCACGGATACACAGTGAAGCACAGTTTTCCATAATTTCATTCCCATTATCACCTAAGAATCGGATTAAGCCACCAGTTTGAGTAAATGCAAATTTCCCTGTAGTGCTACCTGTAGCAGTACGAATACCAGGCAAATCGCATTGGCCTCCTTCAATAAGTATATTTCCAAAAGTAGAAGGTTGATACCATAAAACAATCCCATGTGAACCTGTTGTAAAAAACCCGTTTGATACCTTTAAGCTTCCATAGATAGAAAATGACTGAGCTCCATCATTTAAAGTATATACACCAGTACCTTGTATTCCCCCTACACTAACCCCAGGATTTGTTCTGTCAGTACTCCAAACTTTAACATTGGTACCATCGAGCCATAACATTCCGTTTGATGGCACATAATAATCACCTCCACTTTCGGTTAGTGTAGGTATAAATATGTAACCTGTTAATCGCAAAGTACCATTTCTAATCCAGAGTGCTTTTCTTAATTCGGGATTTTCTGGCGCAAATGGAGATGCTGTACTTCCAGCATTCAGGTTATTTCTTCCAAATAGTCTAAAGTTACCTTCAGCTGATGCATAGGCTGTAAGAACATAACTTTGATCAGAGCCTTTATCAATAACAAGATTGTATAAATCGGTAGTTCCGGTACAAGTAAAGGTGTTGTCCGAGGCTCCTTTCATAAATAATGAGATAGCTCCAGTTACTGAAAATGAACTATATACTGGTGCAGCCTGATTTGTAAATCTAACAGTACCGTTATTTATAAAATTCCCATAACAATCAATAGAATTGTAAGCAAGATAGTACTGTAGAGAGCCGGTGGCATTTTCATCAACTAGTCCATTCAAGGTATTTCCTGTGCCAACAGTAAATGAAGCACCTGAATTAATGGTTATGTTTTTCAAAACTGTAAGATACTGAGGAGTAGTTGACGCAACTAAATCATCATTCATCCTAAAAATACCTCTTTTAATCGTTAAGTTCCCTGAAATAGTATAAGGTGTAGCTTTGAATGTAAGAGTTTGACCTGCAGTCATATTTACTTCCATACTATAAATTGTGCGAGGTGTAGATAAAATAAAACTGTTTCCATAATATTCAATAGTTCCACCATCGGTAGTAAAAAAAGTATTTGTAATCGTTGTTGGAAAAATATCGCTGGTTGAAATTTTTATTCTACCATATCCGGAAAGATAATTAAATGTATGCCCTATTGTTGCAGCCAAATCGAGAGTACCTTCAATTTTAAGAGAATTAACACTTTGATTATCTAAGCCAACAGGCATTGTAACAGTATGACCTGTATTTATTTTAACTTTATCATTAGCTGTAGGGGTAAGATTTGAAGGATTAGTATATAATGCACCAGAGGGATCCATTGTCCAAGTATTAAAATCATCCCAGTTTCCCACCTGATAAGAATAAAAATTCAGTCTGGTCTGAGGATCAATTGCAGTCCATTCTCCATCTAAAATGTCATTTCCGGCAGCGTCAGTACCAAAAGGGTTAATTCCAGTAGCAGTCGCCCCTATTGGTGAAATAAATACGGAGCCATTCCATATCCGTGTTTCATACAAAGCACTATTACCAATTACTTCACCTGCATTATAGGCAAAGGTTACTCTTGCATCAGTTATTCCTGCGAGTCCGGTTGTAGATACAACCCAATACTTTTTCAAGGCATCATTTTCAAAGGTAACATTAGAATGTCGACTTGGTATAGCCCGAACAGAAATTGTTCCACTTCCTATTGAAGCAGCTAAGGCATTGATTACCATAGGTGAATAGAAATCACTGGTTCCTATAGGATAGGTTGTTAAAAAGTCACCTACAACAATACCTTCCTTTACTAAAGAACCATTTCCACTAGTTAAAACCATATTCGAATTGCTAAAGGGACCTCCAGCAACAGGATTAGTCAGAGTAAAATTATAATCATTTAAGATAAGGTTCCCATTAGTTAATGTTAATACACCCGCAGCACTTAAAGTAACAGAGCTTTTTAAACTAACACCATTTATATTATTTACGGTCAGGTTATTTAGTGAAGCAATGCTTGATGGAATATAAATACCTGTGAATGAGCCACCAAAAGCAAGATCTGTGGTATTGTTTGAAACAAGATCTGATACTCCTGAAACAGCAGGGCCATTTAAGGTTAGGGAACGAGCACTTATATCAAAAGGTTGATTAAGAGTTAATGTTCCAGTAATAGTTGCATCAGATGTTAGTAAAGCACCATTTATTGAGTTTATTACGACATTATTTCCGGCTACAAAACCTGTTCCGGTATTTTGAACTCCGACTCCCGAGTAGTTGAAATTAAAATTTGCATTTGCATTGTACGTTCGTGTTAGTGTTTGAACATTACCACTTGCTGCTCCTACAAGATAAATACCATCCTGATGCCCACTAATAAGGGTTGCTCCAGAATTTAAATTAAAAATAGCATCTGCACCATCAAGAACATTATCACCCATATTTAGAATTGCACCAGATAACACATTAAAATTAATTTGATTGGTAATTGTACCCCCAGATTTGGTAAAAGTTTGAGTACTCGTCCCAATAAAATTAATGGCATCGTTTGTTGCAGAACCTAACTCATTAATTGTTCCAGCCGACATAGAAAAATTGCCAACCAGATTAATAGTACCTACTCCTGTAACAGCAGCGGAAACTAAATTAAGTGTACCTCCTGATATATCTATATTACCTCCCACATTAACTGTAGCATTACTTGCTCCATTTGTTAATGACAAGACACCTCCATTAACAACCAAATTACCTGTTATTGAAAGTGAGTTAAGAAGAGGGCCCTGAGTTAATTGCAATGAACCAGAGCCTGAATTATCAATGCTTAAATTCCCATTAATAGAAGTCAACCCGGCATTTAAATCTACATCAGAGGTTTGTGAAGTACAATTCCAGCTTACATTTCCAAAGGATTGACCTAAACCTGAAGGCGCGGCTGTATTGGTAGTATACCCGACAAATGCCAACGTAGAATTTGAATTCCAAGTAGCTGTTGGTATGGTACCTGCAATAGCAGTATAGTTATGGTTATAGCTTGCACCAGAGTTAAAGTTTAAATTCGATGTTGAAGAAGTTATAGTACCTGCATTGGTTATACTTCCGGTTACTATCGTATTACTGTTTGTTGCAATGTATGTATTATTCGTTGCAACAGTTAAATTACCTGCAATTAAAACATCCTGAGTTGCTGGTATAAAATTAACTGTTAAAGCATTTGCTCCATTAAGTTGCATTGTGGATCCACTTTGAATGTCTAAATTATTTCCCAATCCTCCGCTAATGGTTAAAGTTTGGGCAGCAGCAGCAGCCTGTAAGGTAACATTGGTATTCCCTGTAACCAATATACGATTTACAGTTTGAGTAGGAACATTGGTACAAACAGTAGTTGCACCATTATTAAACTGCAAAATATCGGTTATTTGAGGAGTTGTTCTGTTTGGGGTCCAGTTTGTAGCAGTGGTAAAATCAGCTGTTCCGGTTTGGTTCCAGGTATAGGTTGTTGAAGGATTCACACGACCTGTAAAATCGCTACCATTGAGCAAACCTGTAATTTCAGTAAGGTTCGACAAAACAGACATAGTATTAGCAGAAGAACCGCTAACAATAGGATACCAATCCACATTATATCTATTGGCTTTTATATTTGTTTCTGTTCCGTTTATATCAGCAGGAGCATAAGCAAATGTTCCAGTATAAGTATAAGTGCCAGCTGTTGCATCTGTAAAAACCCAGTACCTGCTTAAATAATCAGTTTGAGCACCATTAGATTCATATTGGGGATGAATAGCATCGATAACATATGCTCCAACAGTTCGTTGAGTGCTATTTGCTGAAAAATTAAGGTTTACAGGTGAATATTCGACGCCCCCTGTATTATCTCCAATAGGAAATAAGTAGGATGTTGGAACAGTAGTTGTAATAGTTCTTATAAACTGCCCTGTACCATTAGTAACGACCATAGCCGAAGATGATGGAACGCCTCCTATTGATCCAGAAGCACCAAGAGTTAAATCAAAATTATCCAAGGTAAGCAAACCGCTCTCAAGAGTTAATAAACCGCCTACATTGATAGAACTATTAAGGCTAATTCCGCTTGAATTGCTGATCGCTAAATTATTTAAGGCACTAATACTCGAAGGAATTGTAACACCAGCAGAAGAACCACCAAAACCAAGGCTGGAAGTAGCTCCGCCAATCAGGTTTGTTGCAGTGCCAGCAATAGCCGGGCCATTAAGTGTAAGCGTATTAGCACCAATGTTTAAATTACCATCTGTAAGAGTAAGGATTCCGTTTATTATTGCATCTCCACAAAAAGTAGCACCTGCAGTACGATTAATAGTTAAATTACCAACCGATAAAGGAGGAAGAAAAGCGGCACCAGCAGCCGGTGTTCCCAATACAACTGTTGATAATGATGAACCAGTAACAGAACCAGTTCCTGCACATGCCACAGTATTTAAATTAAGGGTAAGTGTATTATTTCCCATATTTAAAATACCCTGAGTACGAACTAAATTACCAGCTAAGGTAAGATCTGTGCCTATACCTACAATACCATCTCCCCCACGGTTAAGAGTAAAGGTTCTTAACTGAGGAGTTGTGAAGTAGAGTGTGCCGAAATCGCCAGTTCCATTAATTACTATATCTGTTGTAGCACTGCCCGTAATTGTACCAGTACCAAGACCATCGCGAGTAGCAGTTCCGGCTAGGGTAAGGATTAGCCCATTCAGCAACAAAGGACCTTGTTGGCAATCAAGCACACCGTTAACCGTTACTTCTTGCGACAATGTTACACCGGTTGAGGAATTGTTAATAATTAAATTATTTACATTTGCCGGTAGGGCATTACCTGTTACCTGGGCGGCAACACCATTATATATATAATTTGCAGTAGTAGAAAAAGATCTGGTATCGAGTCTAATATTACCATTTGCAGTACCTGCAGTTGTTATACCGCCTGCATGACCAATTCCAAGAGTTGCTCCTGCATTAAGAGTAAAAGTGGATGGGTTAACAGATTCTGATAATAAAAACCCTTCGCAATATAAGTTTGATATTGCAGCAACAGAAATTGCATGTGCAGTGATATCGCCCTGTAAAGTTTTTGTAGCTTCACCTGTAAAGTTAATATCGTAATAAGCATAGGTACCTACAGCCTGGGTTCCCATTGTACCATTATAATTAACTGTACCAATATTTCTTGTAAAAGTACCTCCATTACCTAAATCTCCACCAATATTCAATGTACCAGCAGCTGTAAATGTGAAAATATCATTTATATCTCCAAAAGTAATACTTCCAGATACATTTACTGTTCCTGTTGACAATGTAATACCTGAATTTCGGTTACCATTTAACGTAGCATCAATCACAATCGAGCTACAAGACAATGTACCTGTACCTACAGCTATTATTTTATTATCGCCATTACCAGTCCCTGCTCCAATTGTTATACTATTTGTAATTGTTAAACTGTTTCCAGTGACAGTAATGGTATTTGAATTACCTCCCCCATTTATAGTAAAAGAAGCACAAACAGCAGCAGTATTGACTGTTACATTAAAGCCATTAGGAATCACGACATCTTCGGTAGCAAGAGGAACGTGATTTAATGACCAGTTAGAACCAGTGTTCCAATTTACACTGGTTGAGCCATCCCACGTATTTGTTTGCCCAAAAGAAACAATGCTTAATGACAAAAGAATAAAAACGATAACCAATGTTCTCATAACGGGAAAATTTAATCCTTTTATAATAGCTGCTTTATTTGCAGTATTTAGATTTTTAAAAAAAATATGTTGTATTGCATTCATAGCAAAAAAAATTATCTATTAAGGAAAAATACTATTTTTCTATCTATTAAACTGTAATTCAGCGTAAAAGTTTCAGCAAATCATCCAAAAGTAAGCATTTTAAAGCTAAAATTTGATAAACAAATTCTATTATTTGATGAATGGCTTTATTGCGACTGGTTAAAATGCTAAATTATTTATTTAACATTTTTTGTATATACGTTACTAAAAGGTTTAATCTGCCTTAAAATTGTCCTGCATAAAAACCAAGTGAGCCAATTCGGCGCCAAACTATTTGCATTCCAAGGCAGATACGATTTTCCATATTATAGTATTGATTTTCCTCGTCGGCAATTACAGTTATTTCAAATAAAAGACTTTGAGTATAGTCAATTGTAAAACCTATAGACTCAACATAATCATCTATAATATTATCATATAATACAATATCGTTTTCAATGTTTTTTACAACAAAATGAACTGGATAATGGTTCGATTCGGTACAAAAAATAATCTGGTAATCTTTTCTACCATAAAAAACAGCTTTGTGTTGAACTGTTTGATTTGCAATCATAACTGCACTGCGCGATTGACCATAATATTTGTAATCGTAAAATGTCGAAGTTTTACAGTTTTCCTTATGGAAATTTCGGCAATTTTGAGCAAAAATACAATTGGCAATAAAATATAAAACAAGAATAAGTATCGTTTTTTTTAAATTCATTATATGTCGGTTCTTTTTGATATATTTTTACGATAATAATCGATCGAATGTTATGTATTGGTTAAATAGTTTGCCACGATGCAGCTTGTTCTGTTTTTTGCTTTTATAATTTATAGTTGGGTCTCAGCTACTCTTTATATTCAGCTTTTTACTTTAAATATTTATTCAGCAATTCCATCAATTTTTCTTCTGAAATGGGTTTTGAAATATAATCATCACAACCTGCCTGAATTGCTTTCTCACGATCTCCCATTTGGGCATAGGCTGTTTGTGCAATAACTGGCAATCCTGGCTTCATATTTTTTATTTTTTTTGTTGCCAGGAATCCATTCATTACAGGCATTTTAATATCCATTAAAACCAATGATATTTCGGGATTGCTTTTAATCATCTCAACAGCAACCAATCCATTGTTGGCAAATAAATTGTTAATCTTATAAAATTCTAATATTTCACGAAGAAACAAATAGTTTATTTTCTCATCATCTACAATTAAAACAACTGATTTTGTATTAATAAATTGAGAATTTTTAACAACTTTTTTTTCTTTTAATATCTGATTATCTATTATTTGCTGCTTATATGGAATAGTAAAATAAAAGGTAGAACCTTCATTTGGCATTGATTCAATCCAGATTTCACCACCTAATCTCTCGACCAAGGCTTTGGAAATGGAAAGTCCAAGGCCAGTGCCACCATAATTCCTAGAACTTCCTTCATCTACCTGCCTAAAACGTTCAAAAATTAAATTCTGATGCTCATAATCAATACCAATACCAGAATCTTTAACAAAAACCTGCACTTGGTTTTCCAGAATTTCATACCCAAAATGTATAAAACCTGAATGAGTAAATTTTATTGAGTTATTTAACAAATTTGACAAAATCTGCTGAAAGCGAACTTTGTCTGTTTCCAATATACATGATTCCTGATAATTAGGCTTCAAAAATGAAAATTCCAGATTTAATTCTTCTACTTTGGGTTTGTATAAATCATAAATGTACTCCATCATCTCATTAAGATTGAATAAATCATGATTAATATGAACCTGGTTTGTTTCAATTTTTGAAATATCAATAATATCATCAATAATTGAAAGTAGTTGAGTACCACTTTTACGAATAATTTCGATAAACATTTCACGTTTTCCGGTGTCGAGGTTGTTGCGGGCAAGCATATCTGAAAATCCTAATAAACCATTCATTGGAGTACGAATTTCGTGAGAAATATTGGCAAGGAACGCCGTTTTTAACCGATCACTTTCTTCGGCCTTTTCTTTAGCTTCAATAAGATGTTGAATCATTTCTTTTCTTTCGAAAACAATAGCTATTTCGTGTGCAATTAATTCTAAAAGATGACACGATGAACGATTGAAAGCATCTTTATTTGTATAGCTTTGCAGAACAATAACACCTGTAGGTTTTTTATTTAATATAATTGGTACTCCTAACCAACATTTTGCGGGTGATCCTTTAAGTTCAAGTTTGTGTTCTAAAGCAAATATATCTCGTTCATCTTCATTTAGAAGTAGTGTTTTCCCTTCTTTAACTACCTGCCCCGATAAGGAATTCTCTGCTTTCCATTCAACAAAATCATCTTTCTCATCAACAAAAACCACTTTCTTAAAAATTTCAGTTTCAGAATTATATGTTGCAACAAAAAAGTTTGAAGTATCAATTACTTTACTCAACTCGTTTCTGACAAGAATAAGAAGATCCTCTAATGTAATATCAGTCATGAACATACGTGCAATTTCGTGCAATATATGTTGAACATTTTCATCGAATTTTCGCTTTGTAATATCATTTGAAATACCAACTAAAGCTCTTATCTTTCCCTTTTCATCATATACCGGTGATGCTGAAAGAGATATTTGAAATTCACTGCCATCTTTACGTGTATTCCACAATTCTCCCTGAAAACTTCCTTTTTTTGTTTCTTCAAGTACTTCTGAATGAATACCTACCGAACTTTTTGAAGACCATACCATTTCGATTTTCTTTCCAAAAAGCTCATCCCATGTATATCTGTATGTATTAATAAACGAGTCGTTTACAAAAATTATGTTATTATCTAAATCGGTTACAGAAACACAATCGTTAATACTTTTTATGGCATGTGCTAATATTTTTACTTCTTCTTCAGCTTTTTTTCGCTCAGTAATATCTTTAATAGAATGAGAAAAAGCGATCATATTATTTTCATTATCGAAAATTGGCCATGCAGTAGCTTCATAAAATCTGCCGTTTTGTGTAATTTCGGTTGTTTCTGCTTTTTTAGTACGAATTGAAAGAGAACAAGGGCATGCAGACAATGGGGATTCGGTACCATGAGACAATTCAAAACATTTTTTACCTATTATTTGTTCACGAGTTAAACTTAATGACTTACATCCAGCTTCATTAACTTCAAGAAAAATATGATCAGTAGAAATTACACAAACAATATCGGATATAGAGTTAAACGTATCCTGCCATTTTTTGGCAGATATTTTCATTTCCTTTTCGCTTCTTATTAATGCTTTTTCGGCTTTAATACGATCTGTAACATCATGAATAATTGAATATAGAAGATTTTTCCCTTGTGTAGTAATGAGGCCAGAATAGACTTCTACATTGCGTTTTTCGCCATTTGACAAATAATGTTCGATTAAAAAGAAATTACGTTCACCTTTAATTGCTAATGAATATATTTTATTTAGTTCTGTTTCTGATAATTTATTAATATCTGACATTGACATACTAGTCAATATGTTATAGGGCCAGCCATAGAACTTACATGCAGCAGGATTTGCATCAACTATTTGCCTGTTATCGGGATCAATAATAAGCATAATTGCATTATTGCTGTAAAAAAGTGATTTATATCGTTCTTCACTTTCTTTTAAAGAAAATTCAACTAATTGTTTTTGTTTTTGATTTTCGTAATTTTTAATTGCATCAATAACAGCAAAAGGCAATCGGGTCATATTGTCTTTTAAAATATAGTCGTTGGCACCCGCTTTCATACATTGAACAGCTGTTTCCTCATTTATTGATCCGGTTAAAATTATAAAAGGTATTTGTGGGCACATTTCTTTTGCAATTTTCAAAGCTTCCATTCCATTAAACATTGGCATTGAATAATCTGAAATGATAAGATCCGGATCAAATTCTTTTATTGCATTTTTAAAATCTTTTTCTGTTTCAACCCGTATTGATTCAAAATCAATATCATTTTTTCTTAATGCTCTAATAGCCATTTCGGAATCTACAGGCTGATCTTCGACCAACAGGAACTTGTATTTTTGCATATTCAATCTATTTATGAATTGGTGATTGGTTAAGAAGTAACCAATAAAGTCCAAGGTGTTTAATTGCTTCTACAAACTGGTCGAAATCTACCGGCTTTGCAATATAACTATTTACCCCAAGCTTATAACTTTCAATAATATCTCTTTCTTCTTTTGATGATGTTAACATTACCACCGGAATGGTTTTGGTAAGTTCGTTCGATTTAATTTCTTTTAGTACTTCCAGTCCATCAATTTTAGGGAGTTTTATATCGAGTAAAATTACTTTTGGCAAACTTTGCTTATTTCCTGAATATTTTTCGCGACCAAAAATGAAATTTAATGCTTCCTCGCCATCAATAACATGAACAATATTATTTGCAAGATTACTTTTTTTTAATGCACGAATAGTCATCTCTGCATCGTTGGGATTATCCTCAACCAACAATATCTCTACTTCGTTATAATTTCCCATAATTAAATTTTTAGTATAGTAAATGTATGCTAATAGTTTGAGTGATTCAAGTTATAATCAATTATCAATTATCAATAAACATAATACATTCTTTTTCTCCGTAAGAGAATAACATTAATAAAATATTAACCTTAAATAAAATCTTTCCTGTAGAGAATATACATAGTTTTAAATTAATATTGCGTTTATGTCCTACGGACAATAATTTATTTTTTTATTATTCCTTTTTATTGATATTTAAGCCCTACGGGCTATAATCAATTATAAATTATCAATTAGCAATAAACAATAAGCAATTAGCAAATTAGCAAATTAGCATATTAACAAATCAGCATATTACATTATAATTTTTCTTCTTTAACTGGCAAACTGAAATAAAATGTTGAACCTTTTCCCAGTTCACTTTCAGCCCAAACCTTTCCTCCATGTCGGTTAATAATTCGTTTTACAATTGATAATCCTACACCTGTTCCTTCATATTCGTCTGCTTTATGTAAACGCTGAAATACCCCAAAAAGTTTTGATTCGTAACGAATATCATAACCAACTCCTGAATCCTTAATGGAATAAATAACAAATTCATTCTCAATTTTTCCGTCAATTTCTATTGAGCAGATATCTTTTGTTCGAGTGAATTTAATTGCATTCGATATTAAATTAATCCAAACCTGTTTAAGTAATATTTGATCGGCATATGCAGTAGGAATATCGTTTACTTTAAATTTAAATTTATTAATAAGCTCAGGGCTTGCAATTTCGGTATATATCTGATTTGCAAAAATATTCATATCAATATTAGAAAAATGCATTTCGTTTCGGTTAACTTTAGATAACTGCAAGAGATCAACTATCAAATGATCCATTTTCTTTGTATTTTCACAAATTATATTTATTAAACGAAGACCCTCTTCATCTAATTTATCTTTATAATCTTCGAGTAAAAAATTTGAAAAACCATCAATTGCCCGTAATGGGGCTTTTAAATCGTGCGATACGGTATAAGTAAATGCTTCCAGTTCTTTATTTGCTTCTTCGAGTTTACTATTTACTACTTGCAATTCTTCTCTCGATTCGTTAATATCTTCGAGTAAAAAGAGTAATGCACTTTGAGATTCTTTAAGTTTTGATGCTTGCTCGTTCAATTCTACAGTTCTATCTTTAACCAGCTTCTCCAAATTCTCGCGATTGTTTTGTAATTCTATTTGAACCGATTTCATTTCATCAATATCGGTATGTATTCCTAACATACGTATGGGTTTACCATTATTATCAGTTTCAAATATTTTACCGGTTGACATAATCCATTTCCATTTTCCCTGCTTTGTTTTTTGCCTGAATTCTACTTTATATTCAGGTATTTTACCTGTTATATAATCATTGTATTTTTGTTGAGTGTTTTCAACATCGTCAGGATGCAACCTACTTAACCAATTTTTATGTGTTTCTTGAAACACAGATGGATCGTAACCAAGCATTAAGATATAATCATCGTTTACAATCGCCTCTCCTGTTTTCATATTCAAATCAAAAAAACCTTGTTTTGTTGAACTAATTGCCAGTCTTAATCGCTCTTCGCTTTCGCTTAAAGTTTTTTCTGTTTTTTTCCGTTCTGTTATATCTAAAATAATTGCTACAAAAACAGGAATATTACCATAATTTACTTTTTGTAAATGAACTTCAGCCGGGTATTCTGTTCCGTTTTTTCTACGATGAATGGTTTCAAAATAGATTTTATTTTTCTCTGCCTTGTTTAAAGGATCGATTAATTCATTTAATTGTACCTCTGTTAAATATGGTTTTATATCCAACGGAGTCATTTTTTTTAATTCATCCAATGAATATCCAATATTCCTTAATGCCTCATTATTTACCTCAATAAATTTAAAATTTTCGGCAGAAAATATATAAATCTCGTTTACTGATTCCTGAATAATTTTATTCAGGTTAGCCGACTTTTCTTCTGCTTTTATACGATTAGTAATATCATGAACAATTGAAAATAATACATTTTTACCATCAATAATTGTTGAGCCTGTATTAATTTCAACGTTTCTAATATTTCCATTTGCAAGTCTATGTTTAAATATAAAACTTCCTTTTTTGTCAACTAATGCTTGTTTCATTACTTCTTTAATCTCTTCCTCTGATGAAACACTGATATTAGATATAAACAAGTCATTAATAAACTGGTAATGGGTATATCCATAAAATTCGGAAGCTGCAGGGTTAGCATCCAGTATTTTTCCATTTTCAGGATCAACAATCATCATAATCGCATGATTGCTTTCGAACATGCTTCGAAATCGCTCTTCACTTTCTTTAAGTAACTTTTTATTTTCCCAGTTTCTATCTCTGTTAAACAATAAGAAACCTAAAAGCATTGTTCCAAATGGGTATATAAGCAATAATGGAAAAATTATTATTTTTATTGTGGGCCATATTTTCTCGAAAGGTAATAATAGAGTGCACGAAAGCATAACAAGATGAACTACATAACCCATTGCCAGTAATTCATATATATTTTTCTTTTGTCTAAAATCGGGCCTTAGTTTCCTCCAAACAATTCCAATGACACCAGATGATATAATTACAGCTACTCCCATAAATACACCATCACCTCCCAAATAAATGCGGTAAGCACCTGTAATAACCATAGCGATTACAGTTGGAACAGAACCAAAAAACAATCCTGTAGCCGAAAGTAAAATTGAACGGGTATCGAAAACCATGCCAGGAGCTAATACCCAAGGAGTTAACATTAGAATTAATCCTATAAATCCAATAAATATTCCTATAAATATTTTAAGATAAATACTTCTTTTTTCTTCATACCTAATCCAAATATGATCATACAACATGCTAAAAGAAAGCAATATGGCTATATTTTGAATTAATCCGAGAATTATTGAATCTTTCATAGTTATTCGTTTACTGATTTATTTAAAAAGCTATCAGCTGTTAGCTATCAGCTAAAAGCTTTTTTTATTTTTTTTCTAACTGTTTATTCAGTTCTTCAATTTTATCTCTAAGTTCTTTAATTCTTAATTCGCGTCCAATAAACAATTTATTCATACGTTCCAGTTCGTCAATTTTTTCTTTTAATTCAGTTGTACGAACTTCTATTTTTTTCTCAAGTTCTGAATTTAATATTGTTATTTCCTCTTGTGCGCTTTTAAGTTCGGTAATATCTGTTACAAATTCTAAAAACTTGTTATCAGAAAGTTTAACTGCCGAAACAATCCAATGTTTTACCGATCCATTTTTATGAATATAAGGAATATCAACTGTTGCTTCACCTTCACGTTTCACCTGCTCAAAATGGTTTATTGCTGCAGGCAATGTTTCTTCCGTAAATAGATTTGGAATACTCATAGTTAATAATTCATCTATTCTAAAACCTGTAAGTTCACTTGCAGCTATATTAACCTCAATAAATTTTCCTTTTTCATCAACTATAAAAACTCCAAGAGGAGAATGTTGTATGTAACTTTTGAATTTTTCTTCGCTTTCTTTCAGGTCTTCTTCTGCTTGTTTACGTTCGGTTATATCTGAAGCAGTTCCAATATAACCAATTAGTTTTCCACTATCATCTTTCTGAGGAACAGCTTTTCCGCTAACCCACGATATTGTTCCATCGGGTCGTAAAAATCGATACTCAACAACAGAAGGAGAATTATTTTCTAAAGCATTTTGCCATTCTTCAGCTAACCTATTTTTATCGTCGGGATAAACTGCATTAAGCCAACCTTTACCTTTTGCTTCCTGAAAGTTTAAACCTGAAATTTCGCACCAGCGAGGACTAACATAAGTGGTATCTCCTTTTATATCTGTTTTAAATATTCCAACCGGTGCTTCTTCAATAAGAGTTTTAAATAGTTGTTCATTCTCTTTAAGGAGTTCAAGTGCTTCATTATGTTTCTTTATTAATTCTTTGTGTTCAAGTACCGATTTAATAGTAGGTGAAAGTGCCTGAATATGTTTAACGGATTTTATTACGTAGTCGGCAGCTCCCATTTTCATGGCTTGTATTGCAATTTCTTCGGAACCTGTTCCTGTAACTATAATAACCGGTAAATCTGGTCTTTGACTCTTTACAACATTTAAAACCTGAAGTCCATCAAAACCAAGTATATTAAAATCGCTAAGAACCAAGTCGAATTCGCCTTCAGATAAAAGTTTTTCAAATGTGATTCTATTATCTGCAGAAACTACTTCATATTCACCATGTTCTTTCTCAAGTGCATCGAGAACTAAAATTCTATCATGAACACTGTCATCAACATGTAAAATTCGGATTTTTGTTTTCATATTTTTTTATTTTTACCACTAAGGCACTCAAAACACAAAGGTTCACTAAGTTAATTTATTTTTTCTTAGCGTTTCTTAGTGTTCAATGTGTCTTAAAGGTTTTTTCTTTTTTCTTTTACCACTGAGACACTGAGAACACTTAGATTCACTAAGTTTTTTACTTGCTATCTGGCGGATTGATATTTAACGAAAACCAGTAATCATCAATTTTTCTAACTACATCTGTAAATCCATCAAATGAAACAGGTTTTAACAAGTAGCTATTTGCTCCAATATCATAGCTTAAAGCCCGATCGCCTTCTTCTCTTGATGATGTAAGAATAATTACCGGAATGCGTTTAAGCTTTTCAGTACTTTTTACCTGACGTAAAACTTCGAAACCATCTACCCCAGGCATCTTGAGATCAAGCAATATGAGAGCTGGTAGTGGAAACTCTTCTCTATTTGCATATTTATCGCGACCATAAAGATAGTCAAGAGCTTCTTGTCCATTATGGGCAACATGAATTTTATTTTTTAATTTTGCTTCCCGAAATGCGTCTAAGGTTAGAACCACATCCATTTGATTATCTTCCACTAAAAGTATTTGAGCCAGATTTTCCATATTATATTAAATATTTGATTTAGGTAAATTTATATAAAATGTAGTGCCTTTGTCTACAACTGAATCAACTGAAATTGTACCGTTTAACATATTTACCGATTTACGAACTGTCGCAAGCCCTATACCTGTTCCGGGATACTCATCTTCGCTATGAAGACGCTGAAAAATATTAAATATTTTCTCCCAGTATTCTTTAGGTATTCCAATACCATTGTCGGATACACTCAAAATAACTGTTTTATTATTTTGTTCATAATTTATTCTAATTTCTAAAGGAATATTCTTACGTCGATAATTTATTGCATTTCCAATTAAATTGATAAAAATTTGCTGAAGCAAGCTTTCATTGCCTAATATCTCAGGAATATCATTTTCAACAATAAAGTTTGCACCAATACTTTCTAATTTCTGCTTAAAATCGGTATAAATATTTTCAATTATTTTATTCACAGAAGTCGGGTAAATATCAATTGACTTTCTGCCTAGTCTCGAATAATCGAGTAAATCGTTAATAAGTTGCTCCATACGAACACTGGCTTGAACAATGTAATCCATGTATTGGCGCCCTTCTTCGTTTAACGATTCACGATGCCTTTTAGAAAGAATTTGCGAAAAGCCAAATATAGCCCTTAGTGGAGCTCGTAAATCGTGTGATATGGAGTAACTGAACGATTCAAGTTCTTTATTAATTGATTCAAGCTGTGCTGTTCTTTCGGCTACACGTTCTTCAAGTGTTTGATTTAATAACCTGATTTCTTCCTGAGCATGCATTCGTTCTTCAAGCTCAACCCTTAATTGCTCATTTAATAAGCTTAATTCATAAGTACGCTTGTTAACTTTTTTTTCTAACTCCTGATTATGTTTTTGCTTGTTTTTAAATGCATAATAAATTGTTATAACCCAAAAAACAACAAGTAAAATAATGATAGCAAGCAGAAACATTAGATTTCTCTGACGTTGAATGGTTGAACTCTGATTCTCGAGTTTATCAGTTTGATTTTTTATATAAAATTCCCTGCTTTCAATCTCTTTCTTTTGTCTTTTCAACAATTCATTCCCTTCATTAACATCTACAGAAAGTTCTCGTAATTCTTCTGTCTGTTGATCAAATATTTTTTGTTGATCGGCAATCTGTTTTATTTTAATATTCAATTCATTTTCACGTTGATTCAACAAATGTGATTGGTTATCAAGAATTTGTTGTTGTTCTTTAATTTTATGCGTTTGCCTGTTTAAACTGTCTTTATTAACTTCTATTTCTTTTATTTTTGCAGATATAGATTTTTCAAGATTTATTAAATTGTTTTCCAGATCTTCGGTATGTTTTTGAAGAGTTCGTAAACTTTGTTGACCTTCTCGGTATAACTCGGCTACATCAATTTCGGTACCTCCGAGTAATATCATATCCTGCATAATATCCAAATGCTGATTAATAATGTTTGCTTTATTAATTTCGAACAACAGATTACCCTCTTTTGAATCAAGAAAATTGATCATCACAATCTTTTTATTCTTATAATTATCGCTAACAATGAGAATATTTTTTCCTTCGACCCTATCGAAAATGTTTAACAAATTTTCTTCATTCCCTTTGGTTACAAAAATCAATTGTGCTTTATCTATTTCATTTAATGATAAAGTTGATGACACCCGAATAGGTTTGTTTCTGATGTTTTTTGTTTTCGAAAGGGTTGTTAGTTCTTGCAGAATATTTTCATCCTGTCCAATAATAAGAAAATGAAATTCGTTTATTGAATCTTCGTTTTGCCACTGAATATTTTTAGCAAAATTGTAAATGTAAGCACTTACTGCAACATCACGACTTACTTGTTGCGCTCTAATACTCATGCTTATTCCAATGAAACCAAAAATTAACAAACAAATAATAAAAATTATTTTTTTCATTTTCTTCTGTTTTGTTTATTTAAATACGTAACCCACAGTAAACATAATGGTACGTTGTGCCTGGCGATACCTGTCAGGATCTCTGTTTGATGTATGATAATATTCTGTATTTAATATGTTTTTTGCAATAAGTTGAACTGTAAATCCTTTGTAATTAACTAACGACATTGCTCCATGAAATATCAAACAAGGATCAATATCATAACTGTTCGTTGAAGTAATTAATTTTGGATTTTCTCTTTTTCCAATATAATTTGCCCGAAGATTAATTCGTATATATTGATTTAAGTAATAGGTTATACTCGCATTTCCGGTATGTTTACTAATTTCGGGCACAAACTCACCCACCTCGTTATAACTTTGATTAAATGTATAGTTTAGCGATGTTTTTAATTTACTGGAAACATATCTTAAATAGATTTCTATTCCATCGGTTTTAATTTCTCCACTATTAACCCATCGGTAATCATCGTTAATAATTTCTTTTGTAATCGCGTTATCCAAATCATTTTTATATCCAATAATATCAATTTTATAATTATCAAATAATGAGAAAGTAAAAGCAGCTTCCAGTGACTTCATTTTTTCAGGTAACAATGAAGAATTCCCCAACCCATCGGTATAATCCCATGGTTTAGGTGCTCTGTATGCCTCAACATAAGATAAACGGAAAAGCTGTTTTTTATAATTATAGCTAATACCAATGCGTGGTGTTAAAACCTGATCATAAATACTACTCTGATCGAATCGGGCACCCGTAGAAAGAAAAAGATTTTTAAATAAAGTAAACCGAGGTTCAACAAAAATACTTGCAAGATAATTGGTTACCATTTTTGGTTTTTCTGGTTTAGGAGGTTTTTGGTCTTCAGAATTGCTGTAAGATAATGAAGATTTTTCTGATAGTTGCTCATATTCAAATGTTAAACCTCCAGAAAACAGGCCAAACTCATTTCCAGTGTAATCTAAAATATTTTCAAATCCTGTTAAATTGTTTGGCCTGTAATAACCAACCTGAGCTGTATCAAGAACCGAATATATTGTATTATCGAGCACTGTAGCATTTCTGTTGTATAATTGAGATGTAAATGTTAGTTTTTGGTTTAGTTTTTTATTGTATTTAAGATAACTATTTACAAACTGAATATTCCACGTAGTACCATAATCCCTGTAAATAGTTCCAACAGATTTCTCACTTGTCGCAGTAGAAGTTTCTTTATAAATATAGTTTGTTCCTAAAACAAAATCCCTGGCATTAATTTTTAAATCGAATACATAATCGTTTTCAAAGTTATCCATCTTATTTGTCCAGTTATTATCGCCGGCAAAACCTTTTAAATTTGCTTTATCGGTTGTTTTATACATACCCGAAACTGAAACACCAAATGTATTTTTCTTATTTACATAACTTGAATTTAAATCGACATTAAAAGTGTTAAAATTACCTGCTAAAGCATTCAGATTAATCTTTTTTTCTGTTGGATTTTTGGTAATAATATTTATAATCCCCGATACAGCGTTTGTACCATAAACTAAAGACGATGGACCATAAATTACTTCAATACGTTCTATGTTTGACAAGTTGAATTGCCCTCCGGCATAAAATCCACCAGAATTGAGTTCGTTAATCTGAACTCCATCAATAAGTAATAATGTTAAATTATTTTGGTTAGGTATTCCTCGTTGAAAAACATAACTGTTTATTCCATTAATATTTCTAAACTGAAAACCGGGAAGTTCAGATAAAGCTTCTTCTAATGTAAAGTATCCGTTTTCCTTAATTTGTTCACCTGTAATAACAAAAACAGTTGATGGAACTTCGTTAATATTTTGTGCTACTTTTGATGCAGATGTAATTTTAAGTTTTGAAAGTTGAGTTAAGTTTAAATCATAAATATCGATGCTATCATTTTGAGAATAGGATTCATTTATTGAAATAAAAAAGAATAACACTATAAATAAAAAGACATACCAATCTAGTTTAACATTACTGATGACTTTTTTAGATGCGTTTTTCATTTTTTTATTCGTATAAAATTGAAATGCGCTGATATTTTTTCCTATTAATTCAAATCGATATTCTACCTTTTTTTCAACTATTCTTTAACACGTTAAAATTGATTTTTATAAATCTACTTAGTAATTATTAGCAAATTGATTCATTTCTAATTTTTATTTTCCAATTCTTTAATTTTATCTTTTAACTCTTTAATTCTCAATTCGCGTCCAATAAACAATTTATTCATACGTTCGAGTTCATCTATCTTTTGGCTCAACTCCATGGTTTGCTCTTCAACTCGTTCTTCCAGTTTATTTTTAAGGTTTAACAGTTCTTCTTCAACTTTTTTACGCTTGGTAATATCTGTAATAACTGGTAAAAAATACAATGGTTTATTATTGCTATCGCGAACTAATGATATACTAACTTCGCCCCATAGAATGAATCCATCTTTATGAATATAGCGTTTCTGGATATAAGCAGAGGACTCAATTTTGCCTTCCATCAAAAGTTTCAAATCCGACATTCCCAAGTCTTTATCTTCTGAATAAGTAATATCAGCTATGCTTTTTCCTATTAATTCATCATTAGTATAATCTACAAAATTGCAGAAAGCTTCATTGCATTTTATAAAACAATTATCTAAACCCACAATTACTGAACCTACAGGTGATTTATCGAAAGTAATTCGGGATCGCATTTCACTTTCCCTTAAACTTTCTTCTGCCTGCTTACGTTCAGTAATATCGAAACAATGTCCAATATATCCAATAAACTCACCATTACTGTTAAAGTTCGGAGTTCCCATATCAAGAATCATTCTGTACTGGCCACTAACATGTTTTATGCGGTATTCCATTTCAAAAGGTTCATGTTTATCAAAGGCTTTTACATATATCTCAAGGCATCTGTCAAAATCGTCGGGATGAATCCCTTCTGTCCAGCCATTTCCAATTTCCTGTTCTAAAGTGCGACCAGTAAATTTGAGCCATGGTTCATTAAAATAGTTACACAGCTTGTCGGTTCCTGATGTCCATATAAGTGCCAATCCTGCATTCGCCAGGTTGCGGTATTGAAATTCGCTTTCTTTTATGGTTTTATTCAGCTCCGCTTGCTCCAACCTTTTATATGCCAATTCAACAATTAGCTGGGTCATATTGAGCAAAAAATCCATTGTCGTTTTAACTTCTTCCTTTGAAAAAACAGGTGCTTTTTTAAGTGCTTCCAGGTATTCTTTCTCGTTAAAACCAAATTCTTTTGCCTGCATTTTAAAAAACGAAATATCGGGCTCTTCAAAAAAGAATTGTCCGGAGAAAAGGTTCCCTATATGTTCTCCTTTGATTACAATAGGTAGGGCTACGTCAACCAAGCCATTTAAGCATTTGTAAAAATGGTATTTTTCGCCGTTTGCCATTTTATTGGCCAATTCAGTATCGCTGATGGTACATTTACTTGCAGTTTCGGGATTTATCCTATGAAAATGGGTACATATCGTTCTCCAGCCCGATTTAGACAAAACATTTCCATCAAGGTCTAAAATGGCTGTTACAAAACCTGTTGTTTTGTTGAACCCTTCAAGCAAGGTATCAACTTTACCGAAATCGATTAAATCCAGAATGTTAATTTTCATAACTCACCATTTTTTTAAATAATTACTATAAATCTTTATATATTAAAACAAATAGTACAAGTTTAGGTAAGGTATTCTAATAAAAAATCTTTTTCAATAATATCAAATCAATATTCTACCTTTCTTCAATCATTCTTTATCAAGTTAAACCAAATTTTAAAAATCCACTTATCGTTTCTTAACAAACTGATTCACTTCTATTTACTAATTCTTATTTTCCAATTCCTTAATCTTATCTTTTAACTCTTTAATTCTCAATTCGCGTCCAATAAAGGCTTTATTCATTCGCTCCAGTTCACTATTTTTATTTTCGAGATCTTGAGTTCGTTCTTTTATACGTTGTTCAAGTTCTTCGTTTAACTTAATTAATTCCTGCTCAATTTTTTTTCGATCGGTAATATCAATAGTAAATCCGGCAAGTAATGGTTCATTATTCTCCTGAAGAATAGGAAATTTTATAGTTGTATAATAATGATCGTTAAAAAACTCGTCTACAACAACCATTTTGCCTTCTTCAACAATTTTTTTATCATCTTCAATCATTTTTTTGGCAAGATCTGAAGGAAACAAATCAAACATATCTTTTCCGATGAGTTCTGATAAAGGTTTGCCCAACATAAGTTCATAGTTTTTACTTAAATGCATCGCCTTAATATCGCGGTCTTTAAAGAATATATATATAGGGCTATTATCCATAAGTGCTTTAAAAAGCAATTCACTTTCATTTAATTGTGCTTCAATATGCTTTTGTGCGGATATATCCTGAAGTGCCCCTTGTACTTTAAATATTTTTCCATTATCATCCCTAACTGCTTCTCCTGCTGTACGAATCCATATCCGTTTACCACTTGCAGTAATTATCTCCATTTCTTCATCGTATGGTATACCTTCCTGAACACAACGTGTAAATACTTCAGTAATTTTATCGCGCCATTCAGGAGCATAAAAGTTAATTCCATCACTCACTAATGGAGAGTATCCTGCAGGCACTTCGTGAATGGCAGCCACCTGATCTGACCAATACGATCGATTCTCATTAAGAATAACATTCCACCCGCCAAGCTTTACTTTTTCACCTGCAATTTTTATAAGAGCAAAGTTTTCTTTTAGTTTTTCTTCAGCTTCTTTTTGTTCTGTTATATCAATAAAACTAATAACTAATTCAGTTATATTGCCCGTTTTATCTAGTACAGGAAAACCGTTTACTGTAACCCACACTATATTATTTTTTCCGGGTTGATTTATTCCTAAAATTTGATCTTTTATTGGATTTTTTGAGTTTATAATTTGGTTTACAGGATATTCATCAAGAGTAAGTGGCATTCTGTATTGATTAACAAATTTCCATTCAGGATCAACAGCTACTTTCCCTTTCATTTGTTCGTTACTTAATCCTAATATTTCTGATGCTCTGTTATTATTCATAACAATAGATGTATCGGGAGCATGTACAACAATTCCGGCTTCCAGATTTAGCATTAATCGTTGAAATCGTTCTTCACTCTCTTTAAGATCTTTTTCAATCCTCTTACGCTCGGTAATATCGAAGAAACTTACAAGACTAGCCCATATGTTTCCATTTTTATCATATATAGGTGAACCAAATATTTCAAGTTGGGTTTTTGTACCATCAGGTTGTTCAACCACCATATCGTCAACATGTGCTGACACACCTTTCAATCCTAATAAAATTGGTGTTTCTTCTGGTGGATAAGGCTCGTTAGTTCCATATTTGTATGCCTTATATACTTCTGCTGGAATCTTCATATTTTTATCAGGAAGAATTCCAGGTCCAAGAAGCTGATAGGCTGCTTCGTTTGCCATTAATGGCTTACCTGTTGGTGCTTCTACCATAAATACACCAATCTGAAGGTTTTTAAGAAGTGTAGTTATTATTTCGTTCTGTTGGCTCAGGCTTTTTTCACTTTCTCTGAGTGCCAATTCTGCTTTCTTTTGTTCGGTAATATCCTGTAATATACAATGTGTTTGAATAAATTCTCCAAACTTATTGTATCCAATTCGTCCATCGAATGCAATAAACAGCCTATTACCGTTTTTATGCAGCATTTCAAACTCACTATGAATAAAACCCTGTGATTTAAAAATAGGGAATCGTTCTTTAAATGCATCCCTGAATTCGGGTACAAGAAAATCGCCAAACCATTTTCCTACAACTTCGTTGCGAGTATATCCAAGGGTATCGAGCCATTGCTGGTTAACATCCATAAAGTTTCCATCGAAATCGAGCGATTGGTAACCTAAGGGTGCTTTATTAAATAGCAGTTGGAATCGTTCTTCACTTTCCTTTAAAATTCTTTGCTGGGCACGACTCTCTGTCTGATCTCTAAAAACCACAACAACACCTGTAATATTACCTCTTACATCTTTTATTGGAGCTCCGCTATCGGCAATAGGTATTTCTTTACCATCTTTTGAAATTAACAGGGTGTGATTTGCCAGGCCAACAATCAATCCTTCTTTCAATACTTTTTTTACAGGATTCTCAACTATGTTTCGTGTTTCTTCATTTATGATCTGAAAAACGTCTTCCATTTTTTTCCCTTTTGCATCTTTTTCGTTCCAGCCGGTGAGGTTTTCTGCTATACCATTCATTTGTTTAATTAAACCCTTTTTATCGGTTGTAATAACACCATCACCTATACTATAAAGTGTTGCACGAAATTCTTCCTGCGACTCGTGCAATTCAATTTCATTGGCAAGCAACTCTTTATATATATTCTTTTGACGGGAATTATATATCAAAATTAAAAGAGATGCAACAAAAAGTATAAGAAACAAAACTAAAAGTATAATAAAAATGGAATCTCTATAATGCTCAGCATAAATTTCATCTGAATCTACTTTTGATACAATGCTCCATCCTGTACCGGGAATAGTATCCAGATTAGACAAAACATCTATATTTCTGTAATCTTTACCTTCAAATAGTCCCACTTTTCCTAAAACAGCCTGAGTACCAGGTAATAATAAATTCTCTTTTGATTCTTTTAATTTTAGTGCAGTACCTTTTAAATGCCTTAAATCATTTAAAAAAAGAACACTATCGTCATCGGATCTTAAAATTAATGTTTCTGCTGTTTTGCTAGGTGTAGGCCAACTCTGAATAAGCGGATATAAAAAATCGTTGGGATTAATTCTGAAAAAAATTGTAGCTATATAATCACCTTTTTTACTATATACTGGAGCGATTATATCGAAATGTATGATTTTATGTGTGTTACATATATAAAAATCGCTAAATAAAACGTGTTTTAAATTTTGAGCTTTTTGTGAAAATGCAATTGAAGTGGTATCAACAGTATTATAATTACTATCTATACTAAAAATTAAAGAACCATTATTATCGATGATAAAAATATTTTCGTATCGCTTGCCATCAACTAAATGAATAAGCGATTTTTTAAGAAATTCAGTTGATTTTTTATTTCCATTAACTAAACCATAGGTTTCTTCAACCATTGTTTCTTGTTTTGAAAAGAAATTTGCTTCTGATAGTCGTTCAGATTTCCATTGAACTATTTCATTCTTTTTTAAATCGGCAATGGCTTTTAGCTCATTGTATTTTTCAATTCTGGTATTTTTTTTATCATTTTCATAATATAATTTTCCAGCAATTATAATTAAAGCACCTACAATTAAAATAAGAAACATTAAAAGGTACCTGTATTCTTTTGGCTTTAAAGTTCTCATAAAAAACTAATTAATTTAATTATTATTTTACTTTTTACTGATTTGCCAGTTTTGTGAAAAATGGCTGATAAATTAATAACCAGGTGTAAAATGGTTTTAATTGATTGAAAGCATCGTTCGAGAGTTCTTTTTCAATTTCATCCAAAACCACATTTAACATTGCCGGCCAATAAGTAAGATTAAATCCATGATTTGGGTATGCTCTGAAAACCCATAAAACTGTTTCGATAAGTATTTCGGGATTAAAACACATAAACATCGAATTCATAAACCGTAGCTGATTTCGGTGATTATCGAGCATCATAGCCTCGTTATTCTCCCCAATAAGCATAATCAGATCAGGACGCGAAAGCATTATTTTATTTACATCTGAAAGAATAATATCCAGTTTATCTTCAAATTCTTTTTGTGTTTTTTTCGATGGTTGTTTAAGTTGTCTGGCAATAGAAATAAGTTCTTCTTTGGTCATTTTTACTGGTTTACTGGTTTCTGGTAATCTGCTAAATGGCAGACAAGCTGGTTACTAGTTTACTTTTGTCCCGCCAAAGGCGGGCAAGCTTTTTTACTTTTATCTTTTATCTTTTTACTATTATCTTTTTACTTTTTACTTTCTTAAATTTGAAGAGAGAAATAAAACGATAAACCTTTTCCCTCCTGTTAGCTAAACCTATTCCCGTGCTTGATTCTCCTTCAGCTGTTTCTGAATCTGTTTTACTAAAATATTTAACCAGCTTCGACAAATCACCTTTCTGAATATCAACACCTTCGTCTTTAATTGAAACAATTATTTCGTTACTTTGTTTTATTAAATTTACATGAATCGTAGTAATTATTTTTGAATACTTTATTGCATTTGTAATATAATTATTTAATACATGGTTAATCTTTTCAGGATCAATAGAAATCACTATTTCGTTTTTATTAGAAAATAATCAATATAACCCGTTTTAATATCTACTCTTTTTTAATCAGATTTTGTATAAACCGGGTACAAAAATCTTTATCTCCTTCAATCAGAGCATTCAAATAGCTCGTATAATCAGAATTCTCATTCATAAAAAAATTGATTATAAATTGATTGGACTAATAAACCAGAAAAAATGTTAAATGAAAGTTAGTAAAAGAATATCAGATAAGAAAGTGTTTTATTATATAATAAAATTTAACGCACTTTATTATTCTTAATAGGAAATATAACAAAAAGTAATTAGTCTTTAGTAGTTGCTGTTTTATTGTTTATGTCCTACTGACAATTATTCAATTAGCAATAAACAATTAGCAATTATCAAAAAGTAATTTAACAATTTAACAATTTTCATTACTTTTCTCCGAAGGAGATTAAAAACAATAGAAATTTTTATTAGAAATTAAATTTTTTCCCGTAGGGAATAAACTTTTGGAATATTTGGTTTTATAGATATTTAATCCTAATGGGATATTCAAAAAAATTAGTTTGAAAACATCAAACCTAAAAAATGGTTTTAATCCATTTCGAGTTTAAATTCTTCGAGTTTTTTTTCTGCATCATCAAGAAGATCGAGATAATCTTCAAGAGTTCTTTGGTATTGCTTTTGTTTTTCTTTGCCCTTCTCCTGATTTAACATCCCTTTTTGTAGCTTTTTGTACTCAACTTTTAATTTTTTCTCAAGTTCTTTTATTTCTAATTTATATTTTAAGTCAAGTTCCTTAATTTCTTTTGTAATCTGCTTCTGTTCCTCATCTGAAGCTTTTTTAAGTTGCCTGTTTAATAACCTATATTCTGAGTTTTGTTGTCTCGTATATTCTTTCCCTTCTTTTTCTAAAGCAATAATCTGGTAAATTGCTTCCATTTCCATATCCTTTCCAACATTAATCAAACTATCTGCCGACTCAAGTTTTGCTTTTACTATATTGACTTTTGCCTTAGTACGAAGAACATTTTGTTCAAGTTTTTGCAATTTTAGTTCTTTTTTATTGAGCAGAGTTGTATTTTGTTCCTGAGCATATAAGTTAATAATTCCGCAACAACAGATTATAAAAAAGAGAATTTTATTAATCTTATTCATTTATCAAAATATAATAATATCAGACAAAAAGAACAATTCATTTTTCTTCAACAAATACTACTGAAACAAAATCAATATAATAATATGCAATTCTATTTTCCCAAATTCTTTTTTTAATTGTTGAACTTAGATCTGATATGTCGAGTAGCTCAAAGGAGGTATTTAAATCATCGTAAAAATTGCCAATTGTAAGGTATTCCTCATCACCATTTGCAATAATAGTATCTGATAATGTATACCAGTAGTTTCTTTCGGTATAAATAGAATCCTTTGGAACCATAACTACTGGATTACAATTAAGTATTTTAAATGACGCTCTATTTTTAATTTGAGATTTGGTTAAGCAAATCCCCAGACTATTTGTTGCATAGGTTGAATAATTTGCAATTGCATAATTTAAAGAAATATAATATTTTTTATTTGGCTTTAAAGGTTCTTTTAATTTAGTTTGTATATATTCTCTATAATTTACTAGTTTTTTTTTAATTGACCCATTTAAAGGAGGTTTCTCCAAAAGAACTATCCCTGCATATGCCTTACCATCAAAAGCATATAAATTGCCAGCAATATTTTGGGGAACACCAACCTGAAATATTGCACATTCATTAAAATAATCACTTGTTCCTTTTGTAGGCAAATACCAATCTGGAATTAACTGTCGCACCGATGTCATTGTCATATCTTCAGGACAAAAAGTATAAATCTCAAAACTTGGATTTAACACCAGATTTTGAGATCTAACATAATAGCTAAAAAGAGATATTAAACCTACAATCAATAACGCTTTTTTCATTATTTATTAAAATCCTATTTTGGGAACCTTACGCCAAAGAATATTAATACCAACGCAAGCTCTAGCATCATATGCATCTTGAGGTTCAATATTTTCGGCAAGCACAGTAATCTCCAGAATAATAGTTTGAGTATAATCATTTGTAAAACCAACCGATTCAATATATTCGTCTTCAGTATTATCATAAACTACTTCTTTGGTTTGAGCATTGATAATCCTATAATGTATTGGTTTATATCCCGATTCTGTGCATACAACAAAAATATAATCTTTGCCACCATATAATACCAACTTATACTCAAATGGTTTATTAATTTCGAGCATACCGCTCTTTGATTGTCCAAATTTCTGAAAACCCTGTGTAACCTTTGGAGAACATGCAGGTGTGGTATGAAAACTGTTACATAATTGACCAAAAACAGTTTCATTAAAAAGGAATAATATGCTTATTGCAAAGAAATATTTTAGAAAAATTTTATTAATCATATCTGTAATAATTATTTGTTTGAAACGTTTATAATTTCCTCTCTAATTTTTATAATATTTATTTTAAAGTTTTGAAAAACCTGTTCATTAACAATAAATTCAATTCCTCCCTCAATCCTAAAATTATTACCTTCAGTTTTGGTAACTTTTGTCTCAGTCTTGCTTTTTTGCAAATCCTCAAACATCTGCTTTAATTGATCCAGATGACTTAAGATACTCTTAACATACTCATCTGTACTATATTGCATTGCGAACTCGTAAAAATTTTCAAAAACAAATTTCTGTTCAAACATTCGTTTTATAACCTCTTCAAATTCCTTATAATTGGTAACATTCATTGATGCTAGATACAATGCTTCTACTATTGTTCCAGTAGAAATTAATGTAAAAATATTACTTCTATTCGTATTTTCAAGCATGTCAGAAAGGTTGTAATACATCTCTTGAGAGATAGTTTGCAAAGTATCATTATTTGTCAAATTTGCTTGTATTCTATTAAGCAAATTTTCATCCATTAATCCATATAAATTTACTTTCTCTGAGAGATCTCTAATTACTTTTAGATACTCAATTTCTTTATTTTTATTATCGGTAAAACTCAAATAGGCAAAATCGGCAATATAAACTCCTAAGTTCAAAGCCTGATAACGTGTATCAAGATACTTTTCTGAATTAGTAATTGGGCTAATAAATGCAGGATTGAGCTCTACTTCCTCGAAAAAGATTTCATTTAAAATCTCATCAGGAGAAGGTAACAAAAACACAATATTACTTAAACTATCCGAAACTAAAAGCTCTTGACTACTCTCACTGGTATCTGGTTTATCTGATTTACATTGAGAGAATCCAATTAAAAAGGAGAAAGCTAAAATAAACAAAAAATGTGTTTTCATGTGCTAATGTTTTATAGAGATTTATTCTTAAATAGCAAATATAGTAAAACCGATGTTATTATTGTCATGACCCAAATAATCATAATATTAAAAAACAATGTACTAAATTCCAAATTCCCAATTTTTTTTGTAGCTGAAAAAAAGTGTGCTCTTCCCACCTTTGAATCCGGAATTTGGTATATTGGTTCAATTTTACGTATTATTTTATTATTTTGTTTTATAAATGTCTCAAAACTTGTTCTGTTTAAAACAATTTCAGATAGTTTTGAATTATAATTTTTATTTTTAAATGATGAGAAAGATTCATAATCACCCAGTTTATCCAGCAATGCATATGTGATTTTATCCTTTTTTAAATTAAAATCATTAATCCTTAATTGTAGAATCTTTTTTACATAATTTAAATAATTATTTACCTCTATCCATGTTTGATTTGGAAACTCGGAATATCTTAATTTACTAATACCCTCAAATGGAAATTTTGTATTTAATTTAAAAATTTCATTAATTATGAATTCTATTCTGCTTTTTCGTTCAATATCTTCAATTGAATCTGTATCTTTTCTTAAATCACCCAATACTTTCTTAAGTTCTGGAATTACAAATAATAATTCAAATTTAGTATTGCTTTCTTCCTTTTCGAGTAAAAAGTAGTTTTTTTGGTAAGAATTGTATTTGTACTGTGAAACAACCAGTGCCTCATATGCCCATCTAGAAGCCATTATATCTCCTACTAATGGAACATTCTCTTGAGAAATAAAATATTTGTTTAATTGATCATATTGTACAACAACTCCACTTAATAATAACTGAGGTACAATTAAAATAGGAACAAGAATATAAATCACAACTACTGAATTAAAGGCTGATGAAATTAATAATCCCAACACATTGGCAAAACATGATGTCGTAAATAAGACTAACCAATAAATTAATAACATACCTTTAATCTCTAAAATTAGGTTTCCAATAAGAACAAAAAGAAATGTTTGTATTAAACTTAAAAAAAATAAAAAGCTTAGTTTAGAAAACAAGTAGCTTTTTTTATCAAGTTGCAAAAATGCTTCGCGTTTTAAAATTTTACGGTCTTTATAAATTTCTTCTGCACTAATTATTAGTCCAACAAATAATGCAACAATAACACTCATAAAAAGATAGGCAGGTATATTTTCATTAAATACAAAAATATAGTTTGCGCTCTTACCATTGGGATCAATACCTGATCTACATAATAATGAAAGTAGTAAGGCTAAAATAGGAGATACAAGCAGCGAAAGAAGTATATATTGATTATTTGCAAGTTTACTCAAAACATTTCTTTTCGAAAAAATCTTTAATTGTTCAATTTTCTCAGGTTTCCTAAATTTAACTAAAGGAATTTCTGTTTTCTCCGAACTAGTTGCTTTTGATTTAGCTATTTCCTTCAAAAAATAACTATGCCAACTACTTGGTGATATTTTTCTTTGCTCTATATAATTACCTATATTATCAACCTTTTTTTCTTCAATAATTCTAAAAATTGCCTCATGATTAATGTTTCCACAATTACTACAATTGTCTACAGATCTAACAAAGCTTTCGGTTTTTTCATTAAAATAGTTTATTGAATCGACTGGATTGCCAAAGAATACAGGATATCCTTCTTTGTCAAGCACAAGTATTTTGTCAAACAGTTTAAAAGCATCGGATGAGGGTTGATGAATATTCATGACTACAATTCGGTTCTTGATCGTTTGATCTATAAACAATTGCATTATTTCATCAGCATCCGAAGATGATAAACCAGAGGTTGGCTCGTCAGCAAAAAGAATCCATGGTTCTCTAATAAGCTCCAAAGCAATATTCAATCTCTTTCTTTGCCCTCCACTTATAAATTTGTTTAGGGGAGTTCCTACTTTTAGATTACAAATCTCATATAGATCTAAATCTATTAAGAGGTTATAAACTTTTTCCGTAATTTCCTGATCGGTTAAATTACCCAAACACAAACGAGAACTAAGATATAAGTTTTCAAAGACAGTTAACTCCTCAATTAATAAATCATCTTGTGGTATATATCCTATGAGCCCATCAAGTTTTTGTTTATCTATATATAAATCATAATTATTAATTAAAACACTGCCTTTTTGGGGATACAATGTCCCATTTAACAAACTTAACAAAGTTGATTTCCCAACTCCACTTCTACCAATTATCCCAACCAATTGTCCTGCCTCCAATGAAATAGTCAATTTATGTATTCCATTATTACTGTTTTTAAATCTAAATTCGAGATCCTTAATATCGAAATTTAGTTTAAAGGTACTCTCTGACAAGAACTTTCGAAGTACATCATTATAATAAACTGGTTCTGAAAGTTCGCTCTTTATGGAGGCTCCTTTTGAAAAGACATAAATATTATCTGGGAAAATAGATTGATAATTCAGTTTTAAATTGTCAGAACCTTTATAATAGAATAATATGGTATTTATACTTGGAATATGCAAGAAATAAACTTGTCCCGAAAAATTACTTTTCTCAATAAAACTAACATCAATTGAAAATTGTTTTTTATTTGCTAATATTAAAAGGTCTTTTTTGTTAGAAAGATCAAGCAATTTTTCAAAAATAAAAGCTTTACAATTAAAATAATCAATATCTGAAATATTTAGATTACTTGAAATTGAAAGCAGCACTGAATCTAAGTTCTGTGAACTATTAATAGTTGACGAAGGATGATATTTAAACAAAAACTTCTCAAAAAAAAGTAATCGTATAATTATCTGAAGTCTGTATTTTTTGGGCAAATCAATTCTTATCTGCTTTGTAGTTTTTTCTAAGAGGTCAAAAAGAAATTCTGAATCCTTTGATTCTTTTAATATTTCTGAATAATGCTGGTAATAGGTTTCAAATTGAACCATATATAAATTTGTAACATCAGCTGTAAAATCTTTATTTAAAAACTGCCTAATAAACTGTTTAATATTTTCAACAAAAACTAATGGATAAAGATTAGCTATTATTGCATATAATCTAATTAAATAATCAATTAAGGCTTTATTCACGGTTAAATTTTTTGAGTATTAAACATTAATTCAACACAAGCACCTGCATCTTTTTTATTATAAACTTTTATTTCGCCATTATGCAAATCAGTAATAAGCTTTACAATATACATACTCATATCATTTATCTTATGATAATTAGTCCCATTTATTATAAAAGGAGAAAAAATATCTTCTATGGCTTCTGGTTTAAATCCTTCTCCATTATCAATTATCCTACAAATAATCTTGTCATCCGTTTTTCTCAACTCAATTTCGACTTGATTATTCACAGGACTATGAGCAATAGCATTTTCTATAATGTATGAGAACATTTTAAAAAATAGATCTTTGTCACCCGAAATAAGAATCTCTGGGTCAAAAACCTCATTAATATTAATATTTTTATTAAAAATCTCATCATTAAATTCTAATATACAAAATTGTATTAATTCTTTTAAATTAATCTCTTTAGAATCTAAGACATAGCTTTTAGAGCTTAACTCAGTAGTTAAAATTGCTTTTTTAGCAAAACTTTCTAATCTGACAATTGATTTTTCAAGTAAATCAATTAAATCTTTTAATGTTGAAGCAGCTTCCTGGTTTTTAAGAAGATTCAATGTGCCAACAATACCCGTCAATGGCGTACGTATTTCGTTACTGGTGAGATGTAAAAAATGATTCTTCATTTTGTCCATTTTCTTCAATTCATCTAAACTTTCATTTAGTTTTTTATTTGCTGCAACCAGCTCTATCGTCTTTTCATTTACTTTTTCTTCTAGCCAGATATTAACATTTTTAAGTTTGTCTTTACTGGATTTTAATTCAATATGTGTTTTAATTCTGGCCGTTAATTCTGCTGTATCAAATGGTTTACTAATATAATCCTGCGCATTTAATTCCAATCCTTTTACTGTACTGGATTTATCAGTTTTGGCAGTTAGAAAAATTATTGGAACATCATTATAGTCAACATTTTTTCTAATTTTCCCACATGTTTCAAAACCATCCATTTCGGGCATCATCACATCAAGAAGTATCAAATCAAAGAATTCGTTTTTTATCCATTCAAGAGCTTCAGAACCACTTTGTGCATATTCAACATGATAATCATTCTTTTCCAGTATATTTCCAAGGACTTGAAGATTTTGAGGATTATCATCAACAATAAGAATCTTAAACTTTCTATCACCCATAATGGATTTGGTTGTTAAATTATTTATTGAATTTACGATGTATAAATATAAAGATCTCCTAATTCTCTTTAATCTCGATTTCCAATTATTCTAAGTACAAGTTTTTCTAATTCAAAAAGGAGTTCTTTTTCCTTTTCAACATTAAATGATTTTGAAGCATTAAGAATTTCATTACCAAAGTTTTGCAAACTATTTAAATTGTATTTATTCCCCAAATCTACTGCTAATTCTCCTAATTCGTTAACAATTTTCTTGGGTCTAATTTTAGCTAGCTGTTTAAATAGCGGTAATATGTTAATTTCTAATTCATTTTGTAATGGTATTAACTTTTCTGGATCAATTCTATCAATTATTTGAGTATTTTCAACTTTTGCTATTTCATTATCAATAGTTGTGGTTGATAAATACTTCATTAATATTGAATTCATTTGTTTATAATCTATAGGTTTGCTTAAATAATCAACAAATCCCATATGCAAAACCTGTTGTTTTTCATTATTCATTGTATATGCAGTAATTGCAATAACAGGAATTTTATCCCAGGCAGGATTTTGCTGCATTTTTTTTAATGTTTCGTACCCATCAAGATTTGGCATTAATAAATCCATAAAAATTAAATCCGGTTCTTGAACTTTGATTTTTTCTAAGGCCTCATATCCATCAGATGCTTCAAAAACTTCAAAATTAAATTTTCGTAAATAGAGTTTTATTATCTGTCTGTTATCTTCAATATCATCAACAACAAGAATTTTTGATTCTTTGAAATTAATTAATTCATGCTTAAGGGGTTTGTTTCTACTTACCAGATTTTTATCCTTGCTTATTTTAATATTATCTAATGAAACAATAAACTCACTACCTTTTCCCTTCTCACTAATAAGCTTGATTTCACCACCTAGCATATGTGTAAGTTTTCTTGTTATAGCTAGACCAAGCCCTGTTCCTTCGTATTTTCGACTATCTTCATTCTCAATCTGTTCAAAAACATCGAATATTTTCATTTGCTTGTTTTTTTCAATTCCAATACCGGAATCTTCAACTTTCATAATTATGTTAACAGAATTTATTGTTAAATTTTTCACTATAACTGTAATCTTAATAAAACCTTCATGAGTAAACTTAATAGCATTATTCACAAGATTTAGTAAAATTTGTTTTATTCTTAACTCATCAATAATAATATTTGTTGGTAAATCGGGATCTACATCTGTAATAAATTCTATATTTTTTTCTCTTATTCTAAATTTAAAAACATCAGCAATTTCTTGTATTAAATATCGTAAATTTACTAGGTCATTTCTAATTTCAATTTTCCCAGCTTCTATTTTTGAAAAGTCAAGAATGTCATTAATAAGGCTAAGTAAGGTTTTTCCACTATTTTGAATAGAGCGAATATATTCCATTTGCGAAGAATTTGTAATCTCTTGTCCTAAAACTTCGGCAAAACCTAAAATAGCATTCATAGGAGTTCTTATTTCATGGCTCATGTTTGCAATAAACTCACTCTTTGCCCTGTTCGCAGATTCAGCGGAAGTTTTGGCCTTAAGAATCTCTTCTTCCATTTGAATTCTGTATGAAATATCTTTCTCAAGAGATCTTATTTTTGTTAAATCATTAAAAATAGCCACCTGGTTATCGCCTATAATAGTAGCTTTAATCTGAATAGTTTTCTTATCACCATTCTTACATTGAACTATTGACTCAATAGATTCCATTACAGTATTATTTTTTACTGCTATAGCTAATTGATCATTCCACTTTTTAATATGATTTTCCCTATATGATTTGTCTGGGTATGCCCTTATATACCATTCGTTAAGAGTTGGTATATCGTCAATATTATATCCAAAGGTTCTAATAAATTGTGCATTTAATACTACATTAACATTTTCAAGATCAGATATAGCAATTGGCATAGGTGAAAACTCAATAATTCGTCGAAGCTTTTTCTCTCCTTTTTCGAGTTCTATTTTAGACTCTTCCAACTCTGCAAGTAATTCCGACTTTATGCGAACCGATTCGCTCAATTCTTGTGTTTGGTTTTTTAGTTTTATTGTTAATTCTTCATTTTCCTTTCTTAGTACATATTCCAAAATTGCACTATCGATAATAATTTTTAAATCTTCTCTAGTATATGGTTTTTTAACATACCTAAAAATTTTTGCTCTATTCACGGCTTCGGCTAATGCATTTAAATCATTAAATGCAGTTAAAAGAATCCGATTTGGACCAGGATCAACTTTTAATGCCTGTTCAAAAAACTCAACGCCTGTCATATTTGGCATAGCCTGATCCGAAATTATTAAATCAACATTCTCCTTTTTAATAATTTCTAATCCTTCAAACCCAGAATCTGCAGTTAAAACAATATATTCATCTTGATAATACTCAGAAAATAACATTAAATTTACTTTCTGATCATCAATATATAAAATCTTATATTTTCTCATTTATAAATATTTAACCTTAAAGGTAATGTTTTTTTATACCAATTCAATAATGAAATAAAAAAGTATTATCATGTATACAACAGATTCATCCATTATTAATTTAAAGTATATATACCTTGAGTAAAAATCAAAAGGTTAGCTGTTTGCTAACCTTTTGATTTTTACTTGTATTTTCTTAATCTTTCAATAAGATTTGATGTATATCCAATATAAAACGGATCAAATTGAAAAGTTGGGGAGTTAAAAAAAATTAGATTTATATGAAAATAATTCTAATAAAATACTTCTAATCAATAATTTCAGGGTGGTTAATTCATGAATTCTAGACCCTCGAAACAAAATGAGATCAAACATAAAACATCAAATTCTTGCTCAACTAGAATAACTCAAAATAGAAACCGATAAGTTCAAATAGATTATGTTCTTTTTTGTCAGCCACACAAAAAAGAACCAAAACCTGCCTGCCGGCAGGCAGGAAAGTCTCCGCCACTGACAAATTTGTTAAAATCATTGTAAAACCTGTTTTTCAGCGCAACACAAGTCGTCTCGATGAAATATTTATTGTTCTGATTAATTATTGTAGCTCGAGACTGAGTGTTGCTTACCCGAGCCATCCCACAAAAGTTTTACCTGATTTTTGACACAAATTTATCATATGCGGATTATTGAGCACAGGCATGACAAAACGACGAGCCATTGGGCGGTATGAATGTGATAAGCATTAGAATTCCGACAAAGGAGCTTGCTTACTTTGTCAGGAATTGTTGGCTTATCACAGAGAGCGTGGAAGTATCGTTTTGTCTTGTCCCGATAGCTATCGGGATTTTTTGTAACTTTTTTGGATCAAAACAAAAAAGTTTTAAAACAAAAAATTTATTTATTTTTTAAATTAGCTTTTATTTATTGATTAAAAGAATGAACGTCCCTGAATCCTTTAATACTAAAAATGAGGCTTTTATATATTCTTCAAGAAGGGCAAGAGATATTCGTTTTTTCTTGTACAAACTTGCTAAAATTTATGTCTAACAATTCAAATCCTCAAACTTTCGTCATGATCCTATAAAACTTATCTAAAGTTCCTGAATGTAGTATATATAGATGAAATTTTTTCATAAAAAAAGCAGTCATTTATTGACTGCTTCGTTTGTGGGAGATACTGGTCCCGATAACTATCGGGACGAACCAGTGACCCTCCCGACTTAAAAGTCGGGATGCTCTGAACCATATTTGTTTATTAATTCTTTTATTCTATCTCTGCTTTTCCATTTCTTAATCTCTCGCTCTCGTGCATAAGCTTGTTCTTTTGAAAAGAATTCCTCCCAATAAACAATTTTCCAATCATTTACTTTTCCTGTAAAACCATTATGATTTGAATTATGCTTTCTTAATCTTTCAATAAGATTTGATGTATATCCAATATAAAACTTATCTAAAGTTCCTGAATGTAGTATATATAGATGAAATTTTTTCATAAAAAAAAGCAGTCATTTATTGACTGCTTCGTTTGTGGGAGATACTGGGTTCGAACCAGTGACCCCCTGCTTGTAAGGCAGGTGCTCTGAACCAGCTGAGCTAATCTCCCAAAATATGTAAGAATTATTTTCTTTAAAAGTGTTGCAAATATAATGCTCTTTTTTAATCTGCAAAAATTTATTTCAAATTTTTTAAAAAATCATATTGCATCAGCCACCACAAATGTACTTCCGCCAATGAAAATCAAATCATTAACTCCTGCATTTTTTTTTGCATTTTCGATTGCAATAGAAACTTTAGGATAAGATTCGCCTCTCAAACCATACTTTATTGCTTTTTGTTTTAATAAATCTTGATTAAGAGCCCTGGGTATAGAAGCTCTTGTAAAGTAATACATAGCATCTTTTGGAAGTATATCCATTACTTTATCAACGTTTTTATCATCAACAACTCCAAAAACCATATGCAAATTCTTATATGGTGTATTTTTTATCTGATCAACCACATAACTCAAACCTTCGAAATTATGTCCTGTATCACAAACAATTAATGGATTTTGATTTATTATCTGCCATCGACCAAACAAACCTGTACTTTTTGATGCATTTGAAATCCCTTTATATATTGACTCAAAATCAATTTGGTAATCTTTCTCATTTAATAAATCAATCGATCGCAAAACAGTGATAATATTTTTTCGCTGATATATTCCCAACAAATCAATTTGAAGATCGGCATATACAATTTTATCGTTTAATGAAATATTAAAAGATTGCTTACCGGCAATGGTTTGCATTGAGTATTCTGTTTTGTAATATTGATCAGCAAATTCAATTCTGGAGCCTTTTTCTGTTGCAGTTTTTATAAATACTTGTTCTGTTTCGGATTGCGTTTCGCCAATAACCACAGGAATTCCTGATTTAATGATTCCTGCTTTTTCTCCGGCTATTTTCTCAAGCGTATCGCCTAAAAAAACTGTATGATCGTAACCGATATTTGTAATAACAGATAAATTGGGTGTAATTATATTTGTAGAATCAAGTCGACCACCCATACCCACTTCAACTATTGCAACATCAACTTTACTTTGGGCAAAATAATCAAATGCCATAGCTACTGTCATTTCAAAAAAAGATGGTTTAATATCTTCAAATATCTTCCTGTGATTTGATACAAAATCAATCACATTCGATTCAGGAATCATTTGTCCATTAATTTTTATACGTTCTCTAAAATCTTTTAAGTGTGGAGATGTATAAAGTCCTACTTTGTACCCTGCAACTTGCAGAACCGAGGCTAACACATGCGAAACCGATCCTTTGCCATTGGTGCCGGCAATATGTATACTTTTAAACTGCCTGTGTGGATAATTAAAATATTTATCCAACACAATAGTATTTATCAAATCGGCTTTATATGCTGCCTGCCCAATACGCTGATACATTGGCAAATGACTAAAAAGCCAATCAAGTGTTTCTTTATAATTCATGTTATTTACAACTTTTGGCAAAATAACATAAATCAATGCAAATTACCATATGTTATAATGTATTCTTTCGGGCTTAAATCGATCGGGTGTATGTTTATGTTCATTGGGATATCCAATAGAAATAAGGGAAAGTGGCTGAATGTGTTTGGGCAGTTTAAACAAATCCCTAATTGCCTGTTTTCTTTCTTCTCGTGGATGCAACCCTAACCAAACAGCACCAAGACCCAGACCATGTGCTGCCAATAAAATATTTTGGGTAGCAGCTGAGCAATCAACCACCCAATATCCAGTGCTAAGTTCAAGTGTTTCGTCGCCACAAACCATAATACCTAATGGTGCTTCGGTTAACATCTTTGCATAAGGATGAATAGTAGCAATCTTAGCTAAAATAACCTGGTCGGTAATCACTATAAAGTGCCATGGTTGTTGGTTTTGTGCCGACGGAGCATACATTCCTGCCTTAATAAGCGTCTGCACCTGATCGCTATTTACTTTTTGATTGGTGTATTTTCTTATGCTTCTTCGAGTTATGATTCCTTCAAGAATTTCCATAATTAAATTAATAATAGTTTAATAATGATTAAAAGAATAATTCGTTAAATTAGTACGAAATTTAAGTTATATATGTAATTACTCAAAAAATAACCAAATGAAAAAGAATAAAAAAATCTTTGTAATCGATACCAATGTTATTTTGCACGATTATACATGTCTATATAATTTTCAGGAAAACGATATTGTCTTACCAATTGTGGTATTAGAAGAGCTTGATTACTTAAAAAAAGGCAATGACCTTATAAACTTTCATGCCCGTGAGTTTACACGTGAGCTTGATAAACTTTCAGGTGACACCTTATTTAATGGAGGAAAAGAATTAGGCAAGGGTTTGGGTAAATTATCTATTGAAACAGGAAAACCATTTTCTGATCAATTAAAAGCATCTTTCCCTGAACCTACTCCAGATCACAGAATTTTGGCAATTGCTGAACATGTTAGTGAGAAGAAAAAACCTCAACAGGTTATTTTGGTTAGTAAAGATATAAACTTGCGTATGAAAGCTAAGTCGCTGGGAATTATGGCGCAAGATTATACCACTGATAAGGTTGCCGATTTAGAACAAATACATAAGGATATTGAAACAGTCGATAGTATTGACGATGCACTTATTTCAAAATTCTACGAATTACATGATGGTATTTCAATTACTGAGTTTAAACTTAAACCAAAACCACATCAATACTACATTTTAAAGGGACAAAAATCATCTGCTCTGGCACATTACAATCCTATTACCAAATTAATGGAACGGGTTGAGAAACATAGGACTTATGGCATTGAACCAAGAAATGCAGAACAAACATTTTCGATTGACGCGCTTAACAGACCAGAAATTCAGCTCATTGCCTTAACAGGAAAAGCAGGAACAGGAAAAACATTATTAGCATTGGCATCAGCTCTTCATCAGGAAAAGAAATTTAACCAAATATTACTTGCTCGGCCAATTGTTCCATTAGCAAACAGAGATATGGGTTTCTTGCCAGGCGATGTAAAAGAAAAAATCCTTCCTTATATGCAACCTTTATTCGATAACTTATCAGTAATTAAAAATCAGTTTAAAGCACAAAGCAAGGAGTATATGCAGATTGAAGAAATGCTAAAAGCTGAGAAATTAGTATTAAGCCCATTGGCTTATATCAGAGGTCGAAGCTTATCAAACTCCTTCTTTATTGTTGATGAGGCTCAAAACCTTACTCCTCACGAAATAAAAACTATTATTACACGTGCTGGCGAAGGAACTAAAATGGTATTTACAGGTGATATTCATCAGATTGATTCTCCTTACCTGGATATGAAATCAAATGGATTAAGCTATTTAGCTGACCGAATGAAAGGACAAGATATTTTTGCCCATGTAAATCTTGTAAAAGGAGAAAGAAGTTATCTGGCAGAGTTGGCTAGTAATTTATTATAGTTATTAACCCCAACCCCTTAAAAAGGGGCTTTAACTCTATTACAAATCAAATATGCCCTGTTTCACCCCCTTGTTAAGGGGGCTGGGGGTCAAAAAAACAAAATGACCACAAAAATTTTTAATCTAAAATATTTAAAGGAGACTCGTCAGTATTTAAGAAATAATATGACAGACGCGGAGAGGGTTCTATGGAATATATTAATAGATAAAAACCTTAACGGAAGAAAATTCAGAAGACAACACAGCAAAGGACATTATATTGCTGATTTTTATTGCCCTGCCGAAAAATTAGTCATAGAATTAGATGGACATCAACACTATACCCAGGAGGGAATTGAAAAAGATAAAGAAAGAGATTCTCATTTAGCTTTAATGGGAATTAAAGTACTTAGGTTTGAGAATAAAGAAATATTTGATAACTTGACGATGGTTGTTAAAAGAATTAAATCTGAGTTTAATTAAACATTTTGTTATGACAGCTTATAAGCATTTATACATTGTACGGCACGGAAAATCGAACCAGGATTTTACGAATGTGCCCGACTACGAAAGACCTTTAAAGGAACGCGGTGTGAACGACAGCTATAAAATGGCATCCATGCTGATGCAGAAAAAAGAAATACCTCAACTTATTATTTCCAGTTCTGCAATCAGAGCTTTGCACACAGCAATGATCTTTGCCCGTGTTTTAAAATATCCATTGAATGCAATAAATGTAAATGATGATTTATATATGTCATCCATTGATAGATGCCTTGAAATAATCATGAAAACTGATAAAACAATTAACTCATTATTGCTATTTGGTCATAATCCGTCATTTACTGACTTAGCCAATTACTTTTTACAAGATAAAATAGACGAAATCCCAACATCGGGTTTAGTTGCACTAAAATTTGAAACCAATACGTGGAGTGATATAATAAAAATAAAACCAACTGAATATCTTTTTAATCATCCAAAGAAATAATAAAACCTAGATTTTGAAATTATTAAAATTCGCAGCGATTGATATTGGTACAAATGCAGTAAGGTTGCTATTTACAAATGTTATTGAAGACGACAAAGAAGTAATTTTCAAGAAGTCTTCAATTATTCGCGTACCAGTACGTTTGGGAACCGATGTTTTTTCGAATGGAAAAATCAGTGATAAAAGTATTGAGAAATTAACTCAAACAATGATTGCATTTTACAATCTCATGAAAGTGCAAGATGTTGTAAGATACAGAGCCTGCGCCACATCAGCAATGCGCGAAGCAGAAAATGGCGCCAAGGTTATAAAAAAAATTAAAAAAGAATCTGGCATAACTATCGAAATAATTGATGGAAAAACTGAAGCCGAAATAATCTTTAATAATAGAATTGATGAGTCGTTAGATACAAAACACTCCTATATGTATGTAGATATTGGTGGTGGAAGTACAGAAATTACGCTTTTCTCTGGCTCCGCAATTGTTGCATCGCATTCATTTAATATAGGAACTATACGTTTGTTAAATGAAACTTACAAAATGAGCGAATTTAGCTCTCTTAAGAAATTCCTGAATGAGATTAAAAATAAATACAAAAATATTGAGCTAATTGGTTCTGGGGGAAACATAAACAAACTTTTAAAAATATCCGGGAAAAAAGAAGGAAAACCTTTGCCAGTAAAAACATTAAAAACTGTTTCAGACCTAATTAAATCATATAGTTATAACGACAGGATAAAAATTCTTGGGTTAAATCCCGATAGAGCTGATGTTATTGTTCCTGCATCCGACTTATTATTTAAAATTATTAAATGGTCGGGTACTCAGGAAATTATTGTTCCAAAATTTGGTATTGCCGATGGTATTGTAAAGCAAATATATTTTGACTATCGTCGGAATGGTAATTCATTAATAAAATAACATAAATTTGCAGTTTTATGTTTTACTGCAGATGAGTATACCAAATAATAATATAAACCGTGTTGCTTTTCATACCTTGGGTTGCAAACTTAACTTTTCTGAAACATCAACCATTTCAAGAAGATTTAAAGATGAAGGTTTCGAAGTAGTTAATTTTAATTCGAATGCCGATTTTTATGTAATAAATACATGCTCAGTTACTGATCAGGCCGATAAAAAGTGTAGACAAATTGTACACAAAATTAAAAATCAATCACCAAATGCATTTATAGCAGTGGTTGGTTGTTATGCACAACTTAATCCAGAAGAAATTGCTTCGAACCTTGGTGTCGACCTGGTTTTAGGAACACAGGAAAAATTTAATATTATTGAACATCTTAACGAATTAGATAAAAATAGGCAACCACTTATATACTCCTGCGAAATTGAGAAAGTAGAAACCTTTGATTCATCGCACTCAGAAGCCGATAGAACACGATCATTCTTAAAAGTTCAGGATGGCTGCGATTATTCATGTTCTTATTGCACAATACCAATGGCAAGAGGCAAAAGTAGAAATAAAAGCATTCAGGAACTTATTGAGGAAGCTCAAAAAATTGCAGCTACAGGTATCAAAGAAATTATTCTATCTGGAGTAAATATCGGGGATTTTGGAAAATCAACTGGGGAATCATTTTTCGAGCTAGTTAAAAATCTAGAAAAAGTTGAAGGTATTGAGCGTATTCGCATTTCATCTATTGAACCAAATTTATTAACAGATGAAATTATTGAACACGTTTCCAAATCAGAAAAGATATTACATCATTTTCATATACCACTGCAGTCGGGATGCAATACGATTCTTGCAAAGATGCAGCGCCGTTATAACAGGGAGCTTTTTGAATCACGAATATTGACTATAAAGAAATTAATGCCTAATGCTTTTATTGGTGTCGATGTAATTGTTGGTTTTCCTGGTGAAACAGATGATCTATTTAAAGAAACCTATAGTTTTTTGGAGCATTTGCCAGTTTCTTTCTATCATGTATTTTCTTATTCAGAAAGAAGAAATACAAAATCAGCTTTAATGGATAATAAAGTTCTTAAAAGTGTAATAACTGTGCGAAGCAAAGTTGTGCATGAGTTAGCAAATAAAAAGCATGAAGATTTTTATAACCTGCATATAAATACTTACGCAAAAGTACTATTTGAATCTTCGAATAAAGACGGAAATATTTTTGGATTTACAGAAAATTATATAAAAGTTGAGACAAAATATGATAAATCGCTGATTGGTCAAATAAAAAAGGTAAAATTAATATCAATTGCTCCTTCGGGAAATATGGAAATTATATTCATGTAATTATTAAAACGAATTAAATTTCATCCTTAAATGGACTTATTGAAAAACCATTATATTTGTTACAAATACCTAATACCTGACAGATTTATCCATTAATTAGTAAGAAATTAAGTTTTGTGCCATTAGGAACAAAATATTTATACATATCATTAAATAGAAAAAATAGTGCTATTATGCACGAAATATTTATAGCTAAAATAGCCTTATAAATTAAGTACCATAGACACATAATAATAAAATAATAAAACAATAAATAAAATGAATTTAGAACACATTTGCAATCAGGTTTGCAGCCTTTCGAAAGAAGTTGGGTTATTTATTAAAACCGAACGCACATCAAATAAAAATATACACATAGAAGTTAAAGGCATTCATGATTTCGTTACATATGTTGACAAAACAGCTGAACAAAAACTTGTTGATGGCTTAAGTAAAATTCTTCCTGAAGCTGGTTATATTGCTGAAGAAAATACGTCGACAAAAAAAGGAGAAAAGTATAATTGGATTATCGACCCGCTAGATGGAACCACCAATTTTATTCATGGATTACCACCTTATGCCATTAGCATTGCATTAATGGAAAATGATCAAATTATTTTGGGTGTTGTCTACGAAATTAGCCTTGATGAATGTTTTTATGCATGGCATGATAGTCCTGCCTTTTTAAATGGTGAAATAATAAAAGTATCCGATAAAAAAGACCTGAAAAGCAGTCTGATTGCAACAGGTTTCCCCTACTATGATTATAAAAGAATAAAACCTTTTCTTGAATCACTGGAGTTTTTTATGGTAAATTCTCATGGTGTTCGACGGTTAGGTTCAGCCGCCACCGACCTTGTTTACGTCGCCTGTGGGCGATTTGAAGCATTTTATGAATACAGCCTTAGTCCATGGGATGTTGCTGCTGGGGCATTTATAGTTCAACAAGCTGGTGGTAAGGTTTCTGATTTTAAAGGTGAAAAAAATTATATATTTGGAAAAGAAATTGTAGCATGTAATAATTTTGTATTTGATGAGTTTTTAGTTTCTGTCAAACAATTTATGGAGAGATAAACAAAAAAATGAAACAATTTGGATTTTTCCTTTTTCGCATACTTAGTTGGTTATTAAGCCGACTACCCAATTTTGTTATGTATGCAGTAGCCGATATTGTATATATATTTATTTTTTACATTTTAGGATATAGAAAAAAAACAGTTTTTAAAAATCTAAGGAACGCATTTCCAGAAAAATCTGAAATTGAAATAAAACAAATTGCCATTAAATTCTATCATCACTTAAGTGATATTTTTATTGAGAATATTGCATTTATAAGGATGACTCCGGAACGAATCAAAACAATGATAGACTTTGAGTCATGCATTGCTTTGGCTACAAACATTTTTAATCAAGACAAACATATTATCATAGTAACTGCGCACTATTGCAACTGGGAGATTTATTTCACTCTGCCATTGCTTTCACCACATTCTGTTTTAGGGATTTACAAACCCCTTAACGACAAAAACTACGACAGAGAATTTTACAACATGCGAACCAAATTTGGTGCAATCCCTGTATCAATGAATGATGCATTCAGAACTATCCTGCAATACGACAAAGATAAAAATTATGTAATGATTGGGTTAATTGCAGACCAACGGCCACCAAAAGCCAGCAGCAATTATTGGACTCCATTTTTAAACCAGGAATCAGCCATTTTTCTTGGCCCCGAAAAAATTGCAAAAAAAATTAATGCCCCTTTAATCTTTACCTATCTTCAAAAAATTAAAAGAGGAAAGTATAAGATGATTATAGACAAAGTAATAGAAAACCCATTAGAATACAAGGAATTTGAAATAACAGAAACATATATTCGTTGGGTTGAAGAAATAATCAAAGAAAAACCTGAATATTGGCTTTGGTCTCATAACCGCTGGAAACGCAAACGTAAACTAAATAGGTAATGGCAAAAACAGCAATCGTAATTTTAAACTGGAATGGCAAGAAATTCTTATCTGAGTTTCTGCCAATTTTAATAAACAATTCAAGAAATACCGATTCAGAAATTATTATTGCGGATAACGATTCTAAAGATGATTCAATAGCTTTCTTAAATTTAAATTACCCAGAAATAAGGCAAATAATTCTTGATAAAAACTATGGATTTGCAGGTGGGTATAATAGAGCTTTATCACAAGTAGATGCGCAATATTTTGTTCTCTTAAATTCTGATGTTGAAGTTACACCAAACTGGCTTAATCCATTAACTGAATTATTAGATTCAAATTTGGATGTTGCGGCAGTTATGCCTAAAATAAGGTCAATAAATAATCGCAATGAATTTGAATATGCTGGTGCAGCAGGTGGGTTCATAGACAAATATGGATATCCTTTTTGTCGTGGAAGGATTATTGGAACTGTTGAAATAGACTCTGGTCAATATAATGATGTAATAGATATCTTTTGGGCTACCGGAGCTTGCATGGTAATTAGAGGTGATTTATATAAACAGGTTGGTGGTTTCGATGATGATTTTTTTGCTCATATGGAGGAAATTGATCTTTGTTGGCGTCTTAAGAATCTTGGCCACAGAATAGTTTGTTGTCCAAATTCTATTGTTTATCATGTTGGCGGTGGAACTCTACCAAATAATAATCCATTTAAGCTTTACCTTAATTACCGGAATAACCTATTTCTATTATATAAGAACCTACCAACGAAAAACTTTAAGCTTACGCTGTTTAAACGATTGTTGCTTGATGGGATTTCTTCTGCTCTTTTCTTGGCAAAACTGTCTTTTTCGAGTTTCAATGCAGTTATTAAAGCTCATTTACACTTTTATAAATCATTGCCTGACTTAAAACAAAAACGAAAAGAGATTATTGAACAATCAAAAGTAGTTCAGCTCAAAGAAATCTATAATAGGAGTATCGTTTTTGATTATTTTATCAACAAGAAAAAGTTTTTTAGCCAGCTTCGTTTCTAACTATTAAATCGAAAGCATATTATTCAGGTTTATAAAACGATCTTTATAATCTTCCATCGAGCGTTTAATAACTTCATGTGCTTCAACTATATTATAAGTATGCGTAATTTCTGTGTTCGCTTTATTGCCAGGCAAATCTTTGTAAGTTAAAAAATAATGCATTAATCTATCAATCACCAAAGGAGGACAATCAGAAATATCTTTATAATTTCCATATACAGCATCATTATTCAAAACAGCAATTATCTTATCATCAGCCTCACTCCCATCTATCATCCTAAAACCCCCAATCGGACGAGCCATAACCAAAATATCACCGTGTGTTATCTCTTTCTCGGTAAGAATACATATATCTATTGGATCACCATCGCCCCTAATATCTTTAATCCCTGTTTTATCAGCGCTTAATTGTGCTACTCTCTCTCCACTATATGTTTGAGGAATAAAACCATAGAGAGCAGGAACTACATTTGAGTATTTTTGTGGCCTGTCAAGTTTTAAATATCCACTTGTTTTATCAACCTCATATTTAACAGTATCGGTAGGAACCATTTCAATATAAGAAGTAATTATTTCAGGAGCATCTTTACCAACATCCACACCATGCCATGGATGTGATTTATATCTCAAACCCATTAATTTACCAACAATTGGGTCCATTATTCTATTTCCCATAATTTATTTATTTATAAATAATCAACAATTCGTTCGAGCTGAATTCCTCTTGATCCTTTTATTAGAACATTTGAATTAACAATTTTGTTCTTTTCTAACCAAAGAATTGTTTGATTAACATTTATAAACTTAAAGTAATTGGCCGGTGAATTTATTTTTGAAAAAACATCGCCAACCAATATAATCTTTTGGAAATTAGAATCTTTAATAATTTCAAGAACCCTTTCATGCTCTTTAACTGCTTCTGAACCTAATTCAAGCATATCGCCCAAAATCAGACACTTGTTCTCAACTTTCATCTCTATAAAGTTCAACAAAGATGCTTCAATACTTGTGGGATTAGCATTATAAGCGTCGAGGAAAATATTATTCAATTTAGATTTAATAAACTGAGACCTATTGTTTGAAGGAATATAATTTTCGATTGCTTTGCCTATTAATTCATTTTTAACACCAAAGTAAGTACCAACACATACTGCGGCTAAAATATTTTCAAGGTTGTAATTTCCTATAAGCTTTGTTGATATATCATTGGTATTATCTCCCTGAGTAATTTTAGCATTAATAAATGGATTAGACGCTGTAATTATTCCTGTTGCAGATGAATTGTTATTATCCCCGTAAGGAATTATTTTAGTATTGGCTGATTTAACTAGTTCACTTAGTATACTATTTTCGGCATTATAAAATATAGTTCCCCCTGAATTATTTAGGTAATTATAGAGTTCACTTTTTGTTTTAATTATATTCTCAAATGATCCAAAACCCTCCAAATGAGCTTTTCCGATATTGGTAATTAAACCAAAATCAGGTTCTGCAATTTTACATAACTGCATAATCTCATTCATATGATTAGCCCCCATTTCAACCACCCCAAATTCTGTATCATCTTTCATTGATAACAGCGTTAAGGGCACACCAATATGATTATTCAGATTCCCTTGAGTATATATCAGTCTGTACTTTTGTTTAAGAACAGAAGAAACCAGTTCTTTAGTGGTTGTTTTTCCATTAGTTCCTGTAATTGCAAGTATAGGAACTTTTAGTTTTTTTCGATGGTAATTTGCAAGCTCTTGGAGTGTTTCTAATACGTTTTTTACTAAGATAAACCTTGAGTTCTTGGCATATTCAATTTCATCGATAATAGCATAAGCAGCGCCAATTTCAATCGCTTTTTCAGCAAATTGATTACCATTAAACCGATCTCCCTTTAAAGCAAAGAATAAGCAATCTTTACTTATAATTCTACTATCAATAGATATTATTGGATGTTTAATAAATACATCATATAATTGTTCTATTTGCATATATAGGTTTTAATAAAAAAACCTCATCAGAAATGAGGTTTTTGTCAATATTTTATTTTTTAATTATTATCTTCCTTTTCCTCCAGGACTGCTTACTTCAGTCATTGCACAACGGAAACCAAGGTCATCGCGAGCTTCTTCCTGGTCAAGGAATCTACGAGTTGCAGGATTTAACCAATAAACTCTATCTCTCCATGAACCACCTTTATAAACTCTAACTTTATCTGTAATCATTGAACCCCAATCTCCTTCTTCTTTCGAATACATTTCACCAGTAGAAGTAGCACCTCTTGTAGCTTCATCCTGATTCTCAAAATCAGCACGAGAAGTGATATCACCATCTAAATAGTTTCTGTAATCAGCCTTTTGATAATTATATCTACCGGCAGCTTCTTCCTCGGTAACAACTCTTTTCTTAAGTCTTCCAAGGCTATCTTTTGCCATTACGCTACCATCTTCATTCTTCTCCAGTGTTTCAAATACATTCCCTCGGAATGGTCTAAAATCACTCATATCTTCATGAGATAAAGGACGATATACATCAGCTACCCATTCATTTACGTTTCCGGCCATACAATATAATCCATAATCATTTGGCCAGTAAGAAGTAACAGGAACTGTTATTGATCCATTATCATTAAGATCACCGGCAGTACCCATCATATCACCACGTCCACGTTTAAAGTTAGCCATCATTACACCTCTATCTTTTCCATTTGGGTTACGAACATTGTGTCCATCCCATGGATATAACCTACGTTCGTATATTCTTTCGTCGTAAGTAATACCAATAAGTGCAACTGCAGCAAATTCCCACTCAGCTTCTGTTGGGAGTCTATATTTTGGCAAAATAATACCATCTTCTAAAGTAACTGTTCTACTCTCAACATTAGGATCAAGGGATGGTTTGTTTTCTTTAACCAAACCTTCATATTGTCCTGCTAGATAAGCCTCTGTATTAAAGTTTTCTCTACCAACTTGATTTGGATCTACTTCGAGTATTCCTTCTTCGATTAATCTCATCTCGTTTACTCTGTCGGTTCTCCACAAACAATAATCATTTGCCTGTAACCAATCTACGCCAACAACTGGATATTGATTATAAGCAGGATGACGGAAATAATATTCAACATATGGTTCATTATATGCCAATGGGCTTCTCCAAACCAATGTGTCAGGCAATGCATTTCTGTAAACATCTGGATAATCAACAAATACTCGGCGAATCCAGTGCAAATATTCTCTGTAATCAACATTTCGAACTTCTGTCTGATCAAGATAGAAAGATGAAACAGTAACTCTACGTGGCACTGCATTCCAATCATACATAACATCTTGTTCCGTACGGCCCATAGTATAGGAACCACCTTCGATCATAACTAGCCCTGGTCCAGGTTGATCGTAATAATCGTGAATAACTTCGAATCCTCCATTGTCTGGATTGTTATATTCCCAACCAGTTGTAGATGAATTAGCTTGATCCACTTTTGCGCCTCCACCACCGGTTAGGCCGCAACCTGATACTGTTAACAAACCAACTAGAAATAAGGTAGAAATGTTAATTTTTACATTCATGGTTATATTTTTTTTATTTCAAATATAATAATTTTTATATACGTAACATAACTATAAGCTACAAATATAACTAAATTTTAGGACATTTTATTGCCTGCATTTTTTTTCTTTTGCTTTTATACTTGAATTTGTATAAAAAGGTTACCTCATGCGAACCAGAAATTACACTACTTAAATCTCCTAAATAAAAAGGAATATCATAACTATATGCAAAACTAGAATAATCACCGGTAACACCAAACATTAGAACGGCTCCGGTCAAATTAAATTGTGTATTTGTCTTTAACCAAAGACCTGCTGTTACTATTTTTTTATTAAGATATATTCCCAAATTAATTCTTGTAGCATCATCCTGAAGTTGAAAAATTAAATTCGGTGATAAGGTTATATCCGTTCTTCCCATACTATTAAAAAAAGGTATTTCAACTCCTCCATGGAGAGTGTATTTTCTACCTATAACTCCATTATAAACTGTTCCTAATGACGAAACAGGTTTTGTTAAATGATCAACCGAAAAACCAAAATAATAGTTCTTATACCAACTAAGGACACCAGCAGAGAAATCAAAAAACATTTTCTTTTGATCAATTCCTGTTTCGATATTTTCTTCGGTTACTCCATTTGCTGGATCGATCATACTGGGGAATACCATATTTTGCGTATTAACACTATTAATATTATATCCGACCTGCAATCCAAGACTAAAGGACCACTGCTTGCGCAGCTGAAAGTGATAGGCATACAAAAGATTAATATTTAATGCATTTATTGCTCCTTGTGCTTGTCTGTCATTCATAATCTGAAAACCCAAACCACCTCCGATTCCTTCGAGATACTGATCATATGAAGCACTATAGGTAGAATAATCACCAAAAGAAGTTGGCAACATTGTGCGATAGTTTAACGAAATTCTTGACATATCATCTGATCCGGCAAATGCAGGATTTAGATAAAGTGGATTAGCATAATATTGCGAAAATTCAACATCCTGCGAAAACAATGCTTGAAGATTTATGAAAAATAAAACAATAAATAAAGATTTTCGCATGAGCAAAATAAATATTATACCTGATTAATGAACAAAATTACAATATTGAGCAAAAAATGACCGTTTTCTGTCTGATTAATTATAAACAAACGATTCACATTATATTTATAGTACTTTATTCAAAGTTTTGTTTCTTTGTAAAAACATTTTTTTCATGAAATCATTAATTATTTTTTCCTTATTTCTGTTTTCTAGCTACTTAACAATATCTCAAAATATAATAGAGAGAAATATCTCTTGGGAAAAACCACGATCGACTTCATATTATTATGATTTTACAGATCGTAATATAGATCAAAAATCCTTTTTGTATTTTTCTGGTGCAACTTACTCAGAAAGTTATGGATATTTACCAATATACTATGAATTAGTAAAAATTAACTCTTCTGAAATTAAACCAGAAATTTCAGTTATAAAAACTGAACCTCTTTCAATTGATGAATTAAGATTAATTGGAAAAAATCAGCAAATCCAATCCACGGTAAACCTTAATTATACAATCCAATATATCAGACAAAAGCCTCATTTAGCAATTAGTTTTTTACCATTAATAATTAATTCTGCAGGACAAATTGAGAAAGTAACGGCATTCAAACTTACGATTAATAAATTGCCAGAACAGCATACCAAGATTGATTATAAAACTGCCTTTCAATCGGAATCGGTGTTAAAAAATGGCAAATGGTTTAAAATAAAGCTAAACAATGATGGAGTTTATAAAATTACATATTCCGAATTAGTTAGCATGGGATTTACAAATCCCGAAAACATTAAAGTTTTTGGAAACTCTTCTGCAATTTTACCTGTTTCGAATACAGATCCTTGTCAAGATGATTTGCAGCAGAATGCAATATATTTTGAAAATGGTAGTGATGGTATCTTTAATCAAGGAGATCACATATTATTTTTTGGAAGAGGTCCGCATCAATGGGAATATGATATTCCAACTGGGTTTTATAATATGAATACTCACATTTATGCCGATTATAATTATTATTTTTTAACCACAGATGTTGGCATAATAAATACAGTATCAAACTTGTTATCACCATCAGAAGCCATTACAGAATATGTAACCCAATTTACCGATTTTACGCACTCTGAGAAAGAAAAAGAGAATCTCTTAAAATCAGGGCAGTTGTGGCTTGGAGAAAACTTTGATATAACTACTACTTACAATTTTGATTTTAGCTTTCCAAATTTGATAAAAACCTCACCTGTAAGGATTAAAACAAGTCTTGCAGCACGTTCCGGAAGCAATTCGAGTTTTACTGTACTATCGGGCAACACAACTATTTTAACTGTGTCTATTCCTTTAGTAAATTTAAGCTCATTTACATCAAATCATGCAAATATTGTAAATTCAACAGCTTCATTTACAAGTAATGCAGATTTAATCCCTTTGCAAATAACATATAATAAACCATCGGCCTCTTCGGAAGGATGGCTCAATTTTATAACAATTAATGGAGAACGGCAACTTCGAATGAATAGCAATCAGCTGCTATTCAGATATTTTAACAATGATGCCTTTCCAAAAACAATTGAATTTACTCTTCAAAATGCAACTTCCTCAACCAGAATATGGAACACAACTAACCCTGTTCAGCCTACCAATCTTACGCTATCAGCCTTACAAACAGACAACTCGGTTAAATTCAAGCTTACAGTACAACCCGGATTAAATGAATTTATAGCATTTAATAATAGTGAGTTTTTATCCGTAATAAATGATGATCTAATAAATAATCAAAACCTGCATGCAATTGATCATAGAGATATGGTTATAGTGAGTCATCCTGATTTTTTATTACAAGCAAATCAGGTTGCGGAGTTTCATCAATCTCATGATAATCTTTCGGTTGTTGTTGTAACACCCGAACAAATTTATAATGAATTTTCGTCTGGCACTCCAGATGCAACAGCCATAAGAAACTTTGTACGCATGATTTACAATCGGCCATCAACAACCGATACATTGAAATACCTTTTGTTGTTAGGTGATGGATCGTATGATCACAAATCGATTTCTACTTCTAGAGCAAATTATATTCCCACCTATCAATCAATAAATTCTTTAAACCCAACAACTTCATTTGTAACAGATGATTTTTTTGGACTACTTGATCCAACCGATAATGTAGAAGAATTAAACTCTGGTTTAGTAGATATTGGTATTGGTCGCTTTCCAGTACAATCATCGTCAGAAGCACAAGCTATTGTAAATAAAATAAATTCATATACAAATACATCAAACTTGGGTAACTGGCTAAATTCAATTTGTTTTATTGGTGATGATGAAGACAATAACCTGCATATGATAGATGCAGATAAACTCGCAACGCTTGTTGATACAACCTATCAGCACTTTTTCATTAAAAAAATATATTTGGATGCTTTTCCTCAGGTATCATCTGCAATAGACGAAAGTTATCCTGAAGTAAATCGCCTAATTAATGAAGTAGTTAATAATGGTACTTTATTATTTAATTATACCGGACATGGTGGAGAAACTGGTTTGGCACACGAACGAATATTAACTATCGATAATATTAACTCATGGAAAAACATTAACAGACTTACAATTTTTATGACCGCCACTTGCGAGTTTAGCCGATTTGACGATCATTCAACTTCATCGGCAGGAGAGTTGGTCCTACTCAATCCCGATGGAGGAGGAATAGCATTACTTTCAACCACAAGATTGGTGTATTCAAGTCCAAATTTTGTTCTAAATAATAATTTCTTTAACTATGTTTTTGAGAAAGATTATAAAGGGAATTATTATGCTTTGGGAGATATTATAAGGCTTGCAAAAAATGCATCAGGCACTGGAAATAATAAGAGAAATTTCACATTATTGGGCGATCCTGCATTAAAAATCCCAATCCCAGCATACAATATAATTACAGATTCAATAAATGGTAAAAATGTGCTGGAGTACACCGATACTCTTAAAGCATTGACAAAAGTTACAATTTCGGGCTATATTACTAATCAAGATAATATTTTCGATTCTGATTTTAATGGAATTGTATATCCATTAGTACTTGATAAATCAAGAAACATAACAACCTTGGGCAATAGTGGTGAAACACCCATGGATTTTAAATTACAAGATAATATTATTTATAAAGGAAGAGCAACAATATCCAATGGGCGCTTTAAATATACATTCATTGTACCAAAAGATATTTCGTATAGTTTTGGAACAGGTAAGATTAGCTATTATGCAACCGGCAATCAGGCTGAAGCCAAAGGTTTTTTTAAAGATTTCACTATCGGCGGGTCATCAACATCAGCATTAATTGATAATACTGGCCCATCTATAAACTTATATATGAATGACGAAAATTTTGCTTCAGGAGGAGTAACTAATGAGAATCCAAAATTATATGCAATAGTAATAGATAGTAGTGGCATTAATACAACCGGGAATGGAATAGGGCATGATATTACAGCGATACTTGATAATAACACGAGCAATGTAATTGTTTTAAATAATTATTACGAATCGAATACCGACGAATATCAGAAAGGGAGAATTGAATACTTGTTCTCTCATCTGGAAGAAGGTAATCATAATTTAAAAGTAAAAGTTTGGGATGTTTACAATAATTCTACTGAAGAAAATATCGATTTTGTAGTTGCCGAATCGGCAGATTTAGCAATTAAAAATATATTTAACTATCCTAATCCATTTACAGAAAATACCAAATTCTTCTTTGATCACAACAGGCCTAATGAAGATCTTGAAGTACTAATCCAGATATTTACAATAAATGGCAAATTAGTAAAAACTATTCATCATATAATAAACTCGAATGCTTTTCGTTCTGATGCTGTACCTTGGGATGGTCTTGATGATTTTGGGGACAAAATTGGCCGTGGAGTTTATATTTACAAGTTAAAAGTGCGCTCTACCGATGGTAAAAAGGCAGAAAAAATCGAAAAATTGGTTATTCTGAAATAATATATAACCAACGTTGAAATAATTTTATATTTGCAGTCTTACATTTTAAGGAATAAGGATGAATAAGTTTAGATTAATAATTTTAATAACCCTCGTAATTTGCTCTTTAAAGGGTTTTGGGCAGGTAGATCCGAATGATTTAGCAGGGTCAGAAAAAGCAATAGAATATGCGGTTCCATTCTTAATAATTGCACCCGATTCGCGTGCTGGCGCAATGGGAGATGTGGGTGCAGCTACATCACCTGATTATAATTCAATGCATTGGAATCCTGCAAAATATGCATTTATAAAAAGCGATATGGGGGTTGCAATTTCTTATACTCCATGGCTTAGAAATCTTATTGGAGATATTGACCTTTACCATGTTTCGTGGTTTACACGAATAGATCAGAGACAAACTGTAGCAGCCACACTTTTATATTTTAGCTTAGGTGATATTCAATTTACAAATGAACAGAATGAACCTCTTCAAATTCATAGTCCTAATGAGTTTTCTTTTGATATTGCTTATGCTCGTAGCTTTTCAGATAATATCTCAGGGGGTATTGCATTCCGTTATATTCGTTCAGATATAACCGGGGGAGCATTTGTTGGAAGCACCGAAACAAGCGCAGGAAATGCAGTTGCAGCAGACGTAGCAATATATTATGTAAATGAAAAAATAAAATTAGGACAATATTATTCTACATTGTCATTTGGATTAAATATCTCAAATATTGGTTCAAAACTTTCGTATACTGAAATTGAAAAAGACTTTTTACCAACCAATTTGAAACTAGGACTTGCTTATTTGTATAATCTTGATGATTTTAATTCATTTACACTGGCTTTCGATCTGAATAAATTTCTGGTACCTACTCCTCCAACCTACGATGATAATCAAGAAATTGTTGCTGGTTACGATCCGGATGTTTCAGTACCACAAGGAATGATCCAGTCGTTCTACGATTCACCAGGAGGATTAACAGAAGAATTACACGAGATTAAATATTCTATTGGTGCTGAGTACTGGTATGCAAAGCAATTTGCTGTTCGTGCCGGATATTTTAACGAACATCAGGAAAAAGGAAACAGGAAGTATTATACTGCTGGGATAGGAATAAAATTCAATATATTTACATTTGATTTCTCATATTTAATTGCGGCAAATCAGAATCACCCACTAGACAAAACAATGCGTTTTACTCTAGGACTTGATTTTCAAGAATTACGAAGACAGCAGCGACAAAAAGAAAAATAAAATGAACTTACGAATTGGATATGGATACGATGTTCACAGGCTCGAAGATGGTTTAAAACTAACTATTGGAGGTATTGTTGTACCACATTCTAAAGGATGTGTTGCACACTCCGATGGTGATGTTTTAATACATGCCATTTGCGATGCGTTGCTAGGCGCAGCAGCTATGCGCGACATTGGTTTTCATTTTCCAGATACCAGTAATGAATTTAAAAATATTGATAGCAAATTATTACTAAAACGTACGTACGATATTATAAAAGAAAAAGGATACACTTTGGTAAATATTGATTCAACAATCTGCTTACAGACGCCAAAGATTCAGCAATATATTCCAGAAATGATAGAAATTCTCTCAAAAACAATCAATGAAGATTCTGAAAAAATTTCTATTAAAGCCACTACAACAGAAAAACTTGGATTTATTGGCCACGAAGAAGGAATATCAGCACATGCTGTGGTTCTTATCCAAAAATAAATAAAGAGATTTCAACTCTTTAAAAAGAAACTTATCCCAGCTTTCAACTTATTTGCAACATCCATAGAAAAAGTGTATTTTTAACACTATAAATCTAGACTCTGAAATTCTATGAAAAAAACACTGGTTTTAGGAGCAAGCCCAAATCCCATAAGGTTTTCGTATAAAGCAGTTAAAAGTCTTGTTCGTCATGGACATGAAGCAGTTTTGATTGGCAACCGCCAAGGACAAGTAAATTGGCAAGACATTCTTATTGGCAAACCAAAGCTTACCGATATTCATACTGTTACCATGTATCTTAATCCAGAAAGACAGAAAGAATATTACGACTATATTTTAAGTCTGTCGCCCAAAAGAATAATATTTAACCCCGGATCTGAAAATCAGGAACTGATTCAACTAGCTATGGAAAAAGGTATTGAAGTATGCGTTGCATGCACACTTATTATGCTAAACACAAATAATTATTAATGATTTATCAGATTAAAAATCTCACTGAATTTAATACGTCTATAAATGATAATAGGGCTTTGCTCATTTATTTCTCACACGACAATTGTAGTGTTTGCAAAGTTCTAAAACCAAAAATCCACGAATTACTTACTACGCAATTTCCTCTAATGACAATGCATTATTGTGATACTATTGAATCGCCTGATGTAGCAGCACAAAACTCAGTATTTACTGTACCAACAATTCTTGTTTTTCTTGATGGTAAAGAATTTATCAGAAAGAGTCGGAGTATTGGAATTGCCGAACTTCATAACATTATTGAACGACCTTACTTATTGATGTTTACTGAATAACAACCTAAATCTTTATTTAAATTTTACAGTAACTTAATCTCTAATTCTGTAATTATTTGTAACTTACCTTTTTATTTGAACCAGTATTTTATAAAATGAAACTAAATATTATCAATATATTTAGAAAGACTAAATCTCATCCTATAGAATATGATCCATCGAAAGATGATTTTCGATGGTTGCATGATTTTTTAACCGAGCTGGGAGGCTTATCAAGATTTACTATTCAATTCTTCAGGGAGCTATTCAGGCAACCATATGAGCATAAAGAATTAGTAAGACAATCGTATAAGATTGGATTAAGTACACTCCCATTAATTGGAATTACAGCTTTTATTATGGGATTGGTATTAACCCTACAATCAAAACCAATAATGACTGAGTTTGGAGCCGAATCGTGGCTTCCGGGAATGGTTGCTGTTTCAATTGTTCGTGAAATAGGTCCGGTAATAACAGCACTAATCTGTGCCGGTAAAATTGGTTCAGGAATTGGTGCAGAATTAGGTTCGATGAGAGTTACAGAGCAAATTGATGCGATGGAAGTTTCTGGAACAAATCCAATGAAATACCTGGTAGTAACACGTGTACTGGCAACCACTTTTATGATTCCAATTTTGGTTTTATATGCAGATCTTATTTCATTTTACGGTTCATATATTGCTGTTAATCTGCAAGATTTTGTATCTCTTCCATTATTTGTAAATCTTGCTTTCGATCCATTACATTATTATGATTTAATACCAGCAACGATTAAAACATTCTTCTTTGGGTTTGCAATAGGTATTATTGGTTGTTATAAAGGATATTACTCCGAAAATGGAACCGAAGGAGTAGGTAAAGCAGCTAACTCAGCAGTTGTAATATCATCACTTGTAATTTTTATTATGGATTTAATTGCTGTTCAGCTTGCTGAACTTTTTAATATTTTCAATTAATTAAAAATGGGTACTGAAGAAAATATATCATCATTTTATAATAACGAAAACGTTATCGAGATTAGCCATCTTAAAAAATCTTTTGATACTAATTTGGTATTGAAAGATATAAGCATGACGGTAAAAAAGGGAGAAAATGTTGTTGTACTAGGCAAATCAGGTATCGGTAAATCTGTTTTAATTAAATGTATTGTAAGACTTATTCAACCCGATGAAGGATCAATCAAAGTATTTGGAGAAGAAGTAACCACAATGAAACCCAATGAACTTAATGAACTAAGAACCAAAATTGGATTTATTTTTCAGGGTAATGCTCTCTATGACTCAATGACTGTTCGTGAAAACCTGGAATTCCCATTACGTCGAAACAAAGTGATAAAAGACCCAAAATTAATTGATGAATTAATTCATGAAGCACTTGAAAATGTTGGATTATTAGATACTATGGATAAAATGCCAGCTGAACTATCTGGGGGGATGAAAAAACGAATTGGACTTGCACGAACACTAATTTTAAGACCAGAAATCATTTTATATGACGAACCAACTACTGGTTTAGATCCTTTAACATCAAGAGAAATTAGCAACCTGATTGTAGAGATACAGACTAAATACAAAGCCTCCTCAATAGTTATTACACATGATCTTAACTGTGCAAAAATTACATCAAATAGGATGTTGATTTTGCAAGATGGTGTTTTTATTGCCAAAGGCACATTTAATGAACTTAAAAATTCTGAAAATGATTGGGTAAAATCCTACTTTAAAATTGAATAAATAATACAGGTATGAAAAATACAAGAAAGACTAATATTCGATTAGGTTCCTTTGTTGGAATAGGAATAATAATATTTATTCTGGGCATATATTACATTGGCAGTCAGGGTAGTATATTTAGTCGTAATATCATGCTAAGTGGTATTTTTAAAGATATAAGCGGAATAAAAATTGGCAATGATGTTCGGTTCTCGGGAATAAATATTGGTACGGTTTCAAGAGTTGAAATTCTAAATGACTCGTTAGTGAAAATTAATCTTCACATTCAAAACAGTGTTAAACAATTTATACGAAAAGATTCCAAAATGGAGATTGTTTCTGAGGGACTTATGGGATTTAAAGTAGTATATATTTATTCAGGAAGTCCAACAAAAGATATTGTTGAGGATGGTCGTAAAATCTTATCAATTGAGGCTGTCCAAATTGATAAGATTTTACGCCAATTAAACACATCAACCCTAAATACAACAATAATAACAAAAAACATTGCTGATATTACCGACAAAATTAACCGTGGCGAAGGTGCTTTCGGGAAATTTTTTGCTGATGAATCATTTGCTAAAGACTTAAGTTCGATTGCAAAAAAGACTGCCGTTCTAACAGAAAATTTTGCAAGCATTTCTGATAAAATAAATAAAGAGAAAGGTACTATTGGCATGCTACTCTCTGATACAAGTTTTGCAAATAAAATATATACAGCAGGCGAAAACATAGAAAAATCAACAGAAAACCTTGTAACTATTACTGACCAGGTAAACAAAGGACAAGGTATTTATGGAAAAATATTTACCGATACTACATTTACCTCAAGCCTTAGCCGAGCAGGTAAGAATCTTGATTATACAACCGAAAAAACAAAAGTCCTTTCTGATAATCTTGTAAAAATTACAGATGAAATTAATCAGGGTCAAGGCTTAATTTCGCGATTAATTTACGATACTGCTTTTGCCGATAGCGTAGAGATTGCTGTAGAAAATGTGAACAAAGGAGCCAAGGAAATTGAGGAAGCAGCTGGTGTTGTAAAAAGAAACTGGCTAATAAGATTGTTTTCAAAGAAAAAATAAAATAAGTAAGCAGGCAAAAATGCCTGCTTACTTATTTTTCAACAATTATTACATAAAGAAATTTCTCCTAAAATGCTAAAACAATTTATCAATTATTGCATCATCAGCAATATTTGGTAATGTTACTTTTAAATTTGGCGTTCGTTCCATTTCGCGTTTAATTGCAAAAATAGCTTCGTCATTGCGAGCCCAACTGCGGCGGGCAATACCATTATTAACATCCCAATGCAGCATCATGCGTAATCTACGATCAGCATCATCACTTCCATCGAGTACCATTCCAAAGCCACCATTAATTACTTCGCCCCAACCTACACCACCACCATTATGAATAGAAACCCATGTAGCTCCGCGGAATGAATCTCCAATAACATTCTGAATAGCCATATCGGCAGTATATTGGGAACCATCGTATATATTTGATGTTTCACGGAATGGAGAATCTGTTCCAGACACATCGTGATGATCGCGTCCTAAAACAATTGGAGCAGAAATCTTTTTATCTTTTACTGCTTTATTAAATGCAGCAGCAATTTTTGTTCTTCCTTCGCAATCAGCATATAAAATTCGAGCTTGAGAACCAACAACCAGTTTATTCTTTTTGGCTTCGCTAATCCAATGAATATTATCCTTCATCTGCTGTGTAATTTCTATAGGAGCAGTAGCTGCTATTTCTTCAAGAACATCCATTGCTATTTTATCTGTCAGATCAAGGTCTTCGGGTTTCGATGATGTACAAACCCAACGAAAAGGTCCAAAACCATAATCAAAACACATTGGACCCATAATATCCTGAACATATGATGGGTATTTAAATTTACCATCTGATTTTAAAATATCGGCTCCTGCCCTACTTGATTCTAACAAAAATGCATTTCCGTAATCAAAGAAATACATTCCCTTAGCCGAAAGCTTATTAATAGCAGTTACTTGTCTGCGCAACGATTCTTGAACATGTTTTTTAAATTGATCAGGATTTTCAGCCATCATTTTATTAGATTCATCATAGCTTAATCCAGCCGGATAATACCCCCCCGACCATGGATTGTGCAATGAAGTCTGATCAGAACCCAAATGAACATCTATTTTTCTTTGCTCTAATCTTTCCCATAACTCAACAATATTTCCTAAAAAAGCTATTGAATGAGCTTCTTTCTTTTTGCAGTATTCCAATGCAGCATCTATCGCTTTATCAACATCAGCAATAACTTCATCAACCCAACCTTGCTCGTGTCTTTTATAAGCAGCTTTAGGATTTACTTCGGCTGTCATACTCACTACACCTGCAATATTGGCAGCTTTTGGCTGAGCGCCACTCATTCCTCCTAAACCCGACGTAACAAATAACTTACCATCAAGGCCTTCACCTGACTTACTAATTTTTCGACCAGCATTTAAAACAGTTATGGTTGTGCCATGTACAATTCCTTGTGGGCCAATATACATAAACGAACCAGCAGTCATCTGGCCATATTGAGTTACACCAAGTGCATTAAAACGCTCCCAATCATCCTGTTTTGAATAATTTGGAATCATCATTCCATTGGTAACAATAACTCTTGGAGCATCCTTATGTGAAGGAAACAAACCCATTGGATGACCCGAATAAAGCACTAATGTTTGCTCATCAGTCATTTCGGCAAGATACTTCATGGTAATTAAATATTGAGCCCAATTTTGAAATACCGCACCATTGCCACCATATGTAATTAATTCGTGTGGATGCTGAGCTACAGCATAATCCAAATTATTACTTAACATAACCATAATAGCAGCAGCCTGCTGTGATCTTGAAGGAAACTCATGGATAGATCGAGAATAAATCTTATAATCCGGACGATAACGATACATATATATACGTCCATAGGATTCTAATTCGTATAAGAATTCTTTTGCAAGTACTTCGTGGTATTTTTTATCGAAGTATCGCAAGGCATTCTTCAGTGCCAGCTTCTTCTCTTCTTTCTTTAGTATATCTTTACGTTTTGGAGCATGATTTATTTCCGGATCGTAGGGCTTTGGTGATGGTAATTCGCTCGGAATACCTTGCAAAATTAATTTATGAAACTCTTCTCTATTCATTATATTTTATGCTTTAATTATTTTTCAAAAAAATCAATTGTTTGATATTGAAAATATTTTTCTATTCAATAAGAAAAATAAATTCCTAATTATAAAATCCCTATGGATATCTTATTCTTAAAGAATTATTATTAATATATGGATAACAATCTTTCCAATTCATTTTTCAAAATTATTTCATGTCAAAAATACAAATATTGTTGTTATTTGTAAAGATATATTGGTAATCGGCAAATAAATTATGACATTATTACCTGATTTATGAAATAGCATAGATTTTGAGTATTGATAAAGTGTATTAAAATTTACTACATTTGATTACTAAAATTAAAAATTAAAAAAAATGAAAAAAGTACTTATCACGTTGGGAGTTATTGCAGGTGTTGTAATAATTTTTATTATGTGGGCTAATGGAAATTACGACAAAGCTATAAGATACCAGGAAGATGTAAATGCCTCATGGGGCGATGTTGTTGCTCAATACCAGAGACGTGCCGACCTGGTTCCAATGCTCGTTGAAACTGTTAAAGGTGCAGCCGAAAACGAAATGGGCATATTAACGAAGGTTACTCAGGCTAGAGCAGGTATTGTAAATGCTAAAAATCCTGAAGACTTAGAATTAATGGGTAAAGAGATCAACACAGCTATTAACCTGGCATTTGAAGCTTATCCACAAATTCGTTCAACACAAAACTTTAGCGAATTGCAGGCTCAGCTCGAAGGAACAGAAAACCGTATTTCTGTAGGCCGCATGAAATACAATGATTCAGTAAAAGTTTACAATCGTCATATTCGTGGATTTTTCAGAAAATTTGCAATAGGCATTTTTGCAGACGAAGATGAGTTTCCAAAGAAAGAAATGTTTCAGGCAGTTTCAGAAAATGTTGAACAGGCTCCTGAAGTAAGCTTTAAAAAATAATGAAACCATCTGATTTTTTTAATAGTGCTCAAAAGCAGCAAATAACAAAAGCTGTAAAAGATGCCGAGACGAATACATCGGGAGAAATTCGCGTACATATTGAATCGGATTGCTCAGGTGATGTTCTCGACAGAGCTGCTTATATATTTGCAAAACTTGAAATGCATAGAACAAAACTCCGTAATGGAGTTTTGTTCTACCTTTCCATTAATGACAGAAAGTTTGCCATATTGGGTGATGCTGGGATTAATGCCGTAACACCTGAAAATTTCTGGGATGAGATAAAAGAAAATGTACTTTCAGAATTCAAAAAAGGCGAATATGCAAATGGCTTAAGCAAAGGAATACAAATGGCCGGAGATGCCTTGAAAAAGAATTTCCCATACCAGAAAGATGATATTAACGAACTGTCCGATGAAATATCATTCGGAAAAAAATAAGTTATATGAATAAATTAATAAAGATTGTTTTTATCGGGTTTCTTTCCCTAGTAAGCGTTTTTGGCTATTCACAGAATTTCCCGGAAAAACCTTACCCACCAAAAATTGTAAATGACTTTACCGGTTTTTTAAGTAATCAGGAGCAACAGGCATTAGAAAGCAAATTGGTACAATTCAGCAACGAATCATCAACACAAATTGCAATTGTTATAGTTCCTACACTTGATGGCTACGATAAATCGCAGTATGCTTTTGAGCTTGGCGATAAGTGGGGTATTGGTCAAAAAGGCAAAAACAATGGTATTCTTATTCTTGTAAAACCAAAAACAGCTTCTGAGAAAGGCGAAGTATTTATTGCTACAGGTTACGGACTCGAAGGAGCAGTTCCAGATGCCATAACAAAACGCATAGTTAACAATGATATTTTACCGTTTTTTAGTCAGGGACAAAATTACCAGGGATTAGATAATGCTGTAAACACAATAATAAGTCTTACTAAAGGAGAATTTACTGCCGATGAGTATGCAAAAAGAACTGATGGCCCAGGCCCTTTTCCAATAATCATTGTATTTATTTTGATTATTATAATCTCTATTATTAGCAGATTTCGCAGAGCACGGCAATATGCTATCGGTCATAATTTACCATTCTGGATTGCTATGGGAATGCTTGCAAACCAGAGCAGAAGTCATAGTGGAAGCTTTGGTAGTTTCTCGTCAGGTTCGGGAGGATTTGGTGGCGGAGGAGGCTTCGGCGGATTCGGAGGCGGTAGCTTTGGAGGTGGTGGAGCCGGTGGTAGCTGGTAAAAAAAGTTGTGATTATTAGTTTGAATCTATAGTTTTTACAAAAAAGTTCCGGGCTTAAAGTTTTTTTAGAAAACTCTAAGCCCGGAACTTTTTAACTTCTAACAAGTAGTTTTATTTAAACTCTTCTTCCATATCTGGATCAACAAGAATACGACCACAATATTCGCAAACAATAATTTTCTTACGTGAACGAACATCTAATTGGCGTTGAGGTGGTATTTTATTAAAGCAACCACCGCAAGCATCACGTTGTACAGTAACTACTGCCAGTCCATTTCGGGCATTTCCCCTGATCTTTTTATATGCATTTGCCAAACGTTCCTCAACAAGACTAAGAATTTTCTCTGATTTTTCAATCAAAGCATCTTCTTCTTTCTTCGTTTCATTAGTGATAGAATTCAGTTCGTTTCTTTTGTTTTCTATATCTGCAGATCTTTCAGCAAGAATTGCTTTCGACTCATCAATAATTTCTTGTTTTTCTTTGATCTTGATCGAGAACTCTTTCATTCTCTTTTCACAAAGTTCAATTTCGAGATTTTGAAATTCCATTTCTTTTGACAAAGAATCAAACTCACGGTTATTACGAACATTATTTTGTTGTTCGGTATATTTCTTAATTAAAGACTGAGATTCTTTAATTTCGTTTTTCTTAGCTGTTATTGATTCTTCAAGCTTAACTACATCTTCCTCAAAATTCTGAATACGAGTCTGTAATCCTTCTATTTCGTCTTCCAGATCCTGAACTTCTAATGGAAGCTCACCTCTTAGTCTTTTAATATCATCTATTTTTGAATCAACAGTTTGTAATTCATATAATGCCTTCAATTTCTCCTCAACAGTAAGATCAGCTTCAGCTGCTTTAATCTTTTCTTTAGCCATATTTATAAATAATTAATCGGATTTGTATTTACTTCGGTAAAATGAATTGCAAATTTAGGGAATTTTTTTATAAGTAATTCATAAATTAATTCTTTTGTAAACTGTTCTGATTCAAAATGTCCTATATCAGCAATTAAAATCTTGTTTTCGGCATCAAAAAACTGGTGATATTTAAAATCAGAAGAAACAAAAACATCTGCATTCTTACCAATTGCCTTATTTAAAAGAAAACTACCACTTCCTCCACAGATAGCAACTTTTTTAATTGGTTTATTAAGGAGTTTTGTATATCTGATGCCCTGTGCATTAAATGTCGATTTTAATAAATTTAAGAAATCCATTTCTGACATTTCAGTTTTTAATTCGCCAATAATTCCTGAGCCAACTGTTGTCAAATCATTTTTGAGTACATAAATATCATAAGCAACCTCCTCGTATGGATGAGATTCCATCAATGATTTGACAACATTATTTACCAGATGCTTAGGTAAAATTACTTCTACACGTATCTCATTTTCAAAATGCAATTCCCCTTTTTTGCCAACAAAAGGATCGGTACCCTCTCCTGCTCTAAACGATCCTTTGCCCTCAACATTAAAGCTGCACATATCGTAATTACCTATTTGTCCGGCACCAGCAACAAAAATAGCATTTCGAGTATTTTCGGCATGTTCAGAAGGAACAAAATAAACAAGCTTAAGTAAATGATTGGATTTTGTTTCGAGTATTTTAGTGTTTTGTAATGTGAGTTTTTCTGCTATTTTACTATTTACTCCACCTAAAATACTATCAATATTTGTATGAATAGCATAAATGGCTATATCATTTTTAATAGCTTTAATTATGGTTCGTTCAATATAACTTTTCCCATTTATCTTTTTTAATCCCGAAAGAACTATAGGATGATGCGCAATAATGAGATTTGCACCAATTCGTGTAGCTTCATCAATTATTACTTCTGTGGAATCGATGGTAACTAAAATGCCTGTTACATCGGTTTCAGGATTACCAACTATTAATCCTGCATTATCATAATCTTCCTGCAATAAAACAGGAGCAAATGATTCAAGATAAGAAGTAATTTCTTTGATTTTCATTTTGAGATAATACTAGAAAAGATTAATAGAATTTTTAAATTTCTTCGCGAATTTCGAGCAACATTGTTTTAATTTCTTTGAGTGTTTTAACAGCTTCGAAATTATTAACGGTACTTTCCCTATTTTCTTTTAGTTTCTTTTGAGCTCCTTTCAATGTAAGACCCAACTCTTTTACCAAGTAATAGATTAAATGGAAATTCTCAATATCCTCTATTGTAAAAAACCGATTTCCTTTTTTATTTTTATGGGGTTTAATAATATCAAACTCTTTCTCCCAATATCTTATTAATGATGCATTTACATTAAACATTTCAGCTACTTCTCCAATACTATAATATAGTTTTTCGACTTTTTTTTCTTTATAGGGCATAACTGTTGTTTTTACTAATTTGTAAACTACTCAGAAATAAAACACTAATTTATAAAATATTATCTAACTAGCCAAGTTAATTTTTTGCACCAAAACAATATAAATAACCATCGCGTGAAGCAATATAAATTCTATTCTGATAAATTATTGGAGTAGATTCAAATGATCCTTCTCTTTTATCAATGAGCTGAAACTTGTTTTCTGTGTTGTATTCGTAAATTGATATTCCCCAATATCCGGCAACAATAAGCTTATTCTCAGTAAATATTGGAGTTGAAATGGATGGACCAACTTTATCTTTAAAAACCAATTTTGGGGTATTATAAATTTTAATACTATCGGGGCCAAGAACTGTATGTGTTGAATCAATACTTTGATGATTTACTACATATAAAAAACCGTCAATTCCTATAAATGCTGCGAGATGGGTTTGTTCAGCAATAATGTAGCTATCATTTATACCTATAGAACCTATAATTCCACCCTCCCATCCATTAAAATCCTTATTTTCAACAGGAAAATACCATTCAACAGCATCTTTAGGATTTTTCTCAGGATCTAATTTAAATGCACCACCCTTACCTTTAATATATTGCTTCTCGACTGATATCAAGATACAGCTATCTTTTGTACAAACAGCCGAGCCATCTATATCAGAACCGATGTAAAAGTTCCAGTCTAGCATTCTTGTTTTTAGATTATACCCCCAAACATGGCCAGCACCTGATGCAACATATATTTTTCCTCCTAATAATGCAGGAGACGATTCAGTTACAATATTGTTTTTATGTGCATAAACATCGTCTAGAGAATAGAGCTTGTGCTCTTCAAATATTCTCGGTTGTAACATCCCATTTTTAATCTCGGCATTTCTATGATCCGGATCAAAAACAGTAAAAAGCGAATTTTCAAAACCAATATAAACGGTGTCATTTAAAACAAGTGCTGATCCATCTACATCCCTACTATAGCTATCTGTCCACTTTTGGTCGAATCGCCAAAGTTCTTCTCCTGTAAAATATGATATTGCTCTGTAACTAGGAATATGTTTTGAATCAAGGAAATTACCTACTCCAAGCCTACTCCCTTGTAAGATTACAATGGCGTTCTCGGGTTTGTCAGGGTTTTTATTTTTCCATATCGTTCCGGTTCCTTTTATTACGTCGTCGAATTTATATTGCCATATAAGGTGACCAGTTATAGCATCTAATTTTTTGAGATGATGATCGTATGCACCTTGAATTAAGAATAGTTTTCCATTTTCATTAACAAGTAAAGGCTGACCTGTCCATCCGGCACCAGACCAAATTTTGGAACCTAATCGGCGCGAAATAACTGTTTCACCAGTACCTAAATGATGTTTCCATATTATATCCAGTTTGTCGGGAGCATCGTTACCATAAAAATTACGTTGCCAATTACCTAAAAAAGTAGGAATAATGGAGAAAGTAGAATCTGCTTCAAAGTTGTTATTTTGTGCAATCCCCTGACTGAAAAAAAAATTCCCCAAAATAAGGGGAATCATAAAATATCGTACAAATTTAATCATCAAAATAATTTATTAATCGAACGATTGACCACTATTGGATGAGATAAATATCATTTTATCAAATTCTTCGGGAGTCAGATCATTAAAATAAAAATGAACAGGATTAACTTTTGCATCGTTCTTAACAACCTCGTAATGCAAGTGAGGAGCAGTTGATGTACCTGTAGAACCGACATAACCAATTACTTCGCCACGCTTAACTTTCTGACCTTTTTTAGCTTTAAAGCCACTTAAATGAGCATAAATTGTTTTGTATCCAAAGCCATGGTTCACAACAATATGTTTCCCATAACCACGCATTGAAGATTCAATACTTTCGACAACGCCATCACCAGTTACGTAAATATCAGTACCAGTAGGAGCAGTAAAATCCATTCCATAATGAAACTTACGAATTTTATAGATTGGATGAATCCTCCAACCCCAGCCTGATGCTGTTCGTGTTAAATCCTTATTTGAAATTGGCATAATTGCAGGAACAGAAGCAACCATTTCTTCTTTATTTTTAGCCATCCGGATAACTTCGTCATATGATTTAGACTGAACTACCAATTTTCTGGATATTTTTTCAAGTCGTTCGGTAGTACTGATAACTAATTCTGAATTCTCGAAACCATGCAAATCCTGGTATCTGTTTGCACCACCAAAACCAGCCGACCTTACTGATGCAGGAATTGGTTCTGTTTCGAAAATAACCCTGTAAATATTATCATCACGTTTTTGTAGATCTTCCAATGTCTTATCAATTAAGTCGAATCTTTTATTCAACTCAGAATACTGTGTTAATAATTGCTGATTTTCACGAATAAGACCTTTTTCTTTGGGAGTATGAAATAGAGATGTAAAAATAATGTTGTATATAATTCCAATAAGAAGTGTAGCAAAGAAATATGTAAGCAGGCGAATAATTTTCTGCTTAAATGATAATGTTATTTTATCGTAACTAAGAGATTCTCTGTTAAACCTATATTTGACTTTTACCATAATCAATTCTAAAAATTAACGCTGCAAATATAAAGAATTATTTTAATCTAATCCATTGGGATTCTTCTTTTTGAAAGAGCCAATATCATAAGATCATATTCTTCGGCAGTTATATCGTTAAAATAGTAATTAATAGGATCAACTGGTTTGTCATTTAATCTTACCTCATAATGTAAATGTGTGCCAGTAGATCTGCCAGTATTACCCAATTTACCAATTAAATCTCCACGACTTACCTTCTGACCTTCGACAATATCTATTTTCTGAAGATGCGCATAAACAGTTCTATATCCAAAACCATGATCAATAGTAATTCTATTTCCGTAACCATAAAATGAATAACCCGCTTCGATTACAATACCATCACCAGTTGCAAAAACATCAGCTCCTTCGGGCCCTGTAAAATCCATTCCATGATGCATCGTTTGAACGTTATTAAAAGGATCACTTCTAAATCCGAAATAATCACTAATGCGATCAAAATCCCTTAAGGCTAATGGTTGAATGGCAGGAATACAACTTAACATCTTCTCCTTATTTTTTGCATATTCTATAACAATATCAAAAGATTTTGATTGAACATACAACTTATTTCTTATTTCATCTTCTTGTTTAAAGGTTTTAATAATCAAATCCGAATTATCAAATCCTTCAAGATTCATATACCTGTTAACTCCACCAATACCAGCTTCTCTAACGGATGGCGAGATAGGATCTAAATCACTTTCAGCTCTGTAAAGATGATCATCACGATGCTGTATTTCTTGTAAGGTATTTTCAATCTTTTCTAGTTTTCCTTGTAATAGTTCATATTGAAATACATACTCCTGTTTTTCATTTTCGAGCTTTGAAAGCTTTGGTGTTGTCAGGTAGGTCGATGCAATAATATTTAACAAAATTGCTGTAGAAACTGTTACAATTAAAAAGGCTATAAGCCTAAATACCTTTTGCCTCCTAACTAAACGAACCCTTTTAAAAGTAAGTGTAGTTTCATCAAAATGATATTTGACTTTAAACATATTAAATAGTAGTTAATCTTACAAAAAATTAAAAAAATATGACGATAGCGACAAATCTAACGTAAATAAATTAATTTTACAAATTCGATTAAAAAAAGTGATTTAAATATAAACATTTAAACGACAAGAAGTAAGTACAATTATAATAAGACTTTATGAATTCAAAAGAAATACGAAATGCATTTTTAGACTATTTTAAAAACAAACAACATACAATCGTCCCATCGGCACCAATGGTGATTAAGAACGATCCATCCCTCATGTTTACCAATGCAGGCATGAATCAGTTCAAAGATATTTTTCTGGGTAACAAGCCAGCAAAAGATTCCCGCGTTGCTGATTCTCAAAAATGTTTGCGGGTTTCTGGAAAACATAACGATTTAGAAGAAGTTGGGCACGATACATACCATCATACCATGTTCGAAATGCTAGGTAACTGGTCATTTGGTGACCCTGCTCATCCAGAAGTTGGATATTTTAAAAAAGAAGCAATTGAGTGGGCATACGAACTACTCATTAAAGAACTGGGCATTGATGTAAACAGAGTTTATGCTACCGTTTTTGAAGGTAGCGCCGATGATAATCTGGATCCCGATAATGAAGCTCTTGATTATTGGAAAAAATACTTGCCCGACAGTAGAATCTTATATGGTTCAAAGAAAGATAACTTTTGGGAGATGGGTGATGCAGGACCATGTGGACCTTGCTCCGAAATTCATGTTGATTTAAGGGATGATGAAGATCGAAAAACAATAGATGGAAAAACTCTTGTAAACAAAGATAATCCGCTGGTTATTGAAATCTGGAACCTTGTTTTTATTCAATACAACAGAAAAGCAAATGGAATACTTGAGCAATTACCTGCAAAACATGTTGATACAGGAATGGGATTTGAGCGCCTATGCATGGTATTACAAGGTAAAAAATCGAATTACGATACAGATGTTTTTCAGCCTATTATTCAAAAAATAGCAGCTATCTCTGGAATAAAATACGGATCTGATGTAAAAGCAGATATTGCTATGCGAGTTATAGCCGACCATTTAAGAGCGATAAGCTTTTCGATTGCCGATGGACAGTTACCTTCAAATAATAAAGCAGGATATGTAATTCGTAGAATTTTGCGTCGTGCTGTTCGTTACGGATATACATTCCTTAATTTTAAAGAACCTGCAATGAACAAGTTGGTTTCTGTACTTGTTGAAAATATGGGTGATGCATATCCAGAATTAAAATCACAGCAAACACTTATAGAGAAAGTAATTACAGAAGAGGAACAATCATTTTTACGTACACTTGAAACGGGAATAAAATTACTTGATCATATAATTGAGAAATCAAATACCAAAAAAAATAAGGTAATTGATGGCAATACTGCTTTTGAACTTTACGACACATATGGATTTCCACTTGATTTAACTGAGCTTATTCTAAAAGAAAAAGGATTAACTGTTAATAGAGATGAGTTCCATCAAGCTATGGAAGCACAAAAAGATCGTTCACGTTCAGCAACCACAATAACCACAGACGATTGGGTTGAACTAATTGCAACTACAAATGAAAAATTTGTTGGTTATACTAATCTTGAATATAAAATCAAAATTACACGTTATAGAAAAATCAAATCAAAAGACAAAGAATTATTTCAGCTTATATTTGATACCACACCATTCTATGCTGAATCGGGTGGTCAGGTTGGCGATACTGGATTTATAATTTCAGGTGATGAAAAAACGCCAATTATTGACACTAAAAAAGAGAATAACCTAATTATTCATGTTGCTACAAAACTACCCACAGATCCAAAAGCTGAATTTACAGCAGTAGTGAATAAAAATGCCAGACAAAATACTGAAAATAATCATACTGCAACTCACTTACTACATTTTGCACTTAGAAAAGTATTAGGAAAACATATTGAACAAAAAGGCTCGTTAGTTCATCCGGATTATTTACGATTCGATTTTTCTCATTTTCAAAAAGTTACATCTGAAGAAATTGAAAAAGTAGAAGCAATAGTAAATGAACTTATAAGGAAAAATATCAGTCTTGAAGAAATGCATGATGTGCCCATGAAAAAAGCAAGCGATATGGGTGCTATGGCTCTATTTGGAGAAAAATATAGTGATTTGGTTAGAGTAATTAAATTTGATGAATCAGTTGAGTTATGCGGAGGAACCCATGCGCATTCTACAGGGCAGATAGGATATTTTAAAATTTTATCAGAAGGAGCAATTTCGGCCGGTATTCGCAGAATTGAAGCTATTACCTCTTATAAAGCAGATGAATTTATTAAATCCAATCTTAAAGAGTTGGATGACATTAAATTACTTTTTAACAATACTAAAAATTTAAAGTTGAGTGTTGAAAACCTGTTAAATGAAAATTCTAAACTATTATCGCAGATAGAAGAATTCAATAAAGAAAAGGTTAAAACTGTAAAAATAGAATTAATACAAAAAATTGAAAAAATCGGAGATATTCAGTTTATTGGAGGTATTGTTCCAATTAGCTCATCAGCAGCTATTAAAGACCTTGCATTCCAGTTGAAAAATGAAATTGAGAATCTGTTTCTGGTTTTGGGAGCCGAAATAGATGGAAAAGCAACTATTTCAATAATGATTTCGGATAACTTGGTTAAAGATAAAAAACTAAATGCAGGACAATTAATTCGTGAAATAGCCAAAGAAATTGATGGTGGTGGTGGTGGACAGCCATTTTATGCAACTGCCGGCGGGAAGAATAAAGATGGGCTTCCTATAGCAATTGAAAAAATAAAACAACTAATTAAATCATAATAAAATAAAGAGGCTGCATTAAAAGCCTCTTTTTAATGCCTACTCTTCGACTGGTTCAGAGTGACATCCCTCAGAGTAACATCTCTCAGGACGACAATTCTCAGTGTTATATATTGAGTATTAAAATGTTGTCATACCTGTCTGGCCGGCAGGCTTGTTAAACTTTTCTCTTGCGAGGCAAGAATATGAACAACATGCATACTTTTGTAACGGCTACTTTTTATTAAGAAACTTTCCCTCAAATTTTCATCAAAACACATATCTTGCTATTATTCTGATATTTATAAACTAACTTATTAACATACCCATATATCGAAATAAATTAATTAGTATATTTGAACCTGTTAAACCAATCTTACAAATTATGGAAATAACAAGAACTTTTGATCTTCTTGAGCGCTACAAGGAATTGTACCCAATGGAAGATGCTCTTGCAGGAAAACAAGACGGGGCTTGGGTTAAATATAGTTCTGCGGATTACATTAACTATTCAAACTTTGTCAGTTGTGGATTATTATCTCTAGGGTACAAGAAAGGAGATAAGATTGCAACAATTCTAAACAGTCGACCTGAATGGAACTTTATTGATATGGGTCTTTCACAAATTGGCATTGTACATGTTCCAATTTACCCGACAATCGGAACCGAGGAATATGATTATATTTTAAGACACTCAGAAGTAAAAGCCGTTTTTATTGGCAATAAATTAATATGGAACAAGGTAAAACCAATAATTAATAACGTTAGTACTATTCAATCTATTTACTCTCTTGCTGATATCGAAGATCTTACTACATGGAATGTGGTTATTGAGGCTGGAAAGGAAAGCTATAATAGGTTGATTGGACAGGTAGAATCAATTAAAGCAGAAATCTCGAAAGATGAGATGATGTCAATCATTTATACATCGGGAACAACCGGAAACCCTAAAGGGGTAATGCTTTCACACAATAATATTGTTACGAATTTTATAAGTACATCAAAAGCTCATGTTTTAGGATATGGACACCGAACCTTAAGTTTTCTTCCATTATGCCACATTTACGAGCGAATGATGAATTATCATTTCCAATACAAAGGAATTGCTATATATTATGCCGAAAGCCTTGGAACAATAACTTCGGATATTAAAGATGTTAAACCAAATATTTTTAATACTGTTCCACGTTTGCTAGAGAAGATTTATGATGGCATAATTGGAAAAGGAAAAAACTTACCTTATATCAAAAAACAGATTTTTTTCTGGGCTGTAAACCTGGGATTAAGATACCAGCTTAATAAAAAATATAGGTTTGGCTACAATCTTAAACTAAAAATTGCCCGCAAGCTTATTTTTAGTAAATGGAAAGAAGCATTAGGAGTTGACGATTTAATTATCACATCGGGAGGAGCGGCACTTCAGGAACGACTGGCACGCATTTTTTGGGCTGCAGGAATTGATGTCATTGAAGGATACGGGTTAACAGAAACATCACCTGTTATTGCTGTAAACTCGCACACGCCGCTTATTTGCAAATTCGGAACTGTAGGCAGGATACTTGAAAATGTCCAGGTGAAAATTGATGATGATGGTGAAATTCTGAGTAAAGGACCAAACCTGATGCTGGGATATTATAAAGAACCAGAGCTCACTAAAGAAGTAATTGATGCTGATGGTTGGTTTCATACCGGAGATATTGGCCATATAGATAATGACGGATTTCTTAAAATTACTGATCGTAAAAAAGAAATGTTTAAAACCTCGGCAGGCAAATATATTGCCCCTCAGGTTATAGAAAACAAACTTAAAGAATCTTTTTTTATTGAACAGCTCATGGTTATTGGTGAAAATGAGAAATTTGCAAGCGCATTAATCTCTCCCAATTTCCCATTTTTACACGATTGGTGTTCTATTCATAAAGTCCAGTTCAGAGATAATTGTGATTTGGTTCGACTACCTGAGGTTAATGCCCGATACCAGAAAGAAGTTAATAAATACAATGCAGTACTTGGTGAACACGAGAAAATTAAACGATTTAGATTGGTTTGTGAAGAATGGAACCAACAAGGAGGCGAACTTTCACCAACTCAAAAACTAAAACGAAATGTAGTTCAGGAAAAATATAAAGATGTAATTGCCGAGATTTATCAATATGATAAAAAGCAGCAAAATACAGGAATTATTAATGGTATAAAGAACGGAATAAAGAACGGAATAAAGAATGGTATAGATTCTATTAAAAACAATGTCCCTAAAATTTAGGGACATTGTTTTAAACCTCTTCAGCTATAATATTATGTTTGCTTATAATCAACAATCCAAGAAATGTTAACAGTCCATTCACTAATAAAATCTCGAAACCAAACTTGTAACCATGAAACCAATCTACCGAATAGTAGTTTAAAAATATACACAGTACAGGAGAAATAATTGCTACAATTGGCACATACTTATCTTTCACAACTTTCCTTGTAAATAAACCAAATGCATACAAGCCTAATAATGGACCATATGTATATCCTGCAACTTTAAATATTGCGCTTATTACGCTTTCGTTATTAATTGCATTAAATAAGATAATAACCACAACCATTACCAATGAGATTGCTAAATGTACCAATTTTCTTAGTTTCTTAAGCTTCTTTTCTTCTCTCTGTCCGGCATTCAGAATATCTACAGTAAATGAGGTTGTTAATGCAGTTAATGCCGAATCGGCACTGCTATATGCTGCTGCAACCAATCCTATTATAAAAGTTATTCCAATAATGGGGTGTACAAACCCTTGCGTTGCAATTAACGGGTATAAATTATCAGTACGTGCGGGTATTTCTATTCCATTCTTCTGAGCAAATACAACCAACAAAACCCCAAGAGACATAAACATAAGGTTAACAGGAACAAGAATAATGCTGAACCAATACATGTTTTTCTGAGCATCCTTAATATTTCTACAGCTCAAATTTTTCTGCATCATATCCTGATCAAGTCCCGTCATTACAATAGCAATGAAAGCGCCAGAAAGAAACTGTTTGAAAAAATAATACTGATCTTTAAAACTCTCAAAATAGAATATTTTTGAGTGCTCGTTATCAATAACAGTATGTAAAATACCTGAAAAGTTTAGGTTAAGATTTTTTGCCAACAGAATAATTGTAGCACCAACTGCCATTAGCATAAAAACTGTTTGCAATGTATCTGTCCAGATAATCGTTTTAATACCTCCTTTAAACGTATAAAGCCAAATAAGAAAGATGGTAACAAATACAGATACTTCGAATGGAATGTTCAACGCATTAAAAACAGTAATCTGTAGCACATTAGCAACCAAAAACAATCTAAAAGCTGATCCAATAAGTCGCGAAAGAAGAAAAAATGATGCACCCGTTTTATAGGAGTAGAAACCAAAACGTTTTTCCAGGTATGAGTATATAGAAGTAAGGTTTAATCTGTAATACATTGGCATAAGTACATGAGCTATAACTGCATAACCAACCAAATAACCAAGCACAACCTGCATATATGAGAAATTGCTGTCGACAACCCATCCAGGAACTGAAATAAACGTTACACCTGAAAGAGAAGCTCCTATCATTCCAAAAGCCACGATATACCATGGTGATTTTCGGTTACCCAGGAAAAAAGACTCATTGGTAGCATTTCTCGATGTAAAGTGAGATACAACGAGTAACATTCCGAAATAAACAAACAAAATAAATAGAATATGGTAAGGATTCATAACATCAGATTGTGATAAATTTTAACAATGCAAGAATACTAAAAACAATTCTAAATAAAAAAATTGGGAATGGTTGCAATTGGTATTATTTTTGGGAATTAAAACTCAATTGAATAAATAGATGATAATGCAAAACTTTACCTCCAAATTGCTTGAAAGTGCTGTTGATGAGTTTTCAAAACTTCCCGGTATTGGTAAAAAAACTGCTTTACGATTGGTTCTGCATCTACTAAACCAGGAGATTGAAGATGTCGATCAATTTGGAGAAACAATTATAAAGCTTCGCCGTGAAATAAAACACTGTAGCAGCTGCAACACTATTTCCGATAATGAATTATGTTCCATTTGCAGCAATCACAACAGAGATCATTCGTTGGTTTGTGTGGTTGAAAATGCCCGTGATGTAATGTCAATTGAGAATACACAACAGTTTAACGGAATTTATCATGTTCTGGGAGGAATAATTTCACCAATGGATGGTATTGGTCCTAGCGATTTAAAAATTGATACTTTGCAAAGTAAAATAGCTACAGGATCGGTAAAAGAGATTATACTTGCCCTTAGCACCACCATGGAAGGCGATACAACAAACTTTTATTTATTTAAAAAATTCAAAAATTATCCTGTAAAAATAACAACTATAGCGAGAGGAGTTGCCATTGGCGATGAATTGGAATATGCTGATGAGATAACCTTAGGTAGATCGATTATTAACCGCACTCCATTTGAATCTTCAATATAAATTGTAAGATTTGAAAAATATTTGTTATTTTCACAGAAATAAAATTGCGAATAATAACCGGGATTAAAATGAAACATTTACTTCTGATTCTTTCATTCTTTGTTTCGATACACACATGTGTTATTGCTCAACATAAGCAGGATATAGAATCATTGGTCGAAATGGGTAACGACCTGGTAAAGCTCAATGATTATAAAGGAGCTCTTGATAAATATGACGAAGCGCTGGTTATGTTACCAAGCTATACTCAGGCAATTGACGGGAAAGCAAATGTATTAATACTATTATTAGATTATAAAAGCGCATCAAAAATTATTGAAGAAGGTATAAAAAACAATCCTGACTACGCTCCATATTATTTAACCAGAGGTAAAATCAATATTTTTAAGGAAAAATTTGAAAATGCTATTGAAGATCTTAACCTGGCATTTGATTTGAATAAATCGACCAATAATAAAGAACTTGAAAACATGGTTTATGTAAACAGAGGTGCTGCCTATCAGAAATTATTTGAGAAAGACAAAGCCCTTGCTGATTATTCTAAAGCCATTGAACAAAACCCGGACAATCCAAATGTTTACATGTACAGAGGTTTTTTGTATTATCAGAATAATGAATTTACAGAAGCTATTGAAGATTTTAATACCGTTTTAGATATTGATGAGCAGAATCCATATGCATATTACAATCGGGGAATGACCTATATTAAAATGGAAGATAACGATAAAGCATGTCAGGATTTCCATAAAGCATGTCAGCTGGGAAACTACAATGCATGTAAAATGATTGTTAGTCGTTGTATGAATAAAAAGAAATAGCTTGATTATTTGCTTGACTCAAACCTTATATAAAATAAATAATCTGACTCTTCTAGGAGTCATTTTTTTATTCACGAATTTCTGGTTAGCACCAACATCTAAATCTACTCTGAGAAACTAAGCTATTAAGATCAACAAGAATAGCATTCATTACTTATAACCGAATTGGTTATAATGTTGTAATTATGAAACAATCTTCTATAATATTATATAAATAAAAACACGATTCAAGGTAAAATTACTTTAAACCGTGTTTTTGATATACTTTAAATAACACCTCTAGAAGTTATACTTTGCTCCTATTGTTACTCTATTATTAATTGTTGGTTTATCCCAATCTGTTGGTCTGTGTTTTGATGTATATTCAGTTGCATATGCAGCACCGGCTAACATATACTCAGCAAGGAAACTAACTCTTCCAGATTTAAACTCAACACGTGGAGAAAGTCTGAAAATATGTGCAATATCCTCGTTTCGGGCATAAGAAAGCGAGTAATATTTGTCATATGATCCAAGGTTTGCAGAGTATCCACCAAAGAATCCAAAAACAAACTTTTCTCCATTTGTATGTAATTCGCTCCAAACCGACATGGTGTTTAAATTGGTATAACTATAATCATCAACTATGGCTGGGTCTTGAGAAGCTCCGTAGCCTCCTATCATAGTAAAATGCGAAAGATTCTGTCCATAAATACCCATTATTTTTACTGTAACAGGACTTGTTGTAACTTTACCAAATACCTGAACATTAAAGCTACCAACCGTTTCGTTTGTTTTTAAATTATTAGCCGTTACAAGCCGTGGTGTTAAAAATTTGTAACCAGCTGTTAGTCCGGCTAACAACATATCGTTCTTATATCGGAACTGAAATTGCAGATCCGGAATACCTGAGTTTCGCTGAGCTTCAGCAGGACCAACGCTTTTAAAATCACCATGTATTAATAAGGCGACCATAAGATCTAGATTCGATGATGGACTAACGGTTAATCGAACTTGAGGAGATCTATTGAGAATATTAAAAGGAACACCCGCTCCAAAAGAAACAACTGCAGGGAAACAAGATGTTACAAACATAGGATGCCAATACTGTCCTAACAGTAATTCTGTTTTACTCCAGTTTAATTGAACATAGGCATGACGCAAACGAAACATACGTGTGTAATCCTGTGATGTGCCCAAAAAATCACCTTCGATAACTCCCTTTGCTTTTGCACCGAAAGCATTAACACCACTACCGGCAATATTAATTCTCGAGTTAAGAGACAGCATCTCTGTTTGTATCTTTCTATTTATATCATCACCATTAATATCATAGTTTGCTGGTCTGGGGTATAAATACACTTCACCATCGCGACTATCATACGATTTGTAGGTGTCGAAAATCATTTCATAAACCGCATAACCACTAACATTTACAACTGGTTTTTGCTCAACCTCCTGAGAATATACTATATACGAAGACATTGCGAGCAATAAAATAGCCAATAAGAATGATTTTTTCATAAATTTAATAGCTTTTAATTAATATAATTATTTGTTTAATTTTAATGTTTGCGAAGAATATCACGAACCTTTCTAACTACAATCTCATTCTCTATAGGCTTTGTAATATAATCGGATGCTCCTTTATCGAATGCACTTTTTATACTCCATGAGTCGGTTTTGGCAGATACAATAATTACAGGAGTATTTTTATTTAGCTCAAGCGTATTTTTAAAATCCAAAAACTGAAAACCGTCCATATCGGGCATCATAATATCGAGTATTATGAGGTGATACTCGTTTTGTTTAACCAATTCTACTGCTTTCTGAGGATGATCGGCAACAGTTACATCATAGTTTTTATCGAGCAATATGCTCTGAATTAAAAACAAATGAATAGAATTATCGTCAACAACCAGTATTTTCTTCCTTGCATTCATACTTTATTTGTTTAGTGAATACCAGAATAAAGTAGGCACAAAGTAAAACAATATTTTCAATTTTAAAAACGCCAACTCATTAGTCTTGATTATCAGTAATTTAATATTCCAAAAATAAACCATTAACATTTAACTGTTATATAAAAGTCTGCCTAACGCTATTTGGATTAAACAAATGAATTGATTCAAAAAACTTATTAAAAAAATAAAAAAAATAGTAGACTCTGAACGTTAAAGGTTAAAATCCCAGACGATTGTAATATTGGGTAGTTTGGCCAATTTTGTTATATAACAGGTTATTTAATTTGTTTTTAAAAATATCAATTTGCATCTTCGCATCAACTTCGTACAAATATTGGAAAACATTTTTAAACAAAATTAGGAGGATAGTTACATGATTACTGATTTGGAGCAAATCTACTCGATTAGCATAAAAAGCATGAAGAAGTCGGCAATACGCGAGCTTCTGAAACTAACACAACGACCCGAAATTATCTCATTTGCAGGTGGATTACCAGCAGCTGATACATTTCCTATTGAACAGTTAAAAGAAATAACAACCGAAATTCTTGATACCGACGGAGCTTCTGCATTGCAATACGGAGCCACTGAAGGAGTTACAGAGTTACGTCAGATTTTAGTTGATCGATATAAAAAACAAGGTTTGAATATCGAACTTAAAAACCTTGTCATAACAACTTCATCGCAGCAAGGACTAGATTTATTAGCAAAGATTTTTATTAATCGTGGCGATACAGCCATTGTGGGTTTACCCTCATATCTTGGTGGATTAGGTGCTTTTAACTCTTATGGCTCTGATCTTGTAGGCATTACTCTCGACGACAAAGGTATGCGTTCCGACCTATTAGAAGAAAAACTGGCAGAGCTTAATGCAAAAGGTATTAAACCAAAATTTATATATGTTATTCCTGACTTCCAGAATCCAGCAGGAATAACAATGCCAAAATCACGTAGACTAGAAATTATTGCTATCGCTAAAAAATACGATATTCTAATTGTTGAAGATAGTCCATACCGTGAAGTACGATTCGATGGAGAAGAACAACCAACACTATTTGAACTTGATAATTCAGGACATGTTATTCTTTTGGGTACATTCTCGAAAATTTTCGTTCCCGGCTTCCGTATTGGCTGGGTTATTGCCGACGAACGTATTGTAGATAAGTTTGTTATAGCAAAACAATCGACCGACTTATGTACACCAACATTAAACCAAAAAGTTGCATACAAATACATTCAAAAAGGGTATTTCGATCAGAACCTGAAAAAAACTATTGCTTCGTATCGTGAAAAACGAGATAATATGTTGAAAGCATTCCGCGAATATATGCCTGCAGGAGTAACATGGATTGAACCCGAAGGTGGTTTGTTCCTTTTTCTGAAATTACCAGAACATATGGATGCAGAAAAACTTTTTAACAAAGCACTTGAAAACAATGTTGCTTTTGTATTAGGTAGTGTTTTTCATTGCGATGGCAGCGGAAAAAATACCATGCGTATTAACTTCTCCTATATGCCGAAAGACAAAACAACCGAAGGAGTTAAACGACTAGCAAAAGCAATAAAAGAAGAAATGGGATTAGTATAGAAATCAAAGAGGCTGTCTCAAAAGGACAGCTTCTTTTTTTTTGTTAATAATTTAGGATAGATTTATTTTGTTATAATTAAGATATTCAGTATCTTAGAGAAACAAAATGAATATGAAACCTAAAGCGATATTTAAAGATTATCATCCCAATCAGCTTTTTCTTTTACCTCCAAGCTTAGAAGAATTAATTCCAAACAATCAT